>Ga0194060_10000995_pt1 | contig 20689 bp, 20 predicted proteins | sample SepL225m_MetaG_FD_163427 | JGI IMG/M metagenome (GOLD analysis project Ga0194060, IMG submission 163427) | Anoxic zone freshwater microbial communities from boreal shield lake in IISD Experimental Lakes Area, Ontario, Canada - Sep2016-L222-5m | ecosystem: Environmental > Aquatic > Freshwater >... | reverse complement strand
GTCACAGTGTGGCCCGCCTTGGCAAGACGCGCAGCGGTGCAGAGACCACCGATACCTGCGCCGACAATTGCGATCTTTTCGGGATTTTTTACCTTGCCCACATGGCCGGTCATACAGTGCGACCCTTCCATTGGATCTTTCCACGATTGCTCCATGAGTAGATGATTAAGTAGATTAAAATCGCGCATGAAATCGGGTGAAGAAGTGAATACATGGAATCAGACTGTCCACGCGCATCGCTCATAAGGCGAGTAAAAACGATGCATGCGTAAAGGAGCCATCCCAGGGGAGAACCCAACGCAATTAATATGACAGGAAATATTCCCGTGAGAAAGATAAATGAAATCGCCACGAGAGTTCCGATGATGCCACCGAATGCTCTATGAAGAGACTTTCCATAGCCCTGCTTAATCTCTGAAAAATTTTCATACATACGAGTTTCTGCGATAGTCGACCCCTCGCAGACAACTCCTCGAAAGCCGGCGGAGATGAGCGAACGGGCGATTTCGACATCATCAAGTATTTTGGATTGAACTGATGTGAAACCTTGCACCGCGGAAAGGGATTGTCTTCGAGCTGCAAAGAATTGACCATTGGCAACTGCCGTAGATCGTTGGGGAAATTTTTCTGCTAACCGCAAAATAATGGTTGTCATCCATGACCAATGAAGTAGGGGCTGCACCAGTTTTTCTGAAAAGGTCTGTGCGATTTGCTTTGGGTATGGAGAGGTGAAATCCAAGCGTAAATCTTTCAGTAGATTTATTGAAGTAACAAGAGCAGTTGGCTGCAAAATCACATCAGCGTCAACCGTGATTACAAATTGGGATTTTGAATTTTCAAAACCGTGTTGAAGCGAACTGACTTTCCCAAGCCAACCTGCCGTAGGTTCAGGAGAATTAATTAGGCAAAAACGGTTATCTCCTGCGAGCTCTTGAAGTGCTATTTTCTCTGTTTGATCGCTGGAGTGGTCATTAATAATCATAACGGTCAGGTTTGGGATATTCACCTGATTCTTAAGGCTAGCGATACACCTTGCGATGAACTTTTCTTCATCACGCACAGGAAGCAAAACTACAACTGACTCTTCAACCTCACTTGTGTTCGAGGGGGTACGTATCAAAAAATAATTGACGATTGAGATAAATAAGAGAAGATACGAAAAACCGAAGAATACTAATTCCATGAGTAATTAATCTTTATTGCCGAGCCAGCTGGAGAAGAAGTAAGGAATCAAGAGAGCTCCCAAGATTGCACTTCCGAAGAAGGCAAGCCCAGGACGATCGAAGAAGAATAGATTGCCAACAAATCCAGCAAAGAGAGTCCACACTAAAAGTGCATCAACTGCGGCAAGAGATGCTCCAACTTTGCGACGCTCGCGAGGAAGAACAAGATGTAAGAGCCCGACAATGACTAACCCTGCCAGCATCCAACCAAATGCATTGGAGAGTGGAATATCTGGAGTGAACGGAACGTGTGAACCTGTAACTTCCCATTTCCATCTTCCCGCTGCGACCATTTGTGGATCGAGAAATAAATCCCATGCAGCAAGAATTGCGCCGCCATAGATGAAGACCCAATTACCTGCGATACGCCTTGATGCGACAAGTGCTGGGTGAACCATCATCACCCATGCAAAAGGAACTACGAGCGGTACGCCAAATATTGCTTGGCCAAGGGATGAGTCATATTGGTAGATACCAAATGGCCAACCAGTATGTAATCCGAGCGCCTCAATCCCAAGTCCAAAGAGTGCAGTCAAAGGTAGGTAGCGAGTTGAATACTTTGCACCGTATGCAAGGTGTCCATGCATCACCATGGCGAGTGCGCCTATATATACAGTCGCAATTGTGACAATGCGAAGTGCGCTTCCGTGAATAAGCGGATAGGAAATCTGCAAGGCAATCGTTAGCCCCACAAGAAGAAATAAGAAGTTTCGCGCTTTTGGAGAGAGTCCGCCACGGCGTCTGCGACGCGGGTTGTAGTGGCGAATCGACATGGGCTAAGTCTGCCTTACTTGCCTACGTGGGCAGTAATTTCACCGCGAAGTTCGAGGACTTCAAAGCGTGCAAAGAGTTCTTCGCTATACCAACCGATGGATTCAGTCTGTGCAATCGCAACTTGGTGAGCCTTGCTCTTATATGCAAAATCGCGAAGAGCCGAAGCCGATTGCCATAATGAGAAAGTTCCTTGTAATCCGATTGGTGCCTCACCAATTCCTATTGCTGCAATCAAACCTGGATTGCTGTGAAGGTCGAGGACTACGGGAGGAACTGATTTCCAGAAAATAAAGTTCTTATTCCATTTGATGCGAGCTCGCGTAATGGCAGCAATCTGCGCATCTGGATTGGAGAGAGGAGCAACGAAATCAAAAGGGTTCTTCTTAGCCCACAGTCCATGTGATGACAGTGGTGAAAGGAGTGCACGAAATTCTGAAGTAGATCTCTTGCGCCAGTTGGTGACAATCGAGGATTGATCAAAAGCGTCAAGACGATCCTTATCTATGACAACGACCATGCCCCAACGAGTGAGGTCTGCATCGCTAGGAGTGAAGGTGCGACCGGTTCCAGTTCCTAAAAGCTTGGAGAATGAAATCCCAGTGAACTTACGGGTTCGAATTCGGTCAATTGCCATAGAGATTAAGGCAAATGGAATACTCTTGCGCTCAACAGAGAAAAAATAGACCACCGTGAGTTGCATGTGCTCAGTTTCTCATGATTTGGAGCAAGTGATGATTCGAAAGCGGCTCTTTGCAGAGTTTGTCGGTACCGCAACGCTTGTCGCAACTGTCGTGGGCTCGGGCATTATGGCTACAAACCTCAGCACAGATGTTGGGGTTCAACTACTGATCAACACCATTGCGACGGTATTCGTTCTCTACATCCTGATCACTCTCTTTGCCCCGGTGAGCGGAGCCCATTTCAATCCACTCGTAAGCGGTATTTCTTATTTCCGTAAAGACCTTTCACTGTCTCACGCAATCTACTTTCTAATTTCACAAATAGTCGGCGGAACCTTTGGAGCAGTACTAGCCAATCTCATGTTTAAACATCCAGCGCTCGAGCCATCGCACCATCTACGAAATGGTAGCAATCTTTTATTAGGTGAAGTCATTGCCTCAGCTGGCCTGATCTTCATCATCTTCCTTGCCATCAAACAGGGAATCGAAAAGAAAATCCCGCGACTCGTCGCAGCATGGATTGGCGCCGCCTACTTCTTTACCTCCTCTACCTCTTTTGCTAACCCCGCCGTCACAATCGCTCGAAGCTTCACAGATTCATTTTCCGGAATTAAATTCTCATCAGTACCTACCTTTATCGCAGCTCAAATTGTTGGAGCGATACTCGGCTATCTTGGATTTTCCTTCATAACAACTAAATCAAAGTCAGGAAAGTAATTGAGCAAACCAAGCGTTCTCTTCGTCTGCGTTCACAATGCCGGTCGGTCACAGATGGCGGCTGGTTTCATGCGCGAACTCGGACAAGGTCGCATCGAAGTTCTCTCAGCAGGATCTGCTCCTAAAGATTCAATCAATCCAGTTGCTGTTGAAGCGATGGCTGAAGTTGGAATTGATATTGCCAATAACACTCCAAAGATTCTGACACCCGAGGCAGTACAAGCTTCAGATGCAGTCGTGACGATGGGATGTGGTGATGCCTGTCCGTTCTACCCAGGTAAACGTTATGAAGATTGGGTACTCGATGATCCTGCAGGACAAGGAATTGAATCGGTACGCGTAATCCGCGATGACATTAAGGGCCGAGTCGAGAAACTTCTTGCTGAGCTGCTTGCTTAACCCTTGATTTCAGGAATTTTTGACTCGGTTAACTTCCGAGCCTTCGCCTCTGAAATTCCAACCATGCTGAGTGCTACTCTGATTGAAGCATCAGCATCTTCAACCTTTGCTTTTTGATTAGTCACTTGATTTACAACCGTCGAGAGCAGAACTGCCTGGAGATTTCTCGCAGCTACATCGGGGTCATCGCACGTTAATAACTTTGCCTTCGCAAGCTCTTCGATATGTTGGCTCAACTCAGATTCCAGGATTGGAAGGAATTGGGTTGTGATCTCAAGGAAATTCACAATATTGCGAGCGTGAGAGGGATGTGTTGATTTAACTCGCACAAAAAGACGCATGGGCAAGACCAGCTTCTCTAAAGGGTCAGTAAGGTCATCTCCCAAGGATTGAACTTTTGTCATCCACTCGGCAAAACCCCACAACATCGTGGCCGAGATCAAAGCTTCTTTATCCGCAAAGTGTTTATAAATGGTGCTAACCGCCACCTGGGCATGGTCAGCGATATCTTCGATGGTGACCGCATGCCCCTTGACTGCCAATACCTCCTGCGTGGAACGAAGGAGAGCCTCGCGATTACGCAGGACATAGGCAGCTTTGCGTCCCTTATCTGGGGCGACGGACTTCTTGGCTCCGGCTGGCATACCCAGATTCTAGGTCCGAGATGGTCCGCATAGGAGGAAGCCTGCGATAAAAAAGGCACGACTCGATAAAAGAGTGCTGTACCTATAAAAGAAAGGTATTCTTTTATCCATATATCACCCTAAATCATGCCCGTGGAGAGAAAATGAAGAGACGTATCGCGTCGATTTTGAGTGCCTTAGTAGTCATTTCACTATTGCAGTTTGCAATAGTGCCGACTGGCGCTGAAGCAGCATCTCTACAGTCGATCACGCTACTCGGTGGCCAAACAGATGCATCACATCCTTTTGGTGGCTACTCCCAAGAGGCAGATGTTTCTTGGGATACGGCAACTACATGGATGCCCGCATATCTGACGAATTCACACCCTTGGACGACTGTTGCGGGCACAAATGCATGGTTGAGCGCGTGTCCTAGAACTGATGACGCTGCATGTCTAAACCATAACTTTATTTTTCGCCATAGATTCTTTGTCGCATCAGATTTTGAGACGGCAACAGTCACTTATGAAATGAACGTAGATGATATTGGGCAATTCTTCCTTAATGGGCTGAATAATGCGAACCAACTATTCGCCCCACACACTGGTAACTCTAATTACGCATCCCACAAGTTTGGCACAAATCAAAATGTCCAAAACCTGTTGATTCCCGGATGGAATACATTTTATGTAGTTCTAACTGGCTTGAGTGGTCACGTCGGAATCAACTATAAAACGGTCCTTAGTTACTACTCGGTGGATGCCCCCATTTATAAAGCCCCGGTAGGTAAACCTGGATCACCCACCATTGGCACGCCATCAATCATCGACTCAACCACAGTTAGTGTTCCGTTCTCAGCTCCAGCAAGTGATGGGGGCTCCGCGATTACTGGTTATCGAGTCACCTCATATCCGCGGGGCAGAACCGGAACATCTGCATCCTCACCCATTTCTATCTCAGGCCTGACAACTGGAAGTCCAGAGACTTTTACCGTTGTGGCAATCACTGCTTTTGGAACTTCTGAATCCTCTACGGCAAGTACAGCAATTACACCCAGGGATCGCTTCACCGCAAATTTCAATAGCCAAGGGGGTTCCACAGTCTCTAGCGCTTCCTATTACACAAATGAATCTGTAACTGCTCCAAGCTCCCCGACTCTTTCCGGAAACTCATTTAATGGCTGGTTTGAATCGACAACAGCTGGCTCTGCAGTGAATTTTCCGTACTCAAATTCTGCCCCAGGAAGTTTTACGCTTTATGCCCAATGGTCCGCTCTTCCAACATATGCGGTTGAGTTCAACAGTTCCGGAGGGAGCACAATCTCTTCTGGATCATTTATTTCAGGAGGGACTGTAGCGGCCCCAGCATCTTCCCCCGTTAAGAATGGACACACATTTAATGGTTGGTTTGCTGCTTCAAGCGGAGGTAGCGCTGTAACTTTTCCTTATACGCCTGGAGTTACGAACAACATCACACTTTATACACAATGGACATTGGTACCGGTTGTGAGCACGACTCCAGCACCTGTTGTGCTCGGTCCACCACCTTCAACATTCGTGGTGGTTGCTAATCCAAAGATTTCTCGGTCAGGTGCTTCGCTTGTCTGTACTTCTGGAACTTACAAGTTCAAGAAGCAAGGCGGACCAGAGGAGGCATCAAAGATTTCCTCACAGCAAGTCAGCTTGCTCTCAAATGGAGCCGTTGTTGATTCCGAGAAGACTCTGGGCGCTCAGGCATCATTTGATCTTAAGAGTTCTTATAACGGCACCACGATTTCCTGTGAAGTGGGAATCCAGCAGGAAGAGGTCGTAAAGACTTTCAGCTCACTTGATAAGGAGAGTATTTCTGCTTTCGAAGCGGCGATGACTTCTGCAATCTATGCATCCAATACAACGTATTACTCAGAGCGCGATATGGCTTACACGAAGCGCAATGCTGGCGATACGAACTTGTGGAAAGAGATGCTGGGAAAGGCAGTGGCAAAGCGTGAGGATACGAAAGTTCAAGCAGGACTTGATTACATCGCAAACCTCGAGAAGGCAGGAATCTCTATCTTGATTGCTAGAGACAAGGTCGCACCAGTTCCTACGCCTACGCCTACACCGACAAAATCTCCTGATGTTTCTGTCACCGGAAATGTTCAACCGGCAGCGATGAAGAAGGTGGGAACTATTTATTTTGCTTCAGGGACCTACTTCCTTAATGATGAATCGAAGAAGATAATCAAGGCTCTTGCCTCTTCGATCTTCATGAAGTCTCCAGCGACTGTGCTGAGCTACGGGTTTACCGATAGCAAGGGCGGAACAGATAACACGCTGCTATCTCAGAACCGTGCAAAGGCTGTTGCTCAGTTGCTTCGTTCACTCTTGCCAGGCCAGAAGATTGCAACGGGTTGGTATGCATCCAGCAAGCCTGCGGCTACTGGAAACAGTAAAGCTGCCCTTGCAAAGAATCGACGAGTTGAGATCTATATTAAGTAGAAGTTACTTCTGCTCGATTAAATCCCACTTGTTGCCGTATTTATCTTTAAATACGACTACTTGGCCGTAAGCCTCTTTTCGTGGTTCTTCTATGAATTCGATTCCTTTGGATGTGTAGCTCTCAAAAGTTTGAGTGAACTCTGTTGTGTAGAGAAAGAATCCGACTCGACCACCTGTTGAATTGCCAATTGCTGCGCTTTGAACTTCGTTCGAGGCTTTAGCGAGCAAGATTCTGGCTCCGTTAACGCTTGGTGCGACAACGACCCAGCGCTTTTCGGGAGAAAGAGTCGTGTCTTCTATAAGAGTAAAGCCGAGGTCGTGAACGTAATGAGCAATTGCTGAGTCATAATCATCAACAACTATCGCAATCATTCCAAGAGTATTCACGTCTATTCGCCGACAATCATTGGTTGCGCTTTTGTGCAGGCAATAAGTTCTTTATAGCTTGTGGGATAGACAGCATGCGGATGACCAGAGGCCGCCCACACAACTTCGTAATCATTGAGTGCTTCATCAATCAGAGTGATTTCTGGTTGTGTGATCCAACCGATGGGGGATACTCCGCCTACTGAATATCCGGATACCTCTTTGACGTAGTTGGCATCTGCGCGTCCCAGTTCAGGGATGTTGAGATTCTTGGCAACAAGATCAGTGTCAACGCGATGGCGACCGCTGGTGATAATTAACAGTGGGTTTCCGGATGGAAGTTTGAAGATCAGAGAGGATGCAATCTGTCCGACTTCAATACCAAGTCCATTTGCTGCATCAATAGCTGTGCGAGCGGTTTCAGCGAGAATATTTATCTCACCTTTAATGCCGAGTGAATCGGCAGCCTCTTTGAACCGTCTCACAGCAGCCTTTTCTAGAATTCCATCCATGTGCGCACTTTATGAGATAGCGTCCCGCCATGTCTTCGAAAGCTCTGACTATTTATCAGCAAGGTATGAGGGCTCGAAATGCAACATGGTCCTGCTTCTTCTTGCTGGGTTTTGCGGGGCTTGCGTGGGTACCGCGTATTCCTGAGATTAAGGATTCACTCGGCTTAACCGATGGTCAATTTGGCCTGGTCTTGTTGGGCAGCACACTGGGCGCAATTCCTGGTGCGCAACTATCCGGGCGATTAGTTCATATGTATTCATCGAAACTTGTCGTACGTATTTCTGGAATTTTATTGCCGCTGGGCGTCACCATCATGGGAGCTGCAACGAATGTTGCCGTGCTGCTGATCGGAATGTTCATTACTGGTTTCAATGTGGCTTTTATGGATGTTGCGGTCAATAGCCAAGCACTTGCTATCGAAAAACATACCAACGGAAGATGGATGTCTACCTTCCATGGCTTGTGGAGCATCGGTGCGTTCTCGGCAACGTTGGTTGGGGGATTAGTTGCAAATGTGATGTCACCGAGAACAAATCTATTTCTTATCGCTGGCTTCTGTTTTACTGCATTTTTCTTTGCGGTGCACTACTTACTTCCCGCAGATTTAGATGGCCATTTAGGTGAACCAGGCGATGTGACCGATTCGAAAGTTCCTCTCTTTGGTAAAGAGGCGATGATTCTGTGGGCCTTAGGAATTGGACTGATGTGTTCGTTGATTCCTGAAGGTGGCGCATATGAATGGAGTGGAATTCTTCTCCAAGATCATATGCACATTGGTAAAGGCCTGAATGCGGCAGCTGCGACAACGTTTTCGCTAGCGATGATTGCAAGCCGATTGTTGGGTGACAAATTCTTTGCAAAGTGGGGTTATGTCAACACTGTGAAGTACGGCGGCTACTGTGGTGGCGGAATTTGGGGCTTAGGCCTACTTATCGGAATTCCATTATCGGATAGCCATAAGTTATTGGGACTTGTCATAGTGTGTATCGGTTTTGGAGCTGCAGGCTTTGGAATGGGTCCATTTTTCCCAGCATTTAACTTGGCAGCTGCATCGATTCCAGGAGTCGCACCTTCTGTTGGTTTGGCGCGAATTGGTCTAATTGCAATTGCAGCTTATTTCGGTGGGCCAACAATTATTGGCGGAATTTCACAGCTCACATCACTACCCGTCGCCTTTGCTCTGCCAGTAGCGCTCTTCTTGGTTGTGGGATTTCAATCAAAGTACATCAAGGTACGCGCACTAAACGCTTAAGCAATCCAAGTCTTTGCAAGAGTAAAGAGCGAGACTGCAAAGAGAAGGTAGGCAAAGGCTTTACGCAAAACAACTGGCGAAGTTTTGCTGGAAAACCGTGACGCTAACTGGGCAACAACGATCGCGCCACCTGCTATAAAAATTGGAATATGCCATTGCACTTCGCCCCAATACATACGGTGGCCGAAAAATGAGATGAGCGAGTTCAGTGCGATGATAAGAAGCGAGGTTCCAGCGGCAACAGCTTGAGGTGTCCCGAAGAAGAGAACAAGAACTGGAATAGCCAGGAAGCCTCCACCGATTCCGAAGAGACCAGTCATTGATCCTATAAGCAGTGACATCACTATTAGAACCCAGATGGGCATCCGCTTATATTCTTCAAGGCGCAGTGGGCGCAACATCGTCCAGCCAGCAAGCAAAAGAACTCCAGCAAAACCTGATGTGATGACGACATCAGGAATTCGATCAGCTATCGATGCAAAGCCGAAGTTTGTAATAAGCCCAATTCCAGAGATGGCAAAGGCATCGCGATAGAGAACTTGCTTTGCGCGGGCCTTAGGGATGACACCTGATAAAGATGCGAGAAATACAACGGCTAGAGCTGCAGTGGTTGCAAGTTTTGGATCAAATCCAAAGCCGTACATCAGAATTGGCACCGAGAGCATGGCGCCACCGGCTCCGACAAAACCAAGGACTGCTCCGATAAATGAACCAGCTAAGAGCGCTCCAAGAATTTCCATGTAGCTATCTTGTCACCAGAAATACGAAAGCCCCCCGATTTCTCGAGGGGCTTTCGGTGAACTTTGGTTTACTTATTGAAGAAGGAGATGCTTCCGACGTGTGCGCCGAAATCTGTGAGGTTTCCACTTGCAATAAGTGCGAAGAGGATGAGCGCAGCACCAGCAAGTGCAAGATCCTTATTGAAAGCGATCATTTCGTTCTGCTTTGCTGTTGCATCTGACTCTTTCCAGAAGTTATGGAAGATGACAGCTGCAAGGATGAGTGTGATTGCGAGCAAGAGAGCGCCGAGGTCAACCCAGAGTCCGATTGCTACATAGACGCCGCCGAGAAGGAAGAAGAGACCAGAGGCTAGAACACCGAGCTTTGCGGCCGGAAGCTTCTTGTACTGTGCGTAACCTGTCATCGCTTCAAGCTTTGCGAAGTGAGTGATACCTGATGTGATGAAGATAAAGGCGAAGAGGATTCGGCCTACGAGTAGAACTGCGTTCAATTGTGTCTCCTAAGTGTGAGCGGGTACGTACAGGAGTAATAGTAGTTGAAATTTCAACTATCTCTCTCCACGCCACGCCGTTTTCACCTCTGGGGGAGCTCGATCCACGCTCAGCCTGGAGGCCACTTGCCCTTGTCAGAGCTCTGGACTACTTTTCGAACATCTGTTCGAATTGTCCACAGATACCAGGGGAAGTAAGAAAAGATGGCAGCAGAAGTAGTAAAGGCACACGAGGTCGTCTCTGACGGAGGGCTTACGCCTATCGAATTTACCTTTAAGGGACGGCGCTTTCGTATCCATGCAGTCTTATCGCGATGGTGTGAAGCCGGTGGATGGTGGAACCGTATTAGCGATGGAAAGTTTCGACCCGACGATCAAGCTCGCGCACTATGGACAGTTGAAGCAGCACCAATTGGCGCACTGACAACATTCCAGCTCGAACGCGATGAAGCAACAGGCCAGTGGATTATTAGAGCTATCTAGTGAGCTTTATCCATCTTCGCACTGCAAGTGCATATTCATTTAAATACGGAACAACGCAACCTCGTGATTTAGTGGCACGTGCATCAGAACTTGAGATGCCGGCGCTCGCACTGACAGATCGCGATGGGCTGGCGGGTGCAATCCGTTTTACCAAAGCATGTGTGGGCCATGGCATCGCACCAATTATCGGCATCAATCTTCCGATTCGTATCGGCGATATATCGGGCACGCTTCCACGTGTCACGGTCTTAGCGCATAGCGATGGCGGATGGCGCAGCTTGGTACGGCTCTATACAGGTTTGCAGATGAATAGCGCAGATCGCACAGCCGTCTTAACCCCTGAACTTCTTGAAAAATTTAGCCAGTACACATCTAACCTCCATTTATTACATGGCCCTGAATCACCAGTATCACAGGCACTTGCTACACATCGATTCGATGTAGCGCTGACTATCTTTAATCAAACGCGTGATCTCTTTGCAGACCATGCCATCGAATGCGTATCGCACTTGGTTGCTGGCAGTGGGCCACGATCGACAGCGCACGCAGCGCGTTCTCTGATCTTTGCTCGCGATAACGATATCGATGCGGTCATCACCAATGCAGCGCGTATGCGCGATCGCACCGATGGGCCACTAGCCGATATCCTCGATTGCGCGCGCCAATTAGTTCCGCTCCATCCGCGCAACGTCGAACGTCGTAATGCAGAAGGCTACTTAAAGAGCAGTGACGAGATGATTGCACTTGCCGCTGAAATTGCGCGAGCAGCGGGCGAACGCACACCACGTGCACTGCTGAAGACAACGCGTCAGTGGGCCGAACGCGCAGTCTTATCACCGCATCGCGATATTGGTTTAGATGGCATTCACTTACCCGAACCCCATGTTGTTGGCGCTGACTCACCTGCTGCAATGCGCTCATTGCTACGCACTCGCTCTGAAGCTGGAATCAATTGGCGCTATAACGATGGCGCCACTATCGCAAAAGCGCGTGCGCGACTTGATGATGAACTCTCAATCGTTGCAACGCTGGGATATGAGTCCTATTTCTTAACAGTTGCAGATATCACCGATATGGCGCGTGCTGCCGATATCCGTGTAGCAGCGCGTGGCAGTGGCGCAGGTTCGCTGATCTGCCACTTACTTGGAATATCAGGCGTTGATCCGATGCAACATGGATTATTGATGGAACGTTTCTGCTCACCATTGCGCCGCGCACTTCCTGATATCGATATCGATGTTGAATCGGCACGGCGCCTAGAAATCTATGAGATGGTCTTTAAGAAATATGGTCCTGCTACGTGGGATCAACCTGGGGTTCTTTCGCGATGTGCCACCGTTGCCATGGTTGATACATATCGTGCGCGCAATGCAATTCGCGATGCAGGAGCTGCGCTCGGAATGCCTGCGATGGAGATTGATCTGCTTGCAAAATCGATGCCGCATATTCGTGCAGGCAATATCGATGCAGCTCTTAACTCACTTCCTGAACTGAAGAACTTCAATACATCAGCGCCCTTAACCCGCGCCACCATTGCACTTGCCGCTCGTCTCGATGGTCTACCACGACATTTAGCGATGCATCCCTGCGCCATGGTCTTATCTGATGCAGCTTTTCTCGATCGCGCACCTGTGCAGTTCAACGCTGGTGGATTTCCTATGGTCGAATTCGATAAAGACGATGTCGAAGATATTGGTTTATTAAAACTCGATATCTTGGGCGTACGAATGCAGTCAGCAATTGCTCATGCAGTACATGAAATCAAACGAGTCGAAGATCAAGAACTCGATATCGATGCAGTAGCACTCGATGATGCCGATACATATGCACTCATTCAATCAACGCGCACACTCGGAATCTTTCAAGTAGAAAGCCCTGGGCAACGCGAACTTGTTGGAAAGCTTGAGCCGCGCACCTTTAACGATCTGGTTATCGATATCTCACTCTTTAGGCCGGGGCCAGTTAAGAGCGACATGATTCGCCCATTCCTTGAAGCGCGCCATGGCTTTCGCCCGGCGCAGATTATTCATCCTGACTTGCTACCGATCTTGTCTGAAACTGAAGGCGTTGTTGTCTTTCACGAACAAGTCATTTCAATCATCTCGGTAATGACAGGCATCTCCCTTGCTGCAGCTGATGAAAAACGCAGAGCGTTGGGGGATAGGGCCGGCCAACAAGAAGTCTGCGATTGGTTCTTTCCTGCCGCAACTGAACGTGGGTATGAACTGAAAATCATTACTGAAATCTGGGATGTTCTGCGCGCCTTTGCATCCTTCGGTTTCTGTAAAGCACATGCTGCTGCCTTTGCTCTGCCCACTTATCAATCGGCATGGCTGAAGACCCATCACCCTGCAGCATTTATCGCAGGGATATTGACCCACGACCCCGGCATGTATCCCAAGCGGTTGTTGCTCGATGAAGCGCGTCAGATTGGCGTGGGAATTGCGCCCCTTGATATCAATAAGTCATCTGCTGACTATCGCATAGAGCGCACACTCGATGGCGATGCAGTGCGTATCGCTTTCTCTAGCATTGCTGGAATATCTGAAAAAGAGATTGCATCCATCATTACAGGCCAGCCCTACATTGATCTCGCTGATTTCTATCGTAGATCTGGTGCATCAACACCGGTAGTTGAGAATCTGATTATGACCGGTGCCTTTGATTCGGTGCATACCAACCAACGCGATTTATTGTTGCACTTTAACGATCTACAGAAATCGCCAGTCAGCAATCTTCCGGGGTCACAAATGACGCTGGGCTTTGCGGCTCCTGCTCTTGAAAGTAGTGGCCTGCAACCACTGAATGTGGCCGAGAAAGTGCGCAGCGAAGTCGAGCGTTTAGGTATGGATGTCACCCAACATATGCTCAGTTTTTATGCGCCATTTCTCAATGCAATTGGTGCTGTTAAATCTTCTGATTTACTTTCGCTACGTTCTCATTCATCAGTGCTTGTCGCTGGCGTAAAAGTGGCGTTGCAAACTCCGCCAGTACGTTCAGGTCGCCGCGTTATCTTCTTAACTCTTGATGATGGATATGGCTGCAGCGATTCAACCTTCTTTCCTGATGCACAAGTCGATCATGCATCAACGCTCTACTCCACATCCTTGCTTTTGGTGCGCGGACAGACTCGTCGCACAGGTGCTCGAGGTATCTCTATTCGTGCAACAGCAGTGTGGGACTTACGCCTTGCCTACGAAAAATGGCGTGCTCAAGCAGATAGTGTGGCGATATGACGGCGGAAGAGATAGAAGAATCCACGATTCTGCATGTCGATATGGATGCCTTCTATGCATCTGTCGCCGAACTCGATAATCCGCAATATAAAGGTAAGGCGCTCGTTGTCGGAGCAGGTGTTCGCGGGGTTGTCCTGTCGGCAAATTACGAAGCTCGCAAATTTGGAATCCGCGCTGCTATGCCAGTGGGACGGGCAAAACGGATGGCACCCCATGCCATCTTTATCGCACCCGAACATCATCGATACTCTGAAATCTCAGAGCGCGTGATGGCAATCTTCAATTCATATACACCGCTTGTTGAACCCATCTCACTCGATGAAGCATTTCTTGATGTGACTGGCTCGCAGAAGCTTTTTGGTACAGGGCGCGAGATCGCAGCAAAGATTCGAGCCCAGGTGGAGAAAGAAGAGGGCATTACTTGTTCTGTGGGAATTGCACCCTCTAAATTTATTGCAAAGCTTGCATCTCAACATTGCAAGCCCAATGGAATGCTTGAAATAAAATCAGATCGCATCCTGCAATTTCTCCATCCACTGCCCGTGCGCGCAATTTGGGGAGTGGGACCTAAGACTGCTGAATCTCTCGATCGATTAGGGCTGCATACAGTTGCCGATATTGCCAATACTCCGCGCTCTACACTGATTCGCGCGCTAGGAGATGCAACAGGTGAATCCTTATACGAACTTGCATGGGGGCGCGATTACCGCGATGTTGTCGTTAATGAGCCAGAAAAAAGTATCGGCAATGAAGAGACATTTTCGCGAGATATTGATTCCCCCGAAGAACTCTTACGCGAATTCCTGCGTATGACCGAGAAAGCAACTGCGCGATTGCGTGAAGCACATCTCTTTGCAAAGACCATCACCATCAAAATTAAATTTGCAGATTTCACATCCATCACGCGTTCAAAGACGGTGCCACTGGCAATCGATAGCACTCACGAGACATATGAAATTGTGAAGAAGTTATATCTAGCTCTCAATAATGAAGGTGCCCGCATTCGCTTAGTCGGCGTCTCACTCGGCAATCTTCAAGACGGAGTGCCTGAACAACTCGAACTCGGCGCCCGCGAATTTGGTTGGCGCGAGGCAGATACCGCTATCGATAAGGCGAAGGCCCGTTTTGGCGGGGCTAGTGTGCGTCCTGGGCGCTTGATTAAGCCTGAAAATGGCTCTGAAGGCCACGAGTAACGCGGAGTAGCGCACAATTGCGAACTGTTCTATTCTCTCTATATGGCTCTCTCTGATCGCGAACGTCGCCTCCTGGCTGAGATGGAAGAAGCTCTCGCCACAGATGACCCACGCCTAGAGTCACGACTTGCTGGAGCCACAATGGCGCCGCCACGTCCACGCCTTCTGCTCGCCACCCTCGTTACCTTTGCTGGAATCGCAGTGATCTTTACAGGCCTTGTCGCAAAGACGACCTATATCGGAGCCCTCGGCTTCGTCCTCGCTCTGACTGGCGTACTCCTGCTCATCCGCTCAATCAGTCGTCCAATGCCGGGGCGAAACCGTAATAAGGCAGCTCGTAAATCATTCTCAGCTCGCCTTGAAGAGCGCTGGGATCGTCGAAACTTTCAGTAAGTAGCCCAACTTCACCAAGCCCTGACCCCATCGGTCGGGGCTTTTTTCATGCTCAAAAACCGTGGGGAGAGGTGGGGCGGGATAGGGAAAATAATGGGTAGGAGTGGTGTAAAAAGGGGGAAAGTGGTGTAAAGTGGGGAATTGAGCGCCATTTCACGCTCAACGACCTTGGGGAAGGCGGTGAAGTCAATGTTTCTTGGAACTCATGAGCCACGCCTTGATGAGAAAGGCCGCCTCATCCTTCCCGCCAAATTTCGTGATGATCTCTCAGCTGGCCTTGTCATTACTAAGGGACAAGAGCGATGCCTCTATGTCTTCCCAGCATCTGAATTCGCAACGATCACTGAAACGTTGCGCCAAGCACCAGTAACTGCAAAGAGCGCTCGCGATTACCAGCGCGTGATGTTTGCAGGCGCTCACGATGAAATTCCAGACCGTCAAGGTCGCGTCACCATCCCACAAGGTCTTCGCACATATGCGGGCCTTGAAAAAGAGTGCGTCGTCATTGGCGCAAATACTCGCGTTGAAATTTGGGATAGCGCTGCATGGAGTGAATACCTCGCTGATCGCGAAAAGAGTTTTGCTGATGTTTCTGAAGAAGTTTTTCCGGGACTTTTTTAAAACATCAGCAAAAAACATTTAAAACTTAATAGGTAAGAAAAAGCAGTACCGCATGACACAACTACATAGAGCGCTCATTTGTGGCCACCGCCGACCTCTCCATTCATGTTAGGCCGGCAGCGGCGCCCCTTCCCCGGCGTCGCTATCGAAAAAAGATCCGTCGGCCGGCGGTGACCAGAGATGAGCACTCGAAAGTTTTTGCACAAGGCACCACCAGAGAACGGGGGAGACGATGCAACATATATCGGTAATGCGCGATCGCTGCGTTGAACTTCTCGCTCCCGCAATTCTTGCAACTAGCAACCCAGTTGTAGTTGATGGAACTCTTGGTCTTGGTGGCCACACAGAAGCCTTATTACAGCGCTTTGAGAACCTTACTGTTATTGGAATTGATCGCGACCAGATTGCACTCGAGCGTGCAACCGCGCGCCTTGCACCATTTGCAGATCGCCTCAAGACTGCGCATTGCGTCTTTGATCAACTCTCTAGCGTTGTTGAAGGTTTGGGTTATACCCATATCAATGGCGCACTCTTCGACCTTGGAGTCTCATCAATCCAACTTGATGAATCAGAGCGCGGATTCTCGTACTCCGTAGATGCGCCCCTTGATATGCGCATGGATCGCAGCCGTGGAATCACCGCATCAGAGATTGTAAATACCTACGAGCCAGGAAAGCTCGTGCAGATTTTGCGCACCTATGGCGAGGAAAAGTTTGCAACTCGTATCGTTGAAAATATTGTGAAAGCGCGAGCAAAGGCGCCTCTGAACTCAACTACTGAACTAGCAACTCTTGTGAAGAACAGCATTCCTGCTGCCACCCGTCGTACTGGTGGAAATCCTGCAAAGCGAACATTCCAAGCTCTGCGCATCGAAGCCAATGATGAACTTGGAGCAATAACTCGCGCCTTGCCTGATGCTCTCGAACTTCTCATGGTCGGCGGTCGACTTGTTGTGATGTCATTCCAATCTCTTGAAGATCGCATCGTTAAAGAGATCTTTGCAGAAGCTTCAACATCTAAATCTCCAAGAAATCTTCCTGTCGAACTACCCGAGTATGCAGCGAAGTTTGAACTTGTCTTCCGCTCCAGCGAAACACCTACTGCAGAAGAGCTCGAATCAAACCCACGGTCGGCATCAGTGCGCCTTCGTGCGATTGAAAGGGTGGCTGCGTAATGGCTGTAGCAACTGCTCGCAAAGTCGCACCTCAACAGGTTGCATCTAAAAAGCCTGCAGCAAAAGTTAAGAAGCAAGTTTCAGAGCGCACTGCCGAGATCATCTCGGGGTTGTTTACAGAAGTCACACCTGGCGCACGAGCTACGCACAAGTTCTTTGCAACATTCCTGACAGTTGTTGGTCTGGTTGGTTTCTTGACTCTGCTCGGGATTAACACTCTTCTTGCCCAAGATGCATTTACTCTTTCAAACCTCAAGATTGAAGCAAAGTCAGTTGCAGACCAACGCGATGCCATCAATCGCCAGATCGATTCACATGCGGCCCCTGAGAAGTTGGCGGCGGCGGCAGCTGCGCTGGGCATGCGACCTTCGGAGACTCCAGTGTTTCTCAATCTTTCGACAGAAGATCCCGGAGTAACGAATGGGTAATCTTCTTCTTGCAAAGTCGCGCATCAATATTCTCGTGATTACAATTTTTGGCCTCTTTATCCTCTTGGCCTGTCAGCTCTTTCGAGTTCAGGTTGTTCAAGCAAATAGTTATCAAGCTAAAGCTGCTAATGAGATGCAATCAACTCGAGTCATCCCGGCACCGCGTGGTGACATCACGGATGTAAATGGAATTGCATTTGCGCGAAGCGTCTCGGCAATCAGCGTTATTGTTGATCAGACTCAGATTACTGATCCAGCGCGAGTTGCAAATTTCGTTGCACCAATTTTGGGTCTATCTGTTGCAGATGTGCAGAACAGCATCACAGGCACCCGCAAGTACTCAATAGTCTTAAAGAATGGACGTCCTGCGCTCTGGGATCAGCTCACCGAAGCTATCTATGGCTACAACAAGCTCTTAGATAATCAGCATTTTGATCAGCGCATTATTGGTTTCTTCCCTGAGCGTTCTTACATTCGAGATTATCCATCGGGAGAACTCATCTCCTCCCTTATTGGTTTTGTTCGAGCAGATGGAATTGGCGCTACAGGTCTTGAATCGAGTATGAATTCAAAGATTACGGGTACTGAAGGTAAGTACTCATATGCACGTGGCTATGGCGCAGAAATTCCAGGATCGCAGCGTGACATTATCTCAGCCAAAGCTGGCACCAATGTGCGCCTGACAATAAATCGCGATGTGCAATGGGTGGCAGCGCAAGCGATTGCAGATGCAGTCAAAAGTTCAGGTGCCTCTAGCGGAACTGTTATTGTCATGGATCCCAAGACGGGCGCAATTGTTGCGCATGCAACAGCACCGACTTTTGATCCCAATAACACCAAGAACGTTTCCCTTAATTTGATGCGCAATCCATCGGTGCAAGATGTCTACGAACCTGGGTCAACAGGCAAGGTTATGACAATGGCTGCAGCGCTGGAAGAGAAGACAATTACACCAACGACAGTATTTACTGTGCCGTATATGTTGATGCGCGCTGGTTCTTCCTTCCATGATCACCAACATCACCCCACGCAGCACTTAACAACTTCAGGAATCCTTGCTGTCTCAAGTAATACTGGAACAATCCAAGTGGGAGAAACTCTCAGCCATGACACACTCTTTAATTATTTGAGAATGTTTGGAATTGGCACCAAGACTGGATCTGGATTACCGGGTGAGTCAGCAGGTATTTTGCGTGCCGTCTCGGATTGGTCAGGAACTACCGCACCAACAGTTGCATTCGGTCAGGGTTATTCAGTGACTGCGATGCAAGCGACAAGCGTCTTTGCAACAATTGCAAATAATGGAGTTCGCGTATCACCAACAGTGATCGCTGGAACAAGTGATGCTTCAGGACATTTCACACCAACTGCTACACGCACAAGTACGCGCGTGATTAGTGAAGATACAGCGATCAAACTTCGGCTGATGATGGAGAGCGTCGTTTCACCAGAAGGTACTGCGCCCAGTGCTGCAATCCCCGGGTATCGCGTAGCGGGTAAGACCGGAACTGCGATGCGTTATGAAGCGTCAACTGGTCGATACACCGGCTATACAGCTTCCTTTATCGGCTTCGCACCAGCAGATGTTCCACGCTATGTTATTAGCGTGACGCTTCAAGATCCGCATAATGGTCACTACGGAGGTTCACTCTGTGGTCCAGTCTTTAAAAAGGTTATGACATTTGTCTTGCAATCAGAACATGTTGCACCGACCGGTACAAAAGTACTTCCTGTAGCACTCACACAGGCAGAACTCACTCATCCTCGTGCGACATTGGTGAGCGTTAAGAAGCAATGATTCGCACTGTCGAGACCTTCACAGCTTCGCTGGCTGATGCAGCGCAATTAGTTGGTGCAACATGTAGTGGCGATAGTTCAATAACTTTTACCGGCGTAACTCACCGCGATAGTGATGTTGAACCTGGTGATCTCTTTATTGCAATTCCTGGAGCACATGTACACGGCGCATCCTTTGCGAAGGCAGCTCACAGTCGAGGCGCGGTTGCAGTACTGACTGATGCGGCAGGGGCTCAGATGTTCACTGATGTGCCAACGCTTGTCGTCAATGATGTCCGCAACGCCGGTGGACTGATTGCGGCTTCACTCTTTCGCTATCCGATGCGCGATATGCACAGCATTGGTATCACTGGCACCAATGGAAAGACCACTGTTTCCACACTTCTCTATCAGATCTTTGAAGCAGCTGGCAGAGATACAGGTTTAATCGGAACTGTTGAAACCCGCATCAGTAAAGATGTCATTCCTAGCTCTCGTACAACGCCGGAAGCACCTGAGCTGCAATCGCTGGCCGCAACCATGCGCGAACGTCATATGCGCCATCTCGTGATGGAGGTCTCTAGCCACGCACTCTCACTCCAGCGTGTGAAGGGCTCACACTTTGCAATTGCTGCCTTCACTAATCTTTCACAAGACCATCTTGATTTTCATCATGACATGGAGAATTACTTCGCTGCAAAGGCATCCCTCTTCACTCCCGAATACTGCGAACAAGCATTGATCAATATTGATTCAGAGTATGGGGTACGACTAGCGGCAATGGCGAGCGTTCCCGTAACGACGGTATCTCGAACACAGAAGAGTGCAACGTGGCATTTCGTCGAGATTACTGAGACAACGACTGGAGCGGAATTTAGTATCCGTGGAGCTGGTGGAATATTGATCGAATCTCGAACCACGCTATTTGGCGGATATAACTTGGATAACCTCTTACTTGCTATTGCGATTGCATCCGAATCTGGGATTGATCCCATTGAACTAGCTTCAGTAATCCCTCATCTTCTAGGTGCACCAGGTCGACTTGAACCTGTTCTCCTTGGCCAGAGTTATAAAGCAATTGTGGATTATGCACATAGCCCTGATGCAGTAACCAATGTGTTATCAGC
>Ga0194060_10000994_pt1 | contig 20714 bp, 15 predicted proteins | sample SepL225m_MetaG_FD_163427 | JGI IMG/M metagenome (GOLD analysis project Ga0194060, IMG submission 163427) | Anoxic zone freshwater microbial communities from boreal shield lake in IISD Experimental Lakes Area, Ontario, Canada - Sep2016-L222-5m | ecosystem: Environmental > Aquatic > Freshwater >... | reverse complement strand
CACCACCCACTATCTCGAGGAGGCCGAGAACCTGTGCACCCGCATCGCCATGCTGCAGGCCGGTCGCGTGGTCGCCCTGGACACCACGGCTAACCTGCTGCGCCGCTTTTCCGCGCATACCTTGCGTCTGCGCACGGACGGAGTGATGCCAGCGGAACTGACCCGGAATGCGGCAGAAAACGGCGGCTGGTGGTCCTTGCCCTTCGACGGTTTCGACGAAGTCGAGCCGCTGCTGGCGAGGATACGTGCGGCCGGTTGCCACATCGATGACCTCGAAATCGGCAAGCCGGACCTCGAAGAGGTCTTCGTCCGCGTCATGCAGGGGCAGCAGCAGGGACGGCTGAACTGAAATGCGCCCCAGCGGCTTTTCCACCCTCCTCTACAAGGAAGTGTTGCGCTTCTGGAAAGTGGCCTCGCAGACTGTCGCGGCGCCGGTATTGACGGCGCTGCTCTACCTGCTGATCTTTTCGCATGTACTCGAGGGCCATGTGCAGGTGCATGGTGTTATCTACACGGCATTCCTGATTCCGGGGCTGGTGATGATGTCGGTGCTGCAGAATGCCTTTGCCAACTCATCGTCTTCCCTGATCCAGTCCAAGGTGACGGGCAACATCGTTTTTGTCCTGCTGCCGCCGATTTCCTATCTGGAGTTTTTCGCAGCCTATGTACTGGCTTCGGTGGTGCGGGGTCTGGTGGTGGGGACGGGCGTGTTGTTCGCCACCTTCTGGTTTGCGCCGCTGACGTTTGCCGAACCGCTGTGGATTCTGGTCTTTGCCCTCATGGGCGGCGCCATTCTCGGCAGTCTGGGCGTAATTGCCGGCATCTGGGCAGATAAATTCGATCAGCTCGCCGCCTTCCAGAATTTTCTGATCATGCCGCTGACTTTCCTGTCCGGCGTGTTTTACTCCATCAATTCACTGCCGCCGTTCTGGCAGCAGGTGTCGCACTGGAACCCGGTTTTCTACATGATCGATGGCTTTCGTCATGGCTTTTTCGGTGTCTCCGATGCATCGCCGTGGCACAGTCTTGCCGTCGTCAGTGCGTGCCTTGCCGTGTTGATGGCATTCACTTTGAATTTGCTTAAGCGCGGCTACAAGCTGCGTGCCTGAGGAGTTACCCATGTTGGAACCAAAACAAATCGAGGTCTGGATCGCGGCCGGTCTGCCCTGCGAGTTAGTCGCCGTTCAGGGCGATGGCCAGCATTTCGAGGCGGTGATCGTCAGCAGCGAATTTGCCGGCCTGAACCGAGTCAAGCGCCAGCAGCGCGTCAATGCCGTGCTCAAGGCCCGTTTTGATTCGGGTGAATTGCACGCGTTGTCCATGAAGACCCTGACCCCCGAGGAATGGAACGCCCATGGATAAGCTGTTGATCGCGGGAGGCAACCCACTCTCGGGCGAGGTGGCCATCTCCGGCGCAAAGAACGCCGCCTTGCCCTTGTTGTGCGCGGCACTGCTGACCAGGCAACCGGTGACCTTCACCAATGTGCCACACCTGAATGACATCGGCACCATGCTTAAACTGCTGGAGCAAATGGGTGTCAAGGTTGCGCGCGAGGCCGCAATAGTCGGCGCTGGTGATACGGTGGTATTGGACGCCTCCGGGCTGAATAATGCCGTCGCGCCCTATGAAATGGTCAAGACCATGCGTGCCTCGATCCTCGTCCTGGGGCCGCTCGTGGCGCGCGCGGGTGAAGCTCGGGTTTCTTTGCCCGGCGGCTGTGCCATCGGTGCGCGGCCGGTGGATCAGCACATCAAGGGACTGACCGCGATGGGTGCCGAGATCAGCGTCGAGCAGGGCTATGTCCACGCTCGCGCCACGCGACTGAAGGGCGCGCGATTGTTCACCGACATGGTGACCGTCACCGGCACCGAAAACCTGATGATGGCGGCCTGTCTGGCGCAGGGCGAAACCGTGATCGAGAACGCCGCGCGCGAGCCGGAAGTGGTCGATCTGGCCAACTGCCTGGTCGCCATGGGTGCGCGCATTTCCGGTGCGGGAGGCGACGTGATCCGCATCCAGGGGGTGGATGCGCTGCATGGCACCACGCATCGCATCATGCCGGATCGGATCGAGACCGGCACCTATCTTTGCGCTGCGGCCGCGACAGGAGGCGAGATCCGGCTGACGGGCGCATCAGCGAGTTGTCTCGACGCAGTGATCGACAAGCTGATGGATACCGGCTGTGACATTGTCGTCGAGCGTGATGCGATTCGTCTCAAGGCGCCACAACGCTTGACCGCCGTGAGTGTCCGCACGGCGCCCTATCCGGCTTTCCCCACCGACATGCAGGCCCAGTTCATGGCGCTCAATGCCGTGGCCGAAGGCACGGCGGTGATGCGCGAAACCATTTTCGAAAACCGATTCATGCATGCCGTGGAACTGATCCGGCTCGGCGCCGACATCAAGATCGATGGCAATACGGCCTGCGTCAAGGGCCGGCCGACGCTGGATGGCGCGACGGTGATGGCCACCGATTTGCGCGCCTCGGCCAGCCTGGTGATTGCCGGCCTGGTGGCGCAGGGCGAGACCGTGATCGAGCGCATCTACCATCTCGACCGGGGCTATGCGGGGCTGGAGCAAAAGCTGGCGGCTTTGGGCGCCAACATACGCCGGGTAAAGTAAACCTTCCTCCCAACCCCCTTCCCGAGGAAGGGGGTGACGGGTGCTCGCGGGCATTGCCCGCTCGAATAGAATAGCGCCATGAGCGGAATTACCATCGCCCTCTCCAAGGGCCGCATCTTCGAAGAAACCCTGCCGCTGTTGGCCGCGGCAGGCATCGTGCCGGCGGAAGATCCGGAGAAGTCGCGCAAGCTGATCATCGGCACCAATCGTGATGACGTGCGGGTGGTCATCGTGCGTGCTTCAGATGTGCCGACCTATGTGCAATACGGTGCGGCCGATCTTGGCATCGCCGGCAAGGATGTGCTGCTGGAGCATGGCGGGGTCGGTTTGTACCAGCCGCTGGACTTGAACATCGCCCAATGCCGCATGTGTGTTGCGGTGCCGGACGGCTTCGACTATGCCGCCGCCGTCCGTCGCGGCGCGCGTCTGCGCATCGCTACCAAGTACATCGCCATCGCACGTGAACATTTTGCGACCAAGGGCGTCCATGTCGATCTGATCAAGCTTTATGGCTCGATGGAATTGGCCCCGCTGGCTGGTCTGGCCGAGGCGATCGTTGATCTGGTATCCAGCGGCAGCACGCTCAAGGCCAACCACCTGGTGGAGGTCGAGGAGATCATGAACATTTCCTCGCGGCTGGTGGTCAATCAGGCGGCGCTCAAAGTCAAGCGCGAGTTGCTGCAGCCCGTCATCGCGGCCATTGAGGCTGCGATCCGATGATCCGCCGATTATCCACCGGCGATGCCGGTTTTCTTGGCACGCTCGACACGTTGCTGCACTTCGATCATTCGACCGACGATGCCATCGAACTGACGGTCGCCGGGATTCTCGCCAGAGTACGCAACGAAGGCGATGCCGCGGTACTGGAATACACCCGCCGCTTCGATCAGCTCGATGTCAGCACCATGGCCGAGCTCGAACTGCCTGCAAGTGAACTGAAACAAGCACTCGATAGTCTCCCTGCTGTCCAGCGTTCCGCGCTGGAAGCGGCGGCGCAGCGGGTAACTTCATATCACCAGCGGCAGAAGCTCGAGTCCTGGAGTTTTACCGAGGCCGATGGCACGCGACTCGGGCAGAAGATCACGGCCCTGGATCGGGTCGGCCTGTACGTGCCGGGCGGCAAGGCGGCTTACCCGAGTTCGGTGCTGATGAATGCCCTGCCGGCCAAGGTGGCCGGCGTCGGCGAACTGATCATGGTGGTGCCCACTCCGCGCGGCGAGAAGAATGCGTTGGTGCTGGCCGCCGCGTGCCTGGCCGGCGTCGACCGCGTGTTTACCATCGGCGGCGCGCAGGCGGTGGCGGCGCTGGCCTACGGCACGCTGACCATCCCGCAGGTGGACAAGATTGTCGGCCCTGGCAATGCCTATGTCGCCGCGGCCAAGCGCCGTGTCTTTGGCACGGTCGGCATCGACATGGTGGCCGGGCCATCCGAAGTGCTGATCATCGCCGATGCCTCGGCCAATCCTGACTGGGTCACGCTCGACCTGTTCGCCCAGGCCGAACATGACGAATTGGCGCAGTCGATTCTGCTCAGTCCTGATGCGGGGTTCATTGCGCAGGTCGCCGCCAGTATCGAAAGACTGTTGCCGACCATGCCGCGCCGCGAGGTGATTGCTGCATCCCTCAGGGGGCGCGGCGCACTGATTCAGGTTGCTGATCTGGACGAAGCCTGCGCACTGGCCAATCGCATTGCACCAGAACATCTCGAACTGGCCGTCGCCGATCCCTCCCCGCTGGTAGACAAGATCCGCCACGCTGGCGCGATCTTCATCGGTCATTACGCCTCGGAGTCGCTCGGCGACTATTGTGCCGGGCCCAACCATGTGCTGCCCACCTCCCGCAGCGCGCGTTTTTCTTCACCGCTCGGGGTCTATGACTTTCAGAAGCGCACAAGTTTGATCGCGGTGTCGCAGGCCGGAGCAAAAACGCTGGGGCCGATTGCTGCGACGCTGGCACACGGCGAAGGGCTCACCGCCCATGCCCGTGCAGCGGAGTTGCGCATCAAGTCCTGAAGCTGTGATAACGGAGTCTGCGTCGTTACACGGAAATCCGCCCGATCTGCGCACCCTGGAAATCTTCGAGAAGAGCGCCGGCCAGTGGTTGTTGCTGACCGTTCTGGAAAACGCCGCCGCCGTGTCGCCGCCACCAGTTTTCCGCTCGATGTGCTTTGGGCTGATTGACGGCACCGCTCGCCGTTCCGTCAGCGCCGACTTTTGGTTACGGCCGCTGCGCATAGCGCTTTCAGGATGATCTCTATTTCGATTTGTTTTCTCGCAATGGAAATGGCATGGTAAAGTACCTTTTGGCATAATGGGCTTTGTAACCGGCAATGCCCGATAATCAGTTCGTGCTTATTGAGGTTTGCGATGCAAAAACTACGCTTCCTGACAAGTTGTCTGATCCTCTTTCTCTGGCCATTTATGGCCTATGCTGCGGCAACAACTCTGGCGGTGAACGGCGATGTGCGCTTTTCCACGCCGCAAGCCGCGGGCGGACTGGTGGCCGTAGGACAGCGGATTGAATCCGGAGCCACACTGAAGACAGGTAGCAACGCAGGCATTACTCTGCGCTTCGATGACGGGCAGATGGTGGCTCTTTCCGGCGGTTCCGTTTACGTCGTCGATGACTATCGATTCAATCCGCAGAAGCCGGAGCAGGGTGGCTTCGTTTCCTCGCTGCTCAAAGGTGGCATGCGTGCCGTCAGCGGTTTGATCGGCGAACTCAACCCGAAGGACGTTCAAGTCAAGACGGTAACTGCGACCGTGGGTATCCGCGGCACTGACTTTGATCTCTTTTTTGACGGCAAGCTCTACATGACTGTGCGGCGGGGCGCCATTGCAGCCACCAACGATGCCGGTGAGAAGGTATTTACGGCAGACGGGCAGGCCAGCGGCGTGGTACTCAGCAAAGACACTTTAGCCCGGCCGGCAACCCTGGCTGAATTCCCTGCGGAGGCGCAGGCCGCCTTCCGCCAGCTTGGCGGCAATCCGGATCTCGGCGCCAAAGTCAGGAATCCTAGCGATCCGACTTGTTCCGATCGACGTTAAGCCGAAAATTGCACAGACGTGAAACCCGGAGCGATATGAATTGATGAATTGTATTCGCCAGTTGTGGCGGCTTTGGATTGCCATCCTGACTCTGGTCTGGATGCCCTTCCCCGTTGTCGCGCAATCACTGCAACAGGCTGTCGAGCAAACCCTCGGCAGCAATCCTGATGTGCTGATCGAGGTCGAACGCCGCCTGTCCTTTGATGCAGCGTTGGATCAGGCACGCGGCTCTTATTTGCCCAAAATCGACGTTGCACTTGGACGAGGCAAGGAAGACAAGGACAATGTCACGACGCAGGCTACTTATGGCGGCCCGATTGGGCAACGCCGTAGCGACCGTTCGCTGACGTTGAGCCAAATGCTGTTCGATGGATTTGCCACCTCGAGCGAGGTCGACCGCAATCAGGCGCGTGTCGACTCGGCCTCCCACAAGGTTTCGGCAACCTCCGAGCAGATTGCACTCAAGGCTGCCGAAGCCTACCTGGAAGTATTGCGTCAGGTTGAAGTGGCTGCGCTCACCCGGGATAATCTTGTCGTGCATCAACATACCTACGATCAGGTCAAGCTGCGCTCTTCCAGCGGTGTCGGTCGCAAGTCCGATCTTGATCAGATCGAGGCACGGCTTGCCCTGACGCGATCCAACCTGACCGCCGCCGAAGCAAATCTCGAAGTCGCGAAGATCAACTACAAGCTTGTCGTCGGCCAGTTACCCGGTACGCTGATCCGGCCGAAAGCGCCCGATGAAAGCCTGCTGCCGGCAACCCCTGACCAGGCCGCCGTTTCGGCCAGCAACAACAGCCGTCTCCTGAAATCAGCAATGGCCGACATGGCTGCTGCCGAGGCCCAACTCCAGGCGGCACGCGCAGCCATGTATCCGCGATTGGACCTCGAAGCAGGGACCACTCGCAGCAACTTCAGCACCAGTGTAGACGCTACGCACGACAACACCACATATGCAATGGTCAAGTTGCGCTACACGCTATTCAAAGGGGGTTCTGACGTGGCTCGCATCGAGGAGACCCGCCACATGGCTCGCGAGGCAGCAGAAATAAAAAATCGCGCCGGGCGGCAGCTTGAGCAAAGCGTCCGCCTCTCGTGGAATGCCTATCGTTCGGCACACGACCGTCTTCCGAATCTACGGCAGCATGCCGAGTTCAGCCAACTGACACGCGAGGCCTACAACAAGCAGTTCACCCTCGGACAACGCACCCTGCTTGATCTTCTCGACACTGAGAACGAGTTCTATACTGCCAACACCAACCATATCAATGGTCAATACGTAGAGTTGTTTTCCCGCTTCCGTCTGCTTGCCGACCTGGGATTACTTTTGGATGCCATTGGCGTCAAACCTCCTACAGAATCTGCCAGCGGAGCGCCCTGACAATCGCCGGTCGTTACTGCTGGTCGTCGTTTTTCTTGCCTGGGCGGTTGCTTTACAGGCGCTTGTTGCGGCGACAGCGGGAATCGAACTGAGTGAGGAAGTCATTGCCAGCGCTGAGCGCAAATACGGGCCTGAAGCGCGTACTCGTCTGCAAGCCTGGATCAAACTGATTGCCAGCAGTCGGAAAAAACCGGAGGACGACAAGCTGAAGATCGTCAACGACTTTTTCAATCAGGTGCCGTTTGCATCGGATATCGATCACTGGGGAATCGCCGACTATTGGGCAACGCCGGTCGAACTGCTCGCCAGCAACGGCGGCGATTGCGAGGATTACGCCATCGGCAAATACTTTACGCTGCTGGCACTGGGCATAGACATCAACAAGCTGAGAATTACCTATGTCAAGGCGCCGCAAGCACCCAATCCGGCAGACCAGTCGCATATGGTGCTGACCTACTATGCCAAACCCGATTCGATCCCTCTGGTACTCGACAACCTGATACCGGAAATCAGGCCCGCCAGCCTGCGCAAGGATCTGACTCCGGTCTACAGCTTCAACGGCGACGGCCTCTGGCTGGCCAAGGAGCGCGGATCGGGGCGGGTCGGTGGATCGGAAAAGATCAGTCTCTGGACTCAACTCAACGCACGCATGGGCAAGGAGCTGCAATGAGGATTGCGATGCTCAACTTGCTTAAACCGGTTATCCGCCCAAGGAATGAACCATGACTCTTCTACGCCAGCTTGTAATCGTCATCGTCACCCTTTTTTCCCTGTTGTTTGCGGGATCGGTGGTGATCAATGTTAACAATACCCGCAACTACCTCAACAACCAGCTGCGCAGCATTTCGCAGGACATGGCCACTTCGCTCGGGCTCTCCCTTTCGCCGCATATCGCCAACAATGAATTGGTGGTGGTGCAAAGCATGATCGCTGCCGTGTCCGACAGCGGTTATTACCGCGAGATCATCCTGACGGACGTGAACGGCAAGACGCTGGTCGAGAAGATCCAGCCGCTGGTGATCGAGGGTGTTCCGCAATGGTTCGTGCGCCTGATTCCGCTGGAGACGCCGCGCGGCGAAGCCTTCGTCATGGCGGGTTGGCAGCAGGCGGGAACCATCAGCATCAGCGCCAATCCGGGATATGCCTACGCCACGCTGTGGGACAACAGCATTCAGGCGCTGTGGTGGTTCCTCGGCGCATCGTGCTTCGTCTTCGGCCTTGGTCTGGTGGCCCTGCATTTCGTCCTGCGCCCGCTACGCGCCGTTGAGCTGCAGGCCAAAGCCATTTGCGATCGGGAATATCCGACGCAAAGTACATTACCCTGGACGCTGGAGCTGCGCAGTGTTGTCACTGCCATGAATCTGATGTCGGCCAAGGTCAAGGAAATGTTCAGCGCCCAGGCGGAAGCCATGGAACGCCTGCGCGCCAGCACCTACGTCGACGCGCTGACCGGACTGGCAAACCGCTCTTACTTTGACATGCAGTTGCGTCAGATAACCAAGGCACGCAGCTCATCGTCGACCAACGCCCTGATCTTTCTGGAACTTGCCGAGTTCAAGAATTTCAACGAACGCAAAGGTTATCAGGCCGGCGACAAGCTTCTGTGCGGCTGCGCCAACCTGATCACCGAGACGTGCAAGGAAATGTCCAATCTTGACTATTTTGCAGCACGCCCCAGCGGTGCCTGTTTCGCCATTGTCATACAGGATACGGTTCGCGACGACGCGCTTGCACTGGCCAATAAACTGAGCGCCGGATTGAACACGTTGCGCGAACAAGGTTTCACCGACGTTCACGCGATCGGCCATTTAGGCGTTGCCATCCATCGCGGGCAGACTACGGCACAGCTGTTGTCCGAGGCAGACATGGCGCTGAGGACAGCGCAAGTGGAGGGGCACAACGCGGTTCATTTGAGCGATGTGGCGGCAGACGGCGAGTTTGGTTCCTACTCGGCGTCCCGCTGGATGGAATTTCTCGGGCAAGTACTGGCCGACAACCGGATTTCCCTGGTTCGCCAGGCTTGCATTTCCTGTTTTGACGAAACCCGCGCGATCCATCATGAAGTACTGATGCGGATACGTGGCGAAGATCAAAAGCTGATCCCCGCCAACATCGTCATTCCTATGGCCAAGCACCTTCATCTGACCCAGGAATTCGATCGGCATGTCGTGACCGCGACCCTGAACAAATTACAGCAACCGGAGCATGCCGACGCCATCGTGGCCGTCAACCTGTTTCCCATGTCGATTCAGGACGCGGGTTTTCTGGCCTGGTTGTGCGAAGCGCTGCAAAAAAATGGTGAGGCAGCGAAGCGCATCGCCTTTGAAGTCACCGAACACGGCATTACGGCCAACCTCGACGCGCTGCGGGGTTGGGTCGAGCGGACTGCCCAGTTTGGTGCCAAGACCGGTCTCGACCAGGTTGGCAAAGGCTTCAAATCATTCGGCTATTTGAGCGACATCAAGATTGACTACATCAAGATCGATGGTAGTTACACGCGTGGAATTCATCAGGATCGGGACAATCAGTTCTTTATCGACTCACTGGTCAAATATGCCCACGGCCTTGAAATTCAGGTGATCGCCGAATCGGTCGAGACCCGGGAAGAATGGGATATGCTGAAAAGCCTAAAGGTGGATGGTGTCAAGGGCTACGGGGTCGCCCGGCCGGCAGACTGGGCCTGAGTTCTGGGTTACATCAGGTGTTTGGTGACATAAAGTGCCAGATGCACGCGGTCGGCCACACCGAGCTTGTCAAAAATCGTGGTGAGGTGGGCTTTGACTGTTCGATCAGTGATGCCGAGACTACGCGCAATAGCCTTGTTGCTCTCCCCCTTGCCAACCAATTTCGCCACATCCAGTTGACGTGAGGTCAAGCCCATTACATTTCCCATTGCGTCCGCAGGCTCATTGGCGCCATGAGGATCAACTGACTCACCCTTCCGTAATGAAAGGGCTTGAAGCCTGCTGACGACGTGCGGCAAGGTATTTCGTGAAATCCATACGCCGCCCTTCAACACGGCAGAAACAACGCGTCCCATGTCGTCATTTGATTCATCGTCGCCGCAGCATGCAACCACGCCAACGGCAAGGGCTGCCATTTCTCGTTCCACCGAAAATGATGCGCCGCTCAAGACGACCTTTACATTCCCAAGTCGACCCTGTATTTCGTTAATTTGTTCAGCCGGGCTGCGCTGATCACCGCCTGTATCCAGGACTGCCAGCGCTGCGACCCAGCCACCGTCCGCACCAGGACAAACTGCAGGGCTGGAAAATTCAGACACCTCCCCTTGCCCACCGAGGATATAGCGCCATTTCTGAACGAACTCCGGCCTGTGACTGAACACCACGAACAATGGAATTGTTCCCCCGAAAGTAATCTTCACCAATCCAGCCTAAGCGCCACCAGCGCAGCTGCTATGACGTTTCCTTTTTGGGTTGATTATGCCAGAATGACCCGCGTTCAAAATCAAGTAATCAAAATCGAATTCAGGCCACATGCCCTTTGTTCAGCGTAACGTAGAAGGTCAAATAATTGCCATCACGCAATCCTTGCACCCGGGAGGAGGCAGCGTGCCGATGGATCATCCTGACCTGCTCCATTTTTTTTCCTCGATCGGTGTCATGAATGCTTTGGAGGACAGGATCTTGGGACATTTACTTGGCAGCAAGGATGCTCTCGCCGACAGCGGCGACAATGAGTGCCCAGAAGAGCAAAGCGAATACCTGACTTCACGACGAATTGAGATGCTCGTTTCGGATCTCAAGATGATCCGTGTTATCGAAGACGTGATCGATATCCTGATGGCAAAAAATCTGATCATCTTTTCCGATCTTCCATCGGCCGTCCAGGAAAAGATTCTGAAACAAAAGGGTCGTCGTGAAAAGTTGTTCGGCACCGGTGGTGACATCATTGGTGTCGAGGATGGATTGCTGTGATCGAGTCTGCTGCAACTGAACCCGACATGGCATCTGCATTGCCGACGGACACGCTGCTTCCAGATGATCCGCTGACGGCCAGTTTGGTCATCCTTACCCGGCTGTTTCATCATCCCTTCTCGGCTCAAACGCTCACCTCCGGACTGCCGCTTGAAAATTCCCGCCTGACTCCGGAATTGTTTCCCCGGGCCGCGGCACGCGCCGGCCTCAGCAGCCGCGTAATCAAGCGCTCGCTGGATGCGATTTCTGCGATGACGCTACCCGCTATATTTCTGCTACGCAACGGAAACGCTTGCGTCGCCACGGCGCGCGACAAGGGTGGTGAATGGACAGTCATTCAACCCGAATCCGGGATTGGCGAGATCAAACTGACGAACGAGCAAATCGCCGAGGAATACTCGGGCTACGTCATATTCAGCCGCCCGGCCTTCAAGTTCGATGAACGCTCGCTGGAAGATGCCATACCGCGTCCTCATCACTGGTTCTGGGGAGTCTTGCAGCATGCCTGGCCGCTTTACTCTGAAGTCCTGATCGCGTCCTTTCTGCTGAATGTTTTTGCGCTGATCACGCCACTTTTTGCCATGAATGTGTATGACCGCGTTGTTCCCAATCAGGCATTCGAGACGCTCTGGGTTTTGGCAATCGGGGTAGTAATCGTTGCCGTCTTCGATACCGTGATGAAAAGCCTGCGCGGCTATTTTCTGGATGTCGCCGCCAAGCAGGTCGACACCATGTTGTCAGCCTCAATATTTGAGAAGGTACTTGGGCTGCGCACGGCATCGCGTCCTACCTCGGTGGGTGGGCTCGCGAATACCCTTCACGAATTCGATACGTTTCGCGATTTCATTACCTCGGCAACCGTTACGACCCTGATTGATCTGCCGTTCGTATTTCTATTTTTCATTATCATGCTTTGGCTGGGCGGCTGGATCGTGATCGTGCCGTTGATCGCGATACCTTTGATGCTGGGCGTCGCCCTGTTCCTGCAACATCCGCTGGAATTGCAGCTTCGCAAGAGTCTTCGTGTCGGCAGCCAAAAGCAGGCGGTATTGATCGAGACCCTGACCGGTATCGACACCATAAAGGCAATAGGCGCGGAAAGCCCGACCCAACGCAAGTGGGAACAACTTATCGGTGAATCCGGCCGCTTGGCCATCGTGGCAAAGCTGCTCTCCACAAGCATTGTCAATCTTACGGCGCTGATTCAGCAATTGGCCTATATCGGAACGGTGATCTTTGGTGTCTATCTTATTTCCGACCGACTGCTCACCGTCGGCGGTCTCATTGCCTGCACCATCCTCACCACCCGCATCCTTGCGCCATTTTCGCAAATCGCCGGATTGATCACCCGCTACTTTCAGACGCTGCAAGCACTTCGTGGCGTCGATCGCATCATGACTCAGCCCGTCGAGCGTCCGCCGGGAAAATCCTTCGTGCATCGCCCTACCCTGCGCGGCGAGGTGGAGTTTCGCAACCTGAATTTCAATTATCCCGGCCACGAAACACCTGCGCTGATCAACGTTTCGTTCAAAATCAATCAAGGCGAGCGCGTTGGCATCATCGGCCGCATTGGCTCGGGAAAGACGACCATCGAGAAACTTCTGCTCGGGCTTTATCAGCCGACCGATGGATCAATCTGGATTGATGGTGTCGACCTGCAGCAGATCGACCCGGCCGATTTGCGGCGGAATATCGGTCACGTGCCGCAGGATGCCATGCTGTTTTTCGGCAGCGTGAAAGACAACATCGTGCTTGGCGCGCCCTACGTTGACGATGCCGCAATGCTAAGCGCCGCCGAAATCGCCGGTGTAAATGAGTTTGTTTTGCGCCACCCCAAGGGGTTTGACATGCCGATTGGCGAGCGTGGCGAAGGCCTTTCGGGTGGGCAACGTCAGTCGATCGCTATCGCGCGGGCCATGCTGCTCAACCCGCCGTTGCTGATTCTCGACGAACCGAGCAATGCCCTGGACAATCGTTCCGAGGAAGGTTTCAAGGCCCGGTTATCCACGCATCTGAAGGACCAAACCCTGATACTGGTCACTCACCGGGCATCCCTGCTGACACTGGTCAATCGCCTGATCGTGATGGACAACGGCCGCATTATTGCCGACGGGCCAAAAGAACATGTACTCGAAGCGCTCTCTGGAGGACGGGTTCATGTCGGCAAAGCCTAAGCGCCAGTGGACGTCACCCCGCGGACGGGCGATTTTCGATGCCATTCGGCGGAAACTGGAACCGGCAAAGCAGCGTTTCATGGATTACCTGCTGCCGCCTCCCGGTACACCGGAGGAGGTTTCTCGCGACGACATCGAATTCATGCCCCATACCATCGCGGCATTTTTCCAGCGCCCGCCCCCTCCCGCCTATCTCATTGTGCGCGGTACGCTACTGCTACTGTTCATTGCCATTCTCTGGGCATTTTTCGCCGACCTGGACGAAATTACCATCGGCGATGGCAAAGTAGTACCCACCAGCCAGATTCAAGTCATTCAGAACCTCGAAGGCGGAATCGTAGCGGGCATTCCGGTAAAGGTTGGCGACCTGGTCCAGAAGGGCCAAGTCGTTATCCAACTGGATGAGACGCGGTTCGCCTCCTCGGCCGACGAAACCAAGGCCAAACACAACGCCTTGGCATCAAAAATTGCCCGGCTTACCGCGGAATCTACCGGCGCCACGTTTCAGCCGCCTGCCACCCTCCTTAAAGATGACCCCATGATTGCGGCCGACGAACTGCGGCTCTACGCAAACCGGCAGCGCGAACTCGATGCCATGCTGGGCGTGCTACGTCAGCAACTCAGCCAGCGCAATCAGGAAATTTCGGAAAAGCGCGCGCGCCTGCAGCAGCTTCAGGAAAGCCACAAACTCATTGAGCAGGAACTCAAAATGTCTGCGCCCCTGCTCGCGCAGGGCGTGATGTCCGAGGTCGAAATCCTCCGCCTGCAACGTCAAGTGAACGATACCAAAGGCGAAATGGACGCCAATCGCCTGGCAATACCGCGGCTCGAAGCCCAGTTGGCCGAGGCGAGAGACAAACTGGAAGGCGCTCTGGCCAAGTTTCGTTCGGATTCCGCGCATGAACTGGGATTGGCCAAGGCAGAATTCGCGGGCACCAGCGCGACCTCGGTCGCCCTGGAAGATCGGCTTTCGCGCACCGCCGTGCGCTCTCCCCTCACCGGCATCATCAAGCAAATCAAGATTGCTACCATTGGCGGCGTCATTCAGCCGGGCATGGAAGTCATGGAGATCGTGCCGATCGAAGACCGGCTGCTGGTCGAAGCCAAGATTCGCCCCGCCGACATTGGTTTCCTTCATGCTGGCCAGATGGCGCTGGTAAAGATATCCGCCTACGATTTCTCGATATACGGGGGTCTTGATGCGGTCGTCGAAAACATCACCGCCGATTCGATTACCAATGAAAAAGGTGAAAGTTTTTACATTGTGCGCGTCCGCACCTCAAAGAGCTTTCTCGGCCCCCCCGACAAACCCTTGCCCATCATTCCGGGCATGCTCGCGTCAGTCCATATAAAAACCGGGCACAAGTCGGTCATGAACTACCTCCTGAAACCGGTCATCAAGGCCAAGTACGACGCGCTGAGAGAACGCTAGGCCTGTTACAGGCGTGGCCGTATGCCATTGGGCGTAGTACCTCAGTCCAATAGGCGCCATGCCCGATTTCCTCTATTGTTTGCCCGTCCTTGATAAAAGGATTGCCGATTTCCGTCGCAGACTATTTCAGAGGTAAGCCATGGCCAAGACCGTCAATAATGCGCTGAGCGCAACGAGCAACCACACGAGTGGATCATCCAATGCCGGAATGAAGGCACATTCGATTGGCATCGTAAAAGTCGCCATCGGAGAGGTGCATGCGGTCAACGCCAGCGGCGGTACCTGCAGGCTTCAGCCGGGCGACAAGGTCTACCCGAACGACATCGTTCAAACCGGCGAGCTTGGTTCGGTGCAAATCGAGTTTGCCAATGGCGAGGTGGCCAATCTGGGCCGCGAAAGTAGCCTGCTGCTAGACACCGATATCTTTGACCCGAGCAAAATTCAAACGGCCAATGACGACACCTCGAGAATCCAGAGCCTGATCGCATCCGGTGCCGACCCAACGCAGGTAACCAAAGCCTCGGCAGCCGGAAATGCTGCGGACGATCAGCGCCACGGCATTGTTGAAGTCGAGCAAACCGGAAAATCCGGAGTAGTCACCGGCGTTGATAGCGGGGACCTTGGAAATTCCGGGAAGTTCCATACCGTAGTGTCGGGTGCGGAAGGAACCGCTGGTGTCACGACGGGATACGCTACCACCGCAAACCCGGCAGAGATTGCCAAAGCCGCTGTTGATGCGTCCAGCCAAGCCGCCGCCAAGGCTGCCGCAGATGCCGCTGCCGCCAAGGCTGCTGCCGAGGCCGCCGCTAAAGCTGCCGCTGATGCTGCTGCTGCCAAGGTTGCCGCCGATGCGGCTGCCAAAGCCGCCGCTGATGCGGCTGCACAAGCCGCGGCTGACGCTGCCGCCAAAGCTGCTACGGATGCTGCCGCCAAGGCTGCTGCCGATGCCGCTGCACAAGCCGCAGCTGCTGCCAAGGCTGCCGCAGACGCCGCTGCCAAAGCAGCCACCGATGCGGCTGCACAAGCCGCTGCTGACGCTGCCGCCAAGGCTGCCGCCGCTCAAGCCGCCGCCGACGCCGAAGCGGTTGCCAAAGCGGCTGCTGATACCGCCGCTCAAACCGCTGCTGACGCTGCTGCCAAGGCCGCTGCCGCTCAAGCCGCTGCTGACGCTGCCGCCAAGGCCGCCGCCGATGCACATGCAGCAGAAGATGTTGCGGACACCACCCCTCCCGCTGACCCCACCATCGTTGTCAGCCGACTTACCAACGACAATACGCCGACCATTACCGGCACGGCCGAGCCAGGATCCACGGTAAGAGTGGAAGTACACTCCACTCCTCAGTATTTCAGCACCACAGCAAAGGCTGATGGGACTTGGAGCATTCAGGTACCAGAGGATAAGCAACATTTGCTGGAAGACGGTACGCACACCGTTACTGCTCAGGCCATAGATGCGGCCGGAAACGCCAGTGGATCCGTAGTGGTTGGGTTTTCGGTCGACACGGTGGCTGGACCGCTGACCATCGAACATGGCGGAACCACAAACGACAGTACGCCTGCGATCAAAGGTAATGCCGAGGCTGGTTCAACAATTGTCGTCACGCTTTCCGGTGTGGCCGGAGCTTACACAGCAACGGCCGGTGCAGATGGCTCATGGAGTGTCACGCCCGCTGGGCTCGCCGATGGCACTTATACAATTTCCGCCAAAGAAACTGATGCGGCAGGAAATGTCAGCAATGTTGTCACTGACAGTATCGCCATTCACACACTGGCACTCCCCGATTCCAGCCTTCATCTAACGACTGAATCCGATACGGGTAGCAATCACACCGACCGCATCACCCGTGACCCCACGCCCGAAATCACGGGTACCGCCCAGACTGGATCCACGGTGGCTGTAGTAATCAGTCACGATGGGGTACAGGTAGGGTCGACGCTCCTCACACAGACGGACACCCATGGCACTTGGAGCGTCACACCTGGGGCTAACCTCGCCTCGGATAACTATACAGTCACAGCCACTGTCACCGACCCTTCCGGTTACAGAACCGTGGAAACGAAGGGCTTGGTCATCGACACCGTATCGCCAACGCCGACTATCACGACCACGACCAGTACGGATCATCCAGCCTCGACGATCGTTGGCACTGCGGAAGCAGATTCGACGGTTACGGTCACGCTGGTGGGATCAGAAACCAAGACTCTTACAGCCATAACCGATAACAAAGGAGATTGGACCCTTAACCACGATCTCCCCCTCAACGGCACCTTCTCGCTGACAGCCAAAGCCACTGACATCGCGGGCAATGTCAGCGATTCCAGCCCTGCCAAAACACTGGAAATTAACACCTCCCATAACGCCCAAATTAGCGGTACCACTGCTGACGCTGTCACCGAAGATGGTAATAAAGTCACAGCAGCCGGAACGCTGACAATCACTGATGTCGATGCAGGTCAGGCGCATTTCCAAACGCCCACCAGCCTAGCCGGAACCTACGGCGAATTCAAATTCAATGCTGATACTGGCGTTTGGAGCTATCAGCTGGACAATGCCAAAGTCGCAACACAGGCACTCGCGGCAGATGCACAGGCCCACGACACGCTGACCGTTACCAGCCTCGACGGTACCGCTTCACAGGTGATCGACGTCACCATCAACGGCACCAATGATGCGGCGGTACTAAGTTCGGCGAGCGTGGCGCTGGATGAAACCAATGCTCCGCTCACCACCAGCGGCACACTCACCATCAGTGATGTCGATAACCCGGCAACGTTCGTAGCGCAAACCAATGTAGCAGGTACCAACGGACATTTCAGCATCGGTACCGATGGTGCCTGGACCTACACCGCCAATTCGGCGAACGATGCGCTCAACGTCGGCCAGAGTGTTTCTGACACCTTCCAGGTAGCCGCCGCCGACGGTACGAAGTCTGCGGTCACCGTCACCATCAACGGCACCAATGATGCGGCGATACTAAGTTCGGCGAGCGTGGCGCTGGATGAAACCAATGCTCCGCTCACCACCAGCGGCACACTCACCATCAGCGATGTCGATAACCCGGCAACGTTCGTAGCGCAAACCAATGTAGCAGGTACCAACGGACATTTCAGCATCGGTACCGATGGTGCCTGGACCTACACCGCCAATTCGGCGAACGATGCGCTCAACGTCGGCCAGAGTGTTTCTGACACCTTCCAAGTAGCCGCCGCCGATGGTACGAAGTCCACGGTCACCGTCACCATCAACGGCACCAACGATGCGCCAATCGTAGTTAGCGGGGATGACAGCAGGGATGACAGCAGCAGCCATCAAAGTGCCGGCGATGGTAGTACCTCGCCCGTCAATCATGACAGCAGCAGCCATGAAAGCACCGGTGCTGGCAGTACCCCACCCGTCAACCACGACCCCGTCGCTGTCGCCGATAAAGGTACTACGACGGAAAACACTCCGGTCACCATCAATGTGCTAACTAACGATAGCGACCCTGATAAAAACACCTTGTCGGTTACCGGTGCCACTGTCTCCAGCGACAAGGGTACCGTTCATGTCAATGACAATGGAACTCTCACATTCACGCCGGCCAAGGACTTTCACGGCGACGCCACTATCAACTACACCATCTCCGACGGTCACGGTGGCACGGATTCGAGCACCGTCGCGGTCGTGGTCGTGGCCGTTAATCAGGCCCCGGCCCTTACCGATCGCCCAGCGCAGTTGTCGGCTGTTGATGAGGACCACTCCAAAACCATCAGTACGAGCGATCTGCTAAAGGGCTACACCGACGCGGACCATGACACCTTGTCTGTAAGAGGGCTCAGCGCAGACCATGGAACTGTCACGACCAACGAAAATGGCAGCTTCACGATCACTCCGACGGGAAATTACAATGGCCCCATTCATCTCACTTACACCGTAAGCGATGGTCAGGGTGGAAATACACAGGCGACTCAGAGCTTCACAGTAACGGCGGTTAACGATGCGCCGACGCTCACCAGCGCACTTGCGACGTTGGCACCCAGCGCCGAGGACACGGCCAAATCCATTAGCGCTGCCGACTTGATCAAAGGTTACACCGATGTCGACGGCGATAAGATGTCCGTTCAAAATCTCTCCGCGACGCACGGAAAAATCACGGGTTCCGGTGACACTTTCACCTTCACTCCTGACGCCAATTACAACGGTGAGGTTCGACTAAACTACACCGTAAGCGATGGTCAGGGCGGAAATACACAGGCGACTCAGAGCTTCACAGTAACGGCGGTTAACGATGCACCGACGCTCACCAGCGCACTTGCGACGTTGGCACCAAGCCCCGAGGACACGGCCAAATCCATTAGTGCTGCCGACTTGCTCAAAGGTTACACCGATGTCGACGGCGATACGATGTCCGTTCAAAATATCTCCGCGACGCATGGAAAAATCACGGGTTCCGGTGACACCTTCACCTTTACTCCTGACGCCAATTACAACGGCCAGGTCCAACTAAACTATGACGTAAGCGATGGTCATGGTGGCAGCGTAAAAGCCAGCCAAAACTTTACGATCACACCTGTTAATGACGCACCGGCCCTGACCGGAAGCCAAACGCAACTTGCTGACGTTGCCAAGGGAGCCACTACGTCCATCACTGCACATGACCTGCTGAACGGATTCACGGATCCCGAAGGCGACACAATCTCTGTTAGCAACCTCCATGCGAGCCAGGGAACCATTTCCGCCGGCTCGAACGGAAACTTTACCTTCACTTCCGATACCACCGGCCCGGTTGTGTTGTCCTATAACGTGATCGACGGCCACGGTGGAACCACAGCCGCAACCGAGAGCTTCAGCGTAACGGGTTCCAGCAACAGCAGCAGTCAGGGCTCCGATCAAAGCAATGTCACGGTCCATGTCGATAAGACATTCGGCGACGTACTCAATCTGAACGACTTGCTCGGTCACGGGGGCGTGCTGAGTTTCGATTCCATCAGCACCAAAGGCAACAATACGACAGTGAACATCAGCATTGATCCGGACGGCCCCAAAGGTCATGAAGATGCTGTCAAGTTGGCAACGGTCACGATAACAGGTCTTCACAACGCAACTAGCCAGGAGATCATGAACGTCCTTCTGGATCAACACGATCTGAAACTCTAGTTTATTTGTATGGCGGCTGCGGCATTTGCCCAGCCGCTTGTGGTGCGGCAGGGTTCGTATAATTCGGCCTTTCACTCGTGCCTCTTGCTGTCCCGTCAAAGACTTTTTGGCGCGTTTGACAGCATGTCGTTTGCGTAAACTCGATCCTATTTCTTCGAGTACGTTTCAACCCAGCATTTCCCGCAGCGCCTCGACCAGTGCCTTGCACTGATCATCCGTGCCGACTGTAATCCGCAGGAACTGTTCGATGCGCGGCAGCTTGAAATGACGCACGATGATGCCGCGTTGCCGTAGCGCCAGCGCCGACTTTTCGGCATCGTGTTGTGGATGGCGAACGAAGATGAAGTTGGCCGCCGACGGCAGTACGTCGAAACCCAGCGCCTTCAATTCATTGACCAGCGTCTCGCGTGAGGCGATGACCGCGCTGCACGTTTTCTCGAAATACTCGCGGTCTTCAAAGGCGGCGGTCGCACCGGCAATCGCCAGTCGATCCAGCGGATAGGAATTGAAACTGTTCTTGATCCGCTCCAGCGCCTCGATCAGATCGACATGTCCGGCGGCGAAGCCGACCCGCAGCCCGGCCAGCGAGCGCGACTTGGATAGCGTCTGCACTACTAGTAGATTCGGATAGTCGGCGATCAGCGGAATTGCGCTCTGGCCGCCAAAATCGACATAGGCCTCGTCGATCACTATCACCGAATCGGGGTTGGACTGCAACAATGCTTCAATTTCGGCCAGTGGCACCAGGCAGCCGGTCGGTGCATTCGGGTTGGGGAAAATGATCCCGCCGCATTTTTTATCCTGGGGCCTGACGTAGTCGCTCAGCCGAATCGAAAAATCCTCGCGCAGCGCGATCGTCTCATAGCTCACCTGGTACAAGCCGCAATACACCGGATAAAAACTGTAGGTGATATCGGGGAACAGGATCGGCCGCGCCTGCTTCAGCAAGCCAAGAAAGACGTGCGCCAGCACCTCGTCCGAG
>Ga0194060_10000993_pt1 | contig 20719 bp, 12 predicted proteins | sample SepL225m_MetaG_FD_163427 | JGI IMG/M metagenome (GOLD analysis project Ga0194060, IMG submission 163427) | Anoxic zone freshwater microbial communities from boreal shield lake in IISD Experimental Lakes Area, Ontario, Canada - Sep2016-L222-5m | ecosystem: Environmental > Aquatic > Freshwater >... | reverse complement strand
CTCCATCCGTCTCTCCACGTTCGCAAATGTGGCGGTCGCGAACGGCCATCAGGCGAAAGTGTTGTTGGTACTTCGGTAATTTTCAATTTAAATATGGTTGCCTTCACCACCATTTCGCTGGCAAACTCCATTCCTGTGGTTTGAAGATTTAGTAATGAAACAATATCTTGTCTAAAGCCTCTGAGTCCGCAATGGAAATCTCCGGCTGTGCTGTTAAAAAATAAACGACCGATAAACGATAAAACAGGATTTCCAAGATAGCGATGTAAAAAAGGCATTGCACCTTTTGCCACGCCACCTTTAAAACGATTTCCCATTACGAGGTCATATCCTTCGCGTAATTTTTCTACAAAAAAATTGAGTTTGCTGAAATCATAGCTGTCATCCGAATCGCCCATGATTACATATTTACCATATGAAGCTTCAATGGCACCCATCAATGCACTGCCATAACCTTTTCTTGGGATATCGATTACGCGCGCACCGCAGGTGCGCGCTATTTCTTGCGAGCCATCAGTGCTGCCGTTGTCGCCAATTACAACTTCACCTTCAATATTGTTTTCTTTGATATAGCGCATTGCTTTATCTATACAAAGTTTCAGTGTTTCTGCCTCATTTAAACAGGGCATCACGATACTTAATTCAATATTTCCGGGATTCTCAGTATTCATATCAATCATTGATTGAATGCGAAAATATAAAAATTATCATACCATGTTGTTTTTTTGATTACCTCCAAATCATTTTTTTACTGCTACCAAAATGATTAATTCAAGAATTAATAGCAAAATCGTATAGTAAATAGTAAACAATCTCTTACTTTTGCGCCTCAAAATAAGCAAAACATATGAGCGGTAAATTAACATTCACGATGATTAAGCCTGATGCTGTAGCAAACGGACATACAGGTAAAATAATTGATCACATTATCCAAAAAGGATTCAAAATAGTAGCTATGAAATACACAAAACTGTCTGAAGAAAAAGCAGGAGAGTTTTATGCAATTCACCGCGACCGTCCATTTTTTAAAGACCTTGTTGACTTTATGACTTCGGGAACAATCGTTGCGGCTATTCTTGAAAAAGATAACGCAGTAGCTGATTTTAGAGATGTAATAGGAGCAACCGACCCACAAAAAGCAGCACCTGGAACAATCAGAAATTTATATGCAAAATCAATTGATGCCAATGCGATGCATGGTTCAGATAGTGATGAAAATGCTTTAATTGAAGCAGGGTTTTTCTTCAACGCTTTCGAAAGATTTTAATGAATTAAAGTTATAAAAAATCCCGCTCTGAATTTTCAGAGCGGGATTTTTTTTGTTATTGTGTTAATTTATTTAACAGAATCCATATGGCAAATTAAATCAACTACTTTATTTGAATAACCCCACTCGTTATCATACCACGAAACAATTTTTACAAAATGATCGTTCAATGAAATTCCGGCTTTAGCATCAAAAATTGAAGTACGTGAATCGCCAAGAAAATCGTTTGAAACACTTCGGTATAACCAAGGATTCCTTTGAATTCATTTTCAGAAGCTTTTTTCATTACTGCTTTGATTTCATCGTATGAAGCACCTTTTTCTAAGCGGCAAGTTAAATCAACTACAGATACATTAGGAGTTGGAACCCTGAAACTCATTCCTGTTAATTTACCTTTCAATTCAGGAATTACCAAGCCAACAGCTTTTGCTGCTCCGGTTGATGAAGGAATAATATTTTGATATGCTCCACGTCCACCTCTCCAGTCTTTTGCAGATGGACCATCAACCGTTTTTTGAGTTGCGGTAACAGCATGAACGGTAGTCATCAAGCCTTCAAGGATTCCGAAATTATCATTTAATACTTTGGCAACAGGTGCAAGGCAATTTGTTGTACATGAAGCATTTGAAACAATATTCATGTCGGCTGAATATTTTAAATGATTAACACCCATAACAAAAGTTGGGGTATCATCTTTAGCTGGAGCACTCATCACCACGCGTTTTGCACCAGCTTTGATGTGACCTTCTGCTTTTGATTTTTCTAAGAATAATCCGGTTGATTCAACAACATATTCGGCACCAACTTCATTCCATTTTAAATTGGCAGGGTCTTTTTCTGCAGTTACTCGGATTTTTTTGCCGTTAACCACCAGCATTCCGTTTTCAACTGAAACAGTTCCGTTAAAACGGCCATGTGTTGAATCGTATTTAAGCATGTAAGCCATATAGTCAACTTCGATAAGGTCGTTGATACCTACAACTTCTACTTTAGGGTTATTGATGGCAGCCCTGAAAACCAAGCGGCCGATACGGCCAAATCCATTGATTCCTACTTTCATTGTATTTTTTTAATTAGTGATTGAATTTCAAATTATGAGGGCGCAAATTTACTTCATCAAAAATTTTATACAAATCTTTTGTAATTTAAAAATCACGGTTACTTTTGCAGTCCCAAAAATATACGGCCCGTTCGTATATCGGTTAGTACAAGCGGTTTTCATCCGCTAAAGAGGGGTTCGACTCCCCTACGGGCTACGTAGCTAACAAGATAAAGCCCTGAATTGTAATGGTTCAGGGCTTTTTTATTTGTGTATTTCTTCACTTATTTTAACTTATTACTTTTACATTCTATCGCGCTATTTTAAGAAATCAAATAGTTTTCGGTGTTGATTAGTAATGATTAAAGCCAATTTTAGGTCCATTCAGACATTATTTTTAATCTCAAAATTATCCGAGTTGCGTTTTTATATAGTGGACACCTTGTTTTAAAACGTAGAACTAAAATTATCAATTAATGATTAAAAATTATAAACCAAAAACGTTTTATTTTAAAAATTAAACCTACCAAACGTTAGTATTGTTGATTTTGTATTCGGCTTTCCAGTTAGTTAAACATTTGTAAATTTAGGTCAAAAATTTACTAAATAAATTCACACACATATTAATTGAGTACAATTTATCCTTGAGCAAAATTATAGCTCAAAATGAAAAAACATCCTTATCAAGTTTTACTTTTAAAGTATGCATTTACTTTAATAGCATTAATGATTGTTTACTTCAATGTAAACGCTCAATCTTCTTCATCTTCTGGATGGACAGTATTAAAAGATACGTCTAACATTACCGTATCTTTCAAATATGTGACATGCGGAACAGATAATAAAGTTCTGTTGAAGTTCGAAAATAACGATTCAACAAATTCCGCTTCTTTTAGCTGGCAACTTTATTTTGACGGTACCAACGTAAGCGAGACCTTAAGTTCTTCAGAATTAAAATTTGGAGATTGTACTGGAGCTAATTCATACCTATCAAGGAAAGTTCCTTCTGGATTTCCTTATGGAGACGCTACACCTCCTTTATTTTTAATTACATTTTAAACGTCTTAAGTAATTCATATGAAAAATAATTTACAAAAAGCATCTTGCTATAATTTGGTACAAATGCTAAAAAATAGTGTCATAATTTTATTAATGCTACTTGCATTAAGTTTTAATTCAAATTCTCAGACCGTAGTGTCAGTTACTCCTTCCAGTACAACTGGTGTTGGTAACTGTTATCCATTTGGTGGAACAACATATTACGGAGCAATGATGGGATTTATATATCGTAACGTTCCAGCCTTTTCGGTAAATGTTGGCGATAAAATTAGATTTGATATGGGTGCCGTAAACCCCACTGCAGTTAAAAGAAATATTTATTTCTCGGCAGCTAATATTAATCCAGCAGCTTATAGTGGAACAACACAAAATGTTACAGCAACAGGTTGGGTACAAATGGTTCCTGAAACACAAACTCCTTTAAATCCAAATGGGAATACCATTCAAGGAGATTATGAACTTACATATACAGCTACATCGAGCTTTACATTTGGTGGAGGTGGATTTATTATTGCATTTGGAGGAACACCTCCGGGAACATATTCAGATGCAAATTGTGCTCAGGTAGATGTGATAACTAATTCTTCAGACGCTTCAGGAATGTTTTATAAAAGATTTTATAGCACGTCCTTTTTATATTCAGGTGTATTAGATGCCTCAGGAGATAACAGCTCATTAATAGGATTTAAAATTGATGCCACTTCTGGTGCTGCTCTTAATTTTGATGGAGTAAATGATCAAGCAGTTATCACCAATCCATACTATCAGTTTAGTAAAGAAATAACAGTTGAGTGGTGGGTTAATCCTGCTTCCTTTGAAACTTTGGGTTCGGGAATTGGTCAGGCAACATCAGGAGTTGATGTGATGAGTTCAAACGTATGGCTCATGCACTTTAACGGAACGGGAACTTCGATGAACTTTTATGTGAATGATGGCGGTAACTGGAGAACACATAGTTCTGTAAATATTCCTTTGGGTTGGCACCATGTTGTTGGAGTTGCTGATGCAAACTCAACACGTTTATATATTGACGGTGTGTTGCAGAGTTCAGGTGCTGGTATCTCGGGAACGATTTTGAATAATTCTTCATCTCAGGTTCACTTTGGTAAAGATGTTCGTTACAATACTGGTCGTTTTATGAATGGTTCTATTGATGAGGTGAGGATTTGGAGCAGAGCTTTATGTGTAGGTGAGATTCAAAATAATATGAATTGCGAAATTCCCACAACTGGAACAGGTTTAGTAGGAAATTATCATTTTAATCAAGGAGTAGCTTCACTTACAAATTCTAGTGTGACTACATTAAATGATGCAAGCGGTAATAGCAGAAATGCTTCACTTAGCGGATTTGCTTTGACAGGTTCAACTTCAAACTGGATTTCACCAGGAGGGGTATCCAGCGGAACATCATGTTCAGCATTTGTTGCACCTTCAATTACAGCTTCAAGCAACAGTGCAGTAACCGTTGGAGGCTCACTTAACCTTACGGCAACTTCTGGTTTTGCTAGCTACACATGGACAGGTCCAAATGGATTTACATCAACTTCTCAAAATCCAACAATTACTAATGTAACAACAGCAGCAGCGGGTTCTTATTCTGTAACAGGAACAAACTCATTAGGATGTTCAAATACGTCTTCTACAAGTGTAACAGTAAATAATCCTGCAACTGCATTGAGTTTTGAAGGAACTTCAGATTATGTAGATCTTGGAACTCCATTGGCAGCTAATGCTTCTTATACAAAAGAAGGTTGGATATACAGTACTGATGCAAATTCTTTGAATAATCTTTTTTCTACTTACCAAGATCCTATTTATATACCTAGCGGCAAAATAAATGTTGGACAAGGTGGTAGCTATAGTGTAATAGCAGATCCTGATGCATTTCCAATGAACGTTTGGACACACGTTGCCATTACTTATAACCAGCCAACAAGTACACTTAAATTATATGTTAATGGTATTTTAAAAGCAAGCACTAATAGTGCACCTGCTTTTGTAGGAGGTCAGACGTTTTTAGGTCAACATCCACTTGGTGGAGGACAATCATCTGTGAGAATGGATGAAGTAAGATTATGGAGCAGAGCTTTATCGCAATGCGAAATCTTGAATAACATGAATTGTGAACTCAATCCAACAGGACAAACAGGATTAGCAAGATTATTCCATTTTAATCAAGGTGGAATTGGAATTTCTAATTCAACTGTTAATACTCTAACTGATGCAACAGGTAATGGAAACGGAACATTGGTTAATTTTGCATTAGCAGGGTCAACTTCAAACTGGATAGCTGGAAACGTGAGTTCAACAGCTTGTTCTGCATTTGTTGCACCAACAATCTCGGCATCAAGCAATACACCAGTTACTTCAGGAGGTTCTCTTAATTTAACTGCTTTGAACGGATTTACTTCATATTCTTGGACAGGTCCAAATGGATTTACATCAACTTCTCAAAATCCAACAATTACTAATATAGCAACTGCAGCAGCGGGCACTTATACTGTAACAGGGTCAAATTCGAATGGATGTAGTGCAACTTCAACAACAACTGTTTCGGTGCTACTTGATACTGATGGTGACGGAATTGCTGACATCAATGACTTAGATGCCGATAATGATGGTATTCTTAATACTGCAGAGTGTAACACATCCAATTTCTATTGGTCAAATCCTCCATCAGTTAGTGGAAATAATGCAACAGGAACTATTCATGGAATTGCATACACTTATACCTCATCTCAGCCGGTATCTACAACAACATATATGTATGGAAACAATGTTTTCCCTGCGTCATATAATGTTCCAAACTCGAATCCTACTATTCAGAACATATACGCTGATAATAATACGATAACCTTTGCAAGCCCAATGACAAATCCTGTTTTGGTTTTTGCATCAATTGGTCAATCTGGATTATCAGTACCAATCCAATTTAGTGCTCCAATTCAGTTAGTATGGTCGCAAAATGTGGTACAGAACTCAACTACACAAATCACCGGAACTGAAGGATATGCTATTGTTAGATTAATGGGAACATTTACAAGCATTAGCTTCAATTATCTTACAGCAGAAAACTGGTGTAATTTCGCTTTTGGAGCCGATTTTCAATCATGTGGAGATGCTGATAATGATGGTACACCGAATTACTTAGATACAGATAGTGACAACGATGGTTGTCCTGATGCTATTGAAGGTAGTCTTCATTTAGCTTTAAGTCAAACACAAAGTGGAATGCTTACAGGTAGTATTAGTAATACAGGTATACCAACACTTGCCGGAACCGGTCAGGGAATTGGAACCAGTGAAAATTATGCTGCAAATTGTTTCTGCCAACCATTTATGGATAAAATAGCACCTAGTGCTGTTGCTAAGAATCTTTCGGTTAATCTTAATGCAAGCGGAATAGCTACAATTACAGCTTCACAAATAAATAATGGAAGTTCTGATAATTGTTCGATAACTTCTATGACAGTTTCACCTTCTTCATTCAATTGCGCAAATGTTGGTGCTAATACGGTAACCTTAACAGTAACTGATAGCAATAGCAATACGTCAACAGCAACAGCAATAGTAACTGTTGCAGATAACATTGCACCAACTATAACCTGTGCTACTAATGTAAATGCAAATTCGTCAACTACATCATGTGATGCTTCAGTTACAGTTCCATCTCCAACAGCATCTGATAATTGCAACACTTTTGTCATACCAACTGCACCATTTAGTGCAAGCAGTTCAAATTTGATGTTATGGATAGACCCAACTAAATTTAATAATTCGGTGATAAGTGATGCCAGTGGTTATTCAAGAGCTCTTACTACAAATGCTACTTATGAAGCTGCTGGATTTAATAATCTTCCATCAGTTAGATATAATAATAACCAAACTGCAACTAATACAGCATTCCCAATAACAAATAATACCTATGTTTATACAACTGTACAAATTATAGGAGCAACCAATAGTTGGGCATCTATATTCTATCATGCTAACAGAGATAATGGATTGACGATAGAGCAGAACGGTGTTACAGGTAGCAACATTTACCATTGGCAAACTGGAAATGATAATTCAAATGTTAATCAAACTGTCACTTTTGGTACATCATATATCATGGCTGCTAAAATTGAAAATGGTAACGCTCGCTCTTTTACACTTTATCAAAAAGATGCAAACGGAAATTTACAATCATTAGGAACTATAACCAACAGTAGTTATACCGTAGGTTTATACAATGGTCAGTTGTATATAGGTAGAAGTGATGTGCCATCAGAATATACAAATATGAGAATGGGAGAATTTGTTTATTTCCAGAATGCATTGCCTTCAGGTGTAACAGAATCTTCAATTGTAAATTACTTATTTAATAAATGGTTAACAACACCTCCTTCAGTAAGTTTAACAAATAGCTTTAATCATACTGCTAATGCTTCAGGTACATATCCAATAGGAAATACAACAGTAACTTGGACTGCAACTGATGCATCAGGAAATAGTTCAACATGTAATCAAACAGTAACTGTTACCGATAATGTTGCGCCATCTGTTGTTACCAAAGCAGCATCAGTTTATCTAGATGCAAATGGCTCGGCAAGCATTACTGCTTCGCAAGTTGATAATGGTAGTACGGATAATTGTGGAGTTGCTTCAGTTAGCGTTTCTCCAACTACATTCAACTGTAGCAATACTACATCTACATCATCATGCAGTACTTATGGCTTAACATTTAATGGTTCTAATTATGTAACAGGTTCCGATATTAACTTCCCTTCAGGAAACTCTCCTAGAACAATTGAAGGTTGGGTGAAATTTACATCCACTTCTTATGGTCCTATTTTGGGCTATGGTAATGATGCCAATACAGGTCAAGCATTCGGACTAGGAGTTCATGGTGGAATAGGTAAAGCATATTTCTACAGCCAAAACACAGATGTTGCAGGAAACACCCTTATTAACAATGGAGCTTGGCATCATATTGCAGTTACTTATGATGGCACAACAATAAAGATGTATGTTGATGGTAATTTAGATGTTTCTCAAGTGGTATCATTAAATACTATAAGAACAGGTAGTTTCTACATTGCGCATACTCAAAATCATTCGTCATATAATTTAACTGGTTCAACAGATGAAACTAGACTTTGGAGTTTTGCAAAAACTCAGGCACAAATTCAAGCATCAATGAATTCATGTCTTTCAGGTTCAGAATCAGGACTAATAGCATATTTCCCTTTCAACGAAGGTAGCGGAACAGCAACTGCTGATAAGCAATCTTCACACTCTCATAACGGAACACTTTACAATAATCCTTCATGGATATCAGGTGCGACAGGTCTTTCCTCTTCTAGTGCTGGAACTACAGCAACTTTAACAGTAACCGATATTCACGGCAATAGCTCAACAGGAACAGCAACAGTATTGGTAATTGATACGATTAAGCCGGTTGTTGTTGCAAAAGCTGACACTGTAACTCTTCAATCAAATGGATCTGTTTCGATAACAGCAAATGATTTGGTTTCATCATCATCAGATAATTGTTCAGTTAGTTCAATTACTGCAAGTCAAACAACATTTACCAATTCGAATGTAGGAGATAACACAGTAACAGTAACAGCAACTGATGCATCAGGAAACACAAGTTCAGTAACAACAAATGTATATGTAATAGAACCTGCACCACATGCAATATGTAAAGCAAAAACAGTTTATTTAAATGCGAGTGGCAGTGCAAGTATTGTTGCAAATGACATTGACAATGGAAGTTATAGTTTGGTTGGATTAAGCAACAAAGCAGTAAGCAAATCAACTTTCGATTGTTCAAATGTTGGAACCAATAATGTATGGTTAATTGTAACAAGTAATTTTGGCAAGAAAGATTCTTGTCAGGCAACAGTAACAGTTGAAGACAACATCGCACCAAGTGCTACAGCAAAAAATGTAACAATACAATTAAATGCAAGTGGAGCAGCAACAGTAAGTGCAACACAAGTTGATAACGGAAGTTCAGACAATTGCTCGATAGCAAGTATGAGCTTAAGCAAAACAAGTTTTGATTGTTCAAATGTTGGAGCAAACTCAGATACTTTAACAGTAACTGACGTAAACGGAAACGTATCAACAGCAGTAGCAACAGTAACCGTTGAAGATAACATCGCACCGACAGCTACAGCAAAAAATGTAACAATACAATTAAATGCAAGTGGAGCAGCAACAGTAAGCGCAACACAATTTGATAACGGAAGTTCAGACAATTGCTCGATAGCAAGTATGAGCTTAAGTAAAACAAGTTATGATTGTTCAAACGTTGGAGCAAATTCTGATACTTTAACAGTAACAGATGTAAACGGAAACGTATCAACAGCAGTAGCAACAGTAACTGTTGAAGATAACATCGCACCGACAGCCACAGCAAAAAATGTAACAATACAATTAAATGCAAGTGGAGCAGCAACAGTAAGTGCAACACAAGTTGATAATGGAAGTTCAGACAATTGCTCGATAGCAAGTATGAGCTTAAGCAAAACAAGTTTTGATTGTTCAAACGTTGGAGAAAATTCTGATACTTTAACAGTAACAGATGTAAACGGAAACGTATCAACAGCAGTTGTAACAGTTAGTGTTCAAGATACAATTGCACCAGCAGCACTTGCAAAAAATGTAACCATTCAGTTGGACGCAAGTGGCGCAGCTTCAATAACTGCATCACAAGTTGATAACGGAAGTTCAGATAATTGTTCAGTAGCTACATTGAGTGTTTCACCAAATACTTTCGATTGTTCAAATGTAAATGTGTCTTCATCTGCAACTCAAACAATCGTAACAAATAATACATGGATGGAAAGTACATCATCTACGCCAAGTAATATTTGCTCTTCATTCTGGAATGGTGTTTCATCATTGCCATCATCTAGTACATACACAAAAGTTCCGGTTATCAATTCATACTCTGTAAATGTAGTTCCTGGAACGCAAGGATTATTCGCTCTTAACGATGTTCGTTTTTACAAAAAGACTTTCAATTTGTCGAGCATTTCTGGAATAAAAGCCACACTACTAGCTTCGGTTGATAATGCAGTTCAGATTTACATTAATGGTGTAGCTGTAGCATTGGAAGGAAGTTTAGATGGTGCAAACTTTGCTGATGCAAATTATAGTAGAGTAGTTTTAAATTCTACAGGAAGTAATGTTAATGGAGGAGTTGGATATCAATCGTACGATAACATTACTACTTCAAACGCATCAAGTTTATTTGTAGTAGGAACAAACGAAATTGTTTTAGCAGTTTCAAACTGTGGAGGAGGTGATCGTGGAGCAGTTTCATTCAAAGCAATTATTGAAACAAGTGCTTCAACATCAAATCCGGTTACCTTAACAGTAACAGATGTAAACGGAAACGTTTCAACAGCAACAGCAACGGTAACTGTTCAGGATAACATCAAACCAACAGTCGTAACACAGCCTGTAACTGTTCAATTGAACGCAAGTGGAGCAGCTTCAATCACTCCATCTCAAATCAATAATGGATCAACTGATAATTGTTCAATTGCATCATACAGTTTGGATAAAACAAGTTTCACTTGTGCAAATGTTGGTAGCAATACAGTAACCTTAACAGTAACAGATGTAAATGGAAATGTTTCTTCAGCAACTGCAACAGTTACAGTTGAAGACAAAATTGCACCGACAGCTACAGCAAAAAATGTAACGATACAATTAAATGCAAGTGGAGCAGCAACAGTAAGTGCATCACAAGTTGATAATGGAAGTTCAGACAATTGCTCAATAGCAAATATGAGCTTAAGTAAAACAAGTTTTGATTGTTCAAATGTTGGAGCAAACACTGATACTTTAACAGTAACAGATGCAAACGGAAATGTAAGTAAAACTGTAGCAACAGTTACAGTACAAGATAACATTGCACCGACAGCTACAGCAAAAAATGTAACGATACAATTAAATGCAAGTGGAGCAGCAACAGTAAGTGCATCACAAGTTGATAATGGAAGTTCAGATAATTGCTCGATAGCAAGTATGAGCTTAAGTAAAACAAGTTATGATTGTTCAAACGTTGGAGCAAACTCAGTTACTTTAACAGTAACAGATGTTAACGGAAATGTATCAACAGCTACATCAACAGTAACAGTACAAGATAACATCGCACCGACAGCAATTGCTAAAAATGTAGATATTTATTTGGATGCAAACGGAGCAGCTTCAACAACTGTAGCAGCCGTTAATAATGGTTCGTATGATAATTGTTCAGTAGCAACAACAACACTATCGAAGTACAATTTCAATTGTTCAAATGTTGGAGCAAACACAGATACCTTAGCAGTAACAGATGTAAACGGAAACGTTTCGAAAGTAACTGCAACAGTAACTGTTCATGATAACATCGCACCAACAGCGATTGCTAAAAACGTAACCGTAACATTATCGGCAGGAGCAGCATCAATTACAGCAGCTCAGGTAAATAATGGAAGTTATGATAATTGTTCAGTTGCAACAATGAGTGTATCACCAAATACATTTACATGTTCAAACATTGGAAACAATACAGTAACCTTAACCGTAACAGATGTGAATGGAAATGTATCAACTACAACATCAACAGTAAATGTGGTAGGAGCAATTCCAACAGCAAGTATTTCACAAGGAGTACAACCAGGATTTACTCAAGGCGGAGCGGTAGTGTTAACAGCAAGTTCACCAACAGCAGTAGCATACAATTGGACAAGCGGACCAGCAACACCAGTATACAATGTTTACGCAACAGGAGTTTATACAGTAACAGTAACAAACACATACGGATGTACAGCAAATGCATCAAGTTCGGTTAACTACAATGCAAGTAATTTACTTTCATCGTATACTATTATTAGTAAAAACGAAGTACATTTTGAAGACCATACAACACTTTACAATGGTGGAATAGGAGTAACAAATACAACTGGAGATGATGGAGAAGTTGAGTTCGAAAATTATTCGAATGCAACAGCAACAGGAACATTTGTAAGAGCTAAGAATATCGAATCAGAAAACAACAGCACCATAACAACAAAGATTCTTACAGCGGCTCCTGCAACATTAGTACCTGCATTTTTGGCAAATCCATATTGCGGAAATAACTCATGTAGTCATAGTCATCATGGATCATGTAGTGGAGTGTCGTGTACTAATACACATCATATGACTTGTGTAGGAGGACTGAATAGAAATATATCAGCAAATTCAACAGTTGTTATTACAGATTCAATTTTAGGACAAGTGGTAGTAGGTTCAAATGCAACAGTAACATTTACTTCATCACGTATCTATATGAAAGGACTTCAATTGAATACTGGATCGCATGTAAACTTCACACAATGTGCAGTAGTAAAAATATGCAATGGATTAAATATTCAAAATGGAGTTAGCTTTAATACAACAAACAGCAGCATTGTTTCAATGTATGTTGGAAATGAAGTAAATGTTAATCAAGGATCAAGTGTAACAGCAAACATTTATTCACAAGGAGATATCCATTTCAAAGGAAGTTCAGCTACACCAACAGTAATAAAAGGTATGATAATAGGAGACGAGATAGAAGCAGAAAGTTATGTAAACTTCTATTGGAATACGAATACAAGCTGTACCAACAATGCATATAACAAAACAGGTTTAGCAGCAAATGAAAGTGGAGAAAACAGAAACTACTTCGAGGCGAATGTATATCCAAATCCAGCAGTAAACAGTTTCAATGTACGCTTGTTTAGTTCATCAACAGAGGCATTCGATGTTGAGGTATATGACATGACAGGAAAACTGATAGAATCGACAAAAGTATTTGAAAGTACATTAAGTCAAGAAATGGGATCAGATTACAAAGCCGGAATATATATTGTTAGAATCACACAAGGTGATAATACCAGTACCGTAAAAGTTGTAAAAGTGAATTAATACCCAAAAATTCATAAGCCTAAAAAAGCCGCCCCATTCCGATAGCTATCGGAATCGGGGCGGTTTTTTTTATTCATCAAAAAAATATTTATTTTTTAGGAATAAACTTGGGTGTGTAATAACCATGCTTAATGGCATAGTATATAATCTCTACCGATTTGTGAACATTAATTTTGTTCATCATATTTTGTTTGTGTTTAGCAATAGTAGTTTCATCGCGGTTAAATATTTCACCAATTTCTTTGTTCGATTTTCCTTCGCACACCAATTGCAATATTTGTATTTCGCGTTGTGTTAATTTACTATCTTCTGTTACGGCAAGTATTGATTTGGCTTCGCTCGAAAAATAACGACCATTTTGATTAACCACTTTATCGATAGCAATTCTAACCTCTTTGGGTTCGGCATCTTTAAACAAATAGCCATCGGCATCGTATTGCTCAGCTTTAATAATATACTCGGAACTGTGATGCGATGTAAGGATAATTACTTTAATATTTTTGTAGGTTAATTTTAGGTGTTTGCAAATTTCTAATCCGTCTTCATTTTTAAGTTCTATATCAAGCAAAACCAAATCAATTGTTTTCTTTTTAAGTTCGTTTAGCAATTCTTTTCCTGTTGCAAAAGGACAAACACAATCTATGTAACTTATTTTTTTAAGGATATTTTTATAGCCATCGCGAATAGCAAAATGATCATCAACGATGGCTACGTTTTTTTTGTTTGGTATTTCGCTTTGAGGCAAATTCATTCGGGTAAATTTTTTAAATTAAATTTAAATAGAAATGCCGAACCATTGGCATTTATAAAATTAAATTTTCCGTTCAATAATGAAATTCTGTTTGCAATATTTGATAGTCCCAATCCTTTCGATTCGTGAAGTGTTTTTTCAAAATCAAAACCTTTACCATTATCGCTGTAATTAAGTATTAGTTCGTTGTGGGTAGTAAATATTTCAATTTCTACCAATGTGGCATTGGCATATTTAATGGTATTATTAAACAACTCGTTTAGCAACCTAAATATATTTACTTGCACAAATTGGCTTAACTGCTCGGGACATTCATTTAATAATTCTACTTGTATTTGGCTGTTGTATTTTTTTGTTAAATCGTTTATGGCACCTTTTAATCCAAATTTTTTTATGGCTTCGGGGGTAAGTGCATTTGATGCATTTCGTGCTTCGGTAATTGAAAGGTTGATGAGTTCGATAGCGTTATTTAACCCATCGATAATGGGAGAGTCGTTTGCGTTTACACTATCGCGAGTTTCGAGAATAAGCGATTTTGTACTGCCTAATAATCCTCCTAAACTATCGTGAATATCGCGAGCAACATTGGTGCGCTCGGTTTCGCCAGCTTTTAAAATCGCCTGAAACATTTCGCGCTGTTTGGCAAGCATATTTTTGTTGTATTTTAAAAGTAACAAAACAAAAAAACACACCAGCACCAACATCGAAATGGTGGATGCTACTAAAGTGATATAGATGTCGAATCTTTCTTCTGACATAGTAATGCTAAGGTATAAAATGTATTGGTAACTAAAACCATTACCCAGTAATAAATTCTAGTGTAAATAAATACAAACGCATCATTTTTTCTATAAATATCATCCATTAAATAAATGGTTAATGTCGAAAAACTAAAGATAAGCAATCCGGCAAAAAGCCAAAACCTAAATTCGTTTTGTAGTACAATATTTTTTTTGTCGAGCAATTTAATGAGCATATAACCCGACACAATAATTTGTGTAAAATTGGTAATAAAATTATTTAGTTTATTAACCGTATACATATCGGTTAATAAAAAATAGCATACCATACAAAGTATGATAAATACTGATATAATTCCTTTTGCAAAATGTTTTTTTTGACCACCATAATAAAAACAAAGCAACATAAATATGGTGGTTATAATATCAAAAATGTTATAAACTATAAGATTGGTTTGATAATAGGTTAACCTAATGTACGATGCTAAATCAATAAACATAATAGAAATTAAAAAACCCATGAAAAGCTTAGCCACAATATCTTTTACATGCTTTAACAGAAATAAACCCACAATCAGTGGGATTATTTCGAAGTAAGAAGTTATAGCAATTATTATTTCCATCAACAATTTAAATCATTTGGAGCAGAGCTTGATGGTGGACATACAGCGCCTTTTTCCATTATTACTCCATCAATCATATCATCGCCACATGCAATTGCACCCACAATAACCAGCCTGGGTATATTATCGGTATCGAGACCATAATAAATGCGTGCTCCAACACACTCGGGTTGCGATAGCAATGCAATTAATGCATCCTTACCAAAAAATTCGCCTTTAATTACATTTTGATTTCCAGCTTGGCTGCTTCTGAAATTTTGTGTCAACGTAGCTGCATCCTGCAAACTAATGTCGTGATTTTCGTTACCTGTAAACATATTTTTTTTCTTTCAAAGTAAAACTAATAAATGTTAGAATTCATAATTGGTATACCAAATTTAAAGAGCCAAAATAACTTGTAAAACGCTCTACTGGCTATTAATTATTGATGTTTTAACGAATTAAGAACAAAACCTGTTGTATAAAAAAATACTTAGAATTAAGTAGAAAAAAAATACTCAATTTTGAGTATTTTTTGAATGAATTGCTTGGCTTAAAATTGCTCCGTAAATAAAAGTAAAAGAAATTTTAGCAACGATTTAACCCAATTTAAATTCAAAATCATGGCAAAATTCAATGTTATGTTTAACCAAACTATTCACCCAAAAGGTGGATATGCAAAATACTCCTATAAAGGAGATGGAGAAGTTTATAAAGGTATCAATCGGAAAGCTTACCCCGATTGGAAGGGATGGATATTGATTGACTTGGTAAAAACACAACTCACCTTTCCTGCTAATCTCGATTATAATATTTTGGTACAAGATGAAGTGATTAGTTTTTATCAGATTAATTTTTGGGATAAAATGAATGGCGACAAAATTTTAAATCAAAATATTGCTGATACTATTTTTGAGTATGCTATAAATGTTGGTTTGGTTGAATGTATAAAATATACAAGATATGTATTAAATATAGAGCCGGGTGAAGAGATGGATAATGCGGTGATAAATGGCTTAAATAATGTTAATGCTGATTTTTTTATTTCGGAATTTTTAAAAACAAGAAACAGGAAGCATAACGAAACATATAAAATGAAAAAACTAACGGGTAAATATTTTACCAATTGGTATAACAATTTTTTTGAAAGTGTTTAGAAATTAATGTTTACAAAGCGACACATAAAACGATATATAGGTAGTAACGATGCAGCATAAAACGAAACATTATGGATGGCAACCCGATTTGCCGGATCACCGCGATTTTCAATTTGCTGTACGCCCAATTCTGCTAAGGAAACTCCCTGCTCAAATCGATCTGAGAAAATATTGTCCTAAGGTTTACGACCAAGGTCAATTAGGAAGTTGTTCTGCAAATGCAATAGGCGCAGCATTCGAATTTGAGCAAATGAAACAAAATACAAAACATGATTTTATACCTTCACGGTTGTTTATTTATTATAACGAACGTGTAATAGAAAAATCGGTTGACAGTGACAATGGTGCACAAATTCGTGATGGAATAAAAAGTATAAATAAACTTGGCGTTTGTGACGAAAAGATATTTCCCTATGATATAAATAAATTTACTCATAAACCCTCTCAAGCCTGCTACTCTAGTGCATTGAAACATCAAGTAACATCCTACCACCGTTTAACACAAAAACTTGCAAACATGAAAGGCTGCCTTGCAGAAGGATATCCTTTCGTGTTTGGTTTTACGGTTTATGATGAATTTGAAAGTGAAGCAGTAGCTAAAACAGGCAAACTAAATATGCCCAAAAGTTCGGAGCAATTAGTAGGCGGACATGCAGTAATGGCTGTTGGTTATGATGATAAAACAAAACGTTTTATTGTGTGAAACAGTTGGGGAAATACATGGGGACAAAAAGGATATTTTACCATGCCATATGATTATCTGTTAAATAATAATTTGGCTGATGATTTTTGGACAATACGTTTGGTTGAAGATACAGACTCAGTGAAAAAAAGAAATTAGTTTTGTTTAGGTATGCTTATGGAACAAAGACTAATACGGCAGGCTTTTAGCCTGCCGTTATTATTTTTATTAATTATCACTATCAATTGCCACGACTAATTGCCACGACCTTAAGGTCGTGGATAATGAAATGAAAAACTAATTGGGCTTTAGCCCAAATTGTTTTGTGTTTTCTGATAAAAAATCGGAATTGTTTTAAGTTTTATTTATAAAATTTCTCTTAATAAAAATTGTGGCTAAAGCCATTCGGTATTTGGTTTTGTATTCCCCGAGCTAAAGCTCGGGGTAATCAATTGCCACTAATTATTGCCACGACCTATTGCCACGACCTTAAGGTCGTGGATAATGAATAAAAAAATAATTGGGATTTAGCCCCAAACAGTTATTGAAATATATTTCAGATAAAAAGTTTGAAAGATTAAAAACACCGAACACTCAATTTCGAATATTGAAGTTCATTCAACATTTAAAATTTACCATTTCTTATTACAATTTCTCAAACACCACAGCAGCTCCTTGCCCTACTCCAATACACATGGTAGCCACACCGTATTGTACATTTCGTTTTTGCATTTCGTGAATCAATGTTGTGCTTATACGTGCACCGCTGCATCCAAGTGGATGACCAAGTGCTATGGCACCACCATTTACATTTACAATGTTCGGGTCAATTTGCAAATCGCGCATGCAGGCAATGCTTTGTGATGCAAATGCTTCATTCAATTCAAACAAACCAATGTCACTCATTTTTAGTCCGGCCCGGGCAACAGCTTTTTGTGTTGCAGGTACTGGCCCAACTCCCATAATTGCAGGGTCAACTCCAGCAACTCCTCGAGATACAACTCTTGCTATGGGTTTCAAATGATATTTTTTCACTGCATCTTCCGATGCTAATATTAATGCAGCTGCACCATCATTCAGTCCACTTGCATTTCCTGCGGTAACTGTTCCATCTTTTTTAAAAGCAGGTTTTAGTTTTGCCAATTCTTCTCTCGAAGTTTTGCGGGGATGTTCATCGGCTTCAAAATATTTTTCTTCTCCCCCACCAGAAAGGTGGGCAGGCTTTTTCTGAGGAATGGCAACAGGAATAATTTCGTTTGCAAATTTTCCGGCAGCATGTGCGGCAAAATATTTTTCTTGTGAGTTAAAGGCAAATTCATCTTGTTCGTCACGTGTTATTTTCCAGCGTTCGGCAACATTCTCAGCTGTTTCGCCCATCGAAAATGGATGATACATTTCGGCCAATTTTTTATTGATAAAACGCCAACCAATTGTTGTGTCATGAACTTCATGTGAACGGCTGAAAGCTGAGTCAGACTTAGCCATAACAAACGGAGCACGAGTCATATTTTCAACTCCACCGGCAATATAAATCTCGCCATCGCCTACAGATATGGCACGACTCGAATCAATGATTGCTTGCAAACCCGAAGCACACAACCGATTTACTGTATTTCCTCCAATGTGAATGGGCAATCCGGCAAGCAGCAAAGCCATGCGGGCAACATTCCTATTATCGTCACCCGATTGATTGGCAGCACCAAAAATCACATCTTCAATCTCATTCACGTCAATGCCAGCATTTTTAGCAATAAGTGTTTTTATTACAAGTGCCGCTAAATCGTCAGCTCTGGTGTGGCTAAGCGTTCCGGCATATTTTCCAATCGGTGTTCTAAGGGCATCTATTACGTATGTAGTATTCATATTGATTTTTGTTATCGGTTCACGGATCACAGTTCACGGTGAACTGACAACGGTGAACTATTCAGCAAATTTATCATTTCGCACCAAACATCATAAAACAGAATTTTCGATTATTTTCGCAGCCTGATTTTAAAACGATATGTTACAACGCATTCAAACAATTTATTTTATTGCCATCATTATTATTACGGCAACTCTTTGCACAGGTTCTATTATTAAAATAACCGAAACAACTCCTCTTGGTGTTACCAATGAGTATAATCTGAATTTGTTTTATTTCACCGCACTCGAAAACGGAAACGTAACTGCTAACGAAATGCAGTTTACGTTAATAGCCATTGCAGCCATCATTATTGGATTAACAGCTTTAATTATTTTTACATTTAAAGACAGACCTAAACAAATGAAACTCGCAAAAGTAAATTACCTGATGATGTTGCTTTTGTTATTGGCAGTATTTACTAAAGCAATGATTTACATTCCGATGTTTTCGTTCGGTAAAATATTTCCATACTCAGCTTTTGGTTTGGTGCTTATCTTGTTTTTATTTTATTTAAACTGGAGAGCTATTAGATTAGTTCGTAAAGATGATGAGTTGGTGAAGAGTGCTGATAGGATTAGATAAATTTACATTTTGATGATGAGATTATTTGATATTATTTCATTGTTAAATTACACAGAATAAATTTATTTAATGCGATGTACAATTATCACATTATCTAATTATAAAATCATCAAATAAAAAATATGCTCGAAGATACAAGCAGAACAGAACTTTCCAGTTTAGGTGAATTCGGATTAATCGAACATCTTACATCGGTATTTGAACAAAAAAATGCTTCAACTTTGAAAGGTGTTGGCGATGATGCTGCAGTGATAAAAGTAGGCGAAAAATGTACGCTCATAACAACCGATTTATTGCTCGAAGGCATTCATTTTGATTTGAGTTATTACCCGCTCAAACATCTTGGCTACAAAGCTGTGGCAGTTAATGTTTCGGATATTTATGCAATGAATGGAACGCCAAAACAAATTACTGTTTCTATTGGCATGTCGAGTAAATTTTCGCTCGAAGCTATTGAAGAAATTTACGCTGGAATAAAATCGGCTTGCGAATATTATGAAGTGGATTTAATTGGTGGAGATACTTCTTCATCAAAGCAAGGATTGGTTTTAAGCATTACTGCAATTGGCGAAGCTGACGAAAAAAATATTGTTTATCGCAGAGGAGCAAAGGATGGTGATTTACTTTGTGTAACCGGAGATTTAGGTGGAGCGTACGTTGGTTTGCAAATTTTAGAAAGAGAGAAAAGAGTATTTCTTGCCGACCCAAATGCACAACCCGACTTGGATGGACATGATTATATTATTGGTCGGCAGTTAAAACCTGAAGCACGAAAAGATGTAATTGATTATTTTAAGAAAGTGGAACTAAAACCAACTTCGATGATTGATATTTCGGATGGACTTTCATCAGAAATTTTTCATTTGTGTTCGCAATCGGAAATTGGAATGACAGTTTATGAAGATAAAATTCCGATTGACCCTACAACTTATAATATGGCTCGTGAGTTTGATTTTGATCCAACCATGACAACCATGAATGGGGGTGAAGATTAT
>Ga0194060_10000992_pt1 | contig 20722 bp, 19 predicted proteins | sample SepL225m_MetaG_FD_163427 | JGI IMG/M metagenome (GOLD analysis project Ga0194060, IMG submission 163427) | Anoxic zone freshwater microbial communities from boreal shield lake in IISD Experimental Lakes Area, Ontario, Canada - Sep2016-L222-5m | ecosystem: Environmental > Aquatic > Freshwater >... | reverse complement strand
GTTGGGTGTAGTTCAAGCCAACACAAATTGCTTTTGTTGGACGCGCAACTGGTGATCCAAAGCGGTGGCCAGCGATGTCAACACGTGGCCGAGAAGATAAATCGATCGCCTTAACCTTTTCTAGCGCGCCATTCTCAAGTTCGACGCGGTTCCAGTCTGCAATGACATCATCAACAAATACCGCTTGGGTATCTGAAACCATGACGGCTGGCTTCTCTTTGTTAAATTCTCCAAGGCGAGCGATGCGCATTTCTTCCCCTTTATTTACAAATCTAGTAGATTGACGATCCTACCAACGAATATTTGGTCAAGTAAAACTTGATGAGACCCTAACGGAGCTAAAGGATAGGAAGCCATTGTGAGCGAGAAGATATATGCCCGCCGAAGTGAAAATTGGTTCAAAGCAGAGGGCAAGCACGGATATATCTACCGCGAGCGATTCCGCAATATGGGATTTGGCTCTGAAGTTTTCGTAAATAAGCCAGTCATTGGAATTGCAACAACTTGGTCTGAACTAAATCCATGTAACGCCCACCTAGATCGGGTCGCCGAAGCAGTAAAGCGCGGTGTCTGGGAAGCCGGCGGTTTTCCACTTGAGTTTCCAACCATGTCACTTGGTGAACCTGTACAACGTCCAACCACAATGTTATGGCGCAACTTGCTTGCGATGGAGACCGAAGAGTTAATTCGCTCCAATCCACTTGATGGCGTAATCCTTCTTGCTGGTTGCGATAAGACGCCACCAGGAATGTTGATGGGCGCCGCCTCTGTTGATCTGCCAACTTTGATGATCACCGGTGGCCCAATGTTGAATGGTCGCTACAAGGGCGAAACACTTGGTTCCGGAACTGCAGTTTGGAAATATAGCGAGCAGATCCGCGCTGGCAAATTAAGTATTGAAGAGTTCTTCCAAATGGAATCTTGTTCAGCACGTTCGAATGGTTCATGTATGACTATGGGAACTGCTTCAACAATGGCATGCGTTACCGAGGCGCTCGGAGTTCAACTTCCTGGAAGCGCCGCAATCCCAGCAGTAGATGCTCGCCGTTTCTCAACTTCACAAGAAGCTGGCCGTCGAATCGTTCAAATGGTTTATGACGATCAGAAACTTTCTAAAGTACTTACCCGCGAAGCATTTGAAAACGCTATTAAGGTAAATGCCGCAATCGGTGGTTCAACTAACGCAGTGGTTCACTTACTTGCCATCGCTGGACGAATTGGCGTAAAGCTTGATCTAGATGATTTCGATAGCCTGGCTCGCGAAGTACCAGTACTTGTTAACTTAATGCCATCTGGCAAATACTTGATGGAAGAGTTTTTCGATGCTGGCGGGCTTCCAGCAGTTATGAAAGAGATTGAAGGAATGCTACATACCGAGCACATCACAGTTTCCGGTAAGAGCGTTAAAGAAAATATTGCGGATGCCGAGTCCTGGAATAAGGATGTCATTACACCAATATCTGCACCATTCCAAAAGGCTGGTTCTGGAATTGTTGTACTCAAGGGAAGCTTGGCACCTGATGGTTGCGTGCTAAAGGTTTCTGCGGCAACACCAGAACTTATGGTTCACACTGGACCGGCACTTGTTTTCGAAGAGATTGAAGATTACTTAATCGCATCGGAAGATATGAATTTGGATGTCACAAAAGATTCCGTTCTAGTTCTAAAGCATGCCGGACCTAAGGGTTTCCCTGGTTTCCCAGAAGTTGGAAACATGCCAATTCCGCGCAAACTTCTCGAACAAGGCATCACTGACATGGTTCGTATTTCAGATGCGCGTATGTCAGGAACTGCTTACGGAACCGTGCTTCTTCACACTTCACCAGAAGCTGCAGTTGGCGGACCACTTGCACTTGCTAAGACTGGTGACATGATTGAACTCAATGTGCCAAATCGCACCATCAACATCTTGGTTTCCGAGGAAGAGATGGCAAAGCGCAAGGCTGCTTGGGTTGCACCGAAGCCGAAGTTCAACCGCGGTTGGAGCAAGCTTTACTACGAGACTGTGCAACAAGCGCACCTCGGAGCAGATCTTGATTTCTTGGTTGGTTCATCCGGCCACGAAATTCCACGCCACTCGCACTAATTAGAAAACGAATTAAACCTTAATTAAAAAGGCTTAGCGAACTCGCAATCTTCGGTCGCTTCAAGTTCTAATAATCGATTCCACTTTGCGGTGCGATCTGCGCCGTGGGTTGAACCAACTTTAATCTGAGCCGCGCGCCAGCCAGTTGCCAGATCTGCGAGCCAAGAATCTTCAGTTTCACCACTTCGCGCAGAAACTACAGTCTTAAAGTTAACTGAAGCTGCCTTATCCAAGACATCTTTGGTTGAAGTAACTAAACCATTTTGATTGGCTTTGATGAGAATTGCATTTGCACACGAATCTGTTATTCCGCGCTCCAAGCGCGCCATATTCGTCGTAAATAAGTCATCGCCCAAAACTTGAAGGTTTTTAGGTGCCACATCCATGAACTCCTGCCAAGCCGCCCAGTCATCTTCCGCAAAGGGATCTTCAATAGAGATAATTGGTTGCTCATTGACTAATTTAGTTATGAACTTAACAAATTGTGATGATGTGAAATCCGAGCCGATAGTTTGCAGGCTATATTTCCCGTTATCGAAGAACTCAGTGGATGCAATATCCAAGGCGATACTTACCTCTGATTCAACCTTTAGCCCGATCTCACTGATGCATGAAGTTACAAACTCGCAGGCTGCATCAATTGAGGGGAAGGCAATTCCAAGACCACCTTCATCTGCAATTAGATGGGTAGCTCCGTACTTCTTGCCCTTTATAACTGCTAGCTCGCGGATAGCGACAATCCAAGAGAGGGCTTCGGTAAAACTAGCTGCGCCATGTGGCAGAACTAAAACATCTTGGATATCTAAGGTGCGATTAGCGTGCGCACCTCCGGAGAGAATATTTACCATAGGCATCGGAATTAATAAGTTTCCAGTTGGCTGAAGATATCTCGCTAATGATTTACCAGCCGCATGTGCGCCAGCCTTTGTGACAGCAAGTGAAACGGCAAGTGTCGCGTTGGCACCAAGTGTGTGGTGATCATCGCTTGGATCAAGTTTGGCAAGAATCGCATCGATATTTGTCGGATCTGGTGCTAAACCAGTAATCGCTGGGGCAATAATCTTGTTGATGTTATCGACCGCAAAATAAACAGATTTGCCACCATAGAAGCGCTCGGTAAATCCAGTCTTGGCGTCGCGCAGTTCCTTTGCTTCATGGGCGCCGGTGGATGCACCAGATGGAACTCGCGCGGTATGCGTTGAGCCATCGGACAATGTGGCATTAACTGCAACTGTTGGGCGTCCTCTGGAATCAAGAACTTGATAACCAAATACCTTGGCTAGTTCCATTGAAAGAGCTCCTCAAAAGTTGCCATCGGATTGGCAATTATAGATTTAGTTTTGCTTGTTATTCGCAGCTCTCCGGCAGCATCTAAGTAGTTTACGAGTGAAACACCTTCGACCCGCGCTAGTGCAATTAGCGCAATATGGCGGGGCAGGCTCTGTGCAATTGGAATATCACAATTTGATCCATAGGAATCTAGGAAATTTTTAGCGCTTTCGCGCAGCAAAATTTGCGCAGCCGGGTTTTCGGTGCGCATAAATTTGCATAATAGGTGCGCACAAAGGAAAGCCAGATCAAAGACTGGATTGCCGGTATGCATGACTTCAAAATCTAAAACTATTGGCTTGTGCTCCGCGGTAATCATGATGTTCTTGGGCGAGAAATCACCATGAACGATTGTGCTTTTGTCGCGGTTTAATTCATCAATCAGCTCTTGAATATTCTGCGCCAACAGAGCGTTCTTTGCGGCCACCGCACGATAAAACGGAGTGACTCGCAATTGATCAAAGAGCGAATCTTCCGAAAATTGCCTACGCGCACCTTCATTCTTAAAACCAAAGTTATGCCATGTGGCCAGAATTTTTCCAAGGTCGCTGCCGATGCTTGGATGGATTTCGCCAGCCAACATATCTAGCTTCCAATTGGTGGATTCGTGCGGCAAGCGGCTCATGGTCAGAGTGAATTCGGCTTCATCAAGATCGATCAGGTCGGGCACACTTGCTGGAGTTATTGAATGCAGAAGTTTCATTGCATGCGCTTCAACAATTGCGCGCCTTTGATCTGCCTGCCAAAGAGTTGCCACCTTTAATTCCGGTAGCGCCTGCTTCACTACTAAATCTTTGGTCTCGGATTTCACCGCAAGAACTACGCATGAGACGCCACCTGTTAACTCTTCAACTGTGGCAGCACCTGAAATTAGCCCACGGCTTTGGAGATAGGGGATAACCGAGTTCTTTGTAAGAAGTTCGGTCGCCATAATTGCGTTAAATTTGCAAACTAAATTGTGCGCGCGATCGAGAAGCCACGATCAACGAAAATACTTTGGCCCGAGATTCCGGTATTCATTTCACAACCCAATAGGTAGATACTGTTTGCGACATCTTCCGGGGTAGCAAGTTTTCCACCAGGAGTTTGACTCAATACATTTGCAATCTGCTCTGGCTTGAGAGTTCGCTCAACCATTGGGCTATTTACAATTCCAGGCAAGATGCCATTTACTAAAATTCCTTTGGCACGGCCCAGATCAACTGCGAGTGAACGAACCAAGCCCCCGACGGCCGCTTTGGTAACCGAATAGGCAAACTTTTCTTGGCGAGTGAACTGTTCCCATAAGGATGAAATGATTACAACTCGACCACGTTCGCTAATTAAATCATGGTGCATAAGTGCAACGATCGTGTCAGCAGCCATCGTCACATTTGCTTCAAATAGCTTTGCCATATCTTCGGGATCAGATTGAAGAACTGAGCCATTTACATTCGCGCCTTGGGCGAAGACAACGGCATCAAAAGACTTACCTGCCAAGGCCTTAGGTAGCACCTCTTTGGTAAATGGAAGTTGCACATCACAGTCATTCACAACCGTGCGCACGCCACAAGTGACATCCCAGCCTTCGGCACGGAATTTTTCTAGTGTTGCGCCACCTAGGGTTCCGGTAGAACCAAAAATTAATAAATTAGGCATCGCTAAATTACTTAACTTGGTCTAGGCCGTAGCGGACCAACATCGAATGACCAATCGCAGCACGACGAACGCGTTCGCGAGCAGTGGATTCGATAACTCCTTGGATGTGACCACCAGCAGGATAAAGCCCTGGTGAATTTCGAATTGTGAACTTGAGATAGATCGGTGCGGCTACTCGAACTAGATCTGGAACTTCATAGTGACGAACTGGGCCACCGAAATCATCTGGACCTTCAACATAAACATCGATTGGCACATCCACCTGCGCGCGGATTGCGGCAATTTGTTGCAGAGATAAATCGGTACCAAGATTAAGTGTTGATGCACCCATTTCAACCATGAGTTGAGCAGTTGCCGGATTGGTGCAAGGCATTGCTACTGAAGTCTTAAATATGAAATCACTTGGCAGATCGCCGTTGCGACGCGCTTCTCCGAGAACTTTTAGAAGTCCCATATCTCCGACAAGAACTGAACGAACGCCTAGATCAGCACCATGGAGAACATCTTCGACCGCGTAACGCACTTGATCTGCGCCACGAAGCGTTGGATTTGCTACGCCACCTGCGGATGAAAGCGGTTGCTTGCCGATATCCCAAGATGCACGTGGGCCAACGAATAAACATACTTCAATGTTCTCACTCTTGCCGATTGCAACCATCTCTTTGATCTCATCATCGGTCTGCATCATGATTCCAGAGCCTTGCGAGATGCGATGAATAGTTAGCTTGCGCTTCTTTGCCTCTTCTAAAACAATCTTAAATGCGGCCGGACCCTCAACAGATGGAATTTCAATTTTCCAACGAGCACCATCAATAAAGCGCTTTGGGGACTCGGGTAGACCATCAGCATCTTGTGATTGCACATTCTGCTTTGAAAGCAGACCAATTGATTTCTTCATTGGTCCTTGCGCTTCGCGTGTTGACGGCCAGTTGCTCATTTAGCTTCCGTTTCTTTAAGTTTAGGAAAATAAGGTTTAATTTGGAATTAGTTAGGGAATAGTACAGGAGCAACACCCTTAACTTTTGGGTGATAGATGTAGGTCTTACCCCAGTCCGCGCCCGCACCTGGCGCACCATCATGGGCCGAGGTGATTATTAAAGATTCAAAATTTGGGCCAGCAAAGGCTGCACTTGTAACCATCGGGACTGGCATTTCGAGAGTGTCAGTGATGTTGAAATCTTTATCAAAGCGGCGCAGGCAGGAACCATTCCAGAAGGCCACCCATAATCCATCTTCGGCATCGATACACATACCATCAGGAAGTCCTTGGGAATCTTGCGTCACCGACCAACGAACTCTACGATTTGTGAGTTCGCCATCGTTGTAATCAAATGAATCAATAGATTTAGCCAAGGTGTCGATGTAAAACATGGTCTTGCCATCTTTGCTCCAGGCCAAACCATTACTTAGCCAGATGCCATCGACAACTCTTGTTAATTTCTTCCCTGATTTATCGAGGCGGTAAAGGCCACAAGCTTTTGGATTCGGCGCCCAGTCGTAAGGCATAGTTCCTAAGAAGAGATGTCCATCCGGTGCAACCTTTGCATCATTCCAACGAACCGGAAATGGTGCTTCACTTCCATCGGCATCAATTCGAGTCGGAAGTGCTGTGATGGTTCCATCGCTAGCGCGTCGAACTGGACCATTTGCGGTACCAAGTAAGTGACTGCCATCGACACATGGAATTACAAAGGACGTGTCCTCTGGCATTGAATATGTGGAAGTGGCACCGGTCTCTAAATTGCGACTGTGAACGCTCTTGCCATAAATATCAACCCAAAGGAGTTCATTGTTATTTTTTCCAATTGCGACTGGACCTTCACCTACGTGACATGCCCGGTCGTCCCAAATTTTAAGATCATGTGTGCTCATGCGGACACTATAAAGGATGGCCCGCGTGGACTACTATGAATTTATGGAATTAATTACTTTTGATGGTCAGGTAGTTCTGGTAACTGGAGCCGCAAGTGGCATCGGAAAATCAGCCGCCCTCTTGTTGGCAAGCCGAGGCGCCAAGGTTGTATGTATAGACCTAAATGAAGCCGGCCTAAAAACAGTAGTGGCTGAAATAACCGCAGCTGGTGGCAGTGCCTCATTCAAAACGATGGATGTCTCCTCGCAAGATGAAGTTAAGAACGGTATCGCCCAACTCCTTAAGGAACATGGCCAGATTCATGCGCTCGCACACTCTGCTGGAATTTCCGGACCAACTGGCAAGCCAGTTGAAGAAGTTGATTGGAAAGATTTCCAAAAGACTATCGAAATTAACTTGTACGGAACGGTCTGGTTAACCCAGGCACTTCTTCCATCGATGAAGGCGAATAAATATGGCCGCATCGTTCACTTGGCGTCGATCGCAGGCAAAGAAGGTAATCCAGGGATGTCGGCATATAACGCATCAAAGGCTGGCGTAATTGGCTTTGTTAAAGGCGTTGCAAAAGAAGCCGCAACATTTGGTATTTCAATTAATGCAATCGCACCCGCGGTAATTCGCACACCAATCAACGAGACAGTTTCCGATGATGTGCAGAAGTACATGATCAGCCGAATTCCAATGGGACGTTTAGGCGAACCAGAAGAAGTTGCAGAGCTAATTGCATTTGCCGCCTCAAAAGCTTGTTCCTTTACGACTGGGTTCACATTCGATATCTCTGGTGGTCGAGCAACTTACTAATATGACTGATCTTTTTACATTCGGGGAAGCGATGGCGCTTTTTATGTCATCCGATACCGACTCGGTAAAGACTGCCATCAAGTATGAGATGTCAGCCGCTGGCGCCGAAGGCAACGTCGCTGTTGCAGCTAGGCGTCTTGGTCTAGATGTTTATTTCCAAACCAAACTTGGTAACGACCATCTCGGCGATAACGTGGCACATCAATTTGCTCATGAAGGTTTTGAGACCGGCCATTTCTTACGGGTTGAAAACTACACCGGCGCCCTCGTTCGAAATCGTGGAGTTAGTGAGCCACTAGATGTAACTTACTTACGACGTTGCAGTGCTGGATCAACCTTTGCTCCCGCCGATATCGATGTCGCGAAACTCGAAAAATCTCGCTGGCTGCATGTCACTGGTATTACCGCTGCGCTTTCGGATTCTGCGCGAGATGCCGTGGCCTTTGCAATGGAGGTTGCCCGCACGAATAGCGTAGGAATTAGCTTTGATTTAAATATTCGCCGCAAACTCTGGAGCGATGAAAAAGCTAGTAAAACTTTGCGCGAACTAGTTCACAACGTTGATCTGATAACCGGTGGTGTGGACGAGTATGAATTAGTATTTGGTGGAAAAACTCCAGCCGAGAATTTTGAACTAGCAGCAAGCAAGAACATTAAAACTTTAATCATGACGGCCGGCCCCGAGAAAATGCGTGTGATGCATCTGGGCGAATACTTTGAATTTGAACCAGAAATAGTAAAGATTATTGACCCAGTTGGATCTGGCGATGCCTTCATATCTGGAACCATCTGTGGTTTGCTTGCTGGGCTAGATATTCGCGCGGCAATCAAGCAAGGAAGTAAATGTGGCGCGATGGTCGCGGCTACGATGGGAGACTGGGCAGGAATGGTTTCGGGTAAAAACGGAATCTTGCCAGCGGAAGTTTGGAGTTAATATGGGAAAAGATTCTTCAACGGTTGAGCTACCAATTGATAGCGGTCTGGTCGCAATTATTCGAAGTAAAACCGAGAACGAGGGCCGCGAGTTTGCCCAAGCACTTGTTGAAGCGGGTGTAACCCTTATTGAATTCACAACCACGACGCCGGGCGCCTTTAAATTAATTGAAGAGTTTGCGTCTAAACCAGGTTTGTATGTTGGTCTAGGAACTGCAATGAATAAGAAGCATGTGGCAAAAGGCAAGGCCGCTGGCGCCCAATTTGTAATATCACCGCACACCTCAAAAGAAGTAATACGTGCAACTAAGAAAGCTGGATTGATTTCAATTCCAGGAGTGGCAACTCCAACTGATGTGGCTAACGCAATTGAATACGGCGCAGATATGATGAAATTTTTCCCAGCATCAAGTCTGACACCTGGTTATCTAAAATCTGTTCGTGATCCATTTCCTGGCCAAACCTGGCTCGCAACTGGTGGCGTAACTCTTGAAAGTGTTGAACCTTGGATTAAGGCCGGAGTAACTGCCTTTGGTTTGGGTGGGCCGCTGACATCTGGTGGCATCAGCGAAATAGCAAAGCGTGTTTCAGATTTCCAAGCCGCAATCAAAAGTGCAAAGGGAAATTAAATGAAACTAGCCGGCCAACATATATTTGTAACAGGTGGCGCCGATGGAATTGGCGCAGCCATTGCTCTGGACGCCGCCCAGGCTGGTGCCAAGGTTTCGTTCTGCGATATCAACGAAGAAAAAGGTAAGGCTTACGAAGCTGGACTAAAAGCGCAAGGTCACCAGGCCTTCTTTCATATTGGCAACGTTGGAAGTATGGCTTCGATGCAGAGTGTTTTTGAAGGAGTGACAAAAGTATTTGGCGATGTAAACGGTGTGATTAATAATGCTGGCCGAAATGCACACTACGACCCGGTCGAAATGACCGAAGCCCAATGGGAAGATTTTATGAACGTGGATTTTCGCAGTATCTGGGTCACCGCAAAACTTTTCTTACCTGCAATGCGCAAGGCCAAGAAAGGTGCGATTGTAAACATCTCATCTATTCATGCACGAATGTCATTTCCTAATTATTTTCCTTATGCTGCCGCAAAATCTGGAATTATTGGTTTAACCCGAAACCTGGCACTTGATGAAGGCAAGCACAACATCAGAGTTAACGCGGTACTTCCTGGATTTACTTTGACGCCACTTTTAGATGATCACTTTGCTAAGAATCCATCCGAACGTGCATCTGCTCTAGCGGTTCAACCAATGGGTCGGATGGCCCAACCATCTGAAATTGCCAAGGTAGTTACCTTCTTATTATCCGATGATGCTTCCTTCGTTAATGGCGCAGACTGGATCGTTGATGGCGGACTATCTGGAAGATTTGCTCAATAATTAACAATAATTAACCATAATTTACTAAGTAATAACGAGTTAAGCCGAAATAACCAACGCTACTTTTCCGCGCGGCGCTGGTGCATTTTTAAGTGCATCGATTGCCTTCGCAAAATCTGCCAGTGGGAACTTGTGAGTTACTAAATAGGAGAGATCTAGTTTTCCAGAGTTCATAAGTTCTACCGCGGTAGCCCAAGCTTTAACTGTTGAAGCAAATGATCCAAGAATCTTTATCTCGCCATTAATAACGCTGTCGACCATTATTGGAGTCATGTTTCCAAAGCCGGTGTAACCGACTAGAACCAGTGTTCCGCCGCGAACAAGTTGCTTTATTGCGCCAGTGATTCGCTCCATTGAACCGGCTGCTTCGATGATGATGTCATAACGTTGCTCGGTTGGCTCGGTGAGGAATGCATCAACGCCAGCACGCTTTGCCATTTCGGCTTGACCTGGCTTTAAACCAAGCATGTGTACGAGTGAGGGTTGAAAAGTTTTTGCAAGTGAGGCCGCGATCATTGCGATGGTTCCATCGCCAACGATGAGAATCTTTGCGCCTGGTTTTGGATTAGCGTTAGTGAAAGCTTGAGTTACAACTGCAGTTGGTTCGGCCAGTACGGCAGTTTCATTTGAAACGCTATCTGCAACAACGTGTGCAAGAAATGCTGGAACAGTTACGAGCTCTGCTGCGGCGCCTGGGCGAGTGAATCCAATTTCGCTATAGGTCAGGCAGCGATTGGTTGCACCGGCAAGGCATTCAAAGCAGGTCTTACAAGGAATTAAACCGGTGACGACAATTCGAGAACCAATTGCTGGCTCGCTAACGCCTGGGCCATGACCAACGACGCGCCCGCACCATTCGTGTCCAAGGGTGGCTGGGTACACGACGAAATCTGGATCTAATTCACCATTAATAACTTCAATATCGGTCGCGCAGACACCAGCATAAATAGGTGCAACTAAAATTTCGCCAGCGATCGGTTTTGGATCGGCAACTTCGATGAGGGCAACAGTCTTATCGCCAGGAGTTATAAGTGATTTCATAGTGGGCGAAATACTACCCGCAACTTGGCGCGAGGTAGGATCTGACTTATGGCAAATTTGCGCAGTAGTGAGTGGTTTGCCGGCGATGACGAGGTGGCACTTTCCCATCGCGTAGTAATGGCCTCGGTTGGCTATGAATTAGATGCAAATAACACCAAGCCGATAATTGGAATTGCGGATTCCTCAAGTGAATTAAATCCCTGCAACTTGCCCCTTCGAGATTTCATCCCTGAAATTAAGCGCGGAATTATTGAAGCTGGTGGCATACCGGTGGTATTTCCAGTCATGTCACTCGGCGAAGATTTAATGAAACCAAGTGCGATGCTCTATCGAAATATGCTCTCAATGGAGGTCGAAGAATATTTACGTTCTTATCCAATTGATGGCGTGGTCCTTCTAGCAAATTGTGACAAGAGCGTGCCGGGTTCTTTGATGGGCGCAATTAGTACCGATCTTCCAACAATTATGTTTACGGCTGGAGCAAGACCACCAGCGCTATTTCGCGGCAAGAAAGTCGGAACCGGTACCGATCTTTGGCGAATGTGGTCGGATTACCGAGCAAATAAGATTAGTAAAGAAGAATGGAAAGAGTTTGAAGGTTGTTTGAATTGCGGTCTTGGTTCTTGCAACACCATGGGAACTGCCTCCTCGGTTGCAATGATGGTTGAAACTCTTGGGCTAACTTTGCCGGGTACTTCAACAATTGCCGAGAACGATCCAGCCCGAACACAGGCGGCCTTCGATACTGGCGCAAATATTGTGCGGATGGTTAATGCAGATGTACGCCCATCAAAAATATTGACACCGGCCGCATTTAGAAATGCGCTTCGAGTCCTCCATGCATGCGGTGGTTCGACAAATGCAGTTATTCATCTGCTTGCAATTTCTGGTCGAGTTTTCGGCGAATTATCCATGGCTTCAATCAATGAGTTAGCTAAAAACCTTTCCGTCCTTGCAGATGTAGAACCTTCTGGCGCTGGCTTGATTCAAGACTTTCATGCCGCCGGGGGAGTTCCCGCCTTAATTTCAATGATCGCAGCTAACTTTGAACTTGATGCAAATACTTTGATTGGTAAGAGTTGGCGTGAAATTACCCAAGGCGTTAAACCAACTGGCACCACAATTCGCCCGCTTAGTAATCCGCTTTATCCAAGTGGAGCATTTGCAATGGTTAAGGGAAACCTGGCTAAAGATGGTGCGATTATTAAGGTATCTGCCGCCACGCCAGAATTAATGAAACACACTGGGCCAGCAGTTGTCTTCCACGGTTATGCCGATATGCGATCACGCATTGATGATCCAAGCCTGGGAATTACCAAAGATTCAGTACTTGTTCTTCGCGATTGTGGTCCAGTGGGAGTTCCTGGAATGCCCGAGTGGGGAATGATTCCGGTACCGAAAAAATTATTAGAACAAGGTGTCACGGATATGGTTCGAATTTCAGATGCCAGAATGTCTGGAACTTCATTTGGAACTTGCATCTTGCATGTGGCACCAGAAGCAGCAATCGGTGGAACTTTGGCACTGGTTCAAGATGGCGATCAGATCGAATTAGATGTTGCCGGAGGAAAGCTAGAACTCTTGATTTCAGAAACCGAATTGGCCGATCGAAAATCTAACTGGGCCAGACCCGTTAGTGAGCACCAACGCGGTTGGCCAGCTTTGTATCAAGAGCACGTCCTTCAAGCAGATCAGGGTTGTGACTTAGATTTCCTTCGTCCCAAAACGCGAGATGCGCTTAAATTCATCCCGCCTGTTGTTGGGCGTTCCTAGTAATACCCCGTATTTACTAATAAAGTTCTACAACCACTACAACAGGAGGATTAATGCGTAGAAAATCTCTTCTCGCTGGCGCAATGGCTTTGGCTCTTGCTACCACCGGAATTGGCTTAACTCAGAGTGCCGCTCATGCAGCGGGCACCACAATCACTATTTGGCACAACCTCGGCACAACACAAAATGCCGATGCTGTTAAAGGTTTAACAGCCGCCTACACAAAGGCAAACCCAAGCGTTACTTTTAAATTAGTTGATCAACCTGGCGATAATTATTTCGCACTGCTTCAAGCAGCAGCAGTTTCCAAGAAGGGTCCAGATCTTGCACTTATGTGGACCGGTCTCTTCGCACTGCAATACAAGAGCTACCTAACAAATCTAAAGACCGTAGTTCCTGCAGCTGCGCTCGCAAATGAAGGTTCACTTAACTGGTCATCAGAAAACTTTGATGCCGCAAAGGGTCCTTATGTAATGCCATTTGATCGTCAGTTCTACATTGGCTTCTATAACAAGGCAGCATTTGCCAAGGCCGGCGTTAAGTCAGTTCCAACAAACTGGAACGATCTTTACGCTGCTTGCTCAAAGTTAAAGGGTGCGGGCTACACACCAATTGTTTACGGTAACGGTGGCCAGAGCCTCGGTGCTTTGTATTACCCATGGTATGACGCCAGTTATATTGCGATCGGACAATCTGGAGTTTCTGGTCTTCGCGATCTCTACAGCGGAAAGAACATGTGGAACTCAGCAACAAACACTGATTCCTACTCAAAGTACGCCGCGCTTAAGACTAAGGGCTGCACAAATGCTGACGTCTTGACCAAGACAAATAACGTTGAAGACTTCATCGGCGGCAAGGCTGCGATGATCATCGACGGAACTTGGGATACCAAGAAGTTCACCGATGCAATGAAGACAAATGTTGCAGCATTCATCCCACCATTCTCAGATAAGCCAATCAAGGGCGTAGTTGAGTTTGCTGGTCAAGGTTTGTCACTTACTAATTACTCAAAGAACCAGAAGGCTGCTGCAGCATTCTTAGCTTGGATGACAACTCCAGCCGCTGCCAAGATCGTTGACAGCGTTGGATTAATTTCAAACGTGAATGGTTCAGTAACTTCTAACCCAGTTAACCAACAGATGCTCGACTTTGCTGCCAAGCAAGGTTTCACTCGTTATCCAATGCTAGATAACGTGCTGCAAGGCGATGTTGTAGATGCTGGAAATAAGATCATTCCTGCAATTCTCGGTGGAAAGACATCTGTTGCAGATGGCTTAAAGCAGATGAATCAGGTTTGGAATAACCTCCCAGCTGCAAAGCGTGGAAGTTCTTACAACTAATAGTTAAGAACTCCTGAAGTAGTACCGATTAGAAGATGAGATAAGAGTGGGGCCAATGGCTCCACTCTTATCATTTTAAAGAGATGAGTAAATGAAAAAAGTAAGTCCGCTTCACACAGCTCGGCGCCGCACTGGTTTATTCTTCGCGGCACCCGCTTTGATTTTAGTTGCGGCATTTCTTGGAATTCCAATTATCCAGGCTGGCTATTTTTCCTTCACGGAATGGAATGGCATTACGGCAATCTGGCACGGAATCAGTACCTATTCCCACGAACTTCACAATCCAATTTTTTGGCGGGTATTGCAAAATAACGGTTACTTATTACTCGGAGTTCCGATCGCTATTTTGCTTCCGATGGGCATTGCCTTCTTGCTAAATGAGAAGGTGGTTGGTTGGAAAGTCTTTAGAACTATCTACTTCCTACCAACGGCAATATCTTGGGTTGTCATTGGAATGGTTTCCATGCGCTTCTTTGCGCAAGAGGGACTTCTAAATGGTCTGCTTCGCGGCATGGGACTTGGCTTCATAAAGACCGATTTACTCTCCTCCGAGCAAGGTGCGCTCTTCGCGGTTGGGATTACTTTTATCTGGTCCATGGTTGGCACGAACACAATTATTTTTTTAACTGGAATGGCCACGCTTGATCAGTCGCTAAACGAGGCTGCTCGCATGGATGGCGCCAGCAATGTGCGGATCTTTCGCAGCATTACCTTGCCGCAATTAAGTCGCTTCATTCAATTCTCATTCATCATCACAATTATCAGCGCCTTCACTGCGCTATTTAGTTTGATATTTGTTATGACCGGTGGAGGACCAGGCTTTGGAACTACCACTCTTGAGTTCTTTATCTATCAGAGCGCTTTCTCTCGCGGCGATTTTGGTACTGGCGCAATGCTTGGCGTGCTGCTCTTCTTTATGATGGCCATTCTGGGCATCGGACAACTACTAATTATGCGAAATCGGGATGAGTAAATGAAGCGCAAAATTGGCTTAAAGAACTCACTTGTATTTGTAACTATGGTGCTTCTGGCAATTGTGATGCTCTATCCATTTATCTTCATGATCGCCACCTCTTTTAAATCCAAAGAGCAATATTTTGGCGCTCCTGGCCACTCACTTTCTTCATGGCACAATCTTTTTAAGGCGCTGCCAGTAGGAAAGCAACTCCTGAATTCAACCTTGGTCTGCGCTGGATCGATCACGATAATTTTACTAGTCGCGACAATGGCTGGTTTTGCCCTAGCAAAACTTCGATCAAAAGCTTCGCCCTATTTCTTCTTAGGAATTGTTGGCGCAATGTTGATTCCATTGCAATCAATCATCATTCCGGCCTACATCAATGCCAGCAAACTTAATTTGTTAAGTGGTTATTGGGGCGCAATATTCGTTTATGCGGCTCTCGGCACGCCATTCGCAACTTTCTTGATGACCTCTTATTTCCGCGGAATTCCAGATGACCTTGTCGAAGCTGCCGTGGTTGATGGTTTGGGTTACGGTGCGGTCTTTCGCAAGATTGCCATGCCACTTGCCGTGCCTGCAGTAATAACCGTAATCGTTCTGCAATTCATTCAGATCTGGGATGACTTATTAGTTGGACTGCTATTTATTCAGGATCCAAATTACCGGACGATAACCGTTGGACTTGGTGCGCTCTCTGCCGGCCGCGTTACCGACATCCCAGTACTCATGGCTGGCTCATTGATCTCAGCAATCCCCGCAGTAGTTGTGTACTTAATTTTCCAACGCCAACTAGTGAACGGCTTAACTGCTGGCATCGGTAAGTAAGCCCTGTTAGGCTAAAAAAATGAAGATCGTCGTAACTGGCGCCACCGGATTACTTGGCCGGGCAACCGCAGAGCATCTAGCAAGCGTCGGACATGAAGTTATTTCGGTTGATCGCAAGAGTGGGCAAGTGCCAGCCGGAACAAAGTTAGTTGTTGGCGACTTAACGAGCCTTGAGTTCTGTGACAGCGTAATTGCGGGCACCGATTGCGTAGTTCATCTCGGCGCGATTCCAAACCCGATTGAGCCACGGCAATACACCGTCTTTCAAAACAATACCTTGAGTACATTCGCGGTATTCACAGCAGCAGCACAGGCAAAGTGCAGAACAGTCTTGTATGCATCTAGCGTCTCGGCATATGGCACTGCATATTCAGATGAATGGACCTCGCCCATCTACGCACCAATGGATGAAGCACATCCACTTGTATACGAAGAGAGCTATGCGCTTTCAAAAGAAGTAAATGAATTGTCGGCGGTTATGTGGTCGCGTCGTTGTGACACATCATTTGTTGGGATGCGTTTTCCTTGGACAAATACCCCAGAAAAAACCTTAGAACTTGCAAAGCGATTTCGCGCTGATGAAACTTTGCCACCTGACCCAAGATTCCCTGTTGGTATCGTTGCAAAGATATTGTGGACTTATTTAGATCTGCGCGATGCGGTTAAGGCAATTGAAATAGTTTTAACGAGTCAGACGCACGGCGCCGAGGTTTATAACTTCTGCGCACCGGACACCATGAGTAATGAAAGCACCGAAAAATTGATGCGAGAGTTTCATCCAACGACCCAATTGCAAGGCGATTTCACCGGCTACCAGGCCCCGATTTCCAGCCAAAAATTCGTCGATATGTTCGGATTCGAGCCAGCCCATCTCATCAATCGAGAGAGTATTTAGCCAATCTAAAAGCGGGCAAAACCTGTGCTCAAATTTGGCCAATGGCGGGCTTCTATAACAGAAAAGTTACCAATCCGCGTCCAATCCGCCTTGACTATCTAGCCCCTAGGTTTAAGGATTACCCCTAACGTGTAGCGAAGCTATGCGGACCTACTTCCGTAGAGAAATGGATAATGAATGCTACTAAAGAAAACTAAGCTAGCAATTGTTGCCTTGGTTTCAGTTGCCCTTATTGGTTCAACTGTTCCAGCATCACAAGCAGCTCCAACAACAAAGCAACTTGAAATCTTCACATGGTGGGCATCTGGCGGCGAGTTCGCTGGTCTCAACGAAATGATCAAGTTGTACAAGAAGCAAAACCCAAAGACAAAGTTCATTAACGCTGCTGTTGCCGGTGCTGCCGGAACAAACGCAAAGGGTGTTCTTGTGTCACGTATGCAAGCAAACAATCCACCAGATACTTTCCAAGCACATGCTGGTGCAGAACTAACTTCTTACGTGAAGGCTGGTCAAGTAGAAGACCTAACTTTCCTTTACAAGAAGCAAGGCTGGAATAAAGTATTCCCAGCTGGCTTGATTAAGACTCTTACAACTGCAGGAAAGATTTACTCAGTTCCTGTAAACATTCACCGTGCAAACGTTCTATGGTGGAACCCTGCTTCAGCTGCTAAGGCTGGAATCACTTCTGCTCCAGCAACAATTGCTGAATTCAAGACTGACCTTAAGAAGTTCAAGGACGCTGGATTCGACGGAATTGCTCTTGCCGGTAACGGTGACTGGGCGATTGCTCACCTATTCGACACAATCCTTCTTGCTGACCTAGGAACAACTGCTTACACAGGTTTGTTCAACGGAAAGACAAAGTGGAACAGTGCCGGTGTAAAGACTGCTGCTAAGGATCTTTCAGACATCCTTGCTTACGGAAACTCATCAAAGACTCTTGACTGGCCTGACGCTGGCGACATGGTCGTTAAGGCGAAGACAGCTGGATTCTTTATCATGGGCGACTGGGCATCATCACAATGGGAATCAGAAGGACTTAAGCCAGGCGTAGATTACGCATGGGCTGCATCTCCAGGCACATCAAAGAACTACATGTGGCTATCTGACTCATTCACTCTTCCAAAGGGTGCACCAGACCGCGATGCAGCAATTGCATGGCTAACGCTTTGTGGATCACTTGCAGGACAAGATGCATTCAACCCTAAGAAGGGTTCAATCTCTGTTCGTAAGGACACAAATCCAGCGCTATTCGATTCTTACCTAAAGTCAGCCATTAAGGACTGGGCAACGCTAGATACAGCAGCGGGCTCAATCGTTCACGGCGTCATGGGTAACAACGCATTCATGGCTGCTTATGACTCAGCAGTCGGCAAGTTCTATCAAGCTGGTGGCAAAGCCTCAGGCATTGATGGATTCTTAGCTGACCTCGGTGCGGCATACCAAACCGGAGAAGCTGCTTAATAAGTAGTAAATATCCAAATAGTTAGTAATAACTAGCAAGAAATTGCAGAGTTCTGGTGGGGCCAAAAGCCTCACCAGAATTTGCATTAATAAATAAAGAAAAATAGGCTCGGCGAGTTAAAGAGAGTTCGTGAGTTATTCCGAACCACATAAATTTTTTGAGAGGCAGGCACCTAGGTGGCCGTTAGACAAAAGAAACATATCAATAGCCCGTGGGGCGGTTTCTTCTTCGTTCTCCCGTCCATTCTTGCGATGGCGGTATTCGTATACGGAATGATCGGCTGGACGGTAAATGTTTCACTCGGTAAGAAGACAAACTCTTACACAACTGCAAAAGGCTACGTTGGGCTAAAGAACTTCCGCGGTCTCTTCCAAGATCCAGAGTTCATGCACGCATTTACCAACCTTTTGAAGTTCACCGGAGTCTTCATGATCGGAACCTTGATCTCAGGTTTGATCATGGCGCTGCTCCTAGAAAAGGGCATCAAGGGCGAAGGCTTCTTCCGCTCGATCTATCTCTACCCAATGGCGATCTCCTTCATCGCAATGGGAACATCCTGGCGCTGGTTGATGGACTCAACAAAGGGCGACAAGGCAACTGGCTTAAATAAGATTTTCCACTTTGCGCATCTAGATTTCCTTCAGAGCAACTGGTATTCATCAGAGAGAGGCGCGATGTTCGCTATGGCAATGCCAGCGATCTGGCAGATGTCTGGCTACATCATGGCGCTCTTCTTAGCTGGATTCCGAGGTATTCCTGATGATCTGCGCGAGGCAGCTCGTGTTGATGGTGCAAGTGAATACAAGATTTACCGACACATTCTCTTCCCACAACTGAGCCCAACTTTCCTTACCGTGCTAATTATCTTGGGCCATATCTCGATGAAGGTCTTCGACCTGATTTACGGTATTGCTTCGAAGTCATATGTAACAAAGGTACTTGCTATTTATATGTGGCAGGTTATTTTCGACTATCAGAACTTTGCTAAGGGTGCATCAATCGCAATCATCATCTTGCTGCTAATTGCCGTTGTTGTTGTCCCTTATTTGATTTATGTTGTTAAGACTGAGGAGCAGAAATAATGAGCCAAGATATTGTTGACCGCGTTGCGTCGAAGGACATTTCCCGCAACAAGCGATCCCTTTCAGGTACTGAGCAATTCTGGCTAACCTTCAAGTACATCGCACTCTGCTTCCTTACCTTGGTTGCAATTGCACCGATCTACATCATGGTTGTGAACTCTTTTAAAGGTATTACTGGAGTATCTCAATCTGCTGCTTGGGCTTTCCCATTGCATCCAAACTTCGCTGCTTGGGGTCCGGTCTGGGAGAACCTTCGCGGTTCAATCGGGCGAACACTATTCTTCGTGGTTCAATCTTCGATCATCTCAGCAATCGTTGGTTCGATAAATGGCTATGTCTTTTCTAAGTGGAAGTTCCGCGGATCTAACGTAATTTTCACAACCTTCCTCTTCGGTATGTTTATTCCATACCAGGCGATCATGATTCCGTTGACCCAGTTCAACCACTGGACCCACTTGACTGGCTCAATCTACGTTTTGGTATTTGCTCACGTCATCTACGGAATTCCAATTTGTACCTTGATCTTCCGTAACTATTACGCCGCAATTCCAAATGAAATTATTGAAGCTGGTCGCGTTGATGGCGCAAGCATGGTCCGTATTTTCCGCACCATTATCTTGCCGCTCTCTATCCCATGCTTCGTTGTAGTTTTGATTTGGCAGTTCACATCTGCTTGGAACGACTTCTTGTTCGCGATCTTCCTAACCGGTGGTTCACCTAAGTTGTCGGTTGCAACAACAGCTCTGAACTTCATTACTGGATCTGGTAACCAGGTTTACTACGGAAACAACATGACAGCATCGTTGATCGTTTCGATCCCAACCTTGATTGTCTACGTATTCCTTGGCCGCTACTTCTTGCGCGGACTTCTATCTGGTTCACTCAAGGGTTAATAAAGGCTTAAAGCACTCCGTATTTTGCAAAGGCGGCCGAAGGGGACATTCCCTCTTTGACCGCCTTTCTAAATTGGTTCTCCCCAGAATTCTTCTCGATAACAAGTTCGACAACTTTCTCAATTGCAGCCACCGGAATAATTGTTACACCGTCGCTGTCGCCAACAATTAAATCACCTGGATTTATTGCAACGCCATCTATTTCACCTGGCACATTATGTTCAACAACTTCATAGCGACCATTGATATCAACAGGCAGTGTGCCGGTGGCAAAGACTTTAAAACCCATCGCATCCGTACGAGATAGGTCGCGGGTCGGGCCATCTGTTAGTGCGCCAGCAACGCCTTTAAATGCACAAGCCGTCGAGAGTAGTTCGCCCCAAAGCGCAGCAAGAC
>Ga0194060_10000991_pt1 | contig 20729 bp, 24 predicted proteins | sample SepL225m_MetaG_FD_163427 | JGI IMG/M metagenome (GOLD analysis project Ga0194060, IMG submission 163427) | Anoxic zone freshwater microbial communities from boreal shield lake in IISD Experimental Lakes Area, Ontario, Canada - Sep2016-L222-5m | ecosystem: Environmental > Aquatic > Freshwater >... | reverse complement strand
GGTGTCCCAGCGTGGCAGTGAGCTATGGCGCTCATGAGCCTGAAGCGTTTCACGCTCTTGAGCCATTGTTCGTTGCCCATTCGGTGCGCCAGCTGCACGATTGGCTCCTTGTCAATGCATGACGGTGGTGAGTCTGCCCATGACACAGCGCATTGCCTTGTGCGAATCGAGCGATTTGATCAATAGCGACCAGGCGGTGCCGTTTGAAGTCAGCTACGACCGGAGGAACTGCGCTGCTTTTGCCATTCGATTTCAGGATCATGTGTACGCCTATCTGAATCGGTGTGCGCACATACCCATGGAGATGGACTACCAGCCCAATCGCTTTTTTGACAGCACCGGACGACTATTGATGTGTGCCACCCATGGTGCCACTTATCAGCCGCAGACGGGAGCTTGTCGGGGTGGTCCATGCCGGGGCGGACTGATAAAAATTGACACTTCGGAGAGCGAAGGCATCGTCTACTGGCATACTGCCCCCAACTTGAACCTTCCGGTATCCTGAAATGACTCCATCCGAACTTCCAGAGCCACTCAATGCCCCCGGGCAGGCCGACTTCTTGCCAAGTCAGGAACCGGCACCTTCCAACAGTGAAACGAGCAAGACTGAAAGTGGAGCAGAGTCCGCCGCTGGTCAGAACTGGGAGCGGGCAATCCTGGAGAAACTGGCTTTTGCGGCGCTGACGGAACAACGTCTGGCGCGTCGCTGGCGCAACTTTGTCCGTCTGGCGTGGTTGGCGTTCTTAATCCTCATTGCCTGGGTCGTCATAGCTCGCAGCGGACCGACCAAAGACAGTGCAACGCCGCACACCGCCCTGGTCGAAATCAAGGGAGAAATCGCCTCCGGGGCCGAGGCCAGTGCCGAACTGATTGTGGCTGCCTTGCGTGGAGCGTTTGAAGACGAAGGCGCTCAGGCCGTTGTCCTGTTGATCAATTCCCCTGGTGGCAGCCCGGTACAGGCCGGCATCATCAATGACGAGATCAAGCGACTCAAGCTCAAGCACAAGAAGCCAATCTACGCCGTCGTCGAAGAGTCCTGCGCTTCCGCTGCCTATTACATTGCCGTAGCAGCCGACAAAATCTTTGTTGACAAGGCCAGCATCGTGGGCAGCATCGGGGTCTTGATGGATGGCTTTGGCTTCACCGGATTGATGGATAAGCTGGGGGTCGAACGTCGACTCATGACTGCTGGTGAAAACAAGGGGTTTCTGGACCCATTCAGTCCGCAAACTGAAAGACAGCGTGCCTTTGCACAGACCATGCTGGACCAGATTCACAAGCAGTTCATCGACGTCGTCAAGGCCGGCCGCGGTAATCGTCTGAAGGAAACACCAGAAACCTTTAGTGGCCTGTTCTGGAGTGGTCAACAAGCGATCGAACTGGGACTGGCCGATCAACTGGGCAATCTTGATTTCGTGGCACGCGAAATCGTCAAGGCTGAAGAAATTGTTGATTACACACGGCGCGAAAATGTGGCCGAGCGACTGGTCAAGCGGTTTGGAGCGGCCATGGGTGCGGGTGCTGTTCACGCCCTTCAATCGATTCCGGCACTGCGCTGACTTGCTGCCTGCTAGAGTACTCAGCGACCCAGCGCGAAGACAGCCGGCGTTGAGTTGTCAAGCGGCGATGGCTTTTTTCGCCAGTTCTTGATGCTTTCGCTGCGGCAGACGCGGCGCTCCAGCGTCAATCCACTGGACACGGCCAAGCGCGTATTGTGCTGCAGTGTTTGTAGCAAAGACTGCAGCATCGCGGCGTTGCGATAGGGGGTTTCGATGAACAACTGGGTCTGTCCGGTCTCTAAGGCCAGGGCTTCGAGTTCCCGGATACGCTGACAGCGTTCAACTGGATCTTGCGGCAGATATCCTGCAAAGGCGAAATTCTGGCCGTTCAGGCCACTGGCCGCCAGTGCCAGCAAGAGCGAAACCGGCCCGGTCAATGGGATCACCTCTAAACCCAGTTCATGGGCAGCGCGCACCACCGAGGCGCCAGGGTCCGCTACGGCTGGCATGCCTGCTTCGCTGGCCAGTCCCATGTCGTGACCCTTCATCGCTGGAGCCAGCCAAGGGCGAGCGTCAAAATTCCCTGTGTGATCACCCTTCTTGTGTACCTCCCGCGGCAGTTCCTCAATGCGCAGTGCTTGCACGGATTGGCTCAGGGGCGTGACAGCGTTGACGCGCTTGAGGTAGGCGCGCGTCGATTTGGCGTTTTCGGATATCCAGAACTGCAGTTGAGCGGCCACTTTCAGCGTTCCCAAGGGCATGGTGTCTTGCAGGTCGGCATGGGTCTCGCAGCCAAAATCAAGGGGGCTTGGAACGAGGTAAAGTTTTCCACAAGGTGTAGGCTCCAATGCGCCAGGGTGTGTGTCTGCAGCCATGGTCACAAAATCTTGATGCCGGCTGCACGAAGCATCTGGCAGGTGCGGATCAAGGGCAGTCCCACCAGAGCGCTGGGATCGTCGTTTTCGATCGATTCCAGCAAGGCGATTCCCAGTCCTTCGCTCTTGGCGCTGCCAGCGCAATCGTAGGGTGTCTCGGCGCGCAGGTAGGCTTCGATTTCGGCATCCTCCAGTTCGCGGAACCTTACCCGCACCTGAGCCAGATCCAACTGAGCAAAACCACTGTCCTGGCACACCACCGCCACCGCAGTTTGGAAAATCACGGTTTTGCCACGCATTTGCTGCAGTTGGGCCATAGCGCGCGCGTGACTGCCGGGTTTGCCCAGTGCCAGCCCATCCAGATCGGCCACCTGGTCCGAACCAATGACGACACAGGCCGGAAACTGGGCGGCCACGGCGCGGGCCTTGCTCATCGCAAGCCGGCAGGCCAGTTGCTTTGGTGTCTCAGCCGCCTGCGGCGTTTCGTCTACGTCGGGCGTCGCGACCTGAAATTCGACGCGCAGTCGGGCCAGCAGTTCGCGGCGGTAGGGTGAACTGGAGCCCAGCACAAGTTTTCTAGCAAGAAATTCTGTCATGGTGCGATTCTCTTACACTGCTGCGATGAAACAGGATTTATTGAACAAGCATATGGATGTCAGGGCATTTGCACAGTCGTCGGGTAGCGTTGCCGAAGAGAATCTGCTTGCAAGGTATGGACGCCTGATGCAGGAGACGCGGGGGTTGGGGGCGGGAAATACCCTGAAATGGTCGGCGTGGGGTGAGTTGCGACTCGATTCTGCCGGTGCCGAGCAAATTTGGTTGCATTTGAAGATTGATGCCCTGGTGCCATTGACCTGTCAGCGCTGTCTGTTGCCGGCCGATATGGCGATTGCCATTGATCAGTCCTATCGTTTTGTGGATAGTGAGGAGTTGGCCGAAGTACAAGATGCACAGGCCGAGGAAGATGTGCTCGCATTGAGTCCCGACTTCAGTTTGGCTGACCTGATCGAAGACGAAGTACTGATGGCTTTTCCGTTGATACCGCTGCACGATCCATGCCCGGTTCCTGTCAAATTGGAGGCTGTGGATCCAGGATTTGATGCGGCATTCAATGAAAAGCGGCAGCCGTTTGCAGTTTTGGCCAAGCTAAAAACAGGGAAACCTGACTGAACTGGAGACTTGCCCTATAATGGCAGGCTTCACGCGTGCCTGAGGCGTCGCATTTTTCACCAACCCAAGGTGCTGCAGTGGCTGCAGCACGCACGACAAGGAGCGGATCATGGCCGTCCAGCAGAATAAGAAATCACCTTCCAAGCGCGGTATGCATCGCTCGCACAATGCATTGGTCGTCCCAGGTATCGCGGTTGAGGCCACCACCGGGGAAACCCACCTTCGCCATCACATCAGCCCCACTGGCTTTTATCGGGGTCGCAAGGTCGTCAAGACCAAGTCCGAAGCCTGATTTTTCATAAAGCGAAGGCCCGAGGCTACTGTGTCTGTAGCGTCGGGCTTTGTCTTTTATACCGCCCGCTAACCCAGTGCGCCCTGTCCGGTCGAACTGATTGCCCATGATCACTATCGCTGTCGACTGCATGGGGGGTGATCACGGTCTTGTCGTGACGCTTCCCGCCTGCCGCAATTTTCTGGAAAAACACACAGATGCGAGCTTGATCCTGGTGAGACTGCCTGACGGTCCCGGCACGTTTTCCCATGCGCGGGGGACTACCGTGACCGCGACCGAGGTGGTTGGCATGGATGATTCGCTGGAAGTAGCACTGCGGCGGAAAAAAGACTCGTCCATGCGTGTTGCCATCCAGCAAGTCAAGGAGGGCAGGGCACAGGCGGCGGTTTCGGCTGGTAATACTGCGGCCTTGATGGCCATCTCGCGGTACCTGCTCAAGACACTTGACGGTATCGACCGGCCAGCCATCGCCGGGCAGATCCCCAATGCCAAGGGTCAAGCCACGACGGTACTGGACATGGGCGCCAACGTTGACTGCTCTGCTGAGCACTTGTTGCAGTTTGCGATCATGGGATCGGCCCTGGTTTCGGTGTTGAACGGTGTTGAGAATCCGACGGTAGGCTTGCTCAATATCGGTGAAGAATCGATCAAGGGAAATGAAGTCATCAAGAAGGCTGGGGAATTGTTGCGGGCCGCATCCAAAGCCGGGGATTTCAACTTCTATGGCAATGTCGAGGGAAATGACATTTTCAAAGGCACTTCAGACATTGTTGTCTGCGACGGCTTTGTCGGCAATGTGGCCCTGAAAGCCAGCGAGGGTCTGGCAACCATGATTGTCGACTTCCTGAAAATAGAGTTTTCTCGTAATATCTTTACGAAACTTGCGGCCGTTGCTGCATACCCTGTCATATCTGCACTCAAGAAGCGGATGGATCACCGGCGCTACAACGGTGGTGCACTGTTGGGTTTGCGTGGTCTCGTGTTCAAGAGCCACGGTTCGGCCGATGAGATGGCGTTTGAGTACGCGCTGACAAGGGCTTACGACGCTGCCCGGCATCAATTGCTGGATCGTGTTCAGGCTCGAATTGCCCACGTGGCGCCGCTCATGTGCGCGGTTGCGCCAACAATTCAATCTTCTGCGCCCCTTGCCTGATTCATGAAACCGTATTCACGTATCAGCGGTACTGGCAGCTGTCTGCCACCGCGCCGATTGACCAATTCCGAACTGGTCGCAGACCTTGCCACGCGTGGGGTGGAAAGCTCGGACCAGTGGATTGTTGAGCGCACCGGCATACGGGCACGTCATTTTGCTGCGCCCGATGTCTGCAGTAGCGACTTGGGTCTGGAGGCCGCGCGCCGCGCTCTGGAGGCGGCCCAGTGTCAGCCCAAAGACCTTGATTTGATCATTGTCGCCACATCGACGCCCGACATGGTATTCCCATCGACTGCCTGTATCTTGCAGAACAAATTGGGGGCCAACGGCTGTCCCGCCTTTGACGTGCAGGCGGTATGCAGTGGCTTCATTTATGCATTGACGATTGCCGACGCGATGATCAAAACCGGGGCTGCCAGCAGGGCGCTGGTGGTGGGTGCAGAGGTTTTTTCCCGCATCCTTGATTTCAAGGACCGTGCGACCTGTGTCCTGTTTGGCGACGGGGCTGGTGCGGTGGTGCTGCAAGCGTCTGAAACTCCGGGAATATTGGCCAGTGATCTGCACGCTGATGGCAAGTACTCGGGCATTTTGTGTGTTCCAGGGCAACTGTCCGGTGGTCAGGTGCTAGGCGATCCCTTGCTCAAGATGGATGGCAAAGCGGTGTTTAAACTGGCGGTTGCCGTGCTGGACGAGGCGGCTCGCGCCACCTTGGCGAAAGCCGGCAAAGCGACGTCGGATATTGATTGGCTGATTCCGCATCAGGCCAACATACGGATCATGCAGAGCACAGCCAGAAAACTCGCGCTGTCGATGGACCGGGTTATTGTTACGGTGGACCAGCATGGCAACACGTCTGCTGCATCGATTCCCTTGGCGCTCGACACTGCAGTCCGTGCCGGCAAAGTCAAACCCGGTGAACTGCTTCTGCTTGAGGGAGTCGGTGGCGGCTTCACCTGGGGTGCGGTGCTGCTAAATCTGTAGTTTATGAGTGCATAACTGGCATGAAACCTTTTGCTTTTGTTTTTCCTGGTCAAGGCTCTCAATCCGTAGGAATGCTGGATGCCTGGGGCGACCACCCGGTGGTGCTTGAAGTGCTTCGGGAGGCATCGGATGCGCTGCACGAAGACCTTGCCGAACTGATCCGCAGCGGACCCAAGGAAGCGCTTGCACTGACGACGAACACTCAACCTGCGATGCTGGTGGCTGCACTGGCCGCCTATCGGGTCTGGATGGCGGAGACTGGCCTGGTGCCCAATGCGGTAGCGGGGCACTCGCTGGGTGAATATTCAGCATTGGTGGCTGCCGGCGTACTGACGCTCAGCCAAGCTGCACCGCTGGTTCGTTTGCGTGCCCAGGCGATGCAGGAAGCGGTTCCCGTCGGTGTGGGCGCGATGGCCGCCATTTTGGGTATGGATGCGGCTAGGGTCGCGGCACTGTGCACTGACGTGACGCGTGGTTTCGGGGACGATTCGCGTGAAGTGGTAGAGGCAGTTAATTTCAATGATCCAATGCAAACCGTGATTGCAGGCAGCAAGATGGCGGTCGAAAAGGCTTGCCTCGAATTGAAAGCCGCAGGTGCCAAGCGGGCGCTGCCGCTACCCGTGTCAGCACCCTTTCATTCCTGTTTGATGAAGCCGGCAGCCGAAAAGCTTCGTGTCAGAATTCAGGAAATCGAGTTTTTGCCGCCACAAATCGACTTGATCAACAATATTGATGTCAGTGTCGAAATTGATGCCAATCGTATCCGGGATGCCCTGTATCGTCAGGCCTTTGGACCCGTGCGCTGGGTCGAATGCATGCAGGCGCTCAAGGCACGGGGGCTGACTTGTGTGGTTGAATGCGGGCCTGGCAAGGTGCTGGCCGGATTGGTCAAGCGCATCGATCCGGAACTGAGCGGACTGGCGCTGCTGGATCCGGCCTCCCTGGCGCATGTGAGAGAAGAATTATTGGGTCTTGAACATGAGTGATATGAAATTTGAAGGGCAGGTGGCCCTGGTCACTGGAGCGTCGCGCGGCATCGGTGCAGCCATTGCCGTGGAATTGGCAAAGCGCGGGCTTAAAGTGATTGGCACTGCAACAACCGACCTTGGGGCGGGCCACATTTCCCAGGCCCTTTCTGCCTTTGCTGGTTGCAGCGGAAGGACGCTCGACGTCAACGATGCGCAGGCCGCAGAAATCCTGATTGGATCTGTCGTCAAGGAGCACGGTGGATTGCAGGTTCTGGTCAACAACGCAGGCATCACACGAGACAACCTGGCGATGCGGATGAAAGATGAAGAGTGGGATGCAGTGCTGGACACCAACCTCAAGGCCGTATTTCGCATGAGTCGCGCTGTCATGCGGACCATGATGAAACAGCGCTATGGTCGCATCATCAACATCACCTCCGTCGTGGGCGCCTCAGGCAACCCGGGGCAGGCCAACTACGCGGCAGCCAAGGCAGGCGTTGCCGGCATGACTCGTGCGCTGGCGCGTGAACTCGGTTCACGCAATATCACCGTTAATTGTGTGGCGCCAGGTTTTATTGAAACCGACATGACAGCAGGTTTGCCCGAAGAGCAACACAAAGCATTGCTTGGTCAGATTCCCCTGGGACATCTTGGGAAACCATCGGATGTGGCACATGCTGTTGCGTATTTGGCTTCGCCGCAGGCCGACTATGTAACGGGACAGGAATTGCATGTGAACGGCGGTATGTTGATGTAAGCCGATTGATCCGTTCGGCAGTCGGATTAGGGAACCATCTCTAAGGCCGGCTAAAATCGCGGATCCATTTACAACCCTCTGAGGGAACCCATGAGCGATATCGAAGCACGCGTGAAAAAAATTATTGCCGAACAACTCGGCGTTGAAGAGTCACAAGTGACCAGTGAAAAAGCCTTTGTGGCTGATCTGGGTGCCGACTCTCTCGATACCGTCGAGCTGGTTATGGCTTTGGAAGACGAGTTTGGAATTGAAATTCCGGACGAAGACGCGGAAAAGATCACGACCGTGCAAAACGCCATTGACTACGCGAATACGCATAAAAAGGCGTAAGTAAGTTGCCATGTCGCGCCGTCGCGTTGTTGTAACAGGATTGGGATGCGTCAGTCCCGTGGGTAACACGGTGGCCGACGCTTGGGCCAATGTAATTGCTGGCAAGTCCGGCATTGACCTGATTACAAAGTTCGACGCGTCGACCTTCTCCTGCAAGATCGCAGGCGAAGTGAAGAACTTCCAGTTGGATTCCTACATTGGCGCCAAAGAGGCGCGCACGATGGATGCCTTCATTCATTTTGGCGTTGCCGCGGCCGCTCAGGCGATTGTCGATGCCAATCTGCCGACGCAGGATGCTCTGACAGATGAGTTTTCAACCCGTATTGGTTGCTTGATCGGTTCGGGTATCGGTGGTTTGCCGATGATTGAAGACATGCACACCGAGTTCTTGCAACGAGGCGCACGTCGGATTTCGCCGTTCTTTGTGCCGGCTACCATCGTCAATATGATCGCCGGGCAGGTGGCGATCCGTTTTGGCTTCAAGGGACCGAACATGGCCATTGTGTCTGCATGCACCACCGGTTTGCACTGCATCGGTGAAGCCGGGCGCATGATTGAGTACGGTGACGCCGACGTGATGGTGGCAGGTGGTTCAGAGGCCACCGTCTCGCCCCTTGGCATCGGGGGATTTGCCGCCATGCGTGCCCTGAGTACGCGTAACGATGATCCCCAGACTGCTTCGCGCCCGTGGGACAGGGATCGTGATGGTTTTGTGTTGGGAGAAGGTGCGGGTGTCATGGTTCTGGAGGAGTACGAACACGCCAAGGCGCGAGGCGCCACAATTTACGCCGAACTGGCTGGCTTCGGCATGAGTGCGGATGCTGGTCACATGACGGCGCCGAATCTCGATGGTCCGCGGCGAGCCATGCTCGGCGCCATGCGCAATGCGGGGGTCAATGCCGACGAGGTCGACTATCTCAATGCACACGGCACCTCGACTCCGCTGGGGGACCTGAATGAGTCCAATGCGATCAAGGCGGCGCTGGGGGATCATGCGAAGAGCATTGTCGTTAATTCAACGAAGTCGATGACGGGCCATTTGTTGGGTGGTGCTGGTGGTATCGAGTCGGTTTTTACCGTTCTGGCCTTGCACCATCAAAAGAGCCCGCCGACCATCAATATTTTTAATCAGGATCCAGAGTGTGACCTGGACTATTGCGCAAATACTGCGCGCGACATGAAGATTGACGTTGCCCTGAAGAATAACTTCGGCTTCGGCGGAACCAACGGGTCACTCGTGTTCAAACGAGCGCCCTGAGTCTTCTGCATCACTGATTTGACAACCAAAGCTCGACCGATCTCAGCATGCACAAGGCTCCGGCGGTTGCTTACCCGGTTGGACGGTCGGTCCTTCATGGCTGGCTGCTTGGATTGAGCAGTTTGACTGGAGCGCTGGCCGGCTGGTTCTGGCGCATTCAGGCATCACCGGATGCGTGGTTTCAGTGGCTGTATGCGGTCGTGCTTTTGCTTGCCAGTCTTGCTGCCTGTCGGATTTGGTGGCGCTCGCCAAGTGGCAATTTGCGGTGGGACGGGCAGGCCTGGAAGCTCAACGTGCTGGATAGAGGCCTTTGTGGGCTCGTGACTGTCCACCTGGATTTGCAAGGGTATTTGCTGCTTTGTCTGCGCTCAGAAGACGGTGGCCGAAGCTGGCTTTGGCTGGAGCGCCGTGCGGATGCGATCAACTGGCATGCTTTGCGCGGGGCGGTGTTTTCTGCACGCGCGGGCAGTGTGTCAGGCCTTGAACGCAGCCAATGAGTCCCTAGCTAATGGTTTTGTTGATTTTTTCAGAGAAAGGTTGATGATGCTTCAATTCGGTATGAAAAGACTGCAATTCTGGTCTCTGGCGGCTAGTTGCAGTATCGCGGCTGTAGCCGCTTTGGTGCCATTCAGTGCCGCGCAGGCACAGCAGCGGACGTTGCCGGACTTTACCGACTTGGTTGAGCAAGTAGGTCCGTCTGTAGTGAATATTCGGACACTTGAAAAAATTGCTCCCAGAGGTGGGCCTGACGGCACAGGTCAGGATGAAATGCTCGAGTTCTTTCGGCGTTTTGGTCTGCCCATTCCGAACATGCCGCGCCAGTTGCCGTCACCCCATCCGAAGCGCCCTCAGCAGCCGGAAGAAGAACAGCCGCATGGCGTGGGCTCCGGCTTTGTATTGTCTGCAGATGGTCTGATCATGACCAATGCGCACGTCATCGAAGGTGCAGACGAAGTCCTTGTGACCCTGACCGACAAGCGCGAATTCAAAGCGAAGATCATCGGTTCTGACAAGCGCAGCGACATCGCACTGGTCAAGATCGAGGCCAGTGGCTTGCCAGCAGTCAAGGTTGGCGACGTGAATCGACTCAAGGTCGGTGAATGGGTCATGGCCATTGGCTCTCCGTTCGGGCTGGACAACACCGTGACGGCCGGCATTGTCAGTGCCAAGCAGCGCGACACTGGAGACTATCTGCCGTTTATCCAGACGGATGTCGCCATCAACCCAGGCAACTCGGGCGGTCCCTTGATCAATATGCGTGGGGAAGTGGTCGGCGTCAACAGTCAGATCTATTCCCGCTCCGGCGGATCGATGGGAATCTCTTTTGCCATTCCGATGGACGAGGCTGTTCGCGTCAGTGAGCAGTTGCGCGCGACGGGTCGTGTCTCGCGCGGTCGCATCGGGGTCCAGATCGATCAGGTCACCAAGGAGGTGGCTGAGTCCATCGGACTTGGAAAGCCTCAAGGCGCCCTGGTGCGGTCAGTGGAGAGTGGCTCACCGGCCGAGAAGGCAGGGGTTGAAGCGGGTGACATCATTACCCGGTTTGATGGCAAGGTGGTTGACAAGTCCAGCGACCTGCCGCGCATGGTTGGCTCAACCAAACCCGGGAGTCGCAGTTCATTGACGGTGTTTCGTCGCGGTAGCTCCAAAGAACTTGTTGTCACCATCGCAGAGATTGATGCCGACAAGCCAGTCAAGAAACCGGCAGAAAAGGAAGAGAAGGCGAAGGCTTCCAACGTCGGCCAGGCGCTCGGCTTGTCCGTCAGCGAGGTCACCGAAGCCAGCAAAAAGGAACTCAAGATCAAGGGTGGTGTGAAGGTCGATGCTGCTACGGAGGCGGCGGCGCGCGCTGGTTTGCGCGAGGGCGATGTCATCATTCAAATTGGCAATCTCGAGGTGACGAGTGTCAGAGAATTTGAAGCAGCCCTTTCAAAAATCGACAAGAACAAGGTTGTTAACGTGTTATTTCGCCGCGGAGAATGGGCGCAATACGCCGTCATCCGAACCGGGCACTAGCTCTCCCGCGCTCCGCAGCATTTGCCTCAAAAAGACAGGTGAAAAAATATTTTTACCTGTCTTTTTGGATTTTTAATGTGTGTAGATACTAACTTGTTGACTGAAATACGCATGGTTTTGGTTAGAATATAGCCCAATCATCAAGGGTTTCAGACATATCAACAGGTATGCAACCCACGATACGGGAAGAATTGAATGGATTCACAGGCGGTCCACAGTTCACCCACAAGTTGTCCATACGATGATTCTCTAAAATTGTTAATAAACTGTGTATAAAACTCCTGTTGCGGTACGGCAACGACTTGTGATCGTGTTGAAGGGGGCTGTACCTTGCTGGCTTTTTGCCTACAATGAAGTTCCAACCTTCGCAGTTGCCAATGATTGTTGGTTCAGGGCGCGTCACAACTCGACGCGCCCTTTTTTCTTGGCCCTCGTCGTTCTAATTCAACCACTTAAGTGCTCTCGTTGATGAATCACATCAGAAACTTTTCGATCATTGCGCACATTGATCATGGCAAATCGACGCTGGCAGACAGATTGATTCAGCGTTGTGGTGGCTTGCAGGACAGAGAGATGCAAGCACAAGTGCTGGACTCCATGGATATCGAAAAAGAGCGTGGGATAACCATCAAGGCGCAGACCGCTGCATTGAAATACAAAGCACTCGATGGTCAGACCTACAACCTCAATTTGATTGATACACCGGGGCACGTTGATTTTTCCTACGAGGTAAGCCGCTCGCTCTCAGCTTGCGAAGGTGCGTTGCTCGTCGTCGATGCCAGTCAGGGCGTGGAAGCGCAAACGGTGGCCAATTGCTACACCGCACTCGAGTTGGGTGTCGAGGTCGTGCCAGTACTCAACAAGATGGATTTGCCCAACGCCGATCCAGAGAATGCCAAGGTTGAAATTGAGGACGTGATCGGCATTGACGCCACCGACGCGATCGCCTGCTCGGCCAAGACCGGCATGGGAATCGAAGAAATTCTGGAAGCTGTCATCGCCAGAATTCCAGCTCCCAAAGGCAATCCACAGGGGCCGCTGCGCGCCATGATCGTCGACAGCTGGTTCGACAATTACGTGGGCGTCGTGATGCTCGTGCGCGTCGTTGATGGGCGACTGGCCAAGGGTGAGCGCATTAAATTGATGGCCACCGACACGACTTACAACGCCGACAGCCTGGGCGTCTTCACGCCCGCCAACGAATCGCGGGAGTCGCTCGAAGCCGGCGAGGTTGGCTACGTCATTGCTGGCATTCGTGAATTGCAGGCGGCCAAGGTGGGCGACACCATCACCCTCATCAAGCCTGGAACTGGTGGTGCGGCCTTCACCGCGACCGAACCGCTGCCGGGTTTCAAGGAAATCCAGCCCCAGGTGTTCGCAGGCCTGTATCCGACCGAGGCCAATCAGTATGAAGGCCTGCGCGACAGCCTGGAAAAACTCAAGCTCAATGACTCATCGCTGCATTACGTACCCGAGGTATCGCAAGCTTTGGGATTCGGTTTCCGGTGCGGCTTTCTGGGGCTGCTGCACATGGAAATCGTGCAGGAGAGACTTGAGCGAGAGTTTGACCAGGACCTGATTACCACGGCGCCCAGCGTCGAATACCAGGTGGTGCAGGTTGACGGAACCGTGAGAATGGTGGAAAACCCGTCCAAGATGCCTGATCAGGGTCGTCTCGATGAAGTGCGCGAACCCATTGTCACAGTGCATCTGTACATGCCGCAAGATTACGTCGGTGCGGTCATGACACTGGCCAATCAGAAGCGCGGTTTGCAGATGAACATGGCTTACCATGGGCGCCAGGTGATGCTCACCTATGAGATGCCGCTGGCTGAGATCGTGATGGACTTCTTCGACAAGCTCAAGTCGGTCTCGCGCGGCTACGCCTCGATGGACTACGAGTTCAAGGAATACCGCACGGCTGATGTGGTGAAGGTGGACATCCTGCTCAATGGTGAGAAGGTCGATGCCTTGTCGATCATTGTGCATCGCTCGCAGTCACAGTACCGTGGACGGGCCGTTGTGGCCAAGATGCGGGAGATCATTTCACGCCAGATGTACGACGTTGCGATACAGGCAGCCATCGGTGCCAACATCATTGCCCGTGAGACAATCAAGGCGCTGCGCAAGAACGTGATCGCCAAGTGCTATGGCGGCGATATATCGCGCAAACGCAAACTTCTGGACAAACAAAAGCAAGGTAAAAAGCGCATGAAGCAGATTGGTTCGGTTGAAGTGCCACAGGAAGCCTTTCTGGCAATACTGCAGGTGGAAGACTGATGCAGGCCCTGACGTCAGCCGTGCTGGCAGCGTTTGTCGGATACATCGTTGCCTGGTACTTCGGTGTCGTTGAAGGCAACTTTGCTCTTTTGTTGTTCTTGGCAACGGTTGTAACCGGCATTTACTGGTTTCTGGAGCGCTTTTATTTCCTGCCGCAGCGTCAAAAAGCAGCGGCGCAGCTTGAGTCACAGACTTTGCAGCGCCGTGCGGAACTGGGCAAGCAGGGGATCGCACAGGTCGATGACAATATTGCCGAGGCCAGGAACCTGATCCTGGCGCAACCCTGGTGGCTGGACTGGACGGCAGGTCTCTTTCCGGTCATTATTGCCGTCTTTTTTCTGCGGTCCTTTCTGTTCGAGCCCTTCAAAATACCGTCCGGTTCCATGATTCCAACCTTGATGGTGGGCGATCTCATTCTGGTCAACAAGTTCCACTACGGCTTGCGCTTGCCGGTGAGCAACACCAAGATCACCGAGGGCAATGTGCCTCAACGTGGTGATGTGATGGTGTTTCGTTACCCACCCAAACCCAGCCTCGATTACATCAAAAGGGTTGTGGGAACGCCGGGTGACGAAGTGGCATACCTCAACAAGCGTCTGACGATCAATGGCAAGGCCATCGAGACCACAGCGGTGCCGGAGTTTTTCGACGACGATGCCATGCGCTACTTTAAACAATACGAAGAATCGCTGGGCCAGCACAAACACCGCTTGCTTAACGACGATGACCGCCCGGCGTTTGTACCCGGGGCGGACGACTTTGTTTTCAAGCAAAATTGCCGCTACAGTATTGAGGGCGTCGTTTGCAAAGTGCCGCAAGGCCATTATTTCATGATGGGGGATAACCGCGATAATTCGCTGGATTCTCGCTACTGGGGTTTTGTACCGGACAAAAATATTGTGGGCAAAGCATTTTTTGTCTGGATGAACTTCAGCAGTTTGAAGCGCATAGGGTCATTTGATTGAATTTGGGGAAGGTATGACGATTCAGTTCAGATCCAGGCAACATGGCTTGTCTTTCTTGGGGCTTCTGGTGGTCGGCGGTCTGCTGGCGGTCTGCGGCGTGATTATTGCTGAAATTGTGCCAACCGCAATCGAATACCAGGGCGTGCGCAGAGCCACCAACAAGGCTCAAGAAGGGGCTTCCGTGGCGGAAATACGCAACATTTTCGACAGGACTGCCTCGGTGGACAATATCAAATCCATCAGCGGCAAGGATCTGGAAGTGAGCAAAGAGGGCGACAAGATCGTCGTCAGTTTCGCCTATCAACGAGAAATTCACCTGTTCGGCCCGGCCTACCTCACGCTCAAGTACAGCGGGCGCTCCAAGTAATGCGGTCAAATCAAAAAGGCACAGGAGCGTGAACGAGGCGCTGACTGCATTGCAAGACCGCTTGCAGCATAGATTCTCGGACGCCCATCTCTTGCTGCGGTCAGTTACGCACCGCAGTTTTTCGATTGATCACAATGAACGACTCGAGTTCCTTGGGGATTCCGTACTGAATTTGGCGGTGGCTGATTTGCTGTATCAGCGTTTGAGTGCCTTGCCCGAAGGCGATTTGTCCCGGGTGCGGGCCAATCTGGTCAAACAGGATACCCTGCATCGCCTGGCGGTGGACTTGGGCTTGCCAGAAGTCATTCGCCTGGGCGAGGGTGAGGCCCGTTCGGGAGGGCAAAAGCGACCTTCCATTCTGGCCGATGCTTTGGAGGCCATCATCGGAGCCGTCTATCTGGATGCCGGTTTTGCGGCGGCGCAAAGTCTGGTGCACCGCCTGTTTCAGGCGGTCGAAATCAACCCCGAGATGCAGGCCATAGGTAAAGACCCCAAGACCGAATTGCAGGAATGGTTGCAGGCGCGCAAAATGAGTCTGCCGCTGTACCGTGTGGTTGGCACGCTGGGAGCAGCGCACAAGCAGACCTTCGATGTCGAGTGTGAGGTCATCGAACTCAATTTTTCAGAGCGTGGTATTGGCGCCTCGCGCCGTGCTGGTGAACAGGCGGCGGCCAGTGCCATGCTGGAAACGATCAAGGCCAAGACCGCGATATGACTGATACAAAACTTCTGCCCGAGCAGGCGCGCGAGAGCCCCCCCGAGGGTCAGGATGATCTCGAAAGCATGCTCAAAGGCCTGCATCGAACAGTGGCGCCAGGGACCCCCGCTGCAGACCAGCGCTGCGGCTTGATCGCCATCGTCGGCAAACCCAATGTTGGAAAGTCGACGTTGCTCAACGCACTGGTGGGTCAAAAGATCAGCATTACCTCGCGCAAGGCGCAAACCACGCGCCATCGCATTACCGGCATCCACACCCTGGGCAAGACCCAGTTTGTGTTTGTCGACACACCTGGTTTCCAGACTCGTCACAACAATGCGCTGAATCGTTCTCTGAACAGGACCGTGCTTGGCGCTGTCGGCGATGTCGACCTGATTCTGTTTGTGGTCGAAGCGGGCATGTTCAACCAGGCCGACGCCAAAGTGCTTGAACTCTTGAGCAAGGAAGTCCCCACCCTATTGGTGGCCAACAAGCTTGATCAAGTGGCGCGTCGCGCCGACATCGCACCCTGGTTGCAGCAGATGCAGCAACGCCATGCGTTCACGGAGTTTGTCCCCATGTCAGCCAAGAATGCCAAAGATATTGAACGTCTGCTTGGCATCTGTGAGCGTTTCTTGCCAGAGCAGGCCTGGTGGTACGCGCAGGACGAATTGACGGACCGCAGCGAGAAGTTTCTGGCCAGCGAGACGGTGCGCGAAAAATTGTTTCGACTTACGGGCGACGAGTTGCCCTATACGTCCACTGTCGTGATCGACAAATTCGAGGAAGAGCCAGGACGCGGGAAACAAAAGCGTTTGCTCAGGATCGCCGCCACCATCGTGGTGGAGCGCGATACGCACAAAGCCATGGTCATCGGCGACAAGGGCGATCGCATCAAGCGCATTGGCACCGAAACACGGGTCGAACTCGAAAAAGCGCTCGACGCCAAGGTCTTCATCGAGTTGTGGGTCAAAGTGCGCTCTGGTTGGGCCGATGATGAAGCGCGGGTTCGTTCATTTGGTTATCAGTGACGGTTGTGCGTGGCCACCAAACGTATTTCAGATGAGCCTGCCTATGTGCTGCACCGCTATGACTGGAGCGAATCAAGTCTGATTCTTGAAGTGTTCACGCGTCATCATGGGCGCATCGCCTTGGTGGCCAAGGGCGCAAAGCGTCCCAGTTCGAGTTTTCGGCCCATTTTGTTGCCGTTGCAGCCCTTGCACCTGGCTTTTGGTGGTGATGGCGAAATACGTTCCCTCAAAGGAGCAGAGTGGCAAGGTGGGCACATCATGCCCAGCGGCGAGGCCTTGCTATCGGGCTATTATCTGAATGAATTGCTGCTCTTGTTGTTGGCGCGTGACGACCCGCACCCGGGGCTGTTTGATGTCTACGCCAACGTTGTGCAAGTGATCGCTTCGGATCATGGTGAGGTGCTGCAGTCGGCATTACGGGCTTTTGAGTTGCTGTTACTGCGCGAGATTGGCTTGCTGCCTCTTCTTGATGCTCAAACCATGACGCTGCGCTCACTTGACGCCCAGGCGCAGTACAGCCTGGTACCTGAAGGCGGTCTGCGCCAAGCCAGTTCAGCCGACCGCAGCAGCCTTAACGGTGCGCAGTGGCTGGCATTGCAGGAATCACTGACCACGGCCGCACCTTTCACCGCGACTTTGCGTGCCTGTTCGCAAGTGATGGCAGAACTCAAGCCGCAACTGCGCATGCTCCTGAATTACCATTGCGGCGTAGGAACTTTGCGGACCCGGCAGATGATGATGGATCTGCAATCGCTATGAACAAGACTTCTCTTTCTGTCAACCTCAACAAGGTGGCTCTGGTGCGCAACACGCGCCATCTCGGCATTCCCAGCGTGAAGCGCGCGGCGACGCTGTGTCTGCAGGCGGGCGCCAGCGGCATCACCGTTCATCCACGACCCGACGAACGCCATATTCGCGCCACCGATGTGCGAGATCTGGCCGAATTGTTGCGTGCCTGGCCGCAGCGCGAATTTAATGTTGAAGGCAATCCCCTGCACAACCTGATGGATTGCGTGCGCGACTTGCGTGAGCGCAGCCTGCCCGTGCACCAGGTCACGTTTGTGCCCGACAGCGAAGGCCAGTTCACCAGCGACCATGGCTGGAATTTTCCGGCCGATGCCGGGCGCCTTCGCCCGCTGATCGCCCAGGCCCATGCTTTGGGCGTTCGCGTCAGCCTGTTCATGGACGCCGAGCCGCAACTTATGGCCGCCGCCATGGCGGTTGGGGCGGACCGCGTCGAACTCTACACCGAGCCCTACGCGGCAGCCTGGGGCACGGCGCAGCAGGAGACACAGTTGGTGCGCTTTGCCAGCGCAGCGCGTTCGGCGCTGGATGCCGGTCTGGCGGTCAACGCCGGTCATGACCTGAACCGCGACAATCTTGCCGCTTTCATTCGTCGGGTTCCTGGTGTCAGCGAGGTGTCGATTGGTCACGCCCTGATCTCTGATGCACTCGAGCTGGGTTACGCCGCCACCGTTGCTGACTACCTGCGCTGCATTGACGAAGGCTCGTCGTGATATTTGGCATTGGCACTGACATCTGCGACGTGCGCCGGATCCGACAGAGCCTGGCACGCCATGGGGACCGCTTTGCCAGAAAAATTCTGAGTGAGGCTGAATTCAACACCTGGCAGGCGCGCAGCGCGCGCTGGCCCGAGCGCGGTGTGCGCTATCTGGCGAGTCGCTTCAGCGCCAAGGAGGCGTTCAGCAAGGCGATTGGTCTGGGCATGGTCTGGCCGATGCATTGGCGTCAGTGCGAGATTGCCAAACTTTCCAGCGGCAAGCCGACCATCGTGCTGCATGGGGAACTGAAAGAATGGTTTGAATCCCGTCAACTGGCCGCGCACGTCAGCCTGACCGATGAGACCGACTATGCCGCCAGCTTCTGTGTGGTCGAGCAAATCTGACAACCATCAGCGAGATTTTTCATGGCACAACACGCGCCCCTCATCATCGATATTGCAGCATTGAGCCTGAGCAAAATTGACCGGCAGCGGCTCAGGCACCCGCTGGTTGGTGGTGTGATCCTGTTTGGCCGCAACTGGCAGGATCGTCAGCAGTTGACCCGGCTGTGCCGCGATATCAAGGCGCTGCGCCGCGACCTGCTGATTTGCGTTGATCACGAAGGCGGCCGCGTGCAGCGTTTCAGGACCGACGGCTTCACCCACTTGCCGCCTATGCGCGTCTTGGGCGAGATGTGGCTGCGTGATGGCAAAGAGGCCTCCGGCAGCGCTGCGCTCAAGGCCTGTAACGCGGCCACCGCTTGCGGTTTTGTACTGGGATCCGAACTAAGAGCCTGCGGCGTCGACTTGAGCTTCACGCCGGTACTTGATCTTGACTATGGCGGCAGCAGCGTCATTGGCGACCGCGCCTTTGCGCGTGACCCGCGGGTCGTTAGTTTGCTGGCCAAGAGTCTGATCCATGGTTTGCTGCAAAGCGGCATGGCTAATTGTGGCAAGCACTTCCCCGGTCACGGGTTTGTGAAGGCCGATTCACATACCGATATTCCGATTGACCGGCGCAGTCTGAAGGCCATTCTGGCGGATGACGCAGCACCCTACGGCTGGCTCAACACTACGCTTTCGAGCGTCATGCCGGCGCATGTGATCTACCCCAAAGTGGACGGCTGTGCGGCCGGTTTTTCATCGCGCTGGTTGAACGACATTCTGCGCGGCCAGCTCGGTTTTGGTGGCGCAATCTTCAGCGATGATCTGTCGATGGCCGGGGCTCGAGTGCTTGATGGCAAGCAGCTGACTTACACGCAGGCAGCGATTGCGGCCTTGAATGCGGGTTGCGACACGGTGCTGCTGTGCAATCAGACACTGGTCGACAGCGTTGGCGGCGGCCTCGCGGTTGACGTCCTGATGGCGGGCCTGACCGAGGCTTTGCTCAAGGGACACTGGCAACCGCGCGAAGCCAGCGATGAGCGACGTCGCGCGCTCCTGCCACGTTCACCGGCACCGGCATGGGACGATCTGATGCTGCAGCACGACTACATGCATGCGCTTGATTGCATACCGTGAGCACTGCTCTTACGGCTTGAACAACGGAGGTAACAAATGAAATATCTGAAACTGGTGGCCGGATTGACTGTCGCCCTGGCTGCCTTGCCTGGCGTTTCACAAGCTCAACTGGCCTATGCCGCCAAACAGGTGAATCTGCGCGCCGGGCCAGGGATGGAATACCCGGTAATTGCCATTCTGTTGGCCGGTGTGCCGGTCACCGTTCAGGGCTGCGTGGCCGACTACCGCTGGTGTGATGTGGAGGCAGGACCGAGCCGGGGTTGGGTCTACGGTGCCAACATTGTTTACCCGTATCAGGGATCCAATGTTCCGGTCATCAGCTACGGTGCCGTGATCGGTATCGGCATCCTTGCCTACAGCGTTGCCAGCTACTGGGATCAGCACTATATTGGCCGCCCCTGGTACCCGCAGCGCCAGCGCTGGATCAACCGCCCGCCACCACCGCCCCATGCGCCGCCAGTGCAACGGCCGGCGCAGCCAGAACACCGAGGACCCGTGGGTCACCCGCCAGTGCCGCCAGAACATCGGGCGCCTCCTGGCCAGCGACCAGCCCAGCACGTCGAGCCGCCACAGGGCAAACCACACGGTATGCCATCGATTGCACCGCCACAGCGTGAGCAGCGCCCGGCGCAGCGCACGCCCGAACCGAGAGAGGCTCACCGGGGGCCGAAAGACAAGGACCAGGGACCACCCACCCGATGAAATCGAAGTCACCCCAGGGTGGCCTGGTTTACTCGACCGAAGTTGGGCGCACGTGTCCGAAGTGTCGTCAGGCACTTGCCAGTTGCCGCTGCAGCATTGCGAGCACACGGCCTGTCACCGACGGCGTGCTGCGCGTGTCCCTTGAAACCAAGGGCCGCGCCGGCAAGGGCGTCACTGTGGTGCGCGGCCTGGCGCTTGACGATGCAACCATCGCTGCCTTGGGTAAACAACTCCGAACCTCCTGTGGCAGTGGTGGTACTGTCAAAGACGGTGTGGTCGAAGTGCAGGGCGATCACCGCGACCTCGTTATCAGGATGCTGACGGATCAGGGTTACGTCGTGAAACGTGCGGGCGGCTGAGCGCGCC
>Ga0194060_10000990_pt1 | contig 20746 bp, 21 predicted proteins | sample SepL225m_MetaG_FD_163427 | JGI IMG/M metagenome (GOLD analysis project Ga0194060, IMG submission 163427) | Anoxic zone freshwater microbial communities from boreal shield lake in IISD Experimental Lakes Area, Ontario, Canada - Sep2016-L222-5m | ecosystem: Environmental > Aquatic > Freshwater >... | reverse complement strand
CCCCGAAGGTCTCCGGGCGGAAGTAGCCGCCCCTGCCCCCGCCCACTCGGCGCGGGCTTTTTTATAGGAAGCGAATTTCCCTCGTCCGTTACGAGCAGTCCTGCGGACACAGGGTGCGCTCGATTTTCTCGCATACCCCGTCCCCACAGCTTCCACGCGGCGTCCCGTTTGGCGAGGAGGCCCCGGACGAACCCTTCGCGGGCATTCCGGACGCCTTCGAAGCCGAGGATGCCGACCATTCGCTATTCGGCATCGGGCCCGGTTCCGACGTCGTGGTCAGACCGTTCCAATGAAGAACGGACGGGACCGACCCGTACGTTTCGGTCCACGCGCGATAGGTCTCCGTGATCGTTGCCCAAAACAGCCTGCCCGATGCCGTTTCGTCCGCGTACGCGTCCAGACGCTCGCCGAACGCCTTCGTATACGCGGCGCGAAGATCGTTCTGAACGCTCATGAGCGAGACCGTGTAGATCTTTCCCGCCTCAAGTTTTCCACCGATCTGCAGGGCAAGCAGCTCATCGAGCCCCTCCCAGTCGCTCTTGTAGTGTCCGACGTCCACGAGCGGCGCGGACGGATCGTCCGTGTCATACTGTTCCGCGCTCTTCGGACGCCAAACGCCCGATATCCAAACGTCCTCCTCGTTCTGGTGAAGTCCCGTCCCTCCTCCCCACAGGATCTGGGGACTCCACGCGTAGTCGGGATATTTTAATCCATGGGAAAGCGCTGAGAAGTACGCTACCTGCGAGCTGGACGCGGGCGCCGCAATGAAGCCGCCGACGACGCGGCTCGGCTCGACGCCAAGCTGCTTGATGAGGTATGCCACGTCGGCATAGTTATATCCCCCGTTCTCATGCGAATGAGGGTCGATCTCGACGCCCAGGTCTTCCGACAGGTAGCGAACGACGTTCTTCCCGTCCGTGTCCGTCGTCCCGCGGTCGAAGGCAAGGACCCCGTTGAGAAAGTTCCAATCCGATTGCCAGTCATATTTGACCCCGTGCGCCGCAAGCATTCGCGCAAACGCGAGAAGCTCGGCCCGCTGCGCATCGAAGGACGCCTTGTCCGTCTGAAAATTCGGAGTGCCCGCGTTAAAGGTATCCTCGCTGTGCGACGCGACGGTTACGTAAATGACGGGTAGTCCGTCGCGCGTCGTTGCCGGGGAAGGTGCCGTCGCGGACGCGGCCGCGTCCGTCTTGGCGGGTTCCGGCGTTATCCCGGCAGTCTCGTTCGCGTCCTCGGCAACCGACGGCAAGACGGAAGCGTGCGACGAACGCCGCATCGCCCGGGCACCAAAAAAACTTCCGAGCGCAACCGCGCAAAGGGCTGCCGCCACGATTGAAACGCGAATCCACGGGCGCATAGAGATCATAAGGAAGTTATGCAGTCGACGGTCCAGGAACTTTTCCCGGGACCGGCAAAACGATCCGAGAGATCCTTTCCGATCGGGCGATATGCGGGGATGGAACCCGACAGGTCGATAAGGAACAGCCGAGAGAATGTCACGCCGGCTCCGGCGCCCATATTGCAGGACGTGCTCACCAGCAGATGCTCGGTGTCCCCGCAAAATGTCGGGTAGTTGAAGCTCGTGCCTCCGCAGGAAGAAAACGCGGGGTCATATTGGGAAAGCTGGGACGGACGGAGGTCCGCAAGAAGCGTTTCCGATCCGAGAGACCCGTTCTGGAACGCCCGCTCGAAGAGTCCCCCGCCCGTGCTGTTATCACAGATCGTCGTCATTCCGTCGAGACCGAACGCGCAGTGGCCCGTTCGGTCCGGCCACTCCGTCGCCGTGCCGCGCGCGACATCGAGGATGACCCCGTGGGCTCCGTCCGCCATAATCTGGTGCAAAACGACAAGGTTCCCGTCCGGGGCGAAATCGGGATCATGCTGTTCCTTGACCCCCGTCAGCGCCGCGCCCGGTCCGACCGTAAGGCCGCCGTTCGAGAGCGCGGCGGACATGACCGTTCCCGTGTCGCTTGTCACGTACAGGAGGCTTTCCCCGTCCGGTCGCACTTCCGGCCAGGTTGCCATCGGAACGAGCAAACCGGTCAGGCCTGTGGACAGATCCACGTAATTTACCTGCTTCTCCCTCATACCCTTGAACACGCTCGCATAGGCGACCGTCCCGTTTTGATTCCATGCCGGGTACGCCTCGCTCGCGTCCGGGGTGCTCGTTGCCTGCCTGATCTCCGATACCGCTCCGGTGGACAGGTCGAGCGAGGCGGTGAACAGGTCGCACCGGTCGGTCGTGCCATGATCGGCGCATCCGCCGTTCGTGGCAAAGTCCGCGGCGAATACGATCCGGGACAACGATGCTCGCGCGCTCGCGCGCGGCGCCTCCGCGGGCACGGTGACTGTTTCCTCTTTGGAGACGCGATCATTCGTCGGGAAGGCCCCGGCGTTCGGAGCCAGGTCCGGTGGCCAAGACGCCCAACCGGCCAGGCCAAACGCAATGCCTGTCCCAGCGAAGAGGGTCGCGAATGCGGCACGCGTTGCGAATCGATTCCATTCCATGCCCCACAGTATACCATCCCCGAGGAATCGCGGGACGACCTGAAAATAACAAAGCCCCGTCGGTTGTGCGACGGGGCTTTGTCTTACTTGGTTTCCTTGTGCGCGACGTGGGTCTTGCACCACTTGCAGAACTTGGAAAGCTCGAGGCGGTCCTTGAGCATTTTCTTGTTCTTATGGCTCATGTACCCCACGTTCTTGCAGGTGGTGCACTCAAGCTTGATGACGTTGTCTTGGGACATATAAGGGGAATCGTTTAACGCCGGAACAGTACCAAATCGCCCGGTTTTGGTCAAGTGGAGCCGCTTGTCGGATTTGAACCGACGACCTTCACTTTACAAAAGTGTTGCTCTACCACTGAGCTAAAGCGGCACGGATACACTCCAGGCCCCAGCATGTATGCTGGGGCCTGGAGTGGTGGGCAGAGAAGGATTCGAACCTTCGAAGCCGTGAAGCAAGAGATTTACAGTCTCTCCCCGTTGACCGCTTGGGTATCTGCCCGCGGCAATAGTATAGCCGAACGGTCGGATACGATCAAGGGGTCCCCTCTGCGACGGAAGGAACCGGGCTGGCCGAGGGGCATCCAAGGAATCCGTTAACCCTGCCGACGACCTCGTTGATCCCCAGGTCGGATTTCACTAAGAAGTCGAGCGCGCCCATCTTCTTCGCGCGTTCCCGGTCCTCGCTCTGGTTGAGGTTTGAGAATACGACGACCTTGATGTCCTTGATCTCCGGATCGGCCTTGGCTTCCTCCAGCACCTGGAACCCGTTCTTGTTCGGCATGATCAGATCAAGCAGAACCAGCTGCGGCTTGATCAGGCGCATCTTCTCAAGCGCCTCCACCCCGTCCGCGGCCGTCTCCACGACGAAGCCGTGCCGGGCCAGCTTGCTCTTGAGCACGCCGGAGAGCGCGCTCTCGTCCTCGGCGATCAGGATGAGCGGATTCGTCACTTTTGGTTCGATTTCCATACGCGTGATTATTTCTCATTCGTCGTTAGCGACTTCCCTCCCCCGCGTCCCTTGCTTCCCGCGACGGGGAGCAGGAACCAGAAGGTGCTTCCATGTCCCTCGTCCGAGTCGAAGGAGATCATACCTCCCGACTCCTCGATGATCAACTTCGCGATGTACAGCCCGAGCCCGGAACCCTCCGCCTGTTTCTTCACCGCGTTGTTCGCGCGGAAGAACCGCTCGAAGATCCGACCCTTGTCCTCTGCGCCGATTCCCATCCCGTTGTCGGTTACCGTCACGCGGTAGTAGTGCTTTCCATCCTTGGTCAGCGTCACGTCCACCTGGGGCTTCCCCGTTTCGGGATAGGTGTACTTGACCGCGTTCGAGACGAGGTTTGCCGCGACCTGGCGGATGAGCACGGGATCGACGCTGATGGTCGGAAGCGGATCGGTGGGCAGATGCAGGTTGAGCGCACATCCCTTCGCGACGGCGATCCCTGTGTTCTCCTGGACGACGTCCCTCAGAACACCGGCGATGTCCGTCGGCTTGGGCTCGATGGCCAGGCGGCCCGTTTCCAGGCGGGAGACGTTGAGCAGGTCGTTGACGAGATTGATCATGCGGGCGGTGGACTCGACGGCCTGGTCCACGCTTGCCTTCTGTTCCGGAAGCAGCGGGCCGATTTCCTGGGACTGCAGGTCCTCAAGGTACCAGCGGATGGCGGTCAGCGGCGTGCGAAGCTGGTGGGAGGCGACGGAGACGAACTCGGTCTTCAGTCGGTCCACCTCGCGCTCGTGCGTCACGTCGCGGAACACGATGACCGCGCCCACGACCGACCCGTCCGCGCCCACGATCGGCGCCGACGAATCGGCGACCGGCAGGAGCGACCCGTCCGGACGAATGAGCGACATCCCGTCGGGCATCACCGACAGCTTTCCATTGAGCGCCTTCCTGACAAACGAGTCGTCCGCGACGCGATCCTTCTCATGGACGAACCGCAGGACGGACCCGTACGGCTTCCCGATCGACTCGTCGGCGGTCAGGTCGGAGATCCGCTCCGCCGCGTGGTTGAACAGGATGATCTTCCCGTCCGACCCGATTGCGACCACGCCGTCGCCGATCCCGAGCAGGATCGCGTCGGACTTGGCCTTCGCCTGCTGGAGAAGGGACTGAGACTCATGGATCCGGTCGATCATCACGTTGAACGAGCGACCGAGCGTTCCCACCTCGTCGCCCGAGGAAAGCAGCTCCTCCGGAAGACGCTCGTCCTCCGTGCCTCCCGCGATGTGCTGGATGGTGTCCGTGATCTGGTTCAGGCGGCGCGTGGACAGGCGAACGGTGATCCAGAGCGCCAGCGCGAGCGCCAGGATCATTCCGGCGCCCGCGCTGGAAAGAATCAGGACGATCCGCTGTTCCACGTGATTCGCGAGCGAGCTCGGCTCCACTTTAATGAGCGTGAATTTTCCCGGATCTTCGTCATACTTGTCATAGGCGGCCACCATTTCCGAATCGTTCACCCGTATGTTGAACACGCCGTTCGTTCCGCTCCATTTGGCAGCCTCCTCGACGGCGCGGCCAACAACCGCGTCATAGAGGGTTCCATCTCCCTGTGTCAGCCCGCCCGTTCGAGTGTCGATGATCACCCGGTTGTTCCGATCGAGCACGACGGCAAACTGCCCGGGCTGCTGGAGGCCCTTCAGCTGGTTGCCCAAGCTCTCCAGGTCGAGCGTTGCCGATACGATGCCGGTCTTCATTCCGGCCTCGTTTCGAATGGGAACGGCCATCGTAAGAACCGAACGGTCCGTCAGCGCGCTGACATACCTCCCCGAGACAAAGACGTCCTCGTCGAAACCGACATCCGCGCAATAGTCGGATTGTAGAAAATTCCTTGGATCGGCCGCCGCATAGTCGCTGTCGGCCGCGACGATCGTGCAGTCCGCGCGTTGCAGGACGATGTTTTCCAAGGAGTCGACCAGGGGAACGGCTCCGCGCAGCCCGCTCCTTGCCTCTCCGACGGCCGCCGGCTTCGCATCCGCCGAGAGCGCGGCGACAAAAACAGGATCGCGGGCAAACGATTCGAGCGACAGCCTCACGTAGCTCAGCTGGGACCGCAGCAACTGCTCGTTGAAATCCAGCGTCTGCTTGGTCTGCGTCACCAGGTCGTCCCTGAGCAGCTGCCGAATCATGGCGACCGACGCGAACACCGTGGTCGGCAAAATGACCGCGACGCACAGGAAGGCGACGAGGATGATGTCGAAGGCGATGGAATTGACGCGCTTCAGGGCCATAGGGTTCGATTAGACCTCGCGCCAGGAGGAGATGACGATCTTCGGGCTGAGCGCGCTCGTGGAGATGAGCAGCTTCTTGGTGACATTCGCGACCGTCGCGGTAACGCTGATCGTCCGCACGCTTCCGCCGGAGTTCGCGACCCCGTACGTGCACGACCCCGCGCCAAGCGTCACGGATCCGGAACCAGTATACAGCACGTTGTCATGGATCTGCCGCAGCGCCACGTCCGCGCACGCGCGGGCGATTCCTTTCGCCTCGTAATACTGCCGCAGTCCAAGCGACGCCTGTAGCGAATTCGTGCTCGCGAACACCAGGGCCGACGCGGTGGTTGCCGCGACGGCACCGAGAACGAGAACGCCGATCAGGGCGGCGAACCCGCGATCATTGCAGGCTTGCGGATCCATAGAAGGTTTGCGAGTAGGTAAACGGCGCGGAGCTTCCCGACGCTCCGGACAGGGTAAAGCTGACGCGGACCGTGCCGGGAGTCGATGCGCGGGAGAGATTTTGAAAGGAGAGGCTTGACGCGACCACGTTCGCGTTCGTGAGCGGAACGGCGGCCGACGCGCCTTCCGTCGCCATGATCGCCCCGCCCGAGAGCGAGAACACGGTCGGGCTCGCCGGGGCGCTGTCGACGCTCACCGTGAGCGAGGCCCCGGTGGCGCCGGAGGCGGGAGCCGTAATCGCCGAGGCGTTACGCGTCGTCTGCGTGATGATCTCCAGCGCCTGCCTTCCCTGCTCCTCCACCTCCCGCCGCACGGCTTCCCTTCCGCTCGACCGCTGTACGATTCCTGCGAGCAGGCCGACCGTGCCAATCAGCAACGAAACAACCCCGAGGTAGATGACCGCCTCGATGTAGGTGAACCCTCGGTTGTTCGTTGCGATGCCCATGCGATTGGTCAGAGCCTCCAGTAGGCGAATGAGAACGGGTTCGTAATCTTCTGAGGCAGCGTCGGCACCAGCACGGCGCCGTCCGAGTTCGTCCAGGTAAACGCGGGAACGGCGCTCATGACGACGCGCTTGGAATACAGGTCGTTCGCGTTCTCCGCGATCGAATACATGAGCGTGTCCTTGCTGAGCGGGTTCATCTGCGCCTCCAGGAACGACTGCGGGGTTGTCGGCGCCGGAGCCAGGGCGACGTCCGCCTGGAGGGTGAAGACTCCTGCGACCCCCGTGTACCAGTCGACGTTCGTCGTCGCGTTGTCGCCGTAGATGACGATCGAACGCGTGGTCGCCCCGTTGATCAGCCAGCCCGTCGAGACGATCTTGCCGCCCGCGACCGGCGTATTGCAGCTCGTGTCGACGTTCGCGGTATCCGTCCATGCCGCCCCGCTCCAATATCCGGCCTGCATGTCGCTTCCCGCGTTCCCGACCGAGGCGAAAACCATTTCGTCCGTGTTCGGATTCGCGGAGAGGTCGAGGTTCGTGGCGTCGTCGGCAAAGGTCGGGGGCGTCGTCACCGCTCCCCACGCGCACGCCGACGTCCCGCCGGTGCAAACGCGATACCGCACGCCGTTCGATCCGTTCGAGCCGGCCGAGTTCGCCCAGACCATCATCACGTCGCCGGAAACGGACTCGTACTCAACGTCGAAGTCCTCCACGTCCTGCGCCGCCGCCACGATTTCAAGCGATGCCTCCGACACGGCCGCGGGCTCGTTCCCCCACGCGGTCCCGCTCCAGACCATTGCCGACAAATCGGATGCCGCGTCGGCCCAGATGGCCGTGATCAGGTTCTGCGCGGAACGCCGGTCCCAGGCGAGCTTTACCCATTGGACGACTCCGGACGTCCGTACGGGATCGAGGTTGGCCGCGGCGGCCCAATTTGCCGTCCCGCATCCCGACGTCCCGAGCTTCGTGCGGTACGCCATCTCGTTCGTCGTCGCCGCGTTCGTGGAATACAGCACCATCACGTCCCCCGAGCTTGTCTCGTACGCGATATCAAATCGTCGCGTCGTCCCCGTTCCGCCCACCGTGACGCTCCACTCCTGCGTCCATGTCGCGCCGTCGTAGCACATCACGTTCAGCACTCCCGCCGCGGTCACGTACCCGGTGATTGCCTCGGTCTTCTGCGGCGAGGTCCGCGTGACGAACGTCACGCCGCTCGACCCGACGACCGTCGCCGTCTGCGTTCCGAAGGAGTTGGCCGTCGTGTCGTATTTGCGGTACTTCGGCGTGGTCGTTCCGTCGCCGTAGGACATGAGACCGCCGAGCGTCGTCGTTACCGCGTTCCAGTCCGCAAAATACGTGACGAGCGACACCGAGCGCGTCTGCCCGGTCGGCTCCTTCCAGGAGACCGTGCTCGTGTCCGACTTCTTCGTCGCGTCCACGACGGCGATCGTCTGCGTCCGCGTATAGATTCCCGTGGTGTCCGACGCGCCCGATAGGTTCCATTGGTTTCCCGTCGTGGTCAGCCCGTACGTTCCCGCCGACAGGTTGGAATAGGCCGCGTCGCGGATATTCTGCGTCGCCTCCAATCCTTCCTCGGCCAGGAACACGGCCTGGCTCTTTCGTCCGGCCTCCTTCGACATCCGCACCCCGAACAGCAGACCGCCCGCGCAGGACGCCACGAACAGCCCCGCGAGCGCGGTGGCGAGAATGATCTCCACGACGGAGAAGCCGGCTCGGTTTGGACACGAGTCTCTCATATTAAAAATCCACCCTTCCGAACCCGTTGACCGCGACCGCCTTCGACGTGCCGCGCGAATCCGTGATCGTCAGGGTTCCCGAGGTCGTTCTCCCGGTGCGCTTCGCAAAGTCGAACTCGCTCGTTCCAGAGACGACGAAGCTTGCCGGGATCGACACGGCCTGGTCGTACGTCGCCGTCCGCGTCGCGTACGTCGCCCCCTGGAACAGGATGACCTGTCCCGTCGACACCTTCACGCCCCACGCCGCGTCGTATAGGCCCGCCTGGGAACGCATCTGCGCGTACCGCGCCGTCGAGGCGAACTCACGGACGGCCGCGTCGAGATTGCCGCGCTGGAGGTATGTCTGCCCGAGCGGGAAGGTCGCGCCAACGAAGATGCCGGCGAGCGCAATAACGAAGATCATCTCCAGCAGCGTGAAGCCTTTTGGTCTGCGAATAACGTATGAGCTGCCAATCACACAAATTGCTTCGTATCGCTACGAATGTTACTCGATGCCTCCAACGAGGGTGTAGATGGGAAGGACGACGGCGAGGGCAAGGAACAGGACGCCGACGCCCATGACGAGGAGGAGAAGCGGCTCGAGAATGACGGTGAGGTTCTTCGAGGCCACGTCGGCCTTGAACTCGTACAGCTCGCCGATGCTGAGAAAGGCCTGCGGCACGGTACCGGACTGCGCCGCGGTAACGATGAGCTGCTGCATCGGGATGGAAAGGACCGAACTGGTCCGCTTGTAGGAGCGGAACGCCTGCTCAAACGTGCTTCCCTCCTCCAGCCGGTCGGCGAGGTATTCGAAGAACTTCGAAAACGACGCGAACGTTGACGCGCGCGCGACGGAACGGACGGACTCGATCAGGTCGACGCCGGCGCCGAGAAGGGTGCCCAGCAGGTACCCGACGCGGCCGGTTTCCGAATCAATCAGCAGGCGCCCGATCGCCGGGGTGCGAAGCAGGAAGAAATGACCGATGAACCGCAGCGGCGGTATGACGAAGCCGACCAGAAGGACGACGGCTGCCGTCCCCAGGATGGACGGGACCAGAACGGTCCAGTGGTCGCGCGTAAACGAACCGACGGAGATGAGCGCGCTCGTCACGAACGGCAACGGCATGTTCAGCGACGAGAAGGTGGTGGCAAGCTGCGGAAGGAGAAAAAACAGCACCCAGGATCCGACGGCCGCCCCGAGGATGATCACGAACGAGGGATAGGCCATGGCCCCGATGATCTTGGATCGGAACATGCGGTCCTTCTGCCGCTGGAGAGCGAGGATGTGCAGGTTCTGGATGAGCCGGCCGGTCTCCTCGCCGATGCGGACGAGCGAGACGGTCTGGCTCGTGAACAGGCACGTGTTGTCCAGGGCGCGCCACACCGGGTCCCCGTTCTCCACGTCCTCGACCATCCGTCGCACGAGCTTCCGGAGTCGCCGACTCTTCGTCTCCGCGGAGATGGCATTCAGCGCGGCCAGGATGTCCATGCCGGAACTCAACAAAACCGAAAGATTGTCCACGAGATATTCCTTCTCGCTTCCAAGGCCGAACGTGTGAAAAAAGGATGCCTTCTTTTTCGGCATAGGATTAGGACGCTTCGGGCGGCGCGACGACGCGAAGCAGCTCGTCGATGGTGATCACGCCATTGATCACCTTGTCGACGCCGTCAAGGAACATCGGCCTGGTTCCGGACGCGACCGCGGAGGCCATCACGTCCTTGGCGCTCGGCCGGCGCATCACGAGGTCGCGCAGTTCCGGCGTGGCCTGAATGAACTCGAACACGCCGATGCGCCCCTTGTATCCGGAATTCGCGCAGGCGGAACATCCCTTGCCCTGGTAAAGCGTCACCGTGGCCCCCGGAAAGTACTTCGCCGCGTCGGGATACTTCTCCGCGAGCTGCGCCTGGCTCATTTCCGTGCCATAGCGGCAGGTCTCGCACGTCTTGCGGGCTAGGCGCTGGGCCACGATCAGCTCGACGGTAGATGACAGCAGGAACGGCTCCACGCCCATGTCCACCAGGCGCGGAATGGCCGAGGCGGCGTCGTTGGCATGGAAGGTCGTGAGCAGCATGTGGCCGGTCAGCGCGGCGTTGACCGCGATCTCGGCGGTCTCCTGGTCGCGTACCTCTCCCACGAGGATGATGTCCGGGTCCTGGCGCACGATGGACCGAAGGCCCTTGGAAAAGGTCAGGTTGGTCTGGAGGTTCACCTGGATGTGGTTCACGCCCATGATCTTGTACTCGACCGGGTCCTCGATGGTGGAAATGTTCACGTCGGGGCGGTTCAAGAACTTCACGGCCGCGTACAGCGTCGTGGTCTTTCCCGATCCGGTCGGCCCGATCACGAGGATCATCCCGAACGGCTTCTCCGCCGAGGCGGTGAGCTGTCGCTGCAGCGCCGGCGAAAGACCGAGGTCCGTGAGCTGATATCCGCGCATGTACTCCGACAGGAGGCGCATGACGATCTTCTCGCCGTCCACGAGCGGAACGACGGAGACGCGAACGTCCACGACCTGGTTGGCGAGATGGTAACGGATGGCCCCGTCCTGCGCCGAATAGTGCTCGTCGGTTCGGAGATGCGCCTGCACCTTGACGCGGTTCAGAACGTTTTCGTACAGCTCCTTGCTCAGGCGGCCGGCCTCCTCGAGCAGGCCGTCCACGCGGAACCGGATCAGCACGTCCTTCTCGCGCGGCTCGAAATGGATGTCGGACGCGCGAAACGTGACCGCGTCGAGCATGATCTCGTCCACCACTTCCGGGGCCACCTTTCCCTTCTCCGCCACGATCTTCGCGAAGCGCGTATCCAATGCCTTGCGGTAGTGCGCGAACGCCGCCTCCAGGTCTTCCGGAAGCGTATATGCCAGATTGACGGTCTTTCCTGGGAAATGCGAGCGAAAATCGTCCGTCATCTCAATCTGCGGGCGGTCGGTCGCGATGATCACCTCCGTCGGCGCGTCGCGAAAAATCACGCGCCGGTCGCGACGCGCGAACTCCTCCGGGATGCGCAGCACCTCCTCCTTGGTGGGAGGGTGCGAATTGAGGTCGGCGTACGGAACGCCGTAGTGCTCGGCGATCGCCTGGCCGAACAGGTCCTTGGTGATGATGCCCGACGAGAAGAGCGCGTCGAGCGAATCGGCGCTCGTCGCCTTTGCCTCCGCTTCCACCTTCGCGAGCGCGTCGGCGGTCAGGTAGCTCTCCTCGACGAGAATTTCCTGCCACGTCTTTTGAGGCGCCGGCGCCGCGGCGGGGACGACCTCATTTTTTTTCCTCCTCAGTAACATATGCATTCAGTATAGCACACCGCGCCTTATCCACACGAGCTTCGTTCTGCGATTTGACGTTCCGTGCTATACTGGAACCAATAATTTATAAATCGTAACGTATGCAAAAGAAAAATACGCAGGGCTTCACGCTCATCGAGCTTCTCATCGTCATCGCGATCATCGCGATCCTCGCCGCCGTCGTCTTCGTCGCCCTCGACCCGAGCAGCCGCTTCAAGAAGGCACGCGACGCCCGCCGCCAGACCGACGTGCAAAGCATCGCCGGCGCCATCGTCACCTACCAGGTGGATAACGACGGAAGCCTTCCGTCCGCCGTCAGCGCCCTGACCGCCGGAAGCGCGTACATCGTGGGAACGGCCACCTCCGGCTGCAACACCGGCTGTACGGCCACCACGACACAGGCGTCCTGCGTGGACCTTACCGCGCTCCAGACCGGCGGCTACCTGGGCAGCGTTCCGGTCGATCCGACGGGCGGAGTAACGGCCACCGCCGCGCACACCATGTACTACATCATCAAGAATTCCACCGGAACCCTGACCGCCGGAGCCTGCATCCCGGAACTCGCCTCCTCGGTCAACGTTACGCGCTAAGCAGGAAAACAAAAACTCCCGGCCTCGATCATCGAGGCCGGGAGTTTTATGTTCCCTAGGGATTTTCCGCGAGGACTTCCTTGACCATGTTCGCCAGGTCGTCGATGGAAATCTCCGTCTTGATCAGGAACTTGGTCGCCCCGAGCTTTTCGCACTGCACGCGGTCCTCGTCCTGGCCGAGGTTGGTCATGACCACGATCGGCACGCCCGCGAGCGACTTTTCCTTCGCGGCCTTGCGGAGGAATTCCAGACCGTCCATTCCCGGCATGATGATGTCGAGCAGGATCAGGTCCGGCATCTGCTCGCGGATCCGAACGAATGCCTCCTTCCCGTCCGAGGCCGACGCGACGTCGTACCCCTCCGAGAGCAGCTTGGCCTGGTAGATCGCCTGGATATCGACGTTGTCCTCGGTGATAAGGATGTGCGCTTTTGTTGGCATAGGATGATGAGATATCGGATCCAGTATAGCACAGATTCGCAAAGACGTTAGTGGGATACGGCGGAGATGGTCACGGAACCCGTGCAGGTTCCGGAGACGCCTGAGTCCGGGATGGAAATATTCCAATAGATAGGCTCGGACGGAACGGTCGCGCCATGGCGGTATCCGACGCCCAGAGGAACGATGGACGGAACGGCGGTCAGCGAAACCGATCCGGAACCTCCGTAATGGTTCGGCACGACGGACCACTGCTGGCGTCTGCTCGGGACGGCGCCGATCCCGCCGTTATGGACGCAATCCATGGTTCCTCCATACCCGGGCGCCCCGGGCGCCGTCGAGTACGAAACTTCCGCGTCCGATTCGTCGTTCCCCTCCTGGGAGATGACATGGGCGAACTCATTCGTTTCGTCGGTGGATTCTCCGACCGAAAGGATTCCATAGTTGACGGAGTTGGGAACATGAAGCGCCAAGAGCGTCTGGATCTCGCGAGTAAGCGACGCGTTTGTCGCCTGCGCGCCCGCGCGGTCGAAGACGGTGACGCTTGCGACCCAGTGATCGTCTGGAAACTCACCGCCGGCAACCGTACTGTCCGCGAAGTACCAAAGGTCCAGCGGACAGCTGTACCGACGCTGCAGACTCGTTACACCGTCCGATGACAGCTCGCAATCAAAGACCTTGTAACAGTCATTCCCGTCATTTTCGACGCAACCGCCCGCGCCGGCGACGCCGGACCGGTAAAATACCGAGTCCACATGATCGATCTGGTCGCCCGAGTTGTTATCCTGAACGACGCCGTTCAGGTAAACGGTCTTCGTGCCGCCAGGCACGAGACTATTGATCCCACCGGAATATTCTTCCGATCCAAACGCGGAATTGCTGAGGCGGACGGAGGAAACGAACGGGGGCGCGTTTGCAAGAAGGATCGACGTGCCGACTGTTTGAGCCTCGGAATCCGTTTGGACGAGCAGCAATGCCGCCAGACCGCAAAGAACGAGAATGGCAGAGCCGAAAGCGACGGTGCGAAACGGAAAGATGTTCGGGCTCATACGGGAAGGCGATTCAATCTAACGGCTTGTCTTTGCAATGATCGTAACTGTCCCGGAACACGCGCCCGCCACGCCAGAAGTCGGAACCCGCACTTCGTTCCGCAGCACGACCGCCTTTGGCGACGACGGATCGGTCTGCAGCGGAACATTCAGTTCCGCGACATGGGTGACGGACGATCCTTCGTCGACGTAGGCCTCCATCCCGATTCCGTCAAACCCTGCGTCCGTCGATTCCCCGTCGACGCCAACGCCGAACTGAAGGTTCGACACGGGAACGATCCCCGTGTCGCAGGACATGTCCGTCGCATAGACGTACGCATCCTGCGTATCGTTCGCGGCCTGTCCGACAAGGATGTCCTCCGTGCCCACGGAAGTGTCGCCCTCGTATCCAAGCGACCTGGAACCGTAGTCGATGGATGACGGCATGCTCAGGCCGAGGAAGGCGTTGATCTCCTTGTCCAGATGCGCGACCGCGGATCCGGCGCCGTCCGCGTCCAGCGCGAGAACCTCCCATTTCCAAACGTACCCGTTCACCGTCGCGCTCGGTCCGCCGGCCGTATAGCTCGCAAATGCTCGCAGGTCGATCTGACACTCATACACGACGGTAAGGCCGGAAGGATCCGACGCATCCCGCTCGAACACGCACTCCGGAACCATTCCGTCGGATGACGCCCAATAACAGACATGTTCCGTACCCGTGCACCGCGAGACGACCGGACGCGCATACGAGATGGGATCTCGGTCGCTTCTTCGCGCCTGCGCGTAAATTTTTTGAACGTCCTCCCATCCGTTCGCGTCGGAAATTCTTCCGTTCAGATAGACCGTAAGGCCAACGCCCGGAACGATGGTGTCAATGTTCCCGGCAAAGTCGTCGGAAAGCGAAAATCCCGAATCGAGGCTGATGTGCTCCTCCGTCACGACCGGCGCCGCGTTGACGAGCCACATCAGCATGTCGACGGTTTCGGCCTCTGAGGAAACCACCCGGACGACGGATGTGAGGACGCAAACAAGCGCCACCCACAGGACGATCCCAAAAAAAACGCGTGACTGCTCTTCGTTCGGCATGCCTGTGATAGATCAGGGTTCCGTTTCGGATAGTATAGCACAAAAAGCCGCCGAGCTTGCGCGCGGCGGCTTTTTGTCAGGCCCTTTGCCTACTTCACGTTGACCTTCATGTCGACGTTGTCCTGGACGATCTCCAGCTTCGTGCCGACCCCGGAGTTTGGCGGCAGCGGAGTGGCAGCGTCAACGGTCTTTGAGGTTCCGGAGGATGCGGACGCGGAGATGGCGGGAGCGGGCGAAACGGACGACTTCTTTGTCGAAAGTCCGACGAAGGTCATCGCGCTCGCAAGCGTGATCGCAACCGCCAGTCCAGCCAGTAGTTTCATGTTCATAGGAACAGGCTTAGACGGCTTTGATTAGCGATTGGTCTTCGCGGTGACAGTAACCGTTCCGGCACACGAACCCTTGACTCCCGACGACGGGACGGTGATCTCGTTGCGCCACATGACCTGCTTGGAGGATCCATTTGTCTGCGGGTCCAGGTTGAGCTCGATAACGTCCGTCGAGGCGGTGTTGATGTAGTTCACCATGCCCGTGCCGCCGTATCCGACGTCAGATCCTTCGCCGGCAACGCCGACGCCGTACTGAATGTTGGCGACCGGGATGGAACCAAGACCCGAGCAGGTCATGTCCGTCGCGCTGATGTAGGCGTCCTGGGTGTCGTTCGATTTGTTCGCGATCGGCTGGTCCTCACCGCCGACGCTCGTGTCGCCGACGGATCCAAGCGACTTGTTTCCGAAGTTGATGTTGCCCGGGATTGCGAGCCCGAGATACGCGTTGAGCTCCTTGTCGACGTTCGAGATGCTCGAACCGTCATTTGCGGCGTCAATCGCGAGAACCTGCCACTTGTAGGTCTGGGCGTTGATCGCGGAGTTCGCGCCTCCGTTCGTGTACTCAAACCAGTACGGGAGATTGAACGCACAGCTGTAGTTGACCGTGTTCCCGGATCCGCCGTAGAGGGAACAGAGGGGGGATCCGCCATCGGACATGGCGATCAAACAGTCGAACTGGTTCGGGGTGCAGTTGGTGAACGCAGGCTTCGAGTAGGAAAGCAAGGTGCCGTCCGTGCTGAGCGCCACGGAGGCGACCACCTTGGTGACGTCCGCGTATCCGTTGAAGTCCGTGATCACGCCGTTGACGTAGACGGTCGCTCCCATGCCGGCAACCATCGTGTTGATGTTGCCGCCCCAGAAGTTCGAGTTCGTGTTCGCGGCGTTGCTGAGGAATTCCGACGTGACGGTAGGAGCGTCGTTGTTAACGCCAAGGGTCATGTTGGTCGGACCGGCCTGCGAGTTGATCATGACGAGGGAGGCAACCACGAACACGGCGATCATGACGAGCGAGATCCCGAGAATGTAGTGCAATGTCTTGGACTCTTGCATACGGATAGAAGAATTATTTAGAGAACGAACGCGTGCCTCAAATTTTCTGCACTGTTGTGGGGGGGTTAATGAATTATGATTCTGCAATTGTGGATAACTGACGACAGTATACCACACGGATTGCTCAGGGACCAGAACTTACCATCGGCGTTCCGCATCGGAAGGGATCGGCGCGTCAGGAATCTTCTCCGCGGGCGGCACGGCGGCCGAACGGACCTCCGTCACGACGGGCGACGGCGACTGTTCCGTCGGACGAGCCTTCGCCGTCGCCTCCTTTCCATGACGCCGACGGCGAACGATGACGATCAGAAGGACGAAAAGGAGGATGACGACGGAAAGAACTCCGATTCCCACGTATGAGTTGAGCGTCTTCAACGCCACGGCCTCGTTGACCGTAAGAACAACATCTTTTGACAGCGTCTTCTTGTTGCCAAACTTCACGTAGGTAGTCAGCGAGTACCGACCTGGATCCTTCGGATCAAGCAGGAGGGAAAGATTGGAGGATTCCCCCGGTCCGACGGAAACTTCCTCGCCGCGAATCAGGTCGACATACGCCCCGTCCTTGTACAGCTCCCCCATCAGCAGTCCGCTGATGACGATATCGCCGGTGTTGGAAAAGACCGCGTCGACCGGCACCTTCTCGCCGAGCTCAAACGAATCCTTCTTTGTCGAAACGGACACAAGCTCTCCGGACTGGGCCATGGTTCCCGGGGCGAACACGTTGAAGTCGAAGGACGTCAGCTCGCCGATCTGCTCCTTCTGCTCATTGAAGAACTTCGTCGTCAGGGAGTACGTGCCTTCCGGAAGACTCCGGTCGAGTTCGATCCGAACGTTGCCTTCCTTGCCCGGGCCAACGGAATCGAACTTGTCTGATTCCAACGAGTAGAGGATCTGGTCGGACGGATCGTTCTTGTTCGAGAACGCAAGCTCGGCACGGTACGGCTTCCAGTTGACGTTACCGGTATTCGCGAAGACGTACGTGACAAACGGATGGAGGTTTGACTCCGTGTCATCGACATGCGACGTCCTGATTTCAAAGGAGACAAGTTCCTTTCCGCTCACGGCAAAGTTTATTTCCAGCGCCACCCCGGTAAGGACACCCATTCCCATCTGATCCCCGGTGGCCGCTCCACCCGCACCCACGCGCGAGTTCATGAACGACAGGACGCCCTTGTGGGAACCGGACTGGGCAATGCCGGGATCGACCTGAAACGTATAGTCAATTCCGTCCATGCCGCTTGGAATAATGGCGGCCGGCTCAAATCTCAGATATTCCGCGGCGTCTCCAACGGCCAGGATATTCAGCTTCAGTTCCCCTTCCTGATCCGAACTCCGAAGGAGATGGACGGTGACGTTCTGCGGAATCCCCCGCATGACGTCTGGAATTATGACCGACGACGGCGAGAGTCCGAGCGCAAGCGCGGGATGCGCGACCAGCAGGGCCATGGCGCACGCGAACGAAGCCGCGAGACTATTTTTGAGCAAGGAACGAGTCTTTGGCATAGCTATTTCGTTAGCACCACGATAAGAATAAGAATCGTCGTAATGAAAATGGCAAGAAGGACGCTTGTCTTGGTTCGGTCGGCCATCTTTGAATAGTCCGAGTACGACCTTGAGAAGGAACCGTCTTCCCTCCGCGGGTACAGCTTCTCGAACGCCTTCGATTTGTCTTCGAACAAGACGGTGGAAATCTGACGCGGCTTGTCCGTCATCAAAAACGCATGTGCGATCGTGGAAACAAGAAAGCCGACCGCGAATCCCCAGAACAGTGGGTAATCACCGATCCGCCTCAGCGTATCCCACGACGCGCCAAGCACGGCGCGCATTCCCAAGAAAAAATTTTGCATAGCTAGAAAGAAACGTGAGAATAGTATATCATGATTCCAATACTATGCTGCTCTCTTACCTGTGGAAAACATTTCGGCTCGCATCGTGTGCTGTCCTGATTATCCTGTTCGTGAGAACGTTCGTGATCGAGACGGGACGCGTAAACGGCGTCTCCATGGAGAGCACGTATCTGGACAGCCAGACATTTTACATCAATAAATTTGCGCTGCTGCTTTCCACGCCGAAGCGCGGACAGATCATTCAGTGCAAGGCTCCGAACGGCGAGTCGCTCCTCATCAAGCGCATCGTCGGGCTTCCGGGAGAAACCGTGCACATTCACGAGAACGAGGTCTCTATCACGGACAGCCGGGGAAACCTGATCCGTCTAAACGAGACGTACCTGAAGCCGGGGTCCATCACGCAGACCTGGAACCACGAGCCCGGGGACTACCCGGTCCTTGGTCCGAACGAGTACTTCGTCATGGGGGACAACCGCCGGGAGAGCGGCGACTCTAGGCACTTCGGCCCCGTCCCGAGAGAAAACATCCTAGGGTTGGTTATCTCTCCGTTTTAACGCACGGCGCCGTCGAAACGTGCCGCCGAACGCGGCCAGGATGACGGCGGCAAGCGCCCCCGACGTCAGCACGACGAGCCGCTTTCGAAGCGTCGGCTGCAAAACCCAGAATGAGACGTCCTTTGTTACGCCGCCCACGGAAACCTCTGCCGTATATTTTCCCGACGGGAAGGATTCCGACAGGTCGAAGTCATAGGATTGCACGCTGGCCCCGCCAACGGGAATGTCGTCGGAGAGAAGGTATGTCTGGGCATTCACCGGCACCCCGTCCTTCGACACCACCACGTGACTCTCGACCCCTTCGATCGGATTTTGACCCGCATTGACCAGGTCCCACGCCACGTGAAGGCGACGGCCGTTTCGAAGGGACGACTGGGTCACCCGCGGCACGCGAACGGAAATGTCCTTCATCAGCGTCGGATAATCGACGGCGCTCAGGACCACGTTCGATCCTGGACGATCCTGCACGGACAGGTGCACCTGAAACATGAGCCCCGCGATCACCTGTTGGCCACTGGCGGCCTGGTCACCGGGTGGGTCGAGGAGAAACTGAATCGTTTCGTCATATTCTCCCACGGGCAGATCCAAGGAGCTGACCGTAAAGCGAAACGGGACAAAGTGCTCGCCGTCCGGAATGGTCACGCTCGCTGTACCGCCGATATCGATTGCGGCGGACTTCGTCAGTTCGGAGACATGAAACACCGACTCCCCCTCGGCATCCTGACGCGAAATCATAATTTCCTCCGTCAGCGTGTCGCCGCGATACACCACCAGGTTCATCTCTCCCGGAGAGAGGCCGATTGTCTGCGCGGCGGACGATGGCGGGACCAGCACGAACATGCCTAGCAAAACGAGGACGGAGAGGAACGGAAGGCGGAATGTCATACAGGATCAATTTCAGGGTGAACGATCGATTCGTCTTCCTCCTCGTTCTTTCCTCGTGAGAACGCGAGCGCGACGATGGCGATGGCGGCCAGAAAAAACGAGAGGACAAGCATCAGGCAGATGGGGAATTTTTTCTTCGTCAGGCACGGGCAGACCGTCATCAGGGACGCCTGTTCCGGTGCGGCAGGAACGCTGGCCGCGACGAGGAAGCGACCGGAGAGGTCTTCTGTCCGAACCGCGTCCGATACCCGCATCTGTCCGTTTACCGAATCCACGCCACCAAACTCCAGCGAGGTCGTTGCCTCCCGCTTCGGACGGAACTGGAACGCGGCGACATATCCGCGCGTCCCGGAGAAAGCGACGTCCGACGCGCCAATGAGGCGAATGGAACCGGCGCCCGCCTTTCCGTATTCCCCTCGGACGTACGGAAAGATGGACCCGAGCGTGCTGACGTCAACGAGATCGAGGACGTCCGTGTCGTACCGGAATGTGACGTCAGCCGCACGGACGCCGGACGGGCCCGTGTCGGCAAGAAGATAGAACGTCACGAGATCGTCGGGCGTCTTCTCGGCGGCCGCGAGCACGAACTCGTATTTGCCCAGAGCGCCCCCCTCCTCGAAGTAGAAAGTTTCCTGCTCGGTCGCAAGCGCCGGACCGGGCGTCACGGGAGGAACGGACGGTGCCGCATCCTTCGGGGCGCCAACGAGCTCGGCGGCCGCCGCGATATCCAGCAGGGTGAACGCGCAATCCGCGTTCAGGTCGCACGTCAGCGCGCAGGTCGCGCCAAGATACTCGCTCATGAGAGTCGTGACGTCGGCCGAGCCCTGGATTCCATCGCCGTTCCGGTCGAGCGAAAATCCAGCGTTATCGCATGCCGCTCCGGAGGCAGGCGCTCCTTCCTGCGATACCGAGCCTGTCGGCCCCGCGGGAGTGACAGTCGGGACAACGACGGGAGCCTGCGATACGGACGGCGTTCCCGTCGTATCCGTGAAACCCGTGTCACTGCCGAACGATCCGGACGAACCAGTGTCCGCGGGAGTCTGCGCAATGGATCCGCCGGTGCCATCCGTCGTTGTGGTGTTCGTCGACGGGGTCGTGGGAGTGGTCGTTGGCGTCGACGGGGTCGGTTCCTGCGTGATCCCGCCGCCACCGCCGCCCGTCGGGTTTCCACCTCCGGACCCCCGCGCCCTGACGGAAAACCTTACCGTCGCCGTTACGCCGCGTTGAACGGCGTTGCCGGACCCGTCGCCGGAACCGGAAACGTCCGTCAGAAGGAACGCGATGTACTGCCGGTAATCCC
>Ga0194060_10000989_pt1 | contig 20750 bp, 19 predicted proteins | sample SepL225m_MetaG_FD_163427 | JGI IMG/M metagenome (GOLD analysis project Ga0194060, IMG submission 163427) | Anoxic zone freshwater microbial communities from boreal shield lake in IISD Experimental Lakes Area, Ontario, Canada - Sep2016-L222-5m | ecosystem: Environmental > Aquatic > Freshwater >... | reverse complement strand
GTCGTGGACCACGGCGACATCCTTGCAGCCGAGTTCGACCAAATGCTCAAGCACGCGCTGGAGCATGGGCTTGTCACCCATGGGGATCAAGGCGGGCTCGGTCTCGATCTGGCGCAGCAGCGCATTTGCGGGCGGCCAGCAGGCTAGTATGATCGCGTCGGGCGTGTTCGATGGCGTCGCGTTCGGAGGCGTCGCGTTCGGAGGCGTCGCGTTCGGAGGCGTCGTGTTTGAATGCGTCATTTGACCGGCCCCTTCAGGCGCGTGCCAGAGAGCTTTTCCACGACGATGCGAAACAGGAACACCCAGTTGCCGACGAGGTAGCGGCGCCACATGCGTCCGGGCTCCTGCAGAAGACGATAAATCCATTCCCCCCCGATCTCGCGCAGCCACAACGGCGCCCGCGGGATGCGCCCGGAATAAAAATCGAACAAGCCGCCCACGCCCATACCGACGGTCGCACCGCTGGCCTCGAGATTGCGCGCGAGCCATAGCTCCTGGCGCGGCGCGCCCAGGGCGACGAGCAGCACGTCGGCGCCGGCGGCGCGTATCTGTTGCAGCAGCGCCGGCTCCTCGTGCGGGCTGAAGTAGCCGGAACTGGTGCCGGCGATTCTCAAGCGCGGGTGGTGCGCCACGGCCCATTGCGCCACCGACTCGGCAACGCCGGGGCGCGCGCCGAGCAGATACAGCGAACGCCCCGAAGCCGCCAATGCGGCGCACAGGCGCGGGAACAAATCGGTGCCGTTCAGGTTCTGCCGCACCGGCCGGCCGAGCAGGCTCCCCGCGATCTTCATGCCGATGCCGTCGGCGCATACCCAGTCAAAGCCGTCCAGGGTCTGCCGGTAGAGGCCGTCGCGCGCGGCGATATTGACGCAGTCCGGGTTGACGAAGGCGATGCGCGTGGCGCAGCGACGGTGCAGTGCCGAGGCGATGGCGTCGAGCAGATTGTCCATCGACAGGTTGAGCAGGCGGATTCCGGAAATGAAATGGACGGCCTCCCAGCGGCTGGCCCGCGGTCCGTAGGCGAGCGCCACCAGGGCGCGCGCCAGAATGGCGAAGTCCGCGCGCAACGATCGTTGCGCCAGATACTCCAGGTCGGCCTCGGCTTCGCTGCCGTAGTCGATGTTGCCGCGCCGGCGCAGCCACCACAGGCAGACGATGCCCGGGGCGACGCTGAAGCGCGGATGGTTCAGCCCGCCAAATGCGCCGGCCGCCTCGGGCGGCACGGGCGCCGGGCCGACCAGCGACAGCCGTCCGTCGAGCAGGGCGAGCAGGCGCGGCAGATGCTCGACCAGCGCCAGGACGCGGCCGAACATCCCGGCGAGCGATGGCGCGAGTTCGAGCGCATGCAAGCGCATCGGGCGGCCACCGCGCCCGGCGAATTCGCCGGTTCGGATCCGTACCCTGGCAGCGGCCGCGCACCACGGCAGCAGCAGCACCGCGGCCGGCGCGACCGCAACCAGCAACAGCAGGGCGGTGGCGAAATCGAGCAGGCGCTTGGCAAGCAAATACGCGGCACTTTCCGCCGCCGGTGCCGCCGGGAGTGCGTGCGGGGTCGACATCAATAGGCTCCGCGACCGCCGATGACCGCCGGCACGGTCTTGGCGAGCAGCTTGACGTCCAGCGCCAGACTCTGGTTCTCGATGTATTCGACGTCGAGTTCCACTTGGCGCGGAAACGGTATCTCCGAGCGGCCCTGCACCTGCCAGAAACAGGTGAGTCCGGGGATCGCCTCCAGCCGCCGGCGATCGGCGACGCTGTATCGCGCCACCTCCCGCACCAGCGGCGGGCGCGGGCCGACCAGCGACATCTCGCCCTTGAGCACGCACCACAGTTGCGGCAGTTCGTCGATGCTCGCGCGGCGTATGATGCGCCCGATCCAGGTGATGCGCGGGTCGCGCTTCATCTTGAAGGTGACGCCGGAACCGTGCTGGTTCTGGGCGTCGAGTTCGCGCTGCAGGGCCTCCGCATTCATCACCATCGAGCGGAACTTCGGAAAGCGAAACGTCTTCCCGAATTTGCCCACGCGGTCCTGCCAGAAAAGAACGGGACCGAGGTCCGTAAGCTTGATCGATGCTGCGATCAGCAGAAAAAACGGCGACAGAAACAGCAGCATCAGCGAGGATACGCACAGATCCATCGCGCGCTTTGCCGCGGGCTGGGCCCGCCGAATCAATTTCCAGGTCCTGAAGACGACCGTCCGCCGCAAGCCGTCGAGCCATCTGTTGCGCAGGCCGAACTCGCCGTCATCGGGCTGCACCGCAGTCTTGATCCGCATTTGCATCTCCGCCATCGTTGTTGTCGTGGAGCGGATTAGACCAGCACACCGCGCGCAAATCGTGTCGGGATTGCAAACTAGTACATAAATCTTCACCCAAGGCAGGGCGCTTGGTCGAGCCGCTCGGGCGGCGCGGTCTGACCCTCTATTTGCCCAATGATCGAACGCTGATGGTGAATGAGCCCGAAGCGCAGCGCATCCGGGAAATCTACCGCCTTTACCTGGAATTGGGCTGTGTGCGTCGTCTCAAGGCCGAACTCGACCAGCGTGGCTGGACCACCCCGGTACGCAAATCCCGCCGGGACAACATGGGCGGCGGGCGACCGTTTAGCCGGGGGCATCTATACCTGATACTGGGCAATCCGATCTACATCGGCCAGATCGTACACAAGGAAGCACGGTTTCCCGGCCAGCATCCGGGGATCATCGATGAAGCCCTGTGGCAGGCGGTGCAGGATCGGCTGGCTGCCAACCTTAATGGGCAGCGGGGACCGACCAACGCCAAAGGCCCGAGCTTGCTGACAGGGCTGGCCTTTGACACCTCTGGCGAACGGCTGGCGCCAAACCATACGAAGAAGGGAGCGCGGCGATACCGCTACTACGTCGGGCAGGCGGAAACAGCGGATAGTAAAGACGAATGCCCGCAACGCTTGCGTTGGCCGGCGCAGGAGCTGGAGGATGCAGTTCTGCAAGCCCTCGCCAAGTTTCTTACGGACGAGACCCGTTTGCTTGAACTGATGGGAGCGACCCAGGCGAGAGAAACGCAAACAAGATTGCAAGCCGCGGCGCGCCAGGCAAAGCAACTTACAGGGCTAGTGCCTGCGGACCGGAGTGCACTGATCAAGCATCTCGTAATTCGAATCACGGTTCAACCAACGCGACTTGAAATCGCTGTTCGGTCAGGCGCGATCGGATCATCGAATGAAGTTGCCGATGATGACCAAGTTGCTTTGATCGATGTGCCGGTGGTCCGAAAGCTCTGCGGCAAGGCGGTGCGTTTGATTGTTCATGCATCGGGGGAGCCGCAGACCCGAACCCCGGACGACAAGATGATCGCCTTGCTCGCCAAGGCGCACGAGTGGTTCGCAAAATTGACGCTGGGTGAACACGAAAGCGTCTACGCCATCGCCAAGGGCGAAGGCCTCACGCGCGCTCATGTCACAAAGGTGATAAATCTCGCCTTTCTCTCTCCGGACATCATCGAGAGGATCCTGTGCGGGCGACACCCGGAAAACCTGAATGCCGGGCGGCTGATCCGGATGGTGCCCCTGCCCATGACCTGGGCGCAGCAGCGGGTGCGTCTTGGCATGACCCAATCAGCCAAGCAATAAGTCTCTATTTGAAATCCAGCACCATTCGCTCTGGCCTGCAGTTGCAGGCCTTGCTCATTGGACGTGACGACCCGTACTGACGGACTTTCCATTGGTGAAACCTCAACTGCGACCGCCGGATATTGACGATCAATCTGAAAATGGTCGGTGCGTTGTGTGACCACTGAATAGGCAGGCTGAGAAAACAGCCTCTAAGAAGCCAACAAGTCGCCAAATTAGCCCATGGAAAACCCGCAGAGAATTTCGCTCCGCCCCGAAGCCCGCCACGTGCGGGGACTTCGCGAACAGTAGTGCTTCTGCAATGGACTACTGAGACTTGTTGGTAGGCGCGATTGGACTCGAACCAACGACCCCCACCATGTCAAGGTGATGCTCTAACCAGCTGAGCTACGCGCCTAAAAGAACGCGCATTCTAGCCCAAAGCAGGTAGCGGCACAAACCGCGCTATCCTTCCAGCTCTTCTTGCCGGGACTCGCGGCTCGATATTCCTGAGCCAAGACGGGTCGAAACCCTACCCGCCCCAAGCCCGCAACTTCGAATCGTACTGATAGGGCTTGGACTTGAACAGCACCTGCTCGCAGGTAAGCGTGTATTCCGCCCCGGCCGGCTTGTACGCGTACGGCTGGCCGTTGGGGCACTTTGCCAATGCCGGAAGGTACTTGGGCGCCAGTTTCTCCAGCGTGTCGGGCAGGCTGCCGGTTTCGCGCTTGTAGCCCGACAGCGCACCGACAATGGCGCCTCCGCGTCCTTCCACCATGCTCGCGTTCTGCTGCCCGCTGGTATAGAAATCCAGGGCAACATAGGCGCAGACGAGTATCACAACCAGTACCACCAGCGCCAATTCGCGCGCCGACCCGGCCGCCTTATTCAATGGTTTCAACTCTCGCATCACCCTCTCCCTCTGTTGCGACAACCCCGTTTCGATAGCTTAGCGCAGACTCAGCATTTCCGCAGCATGTTTGCGCGTGGTCGCGGTAATTTCGGTGCCCCCCAGCATGCGTGCCACCTCCTCGATCCGCGCCTTCCGGTCAAGCACCGAGACCATGGTTTTCACTCTGCCTTCGGCGCCGGATTTACTCACCGACCATTGCTGGTCGGCTTGGGCCGCGACCTGGGGCAAGTGCGTTACACACAGCACCTGCCGCTCAAGCCCCAGGCTCTTGAGCTGGCGGCCGACAATCTCAGCCACGCCGCCGCCTATGCCGGCGTCCACTTCGTCGAAAATCAGGGTCGGCACCAGCGCCGCCTTGCTGGTGATGACCTGGATAGCAAGACTAATGCGCGACAGTTCGCCGCCTGACGCCACCTTGGCCAGCGCCTGCGAGTCAACCCCGATATTGGCGGCTACGAGAAATTCCACCTGCTCCGCGCCGTGCACACTCCCCTCCGGCGGATAGGGGTACAGCGCCACCTCGAACCGCCCGCCTGACATGGCGAGTTGCTGCATCGCCTGCGTGACCTCCTTGCCGAGGCGGACGGCCGCCTTTTTCCTGCCTGCGCTCAGCTTTGCCGCCTGATCGAAGTAGCGCGTCCGCGCCTGCTGCTCTTCCCTCACCAAGGCCTCCAAATTTGAGGCGATCTCGAGCTCACCGAGGCGCGCTTGCAGTTGAACCAAGCGCCCGGGCAATTCCTGCGGCGCCAAGCGGAACTTGCGCGCGCTGCCGTGGATGGCCTCCATGCGCGCCTCTACCGCAGCCAGCCGCTGCGGATCCAGTTCGACGCGCTCGGCATAGTGGCGCAGCGCGTATACCGCCTCCTGTACCTGCGCCTCCCCGGAACGGATGAGTTCAAGCGCCTCCCGCAAACGCGCGTCGTATCCCATCAGCGACTCCAGGCGCGCGCCCGAACCGGAGAGCAGCGGCAGACAGGCGGTGTCGGCTTCAGACAGCGTATCCAATACCGCCTGCGCGCCCTCGATCAAGCTGGCCGAATGCGCGAGACGGGTGTGCTCCGCCTGCACCGTATCCCATTCGTCCGGCTGCAGCGCCAGTTGCTCGAGTTCGCGCACCTGCCACTGGACTTGCTCGCGTTCGGCGTTGCGCTGCGCCGCATGGGTCTCGTACTCGGTCCGCGCCTGAGCCAGCTTCTGCCATTGGCGGTATGCCTGCGTGACCTGTCCCGCGAGCGGCGCAAGTCCGGCGTGCGCGTCCAGCAACATGCGCTGGGCATCGGATTTGAGCAGCGACTGGTGCGCATGCTGTCCATGGATGTCCAGCAGCCATTCACCCGCTTCGCGCAGTTGTCCCAGAGTTGCCGGCCTGCCGTTGACAAAAGCGCGCGAGCGCCCGCTTTTGTCGATCACCCGTCGCAGAAGCACCAGGCCGGGGTCACCTTCGAGTCCCGCCGTGGACAGCCATAGCACCAGCTCGGGCTGGGCCTCGACATCGAATTCGGCGCTGATGTCGGCGCGCTCGCACCCGGCGCGCACGACGCCTGCGTCGCCGCGCTCGCCCAGTGCCAGGGCAAGGGCGTCGATGAGTATGGATTTGCCGGCGCCCGTTTCGCCTGTAAGCACGGTGAAACCCGGGTGGAATTCGAGTTCGAGCGAATCGACGATAACGAAGTCGCGGATGCTGAGCGTCCGCAGCATGTCTACATTTCGCTCCAGTGCAATTTCTCCCGCAGCATAGCGTAGTAGCTGTAGCCGGGAGGATGCACAAAGCGGATGGAATGCGCCGCACGACACACGATCACCTTGTCGTCCGCCGCAAGCTCGGAATGCGGTTGGCCGTCGAAATGCAGGCTTGCGCCGACGGCGCGCTGCTTGAGGATAATTTCAATCACGCACTGGTCGCTTACGGTTATCGGGCGGTTGGATAGTGTATGCGGGCATACCGGCACCAGTGCGATACCGGGCACATTGGGTTGCAGGATAGGCCCGTTGGATGAAAGCGCATAGGCGGTCGAGCCCGTGGGAGTGGCGACGATGATGCCGTCGGAACGCAGGTCGTAGACGAACTGGCCGTCGATATGGACCAGGAACTCGATCATGTGGCCGGTCGTGCCCTTGTTGACCACGATGTCGTTCAACGCCTGGGTGCTGAAGATCTCCCTGTCGCCGCGCAATACCCGGGCCTCGAGCATGGTGCGCTCTTCGATGGTGTACCTGCCGGAGAGCAGCAACTCGATCGTTTCCCGCATCTCCGAAAATGCAATATCGGTCATGAATCCCAGGCGCCCCTGATTGACCCCGACCAGGGGTACTCCGTATGCAGCCAGATGACGCGAGGCCGAGAGCATGCTACCGTCGCCACCGAGCACCACTGCGAGTTCGGCCACGGCGCCGATTGCGGCATAATCGCCGACGGCGAAACCGTTGCTGCCGATATTGGCCGCGGTTTCTTTCTCGATCATCACGGCGCAGCCGCGCTGCTGCAACAGGGTCGCAAGACCCAGGAGCGACTCGGCGATTTCGGCGGTGTTGTAGCGGCCGATCACGGCAACTGTTTTGAAGGCGGGCGGCATCACGTTGAAATTAAACCACATCGCCCCCATCTCGTGTTGATGAGGGTCGGGAAATTTTCGGTAGAATGCAAACATGCTCGACCGTCGCGCCAAGATCCTTCTGAAAACCCTGGTGGAACGTTACATCGCCGAAGGCCAGCCGGTCGGATCGCGCGCGCTGTCGCGCTATTCCGGCCTTGACCTGTCGCCCGCGACCATCCGCAACATCATGTCGGATCTGGAAGAACTGGGCTTCATCTCCAGCCCCCATACCTCTGCCGGGCGCATACCGACGCCGCGCGGCTACCGCATTTTCGTCGACACCCTGCTTACCATCAAGCCGCTGGAACAGGTGGAACTGACCCAGATCGAAGGCAACCTGCATCCGGACAATCCGCAGCGCCTGATCAGCACGGCCTCGCAGCTGCTGTCGCAGCTTTCCCATTTTGCCGGCGTGGTGGCCTCGCCGCGGCGCAAGAGCACTGCCTTCCGCCATCTAGAATTTCTGTCTCTTTCGGAAAAACGCATACTGCTCATTCTCGTCACCCAGGACGGCAACGTGCAGAACCGGATTCTGTTCACGGAAAAGACCTATTCCCCGGCACAGCTCACCATGGCGGCGAATTTCCTCAACCAGAACTATGCCGGCCTCGGCTTCGACGACATCCGCCTGCGGGTACAGCAGGAATTGAAACAGCTGCACCAGGACATGACTTCGCTCATGACCGCGGCCCTCGAAGCGGGCGACCAGGCCTTGAACGAAAATCCCGAGAGCTACGTCATCTCGGGCGAAAAAAACCTGCTCGACTCGGCCGACCTCGCATCCAACATGGTGCGTCTGCGCGAACTGTTCGAACTGTTCGAGAAGAAAACCATGTTCGTGCAGATCCTCGACATGAGCACCCGCGCGCAAGGCGTGCAGATCTTCATCGGCGGCGAATCCGGCGCGTCGCTGCTGGACGAGTGCAGCGTGGTCACCGCCCCCTACACCGTGGACGGACAGGTCGTCGGCACGGTGGGCGTGATCGGACCGACGCGCATGGCTTACGAGCGCGTCATCCCCATTGTCGATATCACCGCCAAGCTGCTCTCGAGCGCCCTTTCCAACACCTGAACCGCCTGCGGCAGCCGACCATGTCTTTTCTCACCGAACCGGCTTTTGCGCACGGCACGCCGGCGCGCAGCGCGATCCTGTTGCTCAATCTGGGAACGCCGGATGCGCCGACCAAGCCGGCAGTACGCCGCTATCTGAAGGAATTTCTTTCGGATCCGCGCGTGGTGGAAATCCCCCGGCCCGTCTGGTGGCTGATCCTGAACGGCATCATCCTCAATTTCCGGCCCGCAAAGTCCGCGGCAAAATACGCGCAGATATGGGACAAGGACGGCTCTCCGCTCAAACTGCATACTGAACGCCAGACGAAGCTGTTGCGCGGTCTGCTGGGAGAGCAGGGCCACGACACACTGCTGGTGGACTACGCCATGCGCTATGGCAGCCCTTCGATTGCTTCGGTATTGGCACGGCTCAAAGAGCAGCACTGCGAGCGCATTCTCGTCCTGCCGCTTTACCCCCAATACGCCGCAAGCACCACGGCAACAGCGTTTGACGCGGTATCCGGCTTTTTCAGGAAGACGCGAAACATACCGGAACTGAGGCTGGTCAAGCACTTTCCCGACCACCCGGCCTATATAAAGGCGCTGGCCGAGGGCGTGCGCAAACACTGGGCCCTGCATGGCAGGCCGGACCGGCTGCTGATGAGTTTTCACGGGCTTCCGCGCTACACCCTGGCGCGCGGCGACCCCTACCACTGCGAATGCCAGAAAACGGCGCGCTTGCTGGCGGAGGAATTGGAACTTGCGCCGCAACAGTATCAACTGAGCTTTCAGTCGCGCTTTGGCCGCGCCGAATGGCTGCAACCTTATACGTCAGCCACGCTCGTCCAATGGGGCAAAGAGGGATTGCGCCGCGTCGACGTCGTCTGCCCCGGTTTTGTCGCCGACTGCCTGGAAACGCTGGAGGAAATCGGCATAGAGGGCAAGGCCGGATTCCTCAATGCGGGCGGAAAGGAATTCCACTCGATTGCCTGCCTGAATGAAAGCGACGCATGGATCAAGGCGCTGGCGCAGATCGCGCTGGAACATTTACAGGGCTGGACCGCATCCGCTTCAAGCCCGGATGCGCTGAAGCAATCGCGCGCACGAGCGCTCGCCTTGGGCGCGAAGACCTAGGCTACCGGGACCGTCGTCGGCCGGAGCGGCACCGCCTCCCCCGGCTCCGATCAAATTTAGGAGTGTTCCCGGCGATCCGGATTCCCCCTTGAATTTCCCGAACTTGCCCCCATCTCTGCGATGGTTATAAGTTTGCAGGGATAAGCAATGTCAGATCAAGAACCTAACACCCCCCCGCCGCCCGATGCTCCTGCGCCGGCGGCCGATGCCGGCACCGAGATCCAATCCGAGGCCACACCCAGCCTGGAAGAACAGCTCATGCAGGCCAAGCAAAAATCCAGGGAGCACCATGATTCCTGGCTCCGCGCCAAAGCGGAGACCGAAAACCTGCGCAAACGCGCCCAGACCGACATCGCCAGCGCGCACAAGTACGCCGTGGAAAATCTGGCCGAGGCGCTGCTGCCGATCAGGGACAGCCTGGAGACGGCGCTGGCGATCGAAAATGTCACGCTGGAAAGCCTGAAAAGCGGCGTGGAACTGACCTTGAGGCAGCTCAACACCGTGTTTGAAAAAGCGAACCTCAGGGAAATCAATCCGGTCAACGAGAAGTTCGACCCGCACCGGCACCAGGCGATGACCATGGTGCCCGGGGAGGGCGAGCCGAACAAGGTGGTGAACGTGATGCAGAAAGGCTACCTGCTGCATGATCGCGTCATCCGGCCGGCTCTGGTGACGGTTTCAAAGGCGATCGACGCTTGAAGCCCGGGGATTCAACCCCACATTCCTGACAAGCTCATTTAATTCATCGAGGAACACACTATGGCTAAGATCATCGGCATCGACCTGGGAACCACCAATTCCTGCGTCGCCATCATGGAAGGCGGCCAAACCAAGATCATCGAGAACTCCGAGGGCGCACGCACCACGCCGTCGATCGTCGCTTATCAAGAGGACGGCGAGGTTCTGTGCGGGGCTTCGGCCAAACGCCAGGCCGTCACCAACGCCAAGAATACTTTGTATGCGGTCAAGCGCCTGATCGGCCGGCGCTTCACTGAAAAAGAGGTGCAAAAAGACCTCGACCTCATGCCCTACAAGATCGTGAAACACGACAACGGAGATGCTTGGGTCGAAGTACGGGGCAAGAAGATCGCCCCGCAGGAAGTATCCGCCCAAGTGCTGGTGAAGATGAAGAAGACGGCCGAGGACTACCTCGGAGAACCCGTGACCGAGGCGGTGATCACCGTTCCGGCCTACTTCAACGACAGCCAGCGCCAGGCCACCAAGGACGCCGGGCGCATCGCCGGACTGGAAGTGAAGCGCATCATCAACGAACCGACCGCGGCGGCGCTCGCCTTCGGCGTGGACAAGCAGGGCGGGGACCGCAAGATCGCCGTATATGACCTCGGCGGCGGCACATTCGATATCTCCATCATCGAGATCGCCGATGTCGACGGCGAGAAGCAGTTCGAAGTCCTGTCCACCAACGGCGATACCTTCCTCGGCGGCGAAGACTTCGACCAGAGGATCATGGATTACCTGTGCGACGAATTCAAGCGCGATCAGGGCATAGACCTGAGGAAGGACGTGCTCGCGCTGCAGCGCCTGAAGGAGGCGGCGGAAAAAGCCAAGATCGAGCTATCGTCCTCGCAGCAGACCGAAATCAACCTGGCCTATATCACCGCCGACGCGAGCGGGCCGAAACACCTGTCGATCAAGCTCACCCGCGCAAAACTCGAGAGCCTGGTCGATGAACTGATCGAGAAGACCACCGCGCCCTGCCTGACCGCGATCAAGGACTCGGGCATCAAGGTATCGGAAATCAGCGACGTGATTTTGGTGGGCGGCATGACGCGCATGCCCAAGGTGCAGGACAAGGTGAAGGAGATTTTCGGCAAGGAGCCGCGCAAGGACGTCAATCCGGACGAGGCAGTGGCTGCGGGTGCCGCCATCCAGGCCTCTGTGCTCTCGGGTGACAGAAAAGACGTGCTGCTGCTCGACGTCACGCCGTTGTCTCTCGGAATCGAGACCCTGGGCAGCGTGATGACCAAGCTGATCCAGAAGAACACCACCATCCCGACCAAGGCGCAGCAGGTGTTCTCCACTGCCGACGACAACCAGACGGCGGTAACCATCCATGTGCTGCAGGGCGAGCGCCGTCGCGTCCGGCAATAAAAGCCTGGGCCAGTTCAATCTAACCGACATTCCGCCCTCGCCGCGCGGGCTGCCGCAGATCGAAGTCACTTTCGATATCGACGCCAACGGCATCCTGCACGTATCGGCCAAGGACAAGGCCACCGGCAAGGAAAACAAGATCAAGATTCAGGCGTCGAGCGGTTTGAACGAGGCGGAAATCGAGAAGATGGTCAAGGACGCCGAAGCCCACGCCGAAGAGGACAAGAAGGCGCTGGAACTGGTCAACGCGCGCAATCAATGCGAGGCATTGGTGCATTCAGTCAAAAAGTCTCTCACTGAATACGGCGACAAGCTGGAAGCGGGCGAGAAGGAGAAAATAGAGGCGGCGATCAAGGAAGCCGAGGCCGCGCTCAAATCCGAAGACAAGACCGAAATCGACGCCAAATCGCAGGCTCTCGCGCAGGCAGCGCAGAAACTGGGGGAGAAAATGTACGCCGATGCACAGGCCGCCGGGGAGAAGGCGGCACCCGGCGACAAGAAAGAAGCGAAGGCCGACGAAGGCGAAGTAGTCGACGCCGAGTATACCGAGGTCAAGGACGGCAAGAAGTAAGCGGCGGCTGAGTCACGCCGGTTGTTTTCGGCCAGCGGGGAGGCCTGCCTCTGCGCTGGATTTTTGCTTGCGGGCAAGTAACTCTGAACGGATTTTTTGAGAACATGCCTTATCCGCCCAACTCCGCGCTGACACGCAGCTAAAGACGCACATGGCTAAAAGAGACTACTACGAGGTGCTGGGCGTCAACCGCGATGCGGAAGACGACGCGATCAAGAAAGCCTACCGCAAACTTGCGATGAAGCACCATCCCGACCGCAATCCCGAAGACAAGGGAAAAAGCGCGGAGGAGAAATTCAAGGAAGCGAAGGAAGCCTACGAGATCCTCTCCGATGCCGACAAGCGCGCCGCCTATGATCGCTACGGCCACGCCGGTGTCGACCCCTCGGCCGGCGCCGGCGCCGGGTTTTCCAACTTCGCCGACGCCTTCGGCGACATCTTCGGCGACATCTTCGGCCAGGCGCGCGGCGGACGGTCGAACGTCTACCGTGGCGCCGATCTGCGTTACAACCTCGAGATTTCGCTGGAACAGGCAGCGCACGGGACCGAAACCAAAATCCGCATTCCCACCATGGACGAATGCTCGGCCTGCCACGGCTCGGGGGCGAAGCCGGGCACCAGCCCCAAGACCTGCCCCACCTGCAACGGCCAGGGCCAGGTGCGCATGCAGCAGGGATTCTTTTCCATCCAGCAGGCCTGCCCCAAGTGCCACGCAACCGGCAAGGTCATTTCGGACCCCTGCACAACTTGCCAGGGGGCGGGACGCGTCAAGCAGCACAAGACGCTGTCAGTCAAAATCCCGGCCGGCGTGGACGAGGGCGACCGTATCCGCCTGGGAGGCGAAGGTGAGGCCGGGGTCAACGGCGGGCCGCCGGGCGACCTGTACGTTCAGCTGCACCTCAAGCCGCATGCGGTATTCCAGCGGGATCACGACGACCTGCACTGCGAAATGCCGATCAGCTTCACCATAGCGGCGCTCGGCGGCGAGATCGAGATTCCCACGCTAAGTGGTTCGGCCGGAATCAAGATTCCCCCTGAAACCCAAAGCGGGAAGATTTTCCGCCTGCGCGGCAAGGGCATCAAAGGGGTACGCAGCCATACCCACGGCGACCTGCTTTGCCACATGGTGGTAGAGACCCCGGTTCACCTTACCGAGCGGCAAAAGGAACTCCTGCGGGAACTGGAGTCGATCAACAGGAAAGATGCCGACCGGCACAACCCGCGGGCCAAGTCCTGGATGGACAAGGTGAAGGAATTCTTCGCCGAGTAGCAAAGAACAAAATGTTTAAATTCAGGCCCGGCGCCAGGTCGTGCCCTGCGGCGTATCCTCGAGCACGACCCCGGCATCGAGCAGTTCCTTCCTGATCCGGTCCGCCTCCGCGTAGCTCCTGTTCGTCTTGGCAACGGCGCGTTCCTGAATCAGGGCTGCGATCCGCTCGGGAGCATAGGCGTCGGCCGCGTCGTTTGCGCCCGCGCGCCAGCTAACTGCGTCCTGCGGCCGTTGCAGGAACTCCATCGCATCCCGTTGCAGCAGCCCCAGCACTCCGCCCAGAGAACGCAGCAAGGCACCCCTGCTGCGGCCCCCCCCCCGGTTGACCTCGTTCGCCAGTTCGAACAGCACGGCGACCGCCTCGGGCGTATTGAAATCATCATCCATCGCCGCGCGAAAGCGCGCCGCGTACGCGTCGTCCCAGTCGATCGCACCGGCCAGAGGTGCGCCCTTTAGCGCCGTATACAACCGCGCAAGAGCATGCTTCGCGTCGTCCAGATGCTGGTCGGAATAATTGAGCGGACTGCGATAGTGCGCGCGCAGGATGAAAAAACGCACCACCTCGGCATCGTATTGTTTCAGCACCTCGCGAATGGTGAAGAAGTTGCCGAGCGACTTGGACATCTTCTCATCGTCGATACGCACAAAACCGTTGTGCATCCAGTAGTTCACGAAAACATTGCCGTGCGCGCCCTCGGACTGGGCGATTTCGTTTTCGTGGTGGGGAAACTGCAGGTCCTGCCCGCCGCCATGAATGTCGAAATGCGCGCCCAGCAACTCGTTCGACATGGCGGAGCACTCTATATGCCAGCCCGGGCGACCCGCTCCCCAAGGCGACGGCCAGGCAGGTTCTCCCTCCTTGGCCCGCTTCCACAGCACAAAGTCGAGCGGGTCATGCTTGCTCGGATCGGTTTCGACGCGCTCGCCCGCCCGCAACTCGTCCAGCGACTTTCCTGATAGCTTGCCGTAGCCGGGGAACTTGCGCACCGAGTAGTTGACATCGCCGCTTTGCGCCTGATAGGCGAGGCCCTTGCCTTGCAGCGCGCCGATCATTGCGAGCATGCCGCCGATATATTGCGTGGCGCGCGGCTCCAAATCGGGCTTCTCGACTCCCAGTGCCGCAGCATCGTCATCCATTGAAGCAATGAAGCGCTGCGTCAGATCACCCATTGCCTCGCCATTCTCCAGTGCGCGGCGGATGATCTTGTCATCGACATCGGTAATGTTGCGCACGTAGGTGAGCGCAAAACCCGATGCGCGCAGCCAGCGCTGCACCAGGTCGAAAACCACCATGACCCGGGCATGCCCCAGGTGGCAGTAATCGTAGACGGTCATGCCGCACACGTACATGCGCACCTTGCCCGGTTCGATCGGGACGAAATCCTGCTTGCGGCGGGCAAGGGTGTTGTATATCTTCAGCATGCGCAAAAATCGGCCAGGACGCGGTCGGTTGCGCCGCGTTTTCCGCGCGCAGGCAGCCTCACGACCGAAACCCGGAAAGCGGCCTCTATTGTGAAGGTTCGTGTGTTCTTGCTAGAATGCAGAGTTAAATCCAACTGGCGTAAGAAAGTATAACACAATGCACCCCATCCTTCGCCGCACCGCAGTCACATTGAGCCTCGTTTTGGCTGCAGCCGCCGTACACGCCGATGAGCTGCAGGACATAAATCGAATGATGCGGCAAGGCCAGTTGCCCCAGTCGCTGGAACGCGTCGATAAATTCCTGGCCGGCAAGCCGCGCGACGCGCAGGGGCGCTTCCTGAAGGGGCTGATCCTGACCGAGATGAACCGGCCGTCCGAGGCGATCCAGGTGTTCGCGAAGCTGTCGGAGGACTATCCGGAACTGCCTGAGCCGTACAACAATCTGGCGGTTCTGTACGCATCCCAGGGCCAGTACGAAAAAGCCAGGACCGCATTGGAAAGCTCGATCCGCACCCATCCGAGTTACGCGACTGCGCACGAGAACCTTGGTGACATCTACGCCAAGCTTGCCAGCCAAGCCTACGACAAGGCGCTGCAACTCGACTCCTCCAATACCGGCGCCAAGACCAAACTGGCGATGATAGGCGAAATGATCGGCGGCGGAACAAGCGCTGCCCGTGCAACTTCACGCCCGGACCCGGTCAAGCCGGCGGAAGCGGCCCTGGGGAAGACCGCCGATGCAGGCAAGGCCGGCGTGGTCGCAAGCGCTCCCAAATCAGATTCCGGCCCCAAAACAGCCGAACCAGCGGTCAAGGCCGGCGGCGAACAGCGCGCCGAGTCAGAGGAACTCGTAAAGACGGTGCGCGCCTGGGCCAACGCCTGGGCCAAAAAAGATGTACAGGGCTACCTTGGGTACTATGCGCAGGATTTCAAGACGCCCAAGGGCGAAGCGCGCGACGAATGGGAAAAAGCGCGCAAGCAGCGCATCAATGCACCGAAGAAAATCGAGGTCGGCATCGAATCGCCCAAGGTCAGCATCAGCGGAGACAACGCCGCGAGCGTGAGCTTTCGCCAGAATTACCGTTCGGACGTAATCAAGACCTCGGGAACCAAGACGCTGGTCATGGTCAAAGCCAACGGCAAATGGCTGATACGTGAAGAGCGGGTCAACTAATTGATGGATCTTAGGCGCGGATTTTCGAACCTGCTGCTAGCCGGGGCGTTTTGCCTTGCCAGTTCGCTCATCGGCCTTTCCTCGCCACCGGCCCAAGCCGACCAGGGTACGGATAACCTGCTCGGCAAAGCGTTCGAGGAAATCGAGAACAACCGCCTTGACCAGGCCCTGGTTCACGTCGAAGCGCTGCTTCGCGCAAAGCCTAATTTCCGCCTGGCCTACCTGATCAAAGGCGATCTGCTGTTGGCGCGAGGCCGCGCACTCAAGACCTTCGGCAATCCGCCCCAGGGTCCGAGCGAAAGGCTGGACGACCTGCGCGCCGAAGCGATGGCGCGACTGCAAGCCTACCGCCAGCGTCCGTCGCAGGACCAGGTGCCGCGCTACCTGATGCAGATGCGGGAGGATCAGCGTTACGCCATCGTCGTCGACAACAAACGTTCGCGCCTGTACCTTTACCAGAACGAGAACGGCCGGCCGCGCTTCGTCGCCGATTATTACATCAGCACGGGCAAACGCGGCGGTGAGAAAACCCGCGAGGGCGATGAAAAAACACCCGTAGGCGTGTACCACGTAACCGCTAGCCTGCCGCGCAAAAAACTCTCGGACTTCTACGGCAGCGGCGCATTTCCGATCAGCTACCCCAATGAATGGGACAAACGCCATGGCCGGAACGGCCACGGCATCTGGCTGCACGGCACGCCGAGCGACACCTACAGCCGGGCACCGCGCGCCAGCAACGGCTGCGTGGTCCTTGCCAACGCCGACCTGGACGCATTGTCGGAGAAACTGCAGATCGGGCTTACGCCGGTGATTATCAGCGAACAAGTCGAATGGCTGTCGCTGGATGACTGGACAGCGGAACGCGATGCGCTCAATTCGGAAATAGAGCGCTGGCGCAGCGACTGGGAGGGCCTGGATACCGAGACCTACCTGACCCATTACGCGAAGAACTTTTCGGCCGACGGCGAGAATTTGTCCGAGTGGGCGCGCCACAAGCGCCAGGTCAACAGCGGCAAGAGCTGGATCAAGCTCAAGCTCTCCAATTTCAGCATGTTCCGCAATCCCGGCAAGGATGAACTGGTGGTAGTTACGTTCGACCAGGATTACCGCTCCAGCAATCTGTCCAACTCCATGAAGAAGCGTCAATACTGGACCAAGGAAGGCGGGAAGTGGCGGATCGTATACGAGGGCGCGGCGTAAATTCTGGTCTTGAGCGCTGTGGGCGCCAGGCGTGCTATCTGTTATCTGTATTGTCGGGCGGGGAACACCTTTAAACACTTGAGATCAACACCATGCGAATCTTGAAAATACTTGTTTTCGGCATCCTGCTCTGGTCGGGCCATGTCTTTGCCGCCAACCCGGTAGTTGAAATGAAAACCAGCGTCGGCACGCTACGCATCGAACTCTACGCCGACAAAGCGCCGAAAACGGTCGCCAACTTTCTCCAGTACGTCAGCGACGGCGTATATGCCGGAACACAGTTCCATCGCGTCATCCCCGACTTCATGATTCAGGGCGGCGGCTTCGACCGCGAATTTCGGCAAAGGCCGACGCGCGCTCCGGTCGAAAACGAGGCCGGCAACAGGGTGAAGAACGAAATCGGCACTGTAGCCATGGCGCGCACACAGAACCCGCAGTCGGCCACAATTCAGTTTTTCATCAATGTCGCCGACAATGCCGCGCTTGATTTTCGCGAACCCAGCCCCGCCGGTTTCGGCTACGCCGTGTTCGGAAAGGTCAGCGCCGGGATGGACGTCGTCATGCGTATCGCCCGCAGCCCCACCGGCCCGGGCGGTCCCTTCGACAAGGATGTGCCGCAGCAGGCTGTCATCATCGAATCCGTCAACCTTGTTTCAGACAAATAGCGAGCCCACCATGGTCAAACTGCATACCAATCACGGCACCATCACCTTCGAACTGGACGCGGCCAAGGCGCCGAAAACGGTGGCGAATTTTCTCGCCTATGCCCGTAGCGGCCACTACGACAACACCGTGTTTCACCGCGTCATCGACGGTTTCATGATCCAGGGCGGCGGCTTCGAGCCGGGCATGAAACAGAAGCCGGCGTCGGCACAGGTGGAGAACGAAGCCAACAACGGTCTCAAGAACGATCGCTATACCGTCGCCATGGCGCGCACCTCCGATCCTCACTCGGCCAGCGCCCAGTTCTTCATCAACGTCAAGGACAACGCCTTTCTCAACCACAGCGCACCCACATCGCAGGGCTGGGGCTATTGCGTATTCGGAAAAGTGGTCGAAGGCATGGATGTGGTGGACAAGATAAAAGGCGCAAAAACCGGCAGCCGGGGCGGCCACCAGGATGTGCCGGTCGAGGACGTGATCCTGGAACGCGCAGAAGTGGCGTGAGCGAAAGCGCGCAGCGCCTGGACCGGGGCAACAGTCCGAGCATCGCCGCGCCGTGCGCCGAGTTCCGCGCCAACCCGGCCATTTGAACACGCTCTTCATCTCCGACCTGCATCTGTGCTCCGGCAGACCGGAGATCAACCGCAGTTTCTTCGGCTTTCTCGAACGCGAGGCGCGGAGCGCCAGCGCGCTCTATATCCTCGGCGACCTGTTCGAGTACTGGGCCGGTGATGACGACCTCGGCGACCCGTTCAATGCTTCAGTGGTTGCCGCCCTCGCACTGCTCGTGCGCAGCGGCGTTCCCGCCTACCTGATGCACGGCAACCGCGATTTCGTGATCGGCGAGGCGTTCGCGCATGCGAGCGGCGCGACGCTGCTGCCCGATCCCACGCAGTTGGACCTGTGCGGCCAAACAACGCTGCTCATGCACGGAGACACCCTGTGCACGCTGGACCGCGATTACCAGGCGTTCCGGCGCGAAGCGCGCAGCGATGCGTGGATAGGCGCGATGCTGCAGCGCCCGCTGGCCGAGCGCAAGGCGGCGATCGAGGCAATGCGCCGGCAAAGCGAACAGCAAAAGCGCGATAAGTCGATGGAGATCATGGACGTGGATCCGGCCGAAGTCGAAGCAGCATTGCGCCGCCACGGCTACCCGCGGCTGATCCACGGGCACACCCATCGCCCCGCATTCCATCTGCACACGGTCGACGGCCATGCCTGCGAACGCTGGGTGCTGGCCGACTGGTATCAGCGAGGCAGCTATCTCGCCTGCGACGATTCGGGCTGCCGCGCGGTCGAGTTGGAATGCTGACGGGGTTCCGCCTCAGCCATTCAATCCGCGATCCAGGTCGGCCTGGATGTCCGCGAGCGCCTCCAGCCCGACCGCGACGCGCAGCAGTCCCTCGCCTATGCCCGCCGCCTTGCGCGCATCCGCGCTGATACGGCCGTGGGTGGTGGTCGCAGGGTGCGTGATCGTCGTCTTGGTGTCGCCCAGATTCGCGGTAATCGAGATCATGCGCGTCGCGTCTACCACGCGCCAGGCCTCGTCGCGCCCGCCCTTCACTTCGAACGACACCACTGCCCCGCCCAAACGCTGCTGCTTTTGCGCCAGATCGAACTGCGGATGGGAAGGCAGCCCCGGATAGTACACGCGCTGGATGCCCGGGTGCCGTTCCAGCCACTGCGCCAGATGCAGTGCAGCCTGCGACTGCGCATCCATGCGCAGCCTGAGCGTTTCCAGCCCTTTGAGCAGCACCCAGGCGTTAAACGGCGACAGGCTCGGCCCGGCGGTGCGCAGGAATCCGTACACGCCGTCCATTACCGGTCCGCGCGCACCCAACACCGCGCCGCCCAGCACCCGGCCCTGGCCGTCCAGATACTTGGTGGCCGAGTGGATTACCAGATCGGCCCCAAGCTGCAGCGGCTTTTGCAAAGCCGGGGTGCAGAAGCAATTGTCCACCGCCAGCAGCGCGCCGGCGCGTTTGGACAGGGCCGCAAGCGCCGCAATATCGGCGATCTCGGTAAGCGGATTGGACGGCGTTTCCAGGAACAGCAGTTTGGTGGTAGTGCGCAGCGCGCCTTCCCAGGCGGCGATGCTGGCACCGTTGACGAAGGTCGTCTCCACGCCGAACTTGCCCATGATGTTGGAGAACAACTGCACCGTGGAACCGAACACGCTGGCCGAACAGATCACGTGGTCGCCCGCTTTGAGCATGGCCATTGCCAGGGCGAGAATCGCCGACATGCCCGAAGCGGTGGCGACGCAGACCTCGGCGCCTTCGAGCGCTGCAAGACGCTCCTGGAAAGCGCTCACCGTAGGATTAGTGAAGCGCGAATAGATATTGCCCTCGCCGCCGCCGGTGAAGCGCGCCGCCGCCTGTGCCGCATTCTCGAACACGAAACTCGAGGTGAGGTACATCGCCTCGGAATGCTCGCCAAACTGGCTGCGGTGTATGCCGGTTCTCAACGCCAGTGTGTCGAATTCAGTCTGATCTGCCATATTTGCGTCCGTAAAAATACAAAAACCCGATCAGCTTTTAGCTAAGTCGGGTTTCCCACGCTTTAGCTGCATTTGTTTGCCGGTTCGCTGCCCGCTCGACCGGCTGCGCCCGCAAGCTATGCTTCAAATCGGCGCAGAACTACGTTACTACCGCAGCACGCGGGTGTCAATTCCCGCGCCTATTCCCACGCCTATTCGGTTTCCACCAACCCCAAGTCCAGCTGCGTGCTTTCGGTCTCGTCGAGGGACTCCCCGCGCGCGCCGTTGCGATGATTTTCCACGCTATCCAGGTATTCGCGCGTGATGTCGCCGGTGATGTAGCTGCCGTCGAAGCAGGAGGTTTCGAACTCGGTCAGCCGGGGATTGGCTTCGCGCACAGCCGCTTTCAGCGCGTCCAGATCCTGGTACACAAGCGCGTCAGCGCCGATTTCGCGCGCGATCTCCTCGTCGCTACGGCCGTTGGCGATCAGTTCCTGGCGCGTGGGCATGTCGATGCCGTAGACGTTCGGATAACGCACCGGAGGAGCAGCCGAGGCAAAGTACACGCGGTTCGCGCCCGATT
>Ga0194060_10000987_pt1 | contig 20774 bp, 13 predicted proteins | sample SepL225m_MetaG_FD_163427 | JGI IMG/M metagenome (GOLD analysis project Ga0194060, IMG submission 163427) | Anoxic zone freshwater microbial communities from boreal shield lake in IISD Experimental Lakes Area, Ontario, Canada - Sep2016-L222-5m | ecosystem: Environmental > Aquatic > Freshwater >... | reverse complement strand
AGGGCCTGGACGCCCTGCTGACCGTCAAGGTGTCGGCGAGCGACGCCAGACTGCCGATCGGGCAGAGGGTCGCAGTCGGATTCGATGCCACCCATGCGCTGGCTTTTTCCGCTGAAGGACTGCGGCTGCCGATAGCGCATTGAGGCGATCTGTAGCGTGGCAGTCACAGCTTGCCAGCAACGGCGCCGAGCCCTTCAGTCACCAACTCGATCATGCGCTTGTAACCCGCTTCATTGGGATGAACGCCGTCCTCTGAGTAGGCTTTTTTCAATCCCTTGTTCTCGTCCACCATCGGTGTGTAGTAGTCAACATAGACCAGTCGCTTGCGACGCGCATAGTCCTTGAGCCGTTCGTTGATGGCAACAATTCTGTCGGCCGGTTTGATTTCCGGATTCCAGTAGTAACGATTGGCCGGCAGCACGGCACACAGCACCACCTTGATGGCGTGCGCCTGCGCCAGTTCGACCATGGCAAAGATATTGCCGACGATCATGTCATCGCTGGCCAGGCCGGTATTGCCGGCGACATCGTTGGTGCCAGCCAGAATCACAACCGTGTCGGGCTTGAGATCAATCACGTCCGCTCGAAAGCGCAGCAGCATCTGCGGCGTGGTCTGCCCGCTGATGCCACGGTTCAAATACGACTGGTTCCAGAACGACGGCGTCCAGAATTCGGTAATCGAATCGCCCATGAAGACGACGCGCCTGGCCTCGCTCACCTGCGCTGCCAGTGCCGAGCCCAACGCCGGATCCGTGGTGGACGCCTGCCCGGTTTCCATGCGCCCAGCAAAACGGCGGCTGAAGGTCGGCAACTCGGCCACACACACGCTGAAATCGTACCAACCGCCGCTGGGCTTGAGCGAGCAGCGGTACGTGACTTGCGCTTGTGCTGCGACTGCATAACGCACCGGCGCAGCGTCAAAATAGGCGTTAGCCCGGAGCTCGAAGGTGCAGGCCACCGTGCCGCCGTTGTGCAAGCGTGCCGTCAACTCAGCTGTAGCCGGATCAAAGCCCAGTTCAAGTTCCGGTGCGGGCGCTGGCGACTGCGATGTCAGTGCCCCCGTGAAGTGCCGGTGAAACCCGTTCGGGCCGAGCAGCCACAAGTCGTAACCCGGTTGCGTCTGCGCAATCGGCCAGGATCCATGCAAGCTCTTGCCCGGCTCCACGGTGTAGCGGCGCGGAATCTGCGCCAGATTGCGCTGGTCATAAACATGAAATACCGCCGCTGCCGCACCGGTGTTGACAAAGGCCAGCGTCACTGCCTGCGCTCCGGGCTGGCACACGCTGTTGACCTGCAGTTGATAGGGCAAGGCGCGCGAGGGCCGTGTGCCTGGGGTCTGGGCCGGCGCGACTGCCGCCACCGGTATCGTCGGCATGGTACGCGCCGGCAAAGCGCGTGTGCGTGCAGCCCGTGCCGCTGTCGCCGGCAACTTCGGCAGGGCCGAGCGATTGGGTCGTGCAAAGTCCAGAGCGCTCGTGAGGTCGCCGCAAACCGCGCGCCGCCAGGCTGAAATGTTGGGTTCCATCACCCCAAATCGGCGCTCCATGAAACGGATCACCGAGGTGTGGTCAAAGACCTGCGAGTTGATCCAGCCGCCTCGGCTCCAGGGCGAAATCACCAGCATCGGCACACGGGGACCGAGTCCATAGGGTTGGTGCAGCAACGCCCTGTCCTGGGCACTGCTGCGGTAGCTAACCAGGTTCTCGTGGTACTCGCCGCGCGTGTCGACGCTCGATCCACCCGCCAGTTGGCGCTGCGCCGGGTCCGGGTGCCAGGCCGCGTATGAGGGAACTGCGGGCGGCGGAACATGGTCAAAAAAACCGTCGTTCTCGTCATAGTTCAGGATCAGAACCGTGCGACTCCAGACCTCGGGGTTGGCGGTGAGCGCCTCCAGCACGCGCGCCGTGTAGTGCGCACCCTGCGCCGGACTGGACTCGGCAGGATGCTCCGAGTCCAGTTCACTGGCCACGATCCAACTGATCTGGGGCAGCGCATTGGCCAGCACGTCGGCCCTGAGCTGATCGAGGTTGCGGGTGCTGCAAGCGCGTGCCCTGAGTTGTTCCGAGGAACCGGGTACACCCGCATAGGCATCCCGAAAAACCTTGAAAAACGCCAGAGGGTTGTCGTCGTAGTTGTCGTTAATAGTCTGGTAAACCTGCCAACTGATCCCGGCTGCCTGCAGGCGCTCCGGGTAGGTGGTCCACGAGTAACTGTCGCGCCCGCTCTGCGGTGCCAGCGTGGCTATGTCGTTGAAGGTGGCGGGCCCCGCGCCCTGCGCGTGCGGGTCATTGTTGCCGGTCCACAGGAACAGCCGGTTCGGCGTCGTGCCGCCCTGGAACGAGCAGTGGTAGGCATCGCACAGCGTGAATGCATCGGCCAGCGCGTAATGAAACGGTAGGTCGGTCTGGGTGAAGTAGCCCATGGAATGGGCGCCTTTAGCCTGGGTCCACTGGTTCAGTTTGCCGTTGGCCCAGGCCTGTTGGGCATCGGGCCATGTATGGGCCGTTCCCTCGCAGCGCATCAGGGCAAAGTTGGCCTGCGTGTCCAGATGAAATGGCTGCGCTGCGCGGCCACCCTCGATCGGAATCGCAAACCGGTCCGAGAAGCCACGCACGCCACTGCAGCTGCCGAAATAGTGGTCAAACGAGCGGTTCTCCTGCGTCAGCACGACGATGTGCGCCACGTCCTGCAGGCTGCCGGTCCGGCTGTCGGCATCAATCGCCAGTGCCTTGCGAATCGCCGGCGGCAGCATTGACAACGCAGCCGCAGTGCCCAGCGTGCAGGCACCGGTTTGCAGAAAGTGACGGCGTTCCATGCCAGCTCGGCTCAAAGCCCGGTGCGCTCAGGGCGCACCAGCCCAGACAAAGGTGGCAACGCTCGCAGCCGGCATGCTGTGCTCGAAACTCTGGCCCGCCGACGTGACGGTGAAGCGCCGCTCGGCAGTTGCCGAATTCACCACGACCAGTGCCATCGAGTGGTCATCCGAATTCTGGAACGCCACGCTCTCGATTCCGTCCAGACCGCTTGTTGAATCGATGCGACGCGCGCCCGGGCGCACAAAGCGGCTGACATGTGCCAGCGCGTAGTAATCAAAATTTCGCGTCACCGTGCCGGTCGCGGAGTTGATCGTCACCACACCACGGCAGTCGGTGCAGCCCCCTGTGTGTGGGCCATGATTTTCGTCGAGTGCGATATTCCACAGCAAGACACCCTTGGCCCAACCCCGGGTCGTACCGATAATCAGATTGCGCATGTACCAGGGCAATGTTTCTGCCCAATAGGGTTTCCAGTCGCCCCCCGAACACTCGGTGAAATAGGTTTCCTTGTCCGGATAGGCGTTGTGCACCTGCGTCTGTGCCGCCACATCACCGGCATAACAGTGCCAGGCAACGCCGGCCACATAAGGGTTTGCCGTGGGATCAGCCAGAACCTGCAACGGGGCCTGCGGCTCATCCCAGTTGTGGTCCCAGTCCAGAATCCGAACCGGCGTTTTGCGCGCTGCGAGCAACGGCCCCAGGTTCTGGGCAATGAGGCGTGCCCGCATGGCCGGGTCCAGTCGCATGCCGGGGTAGTCCGGCGGCTCGAAATGCGGTTCGTTCTGCAATGTCAGCGCAAACAGGGGAACGCCTTCGGCCTCCATGGCGTCAGCAAACTTTCCAAGATAGGCGGCAAACGCGCCGTAAGCCTGCGGCAGCAGCGTGCCCTGAATCAGGCTGTTTGTGCTCTTCATCCAGGCCGGCGCACTCCACGGGCTTGCCATGACGCGCAACTGCGGGTTGACTGCCAGCGCGCTCTTGAGTACTGGCAGCACATCGGCGCGCATCGGGTCGATGGAGAAGTTGTCCAGCAGGTAATCGGTCTGCCCGGGCGCGACATCATCAAGCGAATAGTGCCGCAGCGAGAAGTCGGAGGCGCCAATCGTCAGTCGCGTAAAACTCAGGCCGATACCGGGCGCCTTGCCGAACAGGTCGGCCATCAATGCACTGCGCTGCTGCGCGTTCATGCGGTTCTGAATCAGCCAGGCCGAGGCGTCGCTGATATTGGCACCAAAACCGACGATTTCCTGGTAGCGCTGGAGCGGATCAACCGCAATATTAAGTGGCAAGGTCGATTGCTTGTTTGTAAAGTTCTTGCCCGCTTCCAACGACAGAAGCTTGGACTGATCGGGCAAGGTAACCCAGGTCTGAACCGCCGGGCCGATAACCGTCGGCTGCGTCTGACCGGCACCACCACAGCCTAGCAACACCATCCCGACCACCACTGGCGTTGACACACACCACTTCAAGCTTTGCATCATCGTTTTGCCTTTGCCCATCAAGAAGTCCATCCGATCATCGTCCGCGCCGTCCTAAAGGCGCTGCTCTGTCGCCCGGTCGAACAGTGAAATCCGGTCTGCATCAAGCGAGAAACGGACTGTGTCATCAACGCAAAAGCTCAACGCGCCCGATACCACACTGGAGAGCAGCTTGCCGTCGAATTCGAGCCACACCACGTGGTGATTTCCCATCGGCTCGATCAGGCTGACTGTTGCCTCAAATTGTCCATCAGCATGAATCTGCAGGTTCTCGGGCCGAATGCCCAGAACCACTTCCCGATCTGCGCCCGCCTGGGCGCGCAAGGCGTAGGCCCTCACATCGAGCGACAGACCGTGCGACTCGAAGCGGACCGAGTCGGCATCCGGTTTGAGGTGCCCGTGCAAGAAGTTCATCGCCGGCGAACCCAGAAAGCCCGCGACAAACAGGTTCTCGGGCCTTTCATAAACCTCGGAGGGAACGCCGATCTGCTGAATCCTGCCGGCGTACATCACCACAATGCGTGTGGCCAGCGTCATGGCCTCGACCTGGTCGTGGGTCACGTAGATCATGGTTGAGTGCAGATTCTTGTGCAGCAGTTTGAGCTCGCGTCGCAATTCAGCACGCAGTTTGGCGTCCAGATTGGACAATGGCTCATCGAACAGGAAAACGCCCGCCTCACGCACCAGGGCCCGGCCAATGGCCACGCGCTGGCGTTGCCCGCCTGACAACTGCGCAGGCTTGCGCTGGAGCAGCGGCTCCAGGTGCAGCATGTGCGCAGCACGCTGAACGCGGCGCTCAATTTCCGCCTTGGGCGTGCCCTTGATGCGCAAGCCAAACGACATGTTGCGCTCGACGGTCATGGTGGGATAGAGGGCATAGGACTGGAAAACCATGCCGATATTGCGATCGGTCGGGTCGGCCCATGTCATGTCCTGCCCGCCAATGTCGATGCGCCCGTCGTTCACGTCGATCAGGCCCGCAATGCTGTGCAGCAAGGTCGACTTGCCGCATCCCGAAGGCCCGAGCAGCACCAGGAACTCGCTCTGCTGCACGTCGAGATCAAGATCCTTAATGACTTCGTTTGCACCGAAGCGGACACACAGTTTTTGGATGCTGACGCTGCTCATGGATTAGCCCTTTACCGCACCGGCGGCGATACCGCGCACGAACCAGCGCCCGGAGAGGAAATAGATGGCAAGCGGCACCAGCGATGTCAGTATCGTCGCGGCCATGTTGACGTTGTAGAGCCGCGTCCCGGTGGTCGTGTTGATCACGTTGTTGAGCTGCACCGTCATCGGCAGGTTCTCGCGGCCGGCAAATACCAGGCCCAGGATGTAGTCGTTCCAGACCCCGGTGACCTGCATGATGGCCGCAACAATGATGATGGGCGTTGACATCGGTAGCATCAGCTGCAGGAAGATCCGGACAAATCCGCCGCCATCAATTCGCGCCGCCTTGAACAGCTCTTGCGGAATGGAGAGGTAGTAATTGCGAAACAGCAGCGTCATCACCGGCATGCTGAAGATGATGTGGACCAGCACGATGCCAGACAGGGAACTGAACAGTCCGAGCGTGGCCAGGATGCGCACCAGCGGGTACATCATGACCTGCACCGGAATAAAGGCGCCCATCATCAGGATGGCGAAAAGCACATTCGCACCACGCGGTTTCCAGAACGACAGCGCATAGCCGTTGAGTGCGCCCAGCAATATCGGCAGGATGGTGCTGGGGATCACGATCAGCACCGAGTTCCAGAAACCGCCGCGAATGCCTTCGCAGGCAACGCCGGTGCAGGCCGCGGTCCAGGCCGTAACCCAGGGCTCGAGCGTGATCTGTATCGGGAACGCAAAAATATTGCCCAGCCGGATTTCATCCATCGACTTCACCGACGTGACCAACATGATGTAGAGCGGCAACAGAAAGAACGCCGCCGCCGTCAGCAGAAATGCATAGACGCCGATGCGCGCCGGACGCAACCGGGAACGGCGGCGAAGCGGCTGCGTAACAGCAAGCGTACCGCTCATGATTTCCCCGCCTGCACCCGGGCCGACCGGCTGCGCACCAGCATGAAGGGCAGCACCAGCAGCAAAACCGTCAGCAACAACACAATCGAGCCGGCCGAAGCCAGTGCGATGTTGGCGCGGCCAAACAGGTGCTCCATGATGAACTTTGCCGGCACCTCGCTGGCGGTGCCGGGCCCGCCCTGCGTCATCGACACAACCGAATCAAACACCTTGACCACCGCCGTGAACAGCAAGACAAATACGGTGGCGACGGTCGGGCCCAGCATCGGCAGGATGATCGAAACATAAACGCGCCAGGTCGGAATTCCATCGATGCGTGCGGCCTTCCAGATCTCTTCGTCAATGCCACGCAAACCGGCCAGCATCAGCGCCATCACCAGGCCCGAGGCCTGCCAGACAGTGGCAATCACGATGGTGTAAATCACCATGTCCTGATCGATGATCCAGTCGAAGCTGAAGTCCGCATAACCCATCTGCCGCACGGCTTGCTGGATGCCGTTGCCGGGGTTGAGCATCCACTGCCAGACCAAGCCAGTGGCAACAAACGACATGGCGTAGGGGTAAAGAAACACGGTACGCAAGGCGCCTTCGGCCATCACTTTCTGGTCGATGAAAACCGCCAGCAGAAAACCCAGCACCATGCAGGCCGCAATGAACAGCACGCCATACAAAGCCAGGTTCTGCAGGGACAGCAACCAGCGGTCATTGTCAAACAGCCGCTGGTACTGCGCCCAGCCGACATACTGGTCCGACGGAAAAGTCCGCGAGTTGGTGAATGAAATCTTCAGCGACCACAACACCGTGCCCAGATAAGCCACCAGAACCGTGCTGGCCAAAGGCAATAGCGCAGCCCAGGACACAAACTGGCGCAACAGCTGTTTGGGCTTTATGGTCATGACCGCACGCAATACATCGTCAATTCTTCAAGGCCGAAGCAATGTCCTTTTGTACTTTTTCCACCGCTATGTTCTTGTTCCAGTATGCCGTCAGAATATCCGATAGCGAACCATTCTGATCCGGGTTCAGATAGACCTCGCCATTGCCGAGCTGGCGTGACTTGTCCTTCATGATGGCCAAGCCCTGCTGGGCGCAGACGTCCATCTTCGACACATCGACATCGGTGCGAACCGGAATCGAGCCCTTCTTGTTGCTGAAATCGACCTGTGTGGCCGGCGCCAGCATCAGGCCGGCCATCATCTTCTGCGCCTTGATGGCTTCGGCATTCGTGGTTTTGGGAAACACGAAAACATCACCCTGGATGATGTACGGTGACTTCGGCCCAAAGCCGGCGATGCAACCGTAATCCTTGCCCGGCAGTTGCCTGGCCTGTGCGAATTCTCCTTTGGTCCAGTCGCCCATGATCTGCACGCCCGCTTTGCCGGTGATGAGCAGCGCGGTTGCGTCGTTCCAGTTGCGCCCCGGGGCGCCCTTGTCCACGTAGGCCTGCAAACGCTTGAAGGTGAGCAACACGTTCTTGAAGGCATCGCCCTGAATTGCTTTGGCATCGCGGTCACGCAGCACCTTGAGGTACAGATCGGTTCCACCGACGTTGGCCAGCACAGCCGTGAAGACGATGTTTTCCTGCCAGGGCTGCCCACCATGGGCCAGCGGTATCAAGCCGGCCACCTTGAGTTTGTCGAGCGCGGCAAACAACTCGTCCATCGACTTGGGCTCAGCAGCAATTCCGGCCTTTTTGAACGCCGCCTTGGAGTACCAGAACCAGGTCGGCATATGGATGTTGACGGGTGCTGCGTAGAAGTGTCCTTTAACCCGCACTACGTTGAGCACCGGCTCAGGCAGGAACTTGTCCCAGCCGTCGCGCAGCGCGACGTCATCCACGTTGTTGAGCATGCCCTGTTCGACCAGGTCGAGAAACTGCTTCGAGGTATTGAACTGCGCCGCAGTTGGTGGATTGCCACCAACAATGCGGTTCACCGCCACCGAGCGTGCCTGCTCGCCAATCGAGATCGCCGTATCGACCCAAACGCCACCGGCGGCGTTGTAGGCATCGGAGAAAGTTTTGACGGCGGCCGATTCGCCACCCGAGGTCCACCAGTGAATCACTTCTGCCTTGGGGCCAGCCGCATGGGAGAGCGCGCCGATTCCGAGGGACAAGGCCAGCGTCAGCAGTTTGAGTTTCACAGTTCGCCTTTCAAAAATGACCGGTACCATTTGCCGCTGAGTTTGAGCCGGCGTTGCTGTGTATTGAAATCCACATGCGTCAGACCAAAGCGCCGGATGTAACCCTCGGCCCACTCGAAGTTGTCGAGCAGACTCCATGCAAAATAACCCTTGATCGGGATGCCCTTGGCAACAATCTCCTGCAACGCCTGCAGATGACGCACCAGATAGCGCCGTCGCTCGACATCGTCAACCTCACCCGTGGGTGACACCACGTCTTCGTAACTGGAGCCATTTTCGGTCAGGTAGATCGCCGCCGGCTGGTAGTCCCTGGCCACGCGGTCAAGCAGCGTAACCATGCCGTCCGGCGAGACCTCCCAGCCAAACGCTGTGCGCTCCACATTGGGAGAATCGACCACCCGAGTCGCCATCGCGCCCCGGCCCGGTGCATCGGCAACTATTTCGGGAAAGTAGTAATTGACCCCCAGGAAATCGGTCGGCGTGGCAATGGTTTGCAGATCACCATCCTCTACCAGCGGCGCCTGGTCACCCAGAATCTTCCAGACGTCGGCCGGATAGCCGCGCCCGTGCAGCGGGTCAAGAAACCAGCGGTTGCGCAAGCCATCATGGCGCAGCGTTGCCGCCACGTCTTGCGCGCTGTCCGACGCAGGGTAAAGCGGATGCAGACTCAGGGCGGCACCGACTTTGGCGTCGGCCACGTTGCGGCGGATCACCGGTATCGCCAGCCCATGCGACACCAGCACGTTATGACAAACCTGCAGCGCAGTGCGGAAGTTCTTCAAGCCCGGTGCATGCCCGCCTTCATAGTTGCCGATAAAAGCAGTACACCAGGGTTCGTTGTGCGTGATCCAGTGTTTGATGCGGTCGCCCAGATGCCGGCTTACGACATCGGTGTATTCGACAAAAGCGGCCACCGTTTCCCGATTGGCCCACCCGCCCTGATCCTGCAAAGCCTGTGGCAGGTCCCAGTGGTAGAGCGTGACCCAGGGTTCGAGCCCGCGTTCGAGCAAGCCGTCCACCAGGCGCGAATAGAAGTCCAGACCCTTCTGATTGGGAAGGCGACCGCGGCCTTCGGGAAAGATCCGGGGCCAGGCGATGGAGAAGCGGTAGGCATTTGTGCCGAGGTTGGCGGCGGTGTTGAGATCCTGCGGCCAGCGGTGGTAATGGTCGCAGGCCACGGCACCGCTGGAGGCGTCGCGGATATGACCCGGCGTGGCACAAAAGCGATCCCAGATCGACTCGCCGCGGCCATCCTCCTGCACCGCGCCTTCGATCTGATACGAGGAGGTGGAACAGCCCCATCGAAAGTCTGCGGGGAAGTCGCTGCGTTTGAGAATCGGCAGATCGTTGGTCCTGGTGTTCGTCATGGTTCTATCGCTGCAATAACCAGTCATTTGGAAAGGTTTCCAATTCTAGACAAAAAGAAGTCGCTGCCACATCCGTAGCTACCCTTAGTCGAACATCTTTACATCTTGGCCCGTGCGCGACTTTTGCGTGCCGCGACTTGGGGCTGCACGGTGCCCTGTGCCATGGCGACCGATGCGCGCCAGGTCACACTGACCGGAAATTTCCGCTGCACTACTTGCGTCTCGCCATAGCAGTGGTTGAGCAGCCAGCGCAGGCCATTGAGAGTGATCTGACGCCAGGGAATATGCACCGACGTCAGCTGGGGCGCCGAGTATTCAGCGTTATGGGTATCGTCGTAGCCCAACACCGAAATGCTTGCGGGTATCGAAATTCCGGCTTGCTGAAAAAAGGCCATCGCCCCGACGGCCATTTCATCGTTGGCACAAAAAAGCGCTGTGAATTCATGGCCTGACGAGGCCAGGGAACGTGCCGAAGCCCATCCGCCTGCCGGAGAAAAGTCGCTCTCCAGCATCACCACCTGCGCCGGGGCAATACCCTCACGCTGCAGTTCACGCATAAAGCCGTCGATACGGGCAACGTTGTCGGGTGAAGTCCGTGGGCCTGCGATGACGGCAATTTTGCGATGCTGCATCTTGAGCAGTGCCTGCGCGGCCAGCATACCGCCGCGCTCATGGTCGGCGGGGAAACACTGCTCAGCGAACTTTTTGAAATAGTGGTTGAGCATCACCAATTTGTCCCGCTTGGGGCCTAGCGCTTCAATGTCCTGCTGACGCAGTGCGTTGCTCATCACCACCAGCCCGTCGCAACCACGCTCAATCAGGAATTCGATCCCTTCGATCGCCTGCTGCCTTGCATCGCCATCGCCACAACCAAAGGCAACTACCATGTGCCGGCCCGTGGTGCGCAATTCGTTGTCAATGGCACCAAGAATGGGGGTATAAAACGTCCCGACGAGCATCGGTATGTAGACGCCAATCATCTGCGAGGAACCCGACAGCAGCGACCGCGCCGCGTGTGATGGCCGGAACTCAAGTTCTGCAATCGCCTTGCGAACGCGCTCGGCCGTGGCGGGCGCCACCGACCCTCGGCCGCTGACTACCCGCGATGCCGTTCCAACCCCGACACCCGCCAGGCGCGCTACGTCCTTGATTGTGGCCATTAAGCTGTTCTCCCCTAATTGGAATAAGCCCTGAGCTGAGGGCATGTCAACACGTCAGCATCCAGTGCAGCGCCCGCCACCAGACCAATATTGGCAAACGCCGCCGCAAACGGGTGGGACGTTAACACACTGAAGGGCACGGTCACACTGGAAAAATCCGACGTCCGGCGCGAAAAACAAGCCAGCGCTATCTTGACCGTGTGCCGGCTGTTCAAGGCCCAACTGCTGATCACATTGCCGAGGTCCACTTCGCCCTGGCACACGCCAGCGCAGTCCATGGTCAGCATGACCCGCCCTTGCGCTGCCTGCAACACCACGACATCGAACTGCAAGACGCCCTGATCGCGGGCGTAGGCTTGCAGATCAGCGCCCTTGGCAGCCCCGGCATAAAACCGCGCCGCACCACCGAACCAGCGCACCAGCTTGGCATCCTGCTGGGTAGTGACTTGCGTGGTCTGCACGCGGATCACCGGCTGCGAAGCAGGCAAATCGAGCGTGGCATTCAAGTCATTCCCCACCGTTTGCCCGACCCATTGATTGGCCGCGCTGGCAATTTGCAAGGCGTAAGGCACCCGGTCCGACTGGTTGAAGATCATGGCGGTGGACGCCTGCGCACAGCCCGCGGGCCGCAGCGTGTCATCCAGCCGCGCCAGTTTTTCCCGGCTGGCGTAATTCAAGCCGTAGCCGGGTGCAAACAAGGGCGCATCTTCGGACGCAGCGAAGTTGATGCGGCTCTGACAAGGCGCCTTCGGCCAGAAAAACGGCAGGCGCCCGGTGAAGTCGTGTCGGATGCCGCCCGCTGCAGCGCGAAACAAAACATCGGCAAGCCCTTTGCCCTCGGTGCCAGGTAACCAGGCCACAACAAACGCATCCGACAAGTTGAGTAAATCGTTGGCGTACACCGGTCGCCCCGAAACCAGCACCGTGATCAGCGGCGGGCCCTGGCCGGCCACGGCCTGCAATGCGCGCAGGTCTTCGGGGTAACGGCTGCTGTGGCGCAGCGTGCCGGCCGCAGGGATGTCGCCGCTGCCTTCGGCATAGGGTGTCTCGCCGATGACTGCAATCACCGCGTCGAAGGCACGCACATCCAGACCCTGCGCACTTTCGCTAAACACCACGCTGGCAGCACCGACTGCTTCCTGGATGCCCGCAAGAATCGTGTCACCTGCCGGGAAGTGGCTGTTGGCATTGTGCGTTCCCTGCCAGCCCAGCGTCCAGCCACCGGTCTGGTTCTGCAGGCTGTTGGCAGACTTTCCGACGACGAGAATTTTTGCCTTGCGTGCCAGCGGCAGCCGCGCGTCGTTATTTTTCAAAAGCACCAGTGACTCCCGCACGGCGCGACGTGCCAGCGCTCGCGCCTGCAGCGCCTGCGGCTGGCCGGCATAAACACCCGCCGAAGGCCTCTTGCCAAACAGGCCGGCACGCAGCTTGACGCGCAGGATGCGCGAGACCGCATCGTCAATCCGGGCCATCGCAATCTCACCGGCTTGCACCTGCTCGATCGTGTTCGCAATGAAAGCGCGCCAGTTGTCGGGAACCATCACCATATCGACGCCGGCATTGATGGCCTGCGCGCAACCTGACTGATTGCAACCGGGAACCTGGCCTATACCGTTCCAGTCGGACACGACAAAGCCGTCGAAGCCCAACTTCTGTTTGAGCACCTCTGTCAGCAAAGCTTTGCTGCCGTGCAGTTTGCCGTAGTCGACGCCCGTTGCGACGTCATGCCAACTGTTGAAAGAAGCCATCACGGTCTGCACACCTGCGGCCAGCGCGCCGTAATAGCCCTGGCCGTGAATGTTGATCATGTCCGATTGCGTGACCGTGGCAAGCCCCTGGTCCTGTCCGCCGTTGGTCGCGCCGTCTCCGATGAAATGCTTGGCCGTCGCGATCACGTTGCCATCGTCTGAAAAACCACCCTGCATGCCACTGACATAAGCCTTGGCGTAATCATGGACCAGGCTGGCATCTTGCGAAAAACTCTCATAGGTCCGGCCCCATCGCAGATCACGCGCAACGGCCAGCGTAGGCCCGAACACCCAATTGATCCCCGTGGCACGCACTTGTCGACCCACCACGGCGCCAATGTCCTTAATCAAGGCCGCGTCATGCGCCGCACCGAGCCCGATGTTGTGTGGAAACAGACTGGCACCGTAAGCGTTGCCATGCCCATGTATGGCATCGGTGCCCCAGATCACCGGCACCTTGACCTTCATGTCGGTTGCCATCGACGCGTCGTAGTACTGGTCTGCCAAACGCACCCAATCCAAGATGGCCGAGAGCTTGTTGCCGTTGGGCCAGTAACCGCCACCATTGAGTACCGAGCCGATGTAGAACTCGCGCACCTGTTCTGGCGTGACGCTCTTGATCTCGGGCTGCGTCATCTGGCCAACCTTCTGCGCCAATGTCATACCGGCCAGAATGCGCGCCACTTCGGCCTCGACCTCTGGGCTCTTGGCGATCGCACTGGTAATGCTGGGCCAGTGGGACAGATTCGCAGCGGGCGATGTCACCGAAATTTTCCCCGGCACAGCGCAGGCAGTCAGGCACGACGCAAGCACAAGCGCCAGCACGCGACGGTAGGTCAAGGTGATGCCATGTGAGCCAAAACTAAGCCAGGGGCTGAGCGGCGCAATGCTGGGCAATGTAGGTCTCATGCGTTGGCATGACGTCAACACACTTCCTGACGACCGATTCGATATTGCCAAGGTAGGCCCTGATTTCCTCCACCGACCGTAAATCGACCAAGGGGTTGTAGCTCTGCGGGCGGATGCCCTGGCCATGCATCACCTGCACCCAACTCACATCGCCAAACAACTCCATGCCATCGCGGAAAATTCGCCCATTGCTGCTGAACAGATCAATCTTGTGCTGCAGCGTTGCCGGTATCTCCATGGTGCGGCAGTGATTCCAGAACGGCGAATCGTCGCGCTGCGTGGCTTTGTAATGCAGCACGATAAAGTCGCGAATGCGCTCGTATTCAAACTGCGTCTGGGTGTTGTATTCGTCGATATCGGCCTGTTGAAAACCCATCGCCGGAAACAACTTGATCACGCGCGCGATAGCGGTCTGGATCAAATGAATATTGGTGGACTCGATCGGCTCAAAGAAGCCGCTGGACAGGCCGATGGCCACACAGTTTTTATACCAGGTCTGCTGGCGCCGGCCCGGCACAAAGGGGATGTAGCGCGGCGCGGCGAGTTGCTTGCCATCCAGGTTGTTCAGCAGAATCGACGTCGCTTCGTCCTGGCCCATGAAACGGCTGGAATAGACGTGGCCGTTGCCGATGCGGTGCTGCAGCGGAATGCGCCACTGCCAGCCCGCCTTATGCGCCGTGGAGCGCGTATAGGGAAGCAGTGGCTGCACCGATGCGCAGGGTACGGCGATAGCCCTATCACAGGGCAGCCAATGCGACCAGTTTTCGTATTCGCGTTGGAGGGCGCCACCGATCAGCAGCGCACGCGTGCCGGAGCAATCAACAAAGAAATCGCCGGAAACTTTCTCGCCACTGGCCAGAACGACGGATTCGATGAACCCGTCCGCTTCCCGCAACACCGTTTCAACGATGCGGCCCTCGGTACGCACCACGCTGCGTGCCTCGGCGTAGCCGCGCAGGAATTTGGCGTAGAGACCCGCGTCAAAGTGAAACGCGTTGTTGATGTCCCCCAGCGGCGAGCCCGCCATTTCGGGTTCGCTGCGAAGGTATTTCGAATGCCGGGGTGCCAATGTATTGATCGAATAGTCGCCCAAATCCGATGCTTCACCGGCCTGATGCATCTTCAGCCAGTACTGGTAACAGGCAATGGGACCGAGGTCATGACCAATTTTGCCGAAGCCGTGAATATAGGAATCACCTATCTTGCCCCAGTTAACAAATTCGATGCCGAGTTTGTAAGTGCCCTGCGTCGCACGCAAGAACTCGTTTTCATCAATTCCCAAAGCCAGATTGAAATCCTTGATCAAGGGAATCGTCGCCTCGCCGACACCGATAGTGGAAATCTCGTCAGACTCAATCAGTCGAATCTGGTAGTGCCCCCCCATCAGACTGGAAAACGCCGCGGCAGTCATCCACCCTGCCGTACCGCCGCCCACGATGACGATGCGCCTGAGTCTGTTCCCGTCCATGATGACTTCCTTTGTTAATCGCAAACCTGCAGCGTAGCAAAAAAAAGGCCCTGCCGACTTACATCGGCAGGGCCTTATTTCATGGCCCGGTTCAGAACTTGTAGGTCGCGCCCAGCAATACCGAGCGTCCGAAATTCTCGTATTTCCAGGGCAGTTGACCGGTCGAAGACCCGGCGCTGCCAACGACTTCCGGACCCTGGGTTTGCACGGCTGGCGCATCCGTCAGGTTGTTGACCTGCAACAGGAGTGACAGGCCTTTGTAGGGACCACTGCCGAATGCGTAACCCATCTGGAAGTCCACTTGTTTTTCCGCTTCGATGTGCGTATTCAACTCGGTGTTCAGCAACACGCTGCGTGTTGACGCAGTAAACGGGGACCGATAGCGCTGGCTGATGCGAGTCGAGAAGCCCTGCGCCTCGTAGTAGAGCGTCAGGTTGTTGACGATGCCTGAAAACCCATCCAGATTAATGGGGTTCCCGTTCTTGTCGTTGGGTAGGCTGTTGCGCGTGATGGATTCGCTGACGATCAGGCCAAAATCCTTCAAGGCCGGCGTCAACAAAGCACCCTCGAGTGAAGCGCTCATCTCAATACCCCAGACCTTGCCACCCTGACCATTGGCCTGCGTGGTAACAGTACCAAGGTTGGGATTACATCCGGGCGTGGCTGAGGAGCAGCCTGCCGTCAGCGTCGTCGAGTAGTTCGTGAACATGGAGAAGTCACGCACTGTATCCTGACTGTAGATGAAGCTGTCCAGCGCCTTGTAAAACGCCGCACCCGCTACATAGCTGCTCTTGGCAAAGTATTTTTCCAATGAAAAATCAAGTGCCTTGGCGCGCCACGGTTGCAGATCCGGTACACCACCAGAGCCGGCAACCCAATGGCCGAGCGAACTGCCTGGCGAGTTTTCAACCAACTTCGGTTGATCGGCGCCGGCACGCATGTCGTCCATGCGCGGGCGTGCCATGGTCTTGGCCAAACCGAGCCGCGCAATGAGATCGGGCTGCAAAGTAAACGCCAGATTCAAACTTGGCAAAAAGTCGTTGTAGCTGGTTCCGCCGCTGACGGGTATAACCGAACCACTTCCCGGAGCACCCGGCGTGCCGCCGCCATCATTCCATTGAAAACCATCGGCACTTTGCTGGGTGTGAACCGCCTGCACCCCGACATTACCGCGCACCGGCGTCTTGCCCCAGCTTGAATCGATATCAAGCTTGGCGTAGCCGGTCGTTACTTTTTCATGCACGGCGTACTTGTTGGTATTGGCCGACCACGGGTCTTTTGCAGCTGCTGTGTACAAGCCCATCACGCTGGGCACATCCCACGACAGGATGCTGGTGTTGATACCGCCAACATTAATGGCCGCCGGTCCGCGCAAGGCGCTGGCAGGGATGGCCACGTTCGAGCTGGCCAGCGCCAGGCTGTAGGCATCAGACTGAACGTTCTTGTCACGCTGGGTGTAGTTCAAACCGGTTTCAAATGTGGAGAACAATCCGCCGTCGAGTTCACGCTTGCCAGACAGTCGGAACGACTTGATCTCGTCCTTGTAGGTCGGCGTGCGCATTTCAGCCCAGTTGGGATCATTGGTCAATTGCACATTGCTGGAACTCGCCAGATCCTGGGTGGTAGACCAGGACTGGCTGCCGCTGCTGCCAAGACCCGAGAATGTGAGAGGACCTCCGGCCAAGCCTTTGGCAACGGACTGAATGTATTTCTCGTCCCGGTTGGCGCGCGAATAGCCCAGATCTGCCACCGCTGTCCACTTGTTGGCCAATTTCAATTCATTTTTCCAGCCCAGCGACGTAATGTCATCGGTGCGGTGGAAGTTCTTTTCATAAACCAGGCTGCGTCCGCCATCCACCGTTCCGCTGGAAATAATGCTGTTGCCGTTGACAATCGAAGTGCCAACATTGGAGAACTGGGCGCCACCGCTCCAAAGCCCGATGTCACCGGCCCAATAGTTAGAGGCGCGATCCTGATCAAACTTGGAGTAATACAGGTCCACCACGCTGTGAAGGTCCTTGTTTGGCTTGAACTCCAGCACGGCCATCAAGCCATCGCGCACCTGTTTACTCGATGTCACGCTGGCTTCGAAACCTTGTGCAAACTGAGTTTTATTACCACCCGCAAGTGCGGGAACGCCTGTTGCGCCAGCACCCCATTGCCCCGCGTAATCGCCGGATTTCCAGGCTTCGTATTTCTTGGATTCCCCTGGGGAATCAAGGTGTGCAAAACCGAGCGCCAAGCCAATGGTGTTGTCGGCGAACTGATTGATGTAGGAGGCGCTGATCCGGTTGCCCATGCCACTGCTGCCCTGGGGCGACACATTGCCGTTGGAGTTTTGCTCACCCCGCACGTTGACCACAACTTGACGGCCACGCGAGTCCAAAGGCATCACTGGACGGATGTCGATCGTGCCGGACAAGCCCTGACCGATCAAGGCGGCATCGGGTGTCTTGTAAACCATCACCTGATTGATCAACTCCGAGGGGAACTGGTCGTACTCGGCGGCGCGGCCGTCGCCAGAACTGACAACTTGGCGACCATTGAGCACGGCGCCGGCGTAGTCCGGGCCAAGCCCGCGAATGGAAATCGCTGAGGCTCGACCGTCGACGCGCTGCGCAGCCAAGCCCGGCAGGCGTGCGATTGAATCGGCAATGCTGGCGTCTGGCAGTTTGCCAATGTCTTCGGCCGAAATCACTTCTACGATGGAGTCGGAATTACGTTTGGCTGCAATCGAACTCTCAATACCGACACGAATGCCGGTGACGGTAACAGCGCTCAGGTTGGCATCCTGCGCATACGCTCCGCTAATCGCGAACAGCAGACTCGAACAAGCCACTGCAACCGGGCTGAAGCGCAGTACCGCATCTTGCCGAGGCGCACGGTGACTATGCTGTGAAGCGGAACTTTTCATTAAAGTACTCCTAGGGTCTCGGATTAATTTATAGGTTTAAAAAACTGGAAACGTTTCCAGTTTGGGGGACTTTAGCATTCGAAAACTTTGTCAAGTACTCGTGAAAACCCTAGGTGTTGCAATATTTCGAACCAATTCCTGCCATCAGTTCGGCTTGAAGGGCGCGGGCGGCACTGCGCTGCCGAGCCACTTGACGATACCCGGATGGGGCTCGTAAGCTACGCTGCCAAACTGCTTGAACAAGCGCTCAATCTCCAGCAGCGGTGCTGACGCAAAATCCAGTGCTGGCACTTTGTCAGCGACCGAATTGGTGACCATGCCCCAGTTGCCTTTACCCTGCCCGCCCGCGTTGCCCATCATCTTGTAGGACCAGAGCGCCGAAGCCCAACCGTAGCTGGCGTAGGCATCAAAGCTGACGCGGGTGATCTGCCCGCCCAGTTCGTTGTCCATATCGGCCCAGGGCTGAAATTCACCGACAAAAAACGGCGTGTCCAAACCGATCAGGCGCGCGTTCCACTCACAGCTGCCGTCGCCTTTGGCAGCACATTGGAGCCAGTCACGGTGCACCTCCAAGCCGGGCTTGCCCCAGCCAAAATGGCCCGGATAAAAATGCATTTCAAAAGCGACGTTGTGCAGGCCCTGCTCCTTCGGTTTGCCGTAGGCGTCGATGCCGCTGTGATGACCCGGAAAAATGATGACGTGGTTCGAATCAACGGCGCGCACGCTGGCGTAGAGCTTTTTCATCACGGTTGCCATTTGTTCAGGCGTGCTGCCCCAGGGCTCGTTGAGCAAGCTGTAGCCAGCGACAGCTGCGCGGTTTTTGTAGCGACTTGCGACCTGCTGCCACAACCATTCGGTTCGTTCCTGATAGGCGGGCGTGCGCCAGTAAAGGTTCTGATTGGCACAGCCGCTGTGATGCTCCGTGCCCTGGCTGCCAACGGCGCCATGCAGATCGAGAATGACGTAGAGGCCGCGCGCCTCGGCTTGCGCAATGGCCTGGTCTAGGTAATGCCAGCCATCGGCGCGCACATGGCGCGGGTTCTTTTCATCCTCGACCAGACTCCAGATGAAAGGCAGGCGCACCAAGTTCAGGCCCAGGCTGGCTAGCGTGTCCCAGTCTCGCGTCGTGATCCAGTTGTCACGAAACAATTTCATCAGCCGCTCGCGCTCAGCGTAGCCAAAGCGCTTGTCGAATGTGGCTTCAAGCGTGCATTGGTCGTTGATGGCCTGTGTTTCCTGGCCCATCATCCAGAATTCCAGCATCAACCAATTGCCCAGATTGGCACCTTTGAGATTGACCTGCTGACCCTGGGCGTTGACCCAACGGCTGCCCTGCGCGTGCAGCATGGCCATATCGGCCGCAGCACTACTGCGGTAAGCCATCAACGCCAGCAACTGAACCAACACGAGCAGAATGCGCGCCATCTTGTACTCCACCGCCATGGGAAAAAGCTAAACCACCAGCGCCAGTGCGCCAAAGTCGCCGACACGCTCCGCCAGGCCGGCCGGCACGAGTTCACATCCATCGGTCAGTGCCGCCAGCTTGCCCTGAATGTGGGTCTGCAGGCGGGGCAATAGCCAGTCGCGGTTGTTCCAGAAGACACTGCCACCAACGCTGATGCGTTCCAGATCAAGCGTAACGATTAGGTTGTAAAGGGTTCGACCCATGATGCAGCACAAGCCATCCGCAATGGCCACGGCCTGATCATCGCCCGCATAGACGGCCGCTAACAGGGCTGCGGAGTCAACATAGCCGCGCTCGGCAAAGCGGCGCGCAATGGCGTTGCCGGCGATCAGGCCTTCCACATCCCCGACGTTGCCGCAACCGCACAGCGCGTCGTCGTTGTCGCTGACAAACAAATGGCCGGCGTGACCGGCATTGCCGTTCTTGCCGCGCAGCACGTGACCATCAACGCACAAGCCAACGCCAATGCCAGTGCTCCAGGTCACGTAAGCGCAGTTGGCAAATGCCTGGCCGTTGACCTGCAGTGCACCCCAGCGCCGCTCCGCTTCCAGCGCACCAATGGCATCGTTTTCAACCCGAACCTTGACAAAGTGCTGGCGCAAAGGCGCTTCGAGCAAAGCGGTCTGCCAGTTGTTGGGAAGGCCACGCGCCTCGCCCGCCATGCCACCGCAGATATTGGGCGCGGCCAACTCCACCAGCCCATCGCGCAGCACAAACGGGCCGCAGGCCGACACACCGAGCGCCGCCAAATCGACGTTAGCAATACCCGCAGCATCGCAGCTTTGGCTGACCATGCGGATGATTTGAGCGGCCAGCGCATCGGGAGCGCCCTGCTTGGCCGTGGGCTCGACCAGGCGCCCACGTACACCTTGCACCGAGGCCACGCTAACCGCCACTTTGGTGCCACCAATATCGACACAGGCCACAGGCGCCGAACCCGAGGGCAAGCTAAATTCTCTGTTCAGGATGTCTTTGTTCATGTCGTCCGTTTCATCACGATCGCTGGCGGACCATGGCGCACTGCCATCAAATTGGCCAGCGCATTATGCGCGGCTTGCTGAGCGAACAGGATGCTCTTTGCATTTTGGCGAACGGCTGATTGAATTCCAACTCAAGAACGAAAGACTGCTAGATAGAGGAGAGCCAGTTCGAAATACCCGCTTCTGGTCGTCCAGAGCCAGCAGGCACCGCCAAGTGTTTGCCCGGAACTTGACGTTCGGGGCTCATCAAATCAGGCTGCCGGACAACTGACTGTCGTGACCGGTAACAACGTGCCCAAAGC
>Ga0194060_10000985_pt1 | contig 20777 bp, 24 predicted proteins | sample SepL225m_MetaG_FD_163427 | JGI IMG/M metagenome (GOLD analysis project Ga0194060, IMG submission 163427) | Anoxic zone freshwater microbial communities from boreal shield lake in IISD Experimental Lakes Area, Ontario, Canada - Sep2016-L222-5m | ecosystem: Environmental > Aquatic > Freshwater >... | reverse complement strand
GGATAAATATCTTCATTAAATGGAAATATATCTGGGTTTACTTCCGCTAAATTATTTAAATATCTAGTAGCGAAATGTAAATCGCCATCGCATAAATGATGGATAACAAATGCCGCAGACCATTCACCCGCAATAGGTGTCTTTGCTAAATCAGCCGGCTTAATGGATTTTGCTAAGGAGATGAAATCTTCGCCATTCTTGATGAACTCTGCCAAGAGTTCGCGTGAATTCTTTTGTGAATCGCTCATGCCGCAATTCTAAGCGCGCAGGTGGCGGCCAGGCTAGGGAACTCACTCATGGCACTCACCCCGCCCTCTGTTGTAGGGTTGCCGAGGTAGAAATCTTGTAAAAACTGGCGCTAGTTAAGGGGTCAAAATGGCTGAGAAGAAATTCCGTTCTTGGGTTGGGTTCAAGGAAGAAAGCGTTGCTGTGCCAACCGAAAATGCCGTGGAACGAATTCGCCAATTAGAAACTCAACTTGCAGATCTGCGTTCGCGCCGTGACATCACAAGTCTAAGTAAAGAAGAATTTGAAATTCTTGCAGGCGAGACTGCAATGAGTTTAATTAAGACCGCTCAACAACGTGAATCCCGCGCAACTGCTTCAGCTGAACAGACCGTTGCCGAGGCTGCTCGTATTACTAAGGAACGCTTGGATTCATCCGAGGCGAAGGCAAAAGCAATTTTGGCTGGTGCAGAATCTCGTGGCCGCAAGTATTTAGAGGCTGCAGAATCTGAAGCAGCAGAATTCCGTGAGAAAGCAATTCGTCAGGCTGAACACCTACTTACCGAGAGCAAGCGTGAATCATCAGCCTTGGCCTCTGCTGCAAAGCGCGAAGCTGAAAAAATTATCACAGAAGCAACAGGTGAAGTTGGCGAATTTCGATCATGGCTAACAAGTGCAATTTCAGAGTCTGAGCGTTTGTATCGAGTTCAAACTCAATCTCTTGCTGCTGCGGAACATGCAATAAGTGAGACAAAGGTAAGACTAAAGCAAGCTTTCGAGCGACTTGCAGCTCTTCAAGGAGACATCGATGCGAATATTGATGAAAATAATCGGCCAGTTGAGAAAACTTTTGTTCGTCAAGGTGCCCGTACTCCAGCAGCTCCTGCCGAAGTTGTAACTGCAAAGAAAACTGTTAAGAAGCCTGCGCGAAAAGCAGTTAAGAAAAGCACAACCAAAAAACGTAAGTAACCAAGATGCAGCGCGCATCATTTACAACTAGTCACATCCCAGCGATAGATGGGTTGCGCGCACTCGCAGTTATCGCAGTTGTTCTCTACCACTTAGGCATCAACTGGATTCCTGGCGGCTTTCTCGGGGTTGATCTATTTTTTGTTATATCTGGATATGTAATTACCAGACTTATTTTGGATTCAATCGAGAGCGCAAATGGATTAGATATTAAAGAATTCTATGCTGCTCGAATTCGTAGATTGCTTCCAGGGCTATTAGTCCTATTAGTAGTCACTTCCGTTGTTATGGCTCTTTTTGCGCCGGATTCTGTACGTAGATTTGTAACCGATGTCCCCTTTGTTCTTTCTGGTTCAAATAACTGGCATCTAGTAGCAATGCATCAAGATTATTTTCAAGCTATCGGTCGCCCACCATTACTGCAACACACGTGGTCTCTTGCGGTTGAATTTCAATTCTATTTAATCTGGCCAATTTTATTACTCTTTATTTGGCGCAGATTTGGTAAGCGAATTGTTCGTAGAGCAGCGCTATTAATCGCTACTTTCTCTGGAACTGCCTTATTCCTCTTCTCGATTCAAGCAGACAATGCAACTGCTGGTCGGATAAGTCATATCTATTTCGGTACCGATACTCACAGCCTCGGTTTGTTCTTAGGTTCAGCGCTTGCCGTAAGTTGGATTCCCAGAAATTTAACACCCAATATCTCGCAACGTGCCCAAGATTTTATTGACGGCATTGGGGTTTTTGGATTTCTTGGATTGCTTTGCATCTTTCTTTTCATCGATGAAACAAATGCAACGCTCTATCAAATTGCATTCCCGCTTGCTGGATTATTTGGGTGTGCGACGCTAATTTCTATTGTCCATCCCGCTTCTCGCTTTTCGCCAATTCTGTGCAATAAAGTTTTTATCTGGATTGGTCAGAGATCATATGGAATCTATCTCTGGCACTGGGTGGTTTTCCAAGTTACAAGACCGGGTGCAGATTTAACTGGTTCACCACTGGCGTTAAATACAGCACGAATTCTCTTAGTGTTGGCCCTTTCAGATATCTCGCTTCGAGCAATCGAAATACCAATTCGCAAAGGCATAGTCCAGGATTGGTTTAGAGGAATTAAATATCGCACAAAAGTAATGCAGAAACGCCAACGTATTTTCATAGCTTCCGTCACAACTTTCGTCCTATTACTGACTGGCTCTTCAATAGCAGTTGCTTGGCAGCGCGATCAATCAATCATCGTTGAAGTTAAGCCCGAACTCGAACTTCCTCAAACAATTATGTCGGCGAATAAAACCGGGCTTTGGGTTACTGGTGATTCTGTGATTTTGGGAATCCGAAATAAATTAGCAGCCACTGAAGATATTGCCCTGATAAACGCGCGAGTTGGCCGGCAAATTCAAGAGCTAATCAAGGCTGTTGAGGAAGATAAGCCAAAGGTTTCAAATTCCACTGTAGTTTTAAATGTTGGCAATAATAATTCGGTATCCCACGAAGATATGTACAAATTAATGGAATTACTAAAGAACCAACCGAAGATAATTGTTGTAAACACTGCAGTTCCTAGAACTTGGCGCGATGGAAATAATAAAATTATTCGAGAAGTTGTGGCTAATTATCCAAACGCGATTCTGGTCGATTGGGGTCAGATAGCAGAAAACCACCCGGAGTTTTTCGCTCCGGATGGTGTCCACTTAGTTGAAGCTGGTAGTGATGTTTACGTTGCATCAATTCTTGATGCATTAAATGGTAATTAAATATTTAACTATTTACGACCATTGTCCGGGAAGTCCGAAAACTTTTCCGCCATCTACAGTGCCATCTGCAAGTACTGATGAAACTCTAAATGATGCCCATCCTGATGTATCGCCTTTAGCAATATCAATTGAATATTGCGTTCCTGGAACAGTTGAAATTAATTTCCAAGCGCCACCGTTTGAACGAATTTCGACGTTGTAGTTTGCGGCTGTTGCGCCATTTGCTGGAGTTTTCCAGAAGATAGTTGCACCTGTTGCTGTGTATTGCGCAACGATGCCGACTGGTTGGCTTCCGCCTTGATCGACAACAGTTGGAGCGCTGGCAGCGCTCGCTTCAGTGCTTGCCTCTGTTGTTGGCTCTGCTGATTCTTCAGTAGCACTTCCCTGCGTTGCTTGGGCCGAAGCTGTTGCTTCTGGTGCTGCAGATTCAGTAGTTGTTGAACCATTGCGAGAAACAACTAGTAGCGCAATCAATACAACTGCAATTACAACTGCAGTAACCACGCGCTTAGAAGATGTTGCATTTGCAGTTCCTGATTTAGCAGATGCAGGGACACTTGCGCCAGGAGTCTTAGCTGGACGCGAAGTTACTGATGAGCTCTGAAAGTTAGAGCGAATAGTTGAAGCGGGAACCGCTGGAACAACAAATGTTGACGAAGCTTTCTTCGCTGTCTTCTTAGCCGATTTCTTAACAGCCTTCTTAGCTGAAGTTTTCTTAACAGCCTTCTTAGCTGAAGTTTTCTTTACAGCCTTCTTAGCTGAAGTTTTCTTTACAACCTTCTTAGCTGATTTCTTTACAGCCTTCTTAGCTGAAGTTTTCTTTACAGCCTTCTTAGCTGATTTCTTTGCGGTTTTTTTAACTGCCACGGTTGTGCTCCTTGGTTTGTAATTGAAAAATAGTTTTAAAACTCAATAGCGAAAGGATACCCCAGAGCCCAATAAAACCAATAACAACTAGAGCAATTCCTTGATTCGTGGTGCAATCGCCCGCAGCGCAATTCCGCGATGACTGATTTTGTCTTTCTCGCCATGCGCGAATTCACCAAGCGTTAACCCCATTTTGGTTGATTGATTGGCTGGTTGAAAAATAGGGTCATAACCAAAGCCGGCGCTTCCGCGTGGTGAAAGGGTGATAAATCCTTGCAGTTTCCCGCTTTCTATCACCTCTTGATCCTCCGACTTATGGCCCTTTGGAAATACCAATGCAACTTCGCAAAGAAAATGTGCGCCTCTTTCCGATGCAACTACACCATCGAGTTGTGCCAAAACTTTGTTGATATTCGCTAAATCATCACCATGAGTTCCTGACCATCTTGCGGAGTAAATTCCTGGATCGCCATTTAAGAAATCAATACAAAGTCCGCTGTCATCTGCAAGTGCTGGAAGGTTTGTATAAGCACAAACTCCACGCGCTTTTAAAAGAGCATTCTCGGTAAATGTTTCACCGGTTTCAGCAATGTCTGGCATTTCTGGAAAATCCCTAAGGCCTAGTACTTGAATATCCTGCGCAAATTGGGCAAGCAACCTTTCAAATTCAGCAATCTTGCCTTGGTTCTGGGTTGCTAAAACTATCTTGCGCACTCAGTTACTTACTCTTAAGCAAGGATGTTCTGTTGCAGTTTTGAAAGTTGATTGCAACCAGATACGCCAAGATCGAGCAAACTATTTAGAAGTGCACGATCAAAAGGCTTTCCTTCAGCAGTTCCTTGAACTTCAACGAAATTTCCATCTGCAGTGCAAACAATATTCATATCAGTATCTGCGGTTACATCTTCTTCATAACAAAGGTCGAGCATCGGTACACCGCCAATAATTCCAACACTTACTGCAGAAACTCCTTGCGTAATTGGGTTACGTGTGGCTGGAATATGGCCCTTACTCTTTGCCCAAGTAATTGCATCTTGCAGCGCAACGTATGCTCCGGTTATTGCAGCAGTTCTGGTACCACCATCGGCTTGCAGAACATCGCAATCGATAACAATTGTGTTCTCGCCAAGTGCGGCTGTATCAATTACAGCGCGAAGTGAGCGACCAACAAGACGTGAAATTTCTTGAGTGCGGCCACCAAGTTTTCCTTTAACACTTTCGCGATCAGATCTTGTATGAGTTGCACGTGGCAACATCGCATATTCACTTGTTACCCAGCCACCGCCCTTGCCAACTAACCACCGAGGCACACCTGATGTAAATGATGCGACGCAAAGAACACGGGTATTTCCAAATTCAACTAAAACCGAACCTTCAGCATTGTTTAACCAATTACGAGTGAATTTAATCTCGCGAAGCTGATCTGGTTTTCTACCATCAATACGTGTTCTTTGTTCTGTGTTTTCGGGTGACATTTAAATCCTCGATTCGACTCGTGCTACTTCTGGCCCAAGGAAACGTCTAGCAAGTTTGCTAAATAATTCACTTTCTCCAGTAGAAACAAATTTGTGCGTTGGGTTTCCAGATGTATTCAACATATCTTTTTCGACAAGAATTCGGTAAAGGTCTTTCGCTGTCTCTTCGGCACTTGAAACTAGTGTTACTTCATTTCCCATTACATAAGAAATTACGCCAGTTAGCAATGGATAATGCGTGCAACCCAGAACTAAGGTATCGATATCTTTAGCGACAAGAGGTTTTAAATAATCGTTTGCAACTTTTGTAATTTCTGATCCTGATGTTTCGCCACGTTCAACATATTCAACAAATAGTGGGCATGCCACAGAAGTTATTTCTAATTGTGGGGCGGCTGCAAAGGCATCCAAGTAAGCACCGGAATCGATTGTCGCATTTGTTCCTATTACGCCAATACGACCACTGCGGGTTGCAGAAACTGCTCTGCGAACTGCGGGTTGGATAACTTCAATTACTGGTACTGAATAACGCTCGCGGGCATCGCGCAACATCGCTGCACTTGCAGTGTTGCATGCAATCACAATCGCTTTGACTCCGGATTCAACTAATTGATCAAGAATTTCAAGTGCGAATGTACGAACTTCGGCTAGTGGTCTTGGACCATATGGACCGCGCGCAGTATCGCCAACATAAAGAATTGATTCACCGGGAAGTTGATCGATTATTGATCTTGCAACAGTTAAGCCACCCACACCAGAATCGAAAATACCGATTGGTGAGTTCTTGGATGAATTAGCGGCTGACATATACCCAAGCCTACCTTTAGAGAAGAGTTAAGCCCAAAGCTGGCCATCCAACACTTCAGGATCACCGTCATTTCCATATACGCCAGTAGATAAATACTTCCAGCCAGCATCACAAACTATGAATGCAATATCTGCGCCAACTCCAGCATCTACGCACTCTTTAGCTATGCCAAGGGCCGCATGCAGGATTGCCCCCGTCGAAATTCCAGCAAATATTCCTTCAACTTCAAGAAGTTTCTTTACCCCACGAACTGAATCTTCTGCTCCAACTGAAAATCTACGAGTAATAATTGATGCATCATAAAGTTCTGGAACAAAACCAGCGTCAAGATTGCGTAGCCCGTAAACAACTTCACCGTATCTAGGTTCGGCAGCGATGATTGCAATATTTGGATTCTTCTCGCGCAAGTATTTACCAGCGCCCATAAGCGTTCCAGTTGTTCCAAGTCCCGCAACAAAGTGAGTAATAGTTGGAAGATCCTCGAAAATTTCTGGTCCAGTTGTTTTGTAATGCGCCAAAGTATTTGCTGGATTTCCATATTGATAGAGAAATACCCAATCTGGATTTTCAGCAGCGAGTTCTTTTGCTACGCGAACAGCTTCATTTGAGCCACCAGCAGCAGGTGAATAAATGATCTTGGCGCCCCACATCTCCAGGATTTGAGTCCGTTCAACGCTGGTATTTTCAGGCATCACGCAAATCAATTTATAGCCACGAACTTTTGCAATCATTGCAAGTGATATTCCAGTATTTCCACTTGTTGGTTCCAAAATTGTGGCACCAGGTTTTAGCTTCCCGGTTCTTTCGGCATCATCAATCATCGCTATTGCAGTGCGATCTTTAATAGATCCTGTTGGATTACGATCTTCCAGCTTTGCCCACAAGCGAACCGGTGGCTTTCCATCTTTAGATTTTGGTGAAAGTTTTGGTAGACCAATTAGCGGTGTGTGACCTAGTGATGCTTCTAGTGATTCGTATCTTGTCACTAGCAACCGCCAGCTACGGCAGGCAAAATTGTTACTGAATCACCAGCTTTTAGTGTTGCGGCAAGAGATCCCATGAAACGAACATCTTCATCGTTGATATAAATATTTATAAAGCGGCGAAGCTCGCCATTCTCAAGTAAACGTTCGCCAAGCCCGACATATTTATTATCTAGCGCTGAAATTAATTCAGCCAGAGTTAAAGCCTCTGCTGTAACTACTTTTTCGCTATTTGTGTATGGGCGAAGAATTGTTGGGATTCGAACTTCAATTGTTGGTGCAGACATGTGGCTAAGTATCCTAGAAGCTCGCCATACTTACCAATTGGGCCTGACCTATTTAAAACTAGCTAAGAATTACAACCTCTTCTTCAGTGACAATGCCATCAATAATCCGATATGAACGAAACTCATTCTCAGGTGCAATCTCTTTGCGGGTAGAGACCAGAACGTAATGAGCGCTTGGTTCAGATGCGTAAGAGATATCGGTGCGGGATGGATAAGCCTCGGTCTCAGTATGCGAGTGATAGACAACAACAATTTCCTGTGACTTCTCATCAAGCTCGCGATAAAGCGCCAATAAATCCTTGGAGTCGAACTCATAAAAAGTTGGCGAATGGGCTGAATTAACCATTGGCTTAAGTACCTGCGCGCTGTCGCTACCCTCTGGGCCAAGAATTACACCACAGCATTCATCTGGATATTCAACGCGTGACTGTTCAAGAATTGCTTCAACCTGCGCTGCACTGATGTGGAGTGTCATAGGAGTAACCCTAACAAATTTTCTTGCAACCAACCTAACCAGAAATAAACTGCGTAAACCGGTTTTTGTGGATCTTCATCAGGCAACATTTCAAATTTGTCGAAACTGTTTTCATCAATCTCTAATCGAACCGATAGGGCTATCCGCAAATCATTTAGCGCCTTCAACCACACATCCGCATTTAACTCTTCAATAACCCCGCCATGATTTTCATCTACCAAAATTGTTAACTCTTCACGAACAAGTCGCAGATTCTTCTGCTTGGAACCACGTAACTGTGGTTCGGTATATCTTCGAAAATCAGATGCTGCTTCTGGGTCAGCATAGGCATTTGGCAACAACCTAAGTAAAACTGGATCATCAGGCGTAACAATTTCAGATGGCATGGCAAGTAGTTGAGCAAGTGGATCACTGGAATCATAGTGATGAAAGAAATCGCCTTCACCAAGTAATTCTAATAATTGTTCAACTAAGTTAATAAGTATGTGTGCTTCATCAAGTGTGAGATCTAGCGAATAACCTTCGCCAACTTTTTCAAAGCTAGACATCAGATTTTGTCATCACGTTGAAGAGTTGCCCATAAGCCATGCTCGTGAAGCCGTTGAACATCGCGCTCCATCTCTTCGCGAGTGCCAGTTGAGACAACCGCCCTGCCTTCATTATGAACTTGCATCATTAATTCTTGTGCGCGTTCTTTAGAAAATCCAAAGAGCTTTATAAAAACATGGGTCACATAGGTCATAAGATTTACTGGATCATCCCAAACGATTGTTATCCATGGGCGATCAATTAATTCACTGATATTTACTTCTTCTTTTGCTAGCGTCTTTGTCATTTATTTACCTATATCTACCTAACGGACCAAGACCGAAGTAAATGCGCTCATTGACCCAATAAAACCGGTTTCTGGTTCAGTCACTATTCTGAATTGTTTTACGCCAATTTTTGTCGTTGTAACAGTGATCTCAAATTTTCCATCAGCCAAAGTTTCTGCAGATGCCAAAGCGCTTCCATCATCTAAGGAAACTTTTATTCCCGCAATTCTTGGTTGGATTTGTCCGGTTACTTTATAGGCAACTCCATGTTTCATTGAAGCCGGAATATTCCAGGAAATCACTCTAGAAATCCCAATGACCTTCTCCGGCGTAATACCCAGTGTTCGATCCCAAGTTTCATCGGTTGTAAATGAAATATTTGTTGATTCACCAAGTAAGACCTTTGTTTGAAAAGTGCCATCGGGCCCGGTCTGAGTGATTGGTTTGCGGGTGTTTCCAGATGGCCGCTTTAGTTCAATAAAGACTGGCACATTAACAACCGGCCTGCCATCTGCAAGTTTGAAAGATCCATTAAATGTAATTCCTTCACCATAATTAATATTTTCGGCGCTCGCCGTTACATCTCCAACTACCTTGTCTTGCCCCATTGCGATTGCAACCTTTTTAACTTCTTCAATCGCTAAATTATCGCCATACCCAATCTCCCACTCGGAAATTCCACCCAATCTATATTGCTCAACGAGTTTGGCTCGTGCGTTATATCCCCGTGCATCTAAATACCAAGCGGAATGATTTACCTTGCAACTTGTTGGGGTGTTTGACTTGTTTACGCCATTAAATTCGGCGGTGTATAAAATATTGGTCTCCCCATATTTTTCATTATATGTAGCCACTGCGCCAGGTTTATCTAATATGGCTTGCGCTTTAAGTTGATGAATAATCGCGGCATTCGAAGATATTTTCTCGGATGCTGGGGTATTAGTTGGACAAACTCCAGTTACTTTTGTTACCCAGTTGTATCCATAATTTGGCGTACCGATATAAATCTTCCAAGGCGCAACAGATTTCAAAGCATAGATAAGTGAAGGTTCAAACCAATTTATTGGGCCAATAGGTCCCGCCGCAGTATCGAATTTGTGATAATCGTAAGCCATAATATTTAAGCGATCGATGTAATTTGAAATCTCTGGCCAAGCATAAAAGTAATAACCTTTCTTGCCCGTAATTGGATCAAGTAAATATGGCGTTGTCACTGACAATAATTTGCTTTGAGCATGAAGAGTTGTAGAAAGTTCGGTAATGAACTTAACCCACCTTGGTTGAATTGTCGGCCAAGTTGCAATTTTGTCTACAAAGGCGAAACCTTCGAAATCCAAATCAATACCATCATAATTATTTACAGTGACCAAATCCGAAATACTCTTTATCAAAGTAGCTCGGTTGGCATCATTGCCCATAATCTTTGAAAGAGCGCCTTCGGCCGTGCCATCTGTGATTGTTGGGATTACTTTAATTCCCAAACTTTGCATAGTCGAGATAGGAATAGCTTTATCAATTGAATTCTGCGCTAAATATTTATCTTTAATTGTTGTGGCGCTTGTAAGTGTGTACCAAAACGGGTGAACTTGCGCGAACATATCTGCATGCGCAACAACAAAATCCATCGCTTGAATCTGGCCTTTTGTGGTGTCGCCATAAGTGCTGTAATCCGTCATCCATCCAGAGAATATTTTGCGAAGCGCTCGGTCATCAGCGTTTGCCAAATTGATGGAAGTTATATTCAAAGAGAAGAGCCCAATAAGTAGCAGGCCGATGATTCGTTTTTTCATTCCTTCTTCAGGCCATCAAATATTTTCTTGCAGATCGGACAGATAGGAAATCTCTCGGGATCACGGCTTGGAACCCATTTCTTGCCACATAGGGCTCGGACAGCTTTACCGGTTACTGCAGATTCAACAATTTTCTCTTTTCGTACGTAGTGCGCAAATCTTTCGTGGTCGCCATCTTCATTTGTCAGCCGAGTATCTTCTTTTTCAAGTACATCGGTAAAGGGCGCAAGATCACTCAAGCCTGGAGTTGATTTAGGTGTTCGAGTGAAGATTCCCATGATGTAAATTCTACCGAGGCAGCCTCGGTTATTGGGTATTATTCAATGATGAAGGATCTATTGCGCACCGAACATCTCTCCAGGAATGATGTTGAACTCATTCTTGATACTGCCGCGCAATTTGCAAAGAATCCATTTCGCTCTAAAGATGCGCTAGCAAACCAAACAGTCGCTATCTATATGACCAAATCCTCAACTCGTACCAGATTGGCATCCGAAACTGCAGTCGCCCATCTTGGTGGTACTCCAATATTTCTTCGTGGTGATGATTTACAAATTGGTCGCGGCGAAACTATTTCAGATACTGCAAAAATCATCAGTGGCTTTGCGAGCGCACTTATAGTTCGTACTTTTGCACAATCAGATGTGGATGAACTTGGTGCGCACTCTTCGATTCCAGTACTAAATGGTTTAACAGATACCGACCATCCAACACAGTTACTTGCAGATTGGTTAACAATTCGCGAAGTCTTTGGTTCAGATATTAAGGGTCGCAAATTTACCTATGTTGGTGATGGAAACAATATGTCTCATGCTTGGTTAACTATGGGTGCCATCATGGGAGCGCATGTTGTTGTGGCTACACCACCAGGAAAATGGGCGCCGTCAGATTCCGCAATTGAAAGTGCAAAAAGCATTGCAAGTAAGACTGGTGCAACTATTGAAGTATTAAATGATCCAGAGATTGCCGCAAAAGGCGCAAGTGTTTTATACACCGATGTTTGGATGTCCATGGGCGATCCCGAGGAAGTGCGAAGCGAAAAACTTAAAGCCCTTGCTCCTTATGCGATTACTAATAATTTGATGGCGCTGACTTCATCTGATTCGATATTCATGCACTGCCTACCCGCCCATCGCGGCGAAGAAGTTGAAGCCGAAGTTATCGATGGTCCTAAATCTGTGATCTGGCGTGAGGCGTATCACCGCCGCACCACGATTCAAGCAATTCTTTACCACTTAGTCCGTGGTGAGATTGAGGGCAACCACTAATTGCTCTTCTGTTGGCTAAAAGTTCAACGAAATTGGCAGACATCCCACATTTGAGGCACTAATCTTTCGGAATGCGAATAGCCGTAGCTAAAGAGATCCGGTCTGGCGAAGCACGTGTAGCTCTCGTTCCAGACATCATTTCAAAATTAACAAAAGCTGGCCTTGAGGTCGTAATCGAATCCGGAGCCGGTGTTGCATCGGGCTTCCCGGATAGCGAATTCACGGCAGCAGGCGCCACTGTAAAGAGTGGCAATGTAATTAGTGATGCCGATGTAATTGCATCCGTTACCTCTCTATCTCCAGATCAGATGAAGTCACTTAAAAAAGGTGCACTTACTATCTCTTTCCTCTCGCCCACAACAGGCGTTGATTCGATAGAAGCCGCCGCAAGTGCTGGAGTAACCGCACTCTCTCTTGAATTAGTACCTCGTATTTCTCGCGCTCAATCAATGGATGCCCTGACTTCACAAGCGCTTTGTGCGGGATATCGCGCTTCACTTGTTGCAGCCGAACTTTCACCACGATTCTTTCCGCTTCTTATGACTGCGGCTGGAACTGTGACTCCCGCACAAGTTGTAATTCTTGGTGCAGGTGTTGCTGGTTTACAAGCAATTGCAACTGCAAAACGTCTCGGCGCAGTGGTTAGTGCGTATGACGTTCGACCATCGTCAGCCGATGAAGTTAAATCAATGGGTGCAAAATTTATTACCTTAGAACTTGAAGCTCTTGAAGGAGCCGGCGGTTATGCCCGCGAAATGACTGAAGAGCGCGCAGCTAAACAACGCGAACTTCTTACTCCTTATTTAGCTGCAGCTGATGTTGTAATCACAACCGCAGCAGTTCCTGGAAGACCCGCACCAAGACTTGTTACTGGTGAAATGGTTGCCGCAATGAAATCAGGTTCGGTAATTGTTGATCTTGCAGCAGAGACTGGCGGAAACGTTGAAGGTAGCAAGCCTGGCGAAACTCTTACAACTTCAAACGGAGTTCTGATCTGGGGCGGAAAAGATGTTCCAAGCCAGTTGCCGTATCACGCATCGATGTTGTTCTCGCGAAATGTTGTAAACCTCTTGTTGCTAATGACCAAGAGCGTTGATGGCAAACCTACTGGTGATGTAATTCCTGACTTCTCAGATGAAATTATTGATGCAGCAACACTTACTCATGGCGGCTCTCGTCGCACACCGGAGGGCAAGAAATGACAACGATGGCAATTCTGACAATATTCGTTCTATCGGTATTCGTAGGATTTGAAGTGGTTTCAAAAGTTTCAACAACACTTCACACACCACTTATGTCTGGTGCAAATGCGATTCATGGAATTATTTTGGTCGGTGCAATTCTCGTAGCCGATGGTGCAACTAGCACTTTAGAAACTTCATTGGCAATTCTCGCAGTTGTGTTAGCAACTATAAATATGGTCGGCGGCTTTGTAGTAACAGACCGCATGCTGGAAATGTTTAAAGGGAAGGGCGGTAAGAAATAATGAATTCAAATCTTTATGCTCTCCTAGGTCTTGGTGTTGCGGTCTCCTTCGTTATGGCCCTAAAGGGTCTATCGGCTCCTAAAACAGCTCGCCGCGGAAATCTAATCGGTGCTTTCGGCGCAACAATTGCGACCGTAATTGTCTTCTTTGATCCATCTTCTACTAAGCACCACAACACACTTTTAATTATCGCTGCTATCGCATTCGGTGTACTAGTTGGCGTTCCTGCGGCTCGTAAAATTCAAATGACACAGATGCCTCAACTAGTTGCACTATTTAATGGTGTTGGTGGTGGCGCTGCAGCACTTGTAGCAATTGTTGAATACCTAAATCTAAGCGCTGAAGGAAAGCCTTCTACCGCGAACTTAATTGCGACCGTCTTTACCGTAATTGTTGGGTCAACCTCTTTCTCAGGTTCTGTAATTACTTTCTTGAAGTTACAAGAGTTAATGACAACTCGACCAGTTGTATTTCCTGGCGGCCGCTTTGTTATCGCCGCAACCCTTGTCGGAGTTTTAGCATCAGGTGGTTGGACCATTTCTTCAGGTGGAAATACCCCACTTCTAGTTATGGGCATACTCGCACTTCTCTTTGGTGTCCTCTTCGTACTTCCAGTTGGCGGAGCAGATGTTCCTATCGTTATCTCACTCTTAAATGCATTTACTGGACTAACAGTTGCTGCTAGCGGATATGTCTTGCAATCTACTTTGCTTATCGTTGCTGGAACACTCGTAGGAGCATCCGGAACAATCTTGACTCGCAAGATGGCAGAAGCTATGGGACGTTCACTCTTTGGAACTCTCTTCGGTGCATTTACTGCAAAGCCACAAGCTGTTGCTGAAGGCGGCGAAGCCCGTAGCGTTAAATCAGGATCTCCAGATGATGTTGCAATTCTTCTTAATTATGCCCAGCGCGTTGTGATCGTTCCAGGTTTCGGACTTGCAGTTGCGCAAGCTCAGCACACTGTTCGCGAACTTGCAGACATACTTGCTGCGAAAGGCGTTGAAGTTGCATATGGAATTCACCCTGTTGCTGGTCGTATGCCTGGTCATATGAACGTTCTTCTTGCAGAAGCAAATGTTCCTTACGAACAACTCGTTGAAATGGAAGAGATCAATCCAACATTCCCACAGACCGATGTTGTATTAGTTGTTGGTGCTAACGATGTTGTTAACCCAGCAGCAAAGACCACCCCAGGTTGCCCAATCTATGGAATGCCAATTCTTGATGTTGCAGGCGCTGGAAATGTTATTTTCCTAAAGCGTTCAATGCGCCCAGGTTTTGCTGGTATCGAAAATGATCTTCTCTACGATGCCAAAACAACGTTGCTCTTTGGTGATGCGAAAGATTCGCTAACTAAAGTTGTAAGCGCGCTAAAAGCTCTTTAAAACTAATCGAAGCTAGTTACCTTCGATTACTTCTTGTGGCGCGCCATGCACACCAGTTATATCTGCTGCTGGAATAGTTCCGAGCAGCCCCTTTTGGAAATCATCAAAGGCCTTTAAAACTTCAGCCTTGGTATTCATCACAAATGGCCCCATCCATGCAACCGGTTCTTTAATCGGTTGACCACCAAGAATTAGTACATCCATCTGTGGAGATCTAGATTCTTGAGTTAAATCTGCTTGAACAACCAAGGTATCGCCCTCGCCCATTACAGAAAGTTGTCCCATTTGAACTGGACGCTTCTCCTCACCAACACTTCCGTGCCCATTTAAGGTGTAGATAAGTGCGTTGTAACCCTTGTTCCATGGCAGAACCAATTTTGCGCCAGGTGCAAGAGTTGCGTGCACAATAGAAATTGGAGTTTGTGTTGAACCAGGACCAACATGTCCGGCAACTTCACCAGCGATAACTCGAATTAAAGTTGCACCATCACTCGAACTTAGAAGTTTTACATCTGATGCACGTAGATCTTGATATGCCGGCTTTGACCATTTTTTCTCCGCAGGCAAATTAACCCAGAGTTGAAAGCCGTGGAATAGTCCGCCGCTCATTACTAAATGTTCTGGTGGAGTTTCGATATGTAAAATTCCGGCTCCCGCAGTCATCCATTGGGTATCGCCATTTGTAATTGTTCCGCCGCCGCCATGATTATCTTTATGATCAAAAATTCCATCAATAATGTATGTAACAGTTTCAAAACCGCGATGTGGATGCCATGGTGTTCCCTTTGGTTCACCAGGGGCATATTCAACTTCACCCATTTGATCTAAGTGAATAAAAGGATCTAGCTTTGCCATATCAACACCAGCAAAAGCCCGACGCACTGGAAAGCCTTCACCTTCAAAACCTTGCGGCGCTGTTGTAACGCTAATTACGGTTCGAGCTCTGGCTGTTGGATCAGCGATAACTCTTGGCAAGATTGTTATGTCAGCGACGGTAACTGCAGGCAATTCGTGGCTCCTTAGCGAGTTCAAAAATTAATGATTGGAATCTACTCCCTTATATTAGTTGAATCTTCAACAAATTCAATTCGAAGTAGGAAATGGCGCTACCCTTCAACATATGAAACTGGGTAAATCTCTAATTGCTAAGTTCTCACTATTTTTAATAGGCGCAATCTTGCTCACAAGTTGTGGTCTTCCAACTGGAAATGAACGTCCAGATGATACGAAACTTAGAGATGGCATCAAACTTCTGCTAACTCAATTTGAATCTAAATATCCGAAATCGATCAACTGGAATAGCGCCAAAGTTAAAGCGCAGATATCACAACGCCTGCCAGAAGGTATTGCAACGGAAGCTGGTTGGACACTTAAGTGGCCTGATTACGCGGCTGGAGAACTGAGTAGCGTTGTAGTTCCTTGGATAATTCTTGCCCAGTACCCAACTAAATTCGCTTTGGATGTAAACACCTATAAAGGTGGCGGTCCAGTAGCTACCGGAATTGCGATGCAAATAACTAAATTGCAACAAGATGATTTTGGGAGCAATTTTTTTGCTGCGGTAGTAAATCTGAGGATTTCAAATATTAATAGCAAATGGATTGTTTTTACAACGATTCCATATCTTCCAGTCACTGATCCGGCATATGGCTTTGCCGAGTCAGTCAACGGTAAATGGAAGATCGTAGATTTTGGAACAGCGACAGTCGGTTGTTCAAGCGTTCCGACTGCAGTACAACGTGAGTTTGGGTTTACTTGTCCACCGAGATAAATTTTTCAGGATTTGCTGCAAAGTTATCTCTGCAACCAGGCATACAGAAGTAATACATCTTTCCATTTAATTCGTAACTCGCAGGAGCGTCAGAAATGCGTACCTGCATGCCACAAACCCAATCTTTTGCAAACTCTTGATCTTCACCTTCAATGACGCGATTGCGGTACATCCAGTAAACCCAGATGATCAGAAGTAGAGCCAATACATCTAGGACTGTTGTGTAATTCCAACCAATTGAATTTGAATGTGACATGTTGTGGCTGGCTGCGGGAATCTGCCCTAGGGCTTTGAAAATGGCCTCAGTAATAAACCCGCTAAGACTCATGACAAGCCAGAAAACTAGTGTTAAACGAATTGCCAATTTGGTACCGTAATACTTTCGATAAATAAGTACCAAGGGCAGTGAAATCAAATCCGCGAAGATAAATGAAATTGTTCCGCCGAATGTGATTCCGCCATGCCAAAGTGCAGCAGCAAGCGGAACATTGCCAACTGAGCAAACAAAACTAATAAAGGCAATAAATGGACCAATGATTGCATTTTCAATACTTGAAATAATCCCGTGGCCCGACAAGAAGAGTGCACTCCAAAAAGATGCTGGTACTAACTTTGCCGCTAGGCCTGCCACAACAAAGCCAACGATTAATTCCACCCGCAACATTTTGAAATCACCAATTGTGTAGCCGGCAGCATCGTGCCAGGTTGCTTTCCTAGTTGAATCTGAGTGATCACTCATCTCAAAACTTTCACGTGAATCAGCAATAAGTTGTGCTGGAATTAACTTAGGAATTAATAACTTAAGAAGCACAATCATTATTGCGCCACCCAAGAATTCAGCCGCAGCGAATTGCCATCCCATTAATATCCAAAGCACTAGGCCTAATTCAATTACCAAATTAGTGCTTGCAAACATAAAGACCATAGAAGCAGTGAAGTTGGCACCCTTTGAGAAAAGACTCTTTGCCAGTGCACTTGCAGAGTACGAACATGATGAACTGATCACGCCAAAGAAGGAGGCTTTGGAAATACTCTTGGCACTGTCATCACCTAATTGTTCTTTCATGGCGCGACGAGAAACAAATGCCTGAACAGCCCCGGAAAGTGTAAAACCAATTACAAGTGCCCAGAAGGTATGGAAAAACATCCACCATGCTTCTATTAATCCGTTTCCTATTGAATTCATGGAATCTATTTTGGTTTCCTAAGGCTTTCATGGTTTATTTCCTTAGATTTTTCATGAATCTTGCGCATCTGTAATTCAAGGGCCGTAACTGCTTTATCAAATGCCGCAACATCATTAAAGCCAGATCCTTCGGCTCGCATAAATGGACCCGCACCATTTGTGGTCAGTAATACCTCATGTGAAGATTTACCAAAACGTGGATTTTGTTCATGCTTAATTTCAACTTTAATACTTTCAACTTTTACACTAAATCGATCTAAAGATTTTAGTTTTTCAGTTGCTATCGCTTTGAAGTCCTCGGCCAAATTTGCATTCCTGGCATGAATTACTATTTCCATGAAAACTCCTTCTCCATCGATATCTTCAAGTTACACCAATTCGGCAGATCCCGCAGTAGGATTTGCATGAGATGAATCGCCTTAGAGAATTTCTGCCAAATCGTTCAGATTATAAAAGTGCAGGCACTACCTGGCGCAAAGATTTAATAGCCGGCATAACCGTAGGCATAGTTGCTCTGCCTCTTGCTTTAGCATTTGGAATCACTACGGGAGCTGGGGCTGCTGCAGGATTAATCACTGCAATTCTCGCCGGATTAATTGCCGCAATATTTGGTGGATCAAATTTTCAAGTAAGCGGCCCGACGGGTGCCATGACCGTGGTTCTTGTTCCAATTGTTACGAAGTATGGTGTTGAATCTTTAATCCCACTTGGCTTCTTTGCTGGATTGCTAACGCTGGTTCTTGGTACTTTCCATGCTGGTTCAATTATCAATCGAGTTCCGTGGCCGGTGATGGAGGGTTTTACTCTCGGAATTGCAATTGTTATTGCACTTCAACAAGCCCCGACTGCACTGGCAACTCCATCAATTGATGGAGGCAGAACAGTTGCAACGGCTTGGCGAACAATTCGTGGCGCAATCGAAAATGGGCTGCATTATTCAGCGATTTCAATAGTAATTTTGGCGCTAATTATTAAATTTACCTACCCAAAACTTGCCCATAAATTTAAAATTAAGATACATATTCCAGCGAGCTTCTTAGCGATAATCATTTCATCTTTAGTTGTATTCATATTTGGGATTGACGTTCCAAAAGTTGGCGACCTACCCAAAGCTATTTTTCACATGCAAAAGTTTGAATTATTTGGACTTGGAACTTATGAATTGATTACCGCCGTGATTGCGATTTCCGCACTTGCTTCAATCGAATCTCTGCTTTCAGCTAGAGTTGCAGACCAAATGGCGCACATTCACGATGATGAACACAAATACAAACCTAACCGCGAACTATTTGGGCAAGGTTTAGCATCAATGCTCTCATCACTTGTTGGCGGCATGCCAGCAACGGGTGCCATTGCGCGAACCGGTGTTAACATAAGATCCGGCGCGATTTCAAGATTATCGGCAATCTTTCATGCTGGTTTCTTACTTTCAGTCGTTCTTGTTTTATCACCAATCATTTCAAGTATTCCTACATCAGCTCTTGCCGGAGTCCTGCTGGGAACTTCCTATCGCATGGCCAGTCCAGCAAATCTGCGAGAAATTCTGCGGACCACTCGCCTTGATTCTTCAATTCTTCTGATTACAGCGCTAATAGTAATTTTCGTAGATTTAATCTGGGGAATTGCAATTGGAACTGCGCTTTACTACGCAATTAAGAAATTAAAAGGAAAGAAAGTTAATTAAAGCGGAAGTAAGTAAATAATTAGCGTAATTGTTAAGGCCAAGGAAAGAGCTTGAGCCAAAATTGAGAGCGCCGTCTTCCGATCTGCTTTCCGATCTTGTTGCGAGGCTACTCTGGAAAGTTTGCCAAGTGAGCCAAAGTTAAATGTTCCCATAAAGCCAAATGCCAAGCAAAATTTGCGACGTGATTGTATGAAACCTACTGAGAAAATTAGCGCCGGAATAAAGACACTTAATCGGGCACTCTTTGCCGCGCTTCCTGATATCAATCCTGCGGTAGTTACAACAATTAGAACAAGGCCAATTAGCGCCACAAATTGTCTACGTCGAACTTCACCCTTGCCAATATTGCATGAACCTGCGATGTAATCCATATTTTCGAGTTTTTACTTAAACGCTTTCGCGGTCATCATCTGCAAAAACTTCATGATCGTCATCGCCGCTTTGTGCTACCCATTCAAATGCCGCCTTAATTCCGGCAGCGATAACTGCAAGAAATGTAAGTGTTGCCAATAGGCGTCGAATGGCTTTGATCATGAGATAAATCTACCTCAAAAAATAACTTGCTGTCCTCTTCTAGGTCAGCGACACAATCCGCGAGATGGCCTCTTCAATTATTTCCTCGCTCGTTGCAAAGTTAAGTCGCACGAATTGTCCGGATTCAGGACCAAAACTTATGCCTGAATTAAGGGCCAACTTCGCTTGGGTTAACAGAACCTCGCCGGGATTCTCGCCTAGGTTTAATGAGCTGAGATCAAGCCACGCTAAATAAGAACAATCAGGTATCCGATAGCCAACACTAGGCAACTTCTCGGTTAACAAGTGGGCTACAAACTTTCGATTGCTATCTAAAGTTTCAATCGCGTTATCTAGCCATTCCACACTTTCATAGGCAGTCGCCGAGGCTACTGCGCCAAAAAGCGAGGCCCGATAATGAACTGCATCTGGCATGGATTTTGCCTGCGCAAATTGTTTCGGATGGGCCGTGATGATAGTTGCACATTTGAGACCAGCTAAATTCCAACTCTTGCTAGCCGCTGTGACACAAATTCCTACCTCTCGAGCAGTTTCACTCACGGCAAGAAATGGCGTGAACTCTGCTGCCACATAAGTTAGTGGGGCATGAATCTCATCGCTAAAAATCATTACGCCATACTTCTTCGCAAGATCTGCAATCATAGAAAGCTCGGACTTCGTGAAGACTGTTCCAACTGGATTATGAGGATTACATAAGAAATGGATCTTCACGCCTCGTTTATAACCCTCTTCAATAGCGGCCAAATCTATTGTGAAGTGAAGTCCATCTTTCTTAAGAGGTGCATCGTAAAGATTGCATTTCAACTCGGAAATCCAATTCTTAAAATTGTGATAAACCGGTGAGTTAATCATTATCAGATCGCCAGGATTCACAATCATGCGTGCCATTTCCACCATACCAACGCCAACATCTGTTGCTGTGAAAACTTGTGCCGGATCAACTTCCCAGCCCCATCGGCTCTTTGCAAATTTAGCAAAGTTAATTCCAAGTTCGGGTATTGGTCCAAGA
>Ga0194060_10000984_pt1 | contig 20789 bp, 16 predicted proteins | sample SepL225m_MetaG_FD_163427 | JGI IMG/M metagenome (GOLD analysis project Ga0194060, IMG submission 163427) | Anoxic zone freshwater microbial communities from boreal shield lake in IISD Experimental Lakes Area, Ontario, Canada - Sep2016-L222-5m | ecosystem: Environmental > Aquatic > Freshwater >... | reverse complement strand
TCGCTCTTGGATATCTTAATGATGAAGCAAAAACCAAGAAGACATATCCGATCGTTGGAGGAGTTCGATACGTCATTCCCGGCGACAGAGCGCGCTTAACTGCCGACATGATGATCGAAGTACATGGGCGAGATTCCGTCACCATTAACTCGGGCGGCGAAAAGATTTTCGCTGAAGAAGTAGAGGCAGCAGTTAAAGCACATCCCGACGTGTATGACTGCGTAGTTACAGGGCGTCCTAGCGAACGTTGGGGCAACGAAGTTGTTGCGGTTGTTCGGCTCACAGCGGGAGCAACTACGACAGAGGCATCACTTCTCGAAGTTGCCCAGAATTACATTGCTCGATTCAAACTGCCGAAGCAATTCGTTTTTGTTGAGACAATCGTGAGGTCACCAGCCGGCAAAGCCGACTACCGGTGGGCCAAACAAATAGCTATTGAGGCTGCCAACTAGAGCGGCAAGTTGCCGGTAGCACCACGAGTGCTTCCCGTGTCCGTGTAAGCCTTGATTGTGATTTCTGCAATACGCATCTGATGAATCTCGTCAGCACCGTCGGCGAATCGCGCCCACCGTGCGTTCTGCATCATTCCAGCTAACGGTGTGTCAGTTGAGTAACCAAGTGCGCCGTGAACCTGAATAGCCCTGTCGATAATTCTGTTCAAACTATTAGCAACAAAATGCTTCGACATTGAAACTTCTTGACGGAAATCTTCGCCAGCATCAATCTTTGAAGCTGCGTGAAGAATCATCAACTTGCACTGATAGATCTCCATTGCTGAGTCAGCGATGAGCCACTGAATTCCTTGCTTCTCTGCAAGAAGTGAACCATGCGAGTAACGCTCAAGCGAACGTGCGACCATCATGTCGAGGGCAGTTTCAGCTTGTGCAACCCAACGCATGCAGTGAGCCAAACGAGCAGGTCCTAGTCGGTACTGGCCCAGACGGTGACCGTTTCCTCTGCCGCCAAGAATCTGAGAGTCATGCACCCGAAGATCTTCTATAACGATTTCAGAGTGACCGGTAGCCCCGTGCATTGTTTCAATTTCACGAACGTCGTTCCACCCCTTGGTAGGAAGATCAATAATGAACGCAGTATTCGCACCGCGCGATCCTGGCGGAACATCCATCTCAGTACGGGCGATAAGGATGGCAAATTTTGCGCGACGAGCGCCAGAGATAAACCATTTATGACCATTAATGATCCACTCGTCACCATCCTTGATTGCATTCGTACGAATCAAAGTTGGATCAGATCCAGCAACTTCTGGTTCTGTCATAGCGAAACATGACGAAGACACACCATTGAGAAGTGGCTTTAGGTACTTGTCTTTCTGATCATCTGTTGCCCAATGAAGCAACGTATGCATGTTTCCCTCGTCAGGTGCTGAACAGTTGAAGACCCATGGCCCAACTCGCGTCTTTGCTGATTCAGCCTGCACCATTGCCAAAGCAACGTGACCAAGACCCATGCCGCCCCATTCCTTTGGCATGTGGGGAAGCCATAGCCCTGCTTCCACTGCTTTTTTACGAAGGTTGATCAGTTCACGCACATACTCGCTGTGCTTTTCAGGCGCCATGTCATCACGGTGACCGAACGGCTCCATTGCTGGCTTAATGACATTGTCAACAAAGTCACGGACACGGTTGCGAATCTCTTCGTGCTCGGGGGCAAGGGTGAAATCAATCATGAGGGGTCCTCCCAGTGGACTACGCGATAGCCCATTCTGCTGTGCCGTGACCAAAATCGGCGAGTCGTACTTGGGCGACGTCCCCAGCGACCCTTAGCCTTGCATTGTGAGCGCATCAGAACCCCAGACACAATCTTCTTGGGATACCTCTTCCCTGCCCCAGGGCGATGACAAATCACAGATGGTTCGCCGCATGTTTGATGCCATCGCCCCGCGCTATGACCTCGTCAACCGCATCATGACATTCCGTCTTGATACTCGCTGGCGGCGCAGAGCAGTGCGAGATCTTGCGTTACCTGCAAATTCCACAGTGCTCGACCTGGCAGCCGGCACAGGAGATCTCTGCATAGACCTTCGTCGTGCACAACTTCGACCCATTGCCATAGATCTATCTTTCGGGATGTTGTCCAACGACCGCAGCAACGCGCCGCGAGCACAAGCAGATATTCTGCGTCTCCCTATTCCTTCGCAATCAGTTGACGGAATCATTTGTGGCTTTGCTTTGCGCAACCTTGTCGATCTAGATGTTTTCTTTACAGAATGTGCTCGTGTCATTCGTCCTGGTGGTCGCGTTGCGCTTCTAGATGTTGGCGTTCCTCATAACCCAATTATTCGATTCGGTAACAACATTTACTTCGGCAAAATTGTTCCGCGCATTGGCGCATTGCTCAGCGACGCAGCTGCGTATCGCTACTTGCCACGCAGCATCGCATACCTGCCCGACAGATCGGTACTTGTCGCACAATTGCAGCGAGCAGGCTTTTCAGATGCCACACATACCCAGTTGTCAGGTGGGCTCACGCAACTCATGGTTGGCACTCGAAACACACCATGATTTTTCGAACCGCAACCCTGACAGACGATTTTGATCTGAATACGGTGTGCCGCGGAGATGGCTATCTCTTTGTTCGAGATGGTGTTGGAGTGGCAGGACGTGACGCACTTGCACACGTCACCGAACAAGAAGCGGTGTCATTCTTGAAATCACTCACACCAAGTCGCTTGTCTGATTCCTCTCTAGCGAGCAACGGTCCGATTCTCTTTTCACTTGTTCCCTTTTCTCCGTCACAATCTGCTGAGTTCATATTGCCCCGCATTGTCTTTCGCAAGACCGAGGACACTCTTCCCACTGTCACCCTCATTGCAGATTCCGAGGATGACCTCACTGACGACAAGTTCACCAAAGCGATAACAGCTGCAATCACAGCGCCGCCTCCACGACCGCACAGCAATTCCTATCGAGTCGCTCCTCGAACCGCTGTTGGTCACTATCTCGACGCTGTGGTACAAGCACGTGATGCAGTGCGATCTGGTGCACTACAAAAAGCAGTCATCGCGAGAGACATTGAGGTTCATGCCGATGACCCCATTGACGTCCACGCCATTCTTCTTCGCCTCCGAGCATCATTTGGTTCCAGCTATCGCTATTGCGTCAACAACATGATTGGCGCGTCTCCGGAACTGCTGGTGTCAGTACTGGGAACAACAGTGCGTAGCCATCCATTAGCCGGCACAGCCCCACGCACCGGAGATCCGGTAACGGACAAACGTCTTGCGGATGAATTGGTAGCGAGCACCAAGAATCAAATCGAACACCGAATTGTGATCGACATGGTGCATGACACACTCTTGCCGTTCTGTTCGTATCTCGACTGGGAAGCAGAACCATCAGTTGTAACGGTGGCAAACGTTCAGCACCTAGGTACCGCCATTGAAGGCGCCCTGACAGAACCGCCGTCTCATGTTTTTCCTCTTGTGCGGGCACTATGTCCCACCCCCGCCTTGGGCGGACATCCTTCTTCAGCAGCATTGTCTTTCATCGAAAAAACCGAAGGACTAAACCGTGGTTACTACGGAGGCGCCGTGGGATACATGGACGCACACGGTGACGGCACATTCGCAGTCACAATTCGTTGTGCCGAAATGTCTGCCGATAAACGAACGGCTCGTCTCTTTGCAGGTGGCGGAATCGTTGCCGACAGCGACCCGTATGCAGAACTCGCAGAGACACAGGCCAAGTTTCAGGCCATGCTCTCTGCAATTGTTAGGCCCTAGCCTCCACAGCGGCAACCACGGCTGATTGCAATGCTTCATGTTGCGCCACGTTGGTAAAACGATCGCACGGAACTTCAATCAGTCGTGTTCCACCGCGCTGCAGTGTCGATTCAAGATCTTTCACCGTAGTCACACGCTCAAACGCAATACCGTGAGTGCCTGCTAAGTGTTCGAAAGATGCCGCATGAGGTGTCCCGTAGAGAAGTTCGAAGTTCGAATCACCAACGATCTTTGCCTGCGGAAGAAATGAAAAGATACTTCCCCCGTCATTGTTAGTAACGACAATCGTCAGATCAACATTGCGGCGACTGAGAGCCCACAAACCATTCGAATCATGGAGGCATGCAACGTCACCGATCAGAACAGTTACCCGAGCCTTCGTTGCTATGGCAACTCCCACAGCAGTACTGATCACTCCATCGATACCGTTAGTTCCTCGATTTGAGTAGACAGTTACACCAGACGTTGTCGTGCCAAACCACTCCACATCCCGAATAGGCATAGACGACGACACAACTAAATGAGTCCCAACTTGCATTGATGAAGTCACTGTTCTAGCCACGGATGGTTCACTAAAGTTTTCCGAGGTCCACGCTGTAATCGCTTGCTGCGCAACAACCTCGGCATGTGCCCATTCGGTCGTCCAGTTCTTATCGCACGGTGTGGCGCAAGTTGCCAGAGCACGAATAGCGACGCCAATGTCTCCGACAACTGTGCTTTCAACCATGTGGTCAGGGTCGGTCACCATCTCAGACTCGCGCAATTGGATGACACGACAGTCGTTCTTTGCAATCCATTGTGCCAGAACCTTTGATGCGGGTGGCGCGCCAATTCGCACCACAACTTCTGGAACATGTGAGGTAGAAAATTCTTCAGATCGCAAGATTGCATCAAACCCAAGAACCACCGAGTTGTTGTGCTCACGAACACCGCTCACAGCGTCAGCAAAAATCGGCCATCCCAAGGATTCGGCCAACGACAGCACATCGCGCTGTGTTCCTCGTCCTGCAATGATGATTCCCCGACGACCGTTGAGGGTCTTTGCGAGTTCCGACAAATCCTGGTCTTCAGAAACCCCAAGACGAATGATGTCAGACCACTTCTTTTCTCGTGGTGCTGGCATATCAATCACGTCACCAGTGAGGGGCTCACGAAACGGAAGATTCAGATGAACAGGTCCTGGTCGCACACCAACAGCAGCTTGCACTGTGCGAGAAGCCAATGAACGCCACGTTGAAGCTGCGTCTCGCGACGGAACTCCGGGATCATGAAACCAACGAACTGCTGTTCCGAATAAATGTGTCTGATCAATCGTTTGGGAAGCACCCACATCTCGCAACTCCGGTGGACGATCAGCAGTACACACAATCATGGGCACATCGCTCTGGTGCGCTTCGACTACGGCACCATGAAAATGAGTTGCTGCTGTTCCGGACGTGCAGAGCAATACAGCGGGAAAACCAGAAGCCGAACCAATTCCTAGCGCCGCAAAGGACGCACTGCGTTCATCATGAAAAACATGCACCTCAATAGCGTCATTGTGCGCCAAAGCTATTGCGAGTGGCGTACTCCGACTACCTGGTGCCACAACGGCGTGGCGAACTCCCTGACGCGCCCATTCATCGACCAATGTTGCGCAAAATGTGGCTGCAGTGTCGCCAGAAGAACTCATGTCACCTATCGTGTCACCTATGCGTGTAGAAATCTGGTCCGACGTCGTTTGCCCTTGGTGCTTCATAGGAAAGCGTCGGTTTGACAACGCCATAGAAGTGCTTCGACAGAAGGGCATAACCGAACCAATCGAAGTGGTCTTCAAGGCCTACCAACTTGACCCATCGGCCCCCGTTGGGGAACCAACGCCAGTTGTAGAGGGGTACGCAAAGAAGTTTGGTGGACGTGAGCGTGCAGAACAGATTCTTCAACATGTGACCAATGTCGCCGCTGCTGACAACATTGAATTCAACATGGACATTGCGTTGCGCGCCAACACCATTCTTGCCCATCGCGCATTGCATTGGTCGCTAGAACACCATGGTGCCATCACCCAAGCCATCTATAAAGAACGTCTCATGAAGGCCTACTTCACTGACGGTCTCAATGTTGGCGACGCAGATGTTGTGGCTCAATGTGCTTCAGAAGTCAATTTGGACGGAGCAGCACTTCGGGCATGGCTCAATACAGATGAGGGATTCGATGCCGTGCAAGAAGATCTGCAAGGTGCTGCCATGCGTGAAATCACTGCAGTGCCGTCTTTTGTTATTGATGATCGCTTTTTGATCCCTGGGGCTCAAGATGTTGATGTTTTTGTGAACGTGTTGGAACGAGCGTTGACGCGTTGACCTTCCCACATGTCACATTCCTCCACGGGTTTACACAGACGAAGAAATCTTGGTCTCCCGTTTTGCATCTCATGCATGCCGAATTCACGGCACTGTGCTTAGACGCTGCAGGGCACGGAAACAACGTTGATGGTTGTCGTTCGCTTCCACAATGCGCAGACGACATTGCTTCAGCCATGCAGCCGGGCATTCTTGTTGGGTACTCAATGGGTGCCCGCATGGCACTTCATGTCGCCCTTCAACATCCAGAGACGGTGTCGCAGTTAGTACTCATTAGTGGCACCCCCGGATTAGCAGCACAGGCTGAGCGCGCAGCTCGCATTAACAGCGACAATGAGTTAGCTAACCGTATTGAACAAATAGGTACTGAAGCATTTATCGATGAATGGCTTGCCTTGCCCATCTTTTCCGGATTGACCGAAGAGACAAACCAAAGAAGTGAACGGCTTCACAACTCTCCGAAGGGTCTCGCAGATTCTCTACGTCACGCAGGGACCGGAACACAAGAGTCGCACTGGGAACATTTGCACCGATTGACAATGCCAGTACATCTCGTAGTTGGTGAGAACGATACGAAATTCGTCGCTATTGCAAAAGAGATGCAATCTCTCCTGCCAGATTCACATCTGTCAGTCGTACAGAGTGTCGGCCACACTGTTCATTTGGAGAACTCCGCTGCTACTAGCCGCCTACTGGATTCAATAATTTTACGAAACGATTGAGTACGCAATACCTGCGGCAAAAGTGATGCCCATCACTAATTGAGCGCGTCCAACATTGCCCAGAACAATTATGAGGTCGCGACCCTTTGCTCCTCGCGACAGTGCTTCAAGCGCAGGTCGAAGAACAACGATTCCGACAAGCCCGAATAACGCATAAGCCCCTACAAGAACTGATGTCGTACCAATCGAGACCACGGCAAGGATCACCAGACCGGCAAAGAACTTACGTGTATTGGGATCTCCCAGTTTGACCGCAAGCGTATTTTTCCCCGCAACAGTGTCGCCGGGAATATCGCGGAGATTATTAACCACCAGTAGCGAGCATGCAAAGCAGCCCACGGCAACGCTTGCAACCAGTCCGGCAATGGTGAATTCCTCTGCAACCACAAATTGTGTACCAGTTGTAGCAACAACTCCGAAGAAGATAAACACAAAAACTTCACCCCAGCCCGCATAGCCATACGGACGTGGACCGCCTGTGTAGGTCCAAGCAGCAAGAATCGCAGCTGCCCCAACCAACACCAACCACATTGTCGTCATAACAGCCAAAGCCAGCCCTGCACAGGCGGCGATACCGAACATTGCAAACGCTGCTTGCTTCACATGATTCGCGGTCGCTGCTCCGGAACCTACGAGACGCAATGGACCAACGCGAACAGCGTCAGTGCCCTTCACACCATCTGAATAATCATTGGCGTAGTTGACACCTACTTGAAGAGCCAAGCTCACAATGCCTGCAAGTGCCCCACGCCACCAGACAGGGCTCGGCGCCCCACTTGCACAGGCGACACCAACAAGGACCGGAACAACCGCAGCGGGCAACGTGCGAGGCCTTGCGCCAATGACCCATTTCTTCCATCCGAGTGTTGTGGGGTCAATTGGCGAATTCATGTCTCTAGTGTCGCACGAGTCGTACGCTAGATGCGTGAACGAGTTGGTATGTCTTGACATGGCAAACGGCCAGCTCCTCGTTGACCGCCTCTCTCGAGCATGGGATAACGACGACGCAATCTTTCCTCTTGACCAGCGACTTCCCCTTCCTGCTCGGCAACACATCTTGAATTTTGTCAAACCCACAATCATCGCCACGCCTGATGGCGACACGCGTGTTGACGGTGAACCAGTAGAACCTGGTGACGCTGTCGTTGTTGCAACTAGTGGTACATCGGGAATTCCTAAAGCTGCCGTGTTGACCATGTCGGCCGTAGAAGCGAGTGCTCGAGCAACAACGAAACACCTGAACGTCACATTGCGCGACACATGGCTTGCATGTCTACCTCCATCTCACGTGGGCGGACTTTCGGTCATCACGCGCTCGCTCATTATGGGCACATCCCTCGTGGCCGTACCCGGCTTCTCTCCTGACTCGTGTGCAGAAGCAGCGCGAGACGGAGCAACTCTCGTCTCACTCGTGTCAACGGCACTACAGCGAATAGATCCGACAATGTTTCGTGCAATTGTCTTGGGGGGTTCACGCCAGGCTTCTCAATTACCACCGAATTGTTTCACCACATACGGACTCACAGAAACAGGGAGCGGTGTCGTGTACAACGGTCGTGCGTTGCCTGGAGTCGAATTAGAGGTTCGCGATTCCATCGTGTACGTGCGAGCTCCAATGCTGCTGCGTGCCTATCGAGACGGGACCGTTCCACTTGATAGCAACGGCTGGTTCTGCACATCAGACAGAGGGTCACTAACGGATGATGGCGTCTTGTCCATTGAGGGACGCGACGGCGACCTCATCATTACGGGTGGCGAGAATGTGTGGCCAGAAATAGTTGAAGATGCATTGCGCGACTTTGAATCAATAACAGACCTGTGCGTTGCCGGAGTTGCGGACCCTGAATGGGGCCACGCAGTCCATGTCTGGATCGTTACATCAGATCCACATCTCATTTCCTTAGACGCTGTACGCGACCATGTAAAAAAGACACTGCCAGCCCACTGTGCCCCACAGCACGTGCATTACGTATCGGAAATTCCGAGGACTGCTCTCGGCAAGCCGCAACGTTCTTTGCTTATAGAAAATGCAGTGACTAATTAGCCAGCGTTCGAGGTGCTTAATCCAGCACCGCCGTCAATGACGTATGTCTCTCCGGTGATCCAACTCGCAGAATCAGATGCCAAGAAGGTTGCAAGGTTTGCAATGTCTTCTGGTTCGCCAAGGCGCTTCAACGGAACAGTGGCAGCAATTTTGTCGCCGAAGTTCTCAACTAAGAAACCAGCAAAGTCAGTTTTCACGAGACCAGGCGCAATTCCAATCACCCTGTTTGGTCCAATCTCGCTAGCAAGTTGACGAGTGAAGTGAATCAGTGCAGCTTTGGTCAAGTTGTAAATACCAAGTCCGCCACCATCTGTGCGCAAACCGCCAACCGAGGCAATGTTGATGATCACTCCGGGGTTCTGTTTGAACGAGGCTTCATATGCTGCCTGGGTCCATTGCAACGGGGCCTTCAAGTTGATTTGAAACGTCTTGTCGTACCGTCCTTCATCAACGCCCATCGTTGGGCCGTAGTACGGATTAGTTGCTGCGTTATTCACCAAAATATCAAGACGGCCAAATTTGGCAATTGTTTCGCGCACAACACCTGTGGCTGCAGTTGGATCGCCGACATTGGCTGGACGAATAGCAACTTCGCCATCAATGCCTTCCATTGCTGATTCGTCAATCTTTCGCGACACCATCATGACGCTCGCGCCTGATTCTGCGAATGTTTTAGCTATCGCCAGACCAATTCCGCGTGATGCGCCCGTAACGAGTGCGACTTTGCCTTTTAATGAAACTTCCATTTCGCCAAGTTACAGAAGTTACGTAGCCAAGCCGTTACTCAGTACCAATCGTGGGCATGAGACGGACTTCAGTGATACGGCGACCCTCAAGTGCCTCAACGACGAATCGCCATCCTTCAATCTCCAACGTCTCACCCACTACGGGGACATGCTCAAGAACTCCGAAGAGGTATCCACCGACCGTGTCGAATTCTTTGTCGGGTAGATCCACATGGAAGTGATCGTTGAAATCTTCAATAGACATTCCGGCATCCACAAGGGATTCACCATTTGGCAAATTCTGCACTTCCGGATCCTCGTCATCGTGCTCATCAACGATTTCGCCAACTAATTCTTCAAGGCAATCTTCAAGAGTCACCAAACCAGTGATGCTTCCATATTCATCAGCCACGATGGCCATATGAAAATGATCGCGCTGCATTTCACGCATCAATTTCGCCACTGGCTTATTTTCTGGAATCACCACAGCATTACGAACAAGTGAATCGACAGGCTCAGCACCTAAGCCAGACCGAATCGCTTTCATGATGTCCTTTGCGTACACAATTCCGAGCACGTCTTCATTGTCCTCTTCATCATTACGCATCACTGGCAAGCGACTCACACCATGTTCAAATGCTTCATCAAGAGCCATGTCTAATGTCTCTCCAGAATTCACGCTGACAATATCTGGGCGGGGCCGCATGATTTCACGGACTATCGTGTCGCCAAATTCAATAATAGATTCAATCAATGCACGTTCTTCATGCTCAATCACTTCATCTTCAACAGCTGCTTCGACCATGCCCAAGAATTCTTGCTCGCCGATGAATGGGCCCTGTTCTAAACCTTTTCCTTTGACCACAATGTTCGTCAGACCGATAAGACCTTGAGACATCTTTCGCAGTGGATAGAAACCCACCAATATTGCAGTTAGTCGTGACGTTGAAAGTGCCGCACGGTCGGAATGAAGAATTGCATACGTCTTTGGAACTGCTTCAGCAAAAACAAAAAATACAACAACGTTCAGGACTACTCCGACCGCAACTCCTGCAGGTCCAAACAGTCGACCTGCCACTACTCCAGTCAGAGTCGCTTGTACTGTCTGACACACATTCACTGAGAGCAAGAGCGGGTTCACCCACCGTTCAGGATGCGTCACCAAACTCAATAGTGCAACACCGCCGCGTGCTCCAGAATCTGCCAACGCTTGAGCCTTCGGCTTTGACACTCGGGACAATCCCATCTCAGCAATCGAAAGAACTATCAAGCACCCCAACAAAATCAGAATGCCAAGCAACATCCACCAATCAGCGGTGGTTGGTGAAGTAGCAATCATTCGTCTTGTTCCTGTCTAAATGCGATTGGTGCCGGACCAGCCCAATGGTGCTCGGTCAAGATTGCCAACTCTCGTGCGCGCATCACAGTCTTTGTTTCTTCATCGTGATGGTCAAACCCAAGGACATGAAGTATTCCATGTACCAACAGAAGGGCGATCTCGTCATCAAAATTTCCCGCGTGAGTAGGTGCCTGACGATCAGCAACAATCGGACACAGAATCACATCACCCAACAGAGTTGGCACATCATCATTATCCGGATGAGGACGGGCAGGTCCGCGAGACAGTGCGCCTGGTCCCTGCTGATCAATCATGTCTGCTGCGTCTAATGGAAAGGCCAGCACATCAGTGGGGCCGACTTTACCCATATGTTCACTATTGAGATCTGCCATCGTTGGCTCGTCAACAAAGAATACGGATAACTCGCACGCACCGTGGACGCCTTCATGCAACAGAGCAGAAATAGCTAATTGTCGCCAACGGGGCAAATCGATGTTGCTTCCTGATTGTTCGTCCGAACAAAAGACTTCAGGAACTCCGTCGCCACCAGCACGACGCGGTGAATGAATACGCGGTCGAGACTCAGTCATCACGCGCAGCCTTACGTGCTGAATTTCGACGCGCCTCGGCATTCGTAAACCGCTCGTATGCCGCAACGATGTCAGCAACAATGCGATGACGCACAACGTCTGAACCATCCAAATACACAAATGCCAGGGAATCGATATGTCCGAGTTTCTTTTCTAAACCAACCAGACCACTGCGCCCATCGGGCACATCTATCTGAGACACATCACCCGTAATGACGACCTTTGATCCAAAACCAACTCTGGTCAACAACATCTTCATTTGCTCGGGAGTCGTGTTCTGGGCCTCATCAAGAATGATGAACGAGTTATTCAGTGTCCGACCACGCATGAAAGCGAGAGGTGCTACTTCAATCGTTTGGCGTTCGATCAACTTGACAGCTGCCTCTGGATCCATCATGTCGTAGAGAGCGTCATACAAAGGACGAAGATACGGATCAATCTTTGCCATCAGGTCCCCCGGCAAGAATCCCAATCGTTCTCCGGCTTCAACGGCAGGTCGTGTCAAAACGATTCGCTGCACCTGGCGCGCATGAAGTGCCTGCACAGCCATTGCTACTGCAAGCCAACTTTTACCTGTACCCGCAGGTCCGACACCAAAAGTAATGGTGTTTTCACGAATTGCATCGACGTACCGCTTTTGGCCAGCGGTTTTTGGACGCACCATACGTCCACGTGAGCCCTTCAAGATGTCGTCTGTCAGAACACTGCTTGGTCGTTGTTCGGCGCGAACCATCACAATGCTGCGATCCATCACCGATTGATCAAGGCGTTCTCCACTTTGCAGAAGCAACACCATCTCTTCGAACAATCGTCCGACTTGATGTGCTCGAGGACCTGAACAGCCAATCTCGTTTCCCCGGACCACGACGGCAACATCAGGAAATGCATCTTCCACTCGGCGAAGTAGTTCATCGCGTTGTCCGAGCAGTTCTGCCATGAGATGAGCGCCTGGTACAACGACCGTGACGGTGGGAGCAACGGTGGTCATGTGGGTTCAGACTATCTTTCTGACGCTCGGATGGAGGTTCCCCTTCCCTGTCCCCCACTCGTAGTACCGTCTTTTGGGTTCGATTGGGCGGTCACCACATGCAGAATTCGAGACAAAGTGGCACGTAAAGCCCTTTCCGCAACTGCATGGATCTTTGCGATTGCTGCCGTCAGTCTCGGCGCGGCACATGCAGTCATCGCTGACAGTTTCAGCAGCATTCCAGCTATCGCCTGCCTCGTCATAGCTGCATTGGGTATCGTCATCGGAATAACGGTCCACAAGGCCGCCCTGCCTGTCTCGGCTATAACGACACTGACAGCTGTTGCAATTGTTGTCGCGCGCATTATTGAAGACAAGAATCATGCACATCATTCGCTGATCACCGAGTCGCTGCTCCTTGTGTCTCAACTTTTACTAGTCGTCGGACTCGTTGTGATAATTCGCCGTCGATTGTCTGGGCAAGCAGGAAATGTTCTTGCAGATGGTCTCATCGTTGGCATCGGAGCGTGGCTCATTGTGTGGGTCTACTTGGTACAACCTTCTCTTGGCTTGTCAGGCAATGCGGCATCGTTTACAACTATTCGCAGCATCACTCTTGGCGTCTCAATGGTTGTTCTTTTCCTTTTGGTTACTTTGTTGTTTTCCGAGACAGTGCAATCCCCGGCAAATGCATTCGTCGGAGTTGCGATTGTCCTCAGTTTGGTTGGCATTATTCTGCGCGCTGTTGTATCCCGAGGCGACGTCTCCTTTTCAATAGCAACGCTCGATGCACCACTGCTCATGGCAGTTGCTCTTGCCGGCGCAGGTTTTATCCATCCCGCGATCCGTCATATCTCAGCCGGTGGTTCACACACCGTGATGCCACCGTTGATGACTCGTCTTCTCACCACCACATCATCACTAGTGGCGCCGATCATTGTTCTAGCAATCGACAAGCCGGCAGACACTCAAGACACCACGGTGCGAACAGTGACGGTGTGTATTTTGGCTGCCGTTGTTATGTGGCGTGTCGTGCAATCAGTGAGACTTAACGCCAATACACAAGAACAGTTGGTTCGTAGCGCCCTGACCGATTCATTAACGGGGCTTCCCAACCGCGTTCTCATGCTTCAATACATAGAAACTGCGATGAGATCCTCCTGGAGAACCCACCTTCAGCCAACTGTTCTCTTCATCGACGTTGACCGATTCAAGAACATCAACGACAGCCTCGGGCACTCTATTGGAGACGATGTGTTAACTGAAGTGGCTGCGAGACTCACGTCGGCTGTTCCCACCCATGCGACAGTCGCGCGAATTGCTGGAGATGAATTTGTCGTGCTCGATGCCACCACAGCGAGCGTGACGCAATCAGTTCTTTTAGCTGAAAAAGTTCTCGATTCACTTCGTAGTCCTATCAAGACCAGAGACGGCGACATGTTCGTTACCGCAAGTATCGGCGTTGCATATGCACCCACGGCTGTGGAACTATCCGCTAGTGAACTCATGCGACACGCAGACACCGCCATGTACCGAGCTAAAAATGCAGGCAGAAATTGCATAGCGCTTTTTGACGAAACCATGCTGGAGAGCGTTACCAAACGCCTTGATGTGGAAACCGCGCTCTATCGAGCCCTCGAACGAAATGAACTTCATCTTGTTCATCAACCAATCGTGGATATTGATTTAGGAATTGTCGTTGGCTTTGAGGCTCTCATGCGTTGGGATCGCGGACAATCACACGTTGTCTCGCCCGATGAATTCATTCCGATTGCTGAAGAAACAGGAATCATTGTTCCTCTCGGTTCGTGGGCCATCAACGATGCACTCACACAACTTCGATCCTGGATTGATGCAGAACACTGTTCTCCAAGCACAACGATGAGTGTCAACGTGTCTGTTCGTCAACTGCATGACCCACAATTTGTCACCGTCGTGTCAGAGGCACTTGCCTCGTCAGGCGTCCCTGCGGAACAGCTGTGGCTGGAAGTGACTGAAAGCGTCATGATTACCGAACCCACACAAGCACTTGCATCGCTTCACCGCCTGCACGCGCTTGGAGTTCGCATCGCCATCGATGATTTCGGTACGGGCTATTCATCACTGTCTCTTCTTCAACGCTTCCCCATCCAGTGCATCAAGATTGATAGAGCGTTTGTCAACGATGTAGTGACAGAGCCGGCTACACAGAACATCGTTCGAACAATCGTCGCAATGGCAACAGCCATGGGAGCAGATATCGTCGCAGAAGGTGTCGAGAACATCGAGCAACTTGCGCAACTCACATCACTCGAGTGCCATCGGGCGCAGGGTTATCTCTTCAGCCGCCCTGTGCATGTTGACGATGTGCCGCGTGTGGTGAAATTCATTGAAGACCCGACACACTGGCGCGAAATAACTGGTCGCCCTTAGCTCGGCGCACCCGCCGATGTAAGGCTTCCGTCGGGATTCCTCACGAACAACTCCACGGAGTGTGCACCTGAACCCAGAAGCGTATAGTCCAACACTGCGGTGAAACTTGCAACGGAACGAAGATCAGATAATTCACCGATAACACCAGCTGCAATTCCGTCCACGACAATCACGCCTTCCGAGCCAGCGGCAAGTGGCTGAGACACGGTCACTTCACCGGTCAACAATGCCGGTATCACAGCTCCCCGTTTATCCGACACATTGGAGAACAAGAGTTTCTGTTTCGTAGTCCAACTCTTGATTCGAGAATCAATTGAGTGCTTGCCAATTCGAGTTCCAATCAATGACGCACTCTGACCTACTGACGCAACTTTGTTAATCGGCCCAATATTCGAAACGATCTCGGCGTATGCCCCTGAACGTGCTTTGGCTTCTTCAAAGCCACCCGAAAGTTCAGCTTTTTCTCCTGTTGCTGAAATCACGTTTCTATTCCGCCCCCTCGGACATTCCTTCGCTAATGACTGACCGGCAAAGGTCCATGAACTTTTTGTTTCAGTGACATCAATAATCGTCGGCAGCAAATCGAGATTCGATATCGCGCAGTCATCAGAGACGCCCGACTTTTGGTTTGGATATTTGATGAATGTCGGGACCCTGTAGATGTCCGCAACCTGGTCGGGGTCCATGAAGTCCGTGTGACGTTGCGGCATCGTTGGAATGAAAGAAATTCCATGATCCGCACTCACCACCAACATTGTTGAATCCCACTTGCCCGCTGTCTTCAAATCAGCAATCAGATTTTGCAACACATGATCAGCAGCCCCCACTTGATACAAGAAGGTTTGATACATATCGCGAATAACTTCTTCGTTGTCCGGGTTCTGTGTCGAAATAGTGGGAGAAAGTTGGTCGACGCGAAGATCCGGAGTAATTCTCCAGGGCGCATGAGGCAGCAATGCATGCACTACCTGAACCTGCGGTGCATCCGCACCAGTCACGATCTTTGCCGCCCGATTAACGGAATCAACTTGCGTCAACGCCCCTACTGCAAATTGATCTTTAAATTCGTTTGCGACAGCGCCAAAACCACCCCATGTTCCTTCAATAGACGGAACATATTTACGCAATATCGGAGGAAGAACACGCTGCCCGTACACGAAGGCCGCGTCACGGATGAACGTTTTGAAACGGCCTGCGTTGAACGAAACAGTTGCTCCGGCTTTTCCTCCACACACAGAGTGTGGACACAAGCTCGTCACTGGCTCAATTCCGCCTACCGAGGTTGCACCTGCAAACAACGTGAAAATGTTTTTCGGATACTGCGATAAGAACGGCCCGCCGCTCTGTGCGGGAACTGAAGAAGACAAAATTGCAGGCACCGCTTGATGAGTGAAGTTCGACTCCGCAACTGAATTTCGATACCAGGTCGACCCTTGAGCCAATTCTGCAAACCCTGGGAATCGTTCAGCGTTTATGTGCCCATCAGTACCGAGCAATGAGTACAACGGGAACTCATCAAAGATGACTTGCAGAACCGTGACATCCTTATTACCTACTACTGCGTCAGACTTTGGGCCATTTGACTCAAACAAGACCGGCTGTAATGCAATAACCGCACTTCCCACAACCGCAACTGCCAACAGCGACAACCAACGAGACCATTCACGAACAGCTTTTGAACGATCAAAGGCGATGGGCACCACAACCGCTAGGACTATTCCGATAGCAACAGATGGAACGGTTCGATTGATGTCTAGCCATCGAGCTACTGCCAACCCCAACACCAGCGACAAACCGCCGATGAGACTCAGACGCATAGCTTCATTTACCTTCGAACCGAACAGAGCAGAGAAGCGGTCTAAACCGACGCAAACAAGAGCGGGGGCAATCCCCACGAGCAGAAGAAAAACCAAAACTTCAAATGGCGACAACTTCGCAGCAGAAAAGACCGTTGTGTTCTTGCCGTACAGATCAAGCAAAGGCTGAGCTATTGCCATCGTTGACAGAGCTAAATAGGTCAAAAAGTGCCTGCGGAACATCCGACAACCTTGCCACAATGGAAGGGTGCCATTCATGTCCTTCGCATCATCACCTCGACGAAGAGGTTTTGCTGTGTCCGTAGTGGCGATATTGGGTCTATGTCTACTGCAAACTCCACAATTGGTACACGGCAAATCCGTCGCCATTGGGGCCAACGGTCAAGGAAGTTTATTTGTAGTCGGCGACAGCCTTACCGTTGGGACCGAAGCGTTCGGAACCCTCTCAACAAAAGTGAAGGCACTTGGCATCTGGACCAACGTTGTCATGGATGCAAAAGTGGGTCGTAAGGCGTCACTTGGTGCAAGCGTCATAGAAAAGGGCATTACCGCCTCCACTACTGCTCTTGTCGTAGCACTTGGCACCAACGACATGATTTCGAAACCTGAAACCTGGTATCCCCGTTGGGTGATTGACACCGTCATGCTGAAAACTCGAGGGCTTCCTGTCCTGTGGGTCAACTTGGAGTTCTCACAAACAGGTCGAAGTGATTGGCGCGCGCGTGGCGTTCGCTTTAATAGGGAATTACGAATAGCAAAACTGAGATATCCAAATCTTCAGATCGCAGATTGGAACACCGCTTTCAACCCGGTCTCCAAGAGCAGATTCATCGAAGATGGCGTTCACCTTTCTGTCTCTGGTTATAAGACACGCTGCAACTTTTTAGTGCCAGCTATTTTAACGTTCGGCATCTCTGCAATTAACGCAAGCACAACAACCAGTAGCACGACCACAACGATTGCTCCGTTGACGACGTCCACTTCGACGTCGTCAACCACATCGTCAACAAGTTCAACGAGCAGCACAACGACAACCACTGTCAAATAACTGAGTAGTACTGTTTTCCAATGCGAGCAGTTACATCTTCACAAGGTTCAATCGTTGTATCGGACCATGAAGAACCCACAGGCACGGGCGAGCTGATCACCGTTACGTCAGCCGGTATATGTGGTTCAGATCTACACCTGGTTGCGTCAGGCCTTTCAGGAGTCATTTTGGGTCACGAGTTCGGAGGCTTCACGGCTGATGGCCGACTAGTCGCTGTTCGCCCCACCGGCGAATGCGGGTCCTGCCCCCAATGTGCTTCTGGATTTCCCCACACATGCCGAGAAGCCGCCGCCTCTCTACATGGCACATCTATTAACGGGGGCCTGGCCGAGTTTGTCCGCGTTCAGCCCTCTCGCCTAGTACCAGTGCCCGACGGCACTGACCCAGCCATTGTTGGCCTCGTGGAGCCTCTTGCTGTGGTGATCCATGGAGTGAATCGGGTACCTCTAATACAAGGCATGTCGGCCGTTGTCATCGGTTCAGGGTCTATCGGCCTGTTGACAGCCTCGGTATTGGCCGACAGGGGCATCACCGTTGACATTGTGTGCCGCCATCCTCACCAATCTGAAGCTGCTGAGAAACTGGGCATCAACGCTGTGGCCAAGCCCGGCGCCAACTACGACGTTTCGTTCGATGCCGTATGTACTCAAGAGTCACTCGATGCATGTTTCAATGCCACACGCCCTCGAGGAAGTGTTGTTGAGTTCGGAATGATCTGGAGCAGCATCCAATTAAAGAATCAAATGATGTTAAAAGAAATATCTCTCGTGCCATCTATCTTCTATAGCCACAATCACGAACACAATGACTTTGAAGATGCTGTCGACATGCTCGTTCGTCATCCTGAAATCACAAATACATTGGTAACTCATCGTTTTTCTTTGGAAGAATCAATACGCGCATTCGAAGTTGCAAACGATCGACAAGCGGGCGCAATTAAAGTACATATTTTTTCGCGAATGTAAATTCTGTTTTCACAAACGATTGTGAAAAACACTTGCTTGCTGCACGCAAATTTTTTTAAAGTTAGGCGACACGAAGTCTGTCTGGTCGTATGTCACACGACAACACTCGCAGTGTTTTGCGCACTACCTTGACTGATGTCACACCACTCGGGTGCGACAGTTTTAGGGGTAATTCTTATGACACAAACTCACTCAATGCGCTCACGTGTATTGCGTCGCGTTGGTGTTGCAGTAGCAACAGCAATAGCGATTTCAACCGTGGCTTCTACAGGCAGTCAAGCTGCTACTGATCCGTCAGCTGCAAAATACGGCGGCGAAGTAAAGGTCGGAATTTTCGACACCTTCCCTGGTTTCTGTGTTGGTAACAACCCAGCTAACTCCGCACTCATGGCAGTTCGCTCGATGTACGAAACATTGTTTGAGCGCACAGTTGGCGGCGACTACGTCGGCCTTCTTGCAAGTGGAGCTGTCGCTTCACCTGACTTGAAGACATGGACAGTCACTCTTCGCGAAGGAATTAAGTTCCACGACGGTGCTGACTTCAACGCTGCAGCCGTAGTTACGAACTACCAAGCAACAACAGGTCTTATTGCAGCCGGCGCATACGCAGCCGGCGCTACTGCAGCTGCAAAAGCTGGCGGCAACGCAACTGCACAAGGTGCTGCTGGACTTGCTGCTTACGCAACAAAGTCATACACAGTAGGTACCGGAGCTGCATTTGCTGCGAACATCAAGAGCTTCTCAGCGAAGTCAACATATGTAGTCGAGTTCGTTCTTGACCGCGCACAAAATGACTTCCTCGGAACTCTGTACGCATCTGGCCGCGGTTTCATGCGTTCACCTGCACAGCTTGCAACATCAACATCATGTGCTTCGGCTCCAGTTGGTACCGGACCTTTCAAGCTCGTGAGCTGGACAACTGATTCGCTCATCGTTGCAAAGAATGCTTCGTACTGGCGCACAGATCCAAACTCAGGTGCAAAATTGCCATACCTCGACAAGATCACATTCACGAATGTTAAAGAAGGTTCACAGCGCGCAGCTGCAGTCCGCAAGGGTGCACTTGATGCTGGAATGTTCGCAGGAGCTGCAGAAGGAACTTTCATCAAAGACCTTCGACTTCGCAAGACAGTTGTTAACGAGTTCAAGTCACCTGTTGAGTACTTCCCATCATTGTGGTTGAACCAAGGAAAGCCTGGCTCACCATTCGCAAATAAGAATGCGCGTCTCGCCGTTCTTTCTTGCCTTGACCGTGTTAACTACGTCAAGGTACGCACAAAGGGTGAAGGCACTGTGCCGACATCATTGGTCGGACCAAAGAGCGACATGTTCTCAACTCGCGGATACTCAAAGTTTGACGTAGCTGCTTCGAAGAATTTTGTTGCTGCATACAAGACAGAGACCGGAAAAACCGATCTCACATTCTCAATGCCAGTTGACACGTCATCTAGCTCACAGGCAAACGCAAAGTTCCTCAAGGAGACGTGGGCAAAGTGTGGCATCACAGCCAACACTGTTGTTGAAGAAACTGCTGTCATTATCGCGAAAGCATTCAATGCTGCACCGAAAGTTGCATCTGGCGAGTACTACAACGCATACGACATGATTCCAATTCTTCTTTTCGAAGGAACAGACGTCACGTTCAACTTGCCATTCGTCATCACGAATGCATTCCCTGCAACAAGCACAAGCCCAGTGAAGTCACTCTTCCAGAACAGCGTTGGAGTTGTTTTGGGTCTGAATCATCACTCTGACACGAATGTCGACACCTTGTTCTATGCAGGTGAAGCAGCTCAATCTAAAGTTTCAGCCAAGACCAAGTACGCAGAAGGCACCGCCTACCTGCAGACAAACGGCTTCATGGGTAACGTCACTCACACCTATTACACACTCTTCACCTCGAAGAAGTTGGCCGGAATTGGCAAGCTTCAATTGGTAAAGGGCAAGACACAGCGCGTTGTTACCAACTGGGGCATCGACTGGACAGGCGTATACAAGACGGCCTAATCGCCATCTGACCACACCATCTTCAAAGGGGATGGGGGTTTTCCGAAAGGATTGCCCCCATCCCCTTTGAAG
>Ga0194060_10000983_pt1 | contig 20792 bp, 21 predicted proteins | sample SepL225m_MetaG_FD_163427 | JGI IMG/M metagenome (GOLD analysis project Ga0194060, IMG submission 163427) | Anoxic zone freshwater microbial communities from boreal shield lake in IISD Experimental Lakes Area, Ontario, Canada - Sep2016-L222-5m | ecosystem: Environmental > Aquatic > Freshwater >... | reverse complement strand
ACTTTTTGCTTGCCATCACCACTGCAGCCTCGTTCTATTGATCTGCGCACCTTTGAGCTGCTCTGATGCCTCTATTTTTTACTGCAAATAGCCAGTATGGCGAGCCATCATGAATAATTCAGGTTAACAGGAAGAATTGCACATACATATTGATTTATCGGTATGTGCGCCTTCTGCCCAAGCCCAAACCATTTTTCCATCAACACTCTTTTCTCCTGATTATATATATTACCCTCGTACGCTTCATTGACCCCTAATCGCACGAAACCATGATAGCCAGAATCCAAAACCTCTACCTTCTCCTCGTCGGCCTCCTTGCTGTAACGAGTATGTTTTTCCCCTTCTGGAGCTTCAGCGCTGGCCAAATCTATCTCATCTCCGATTTTGCAGTACCGGAGATTACTACCGCAGGGTACGCGTTTCTCTGCTATGCCGAACGCCTTTTTTCGCCGCTGACCGCCATTGTTGCCGTGACGGCTATTTTTCTCTTTAAAAACAGAGCCATCCAGAGTAAATTGATCACACTTGCACTGATTTTCTTTGTCGGAGACCTTTTTGCAGGGCTGACTGCAGCCCATTTTATGAACCTCCACTTCGAAGCCTTCGGTGCTGCAGTGACGCACAAACCTGAAGCCGGGTTTTTTATTCTTTTGCCGGAGCCCCTGCTGCTTATGCTTGCGCTGAAAGGGGTCGAAAAAGATGAAAAAATTGCCAATGCCTACAAACGACTCTGAAGATGCGTATTGTCTGGACAATGGGTGACCCTCACGGCATCGGCCCGGAAATTATTCTGAAGAGTTTTCTGACGTTTGGGGGCTCAACACACTCTTTTTTGGTTGCAGGCTCATACACGGTACTGGACTATTACAAAAAGAAGCTGGAACTGCCGGTAAAACTCAAACTGATCGCCAGCGCGGATGAGATGACTCCGGCACGGGTGGGGGTATTGCCGGTACTGAGCGTTGGTGAACCGGACGACATCAGGCCCGGCACCATTGCGGCTGAAGCTGGACAACTCGCCATGATGTCAGTTGCGGCGGCAGCACGTCTCTGCCACAGCGGAGTGTGTGACGGGCTTGTCACCGCACCAATCCATAAGGAAGCTGTAGCACTGGCTGGTTACGCAGAGACCGGCCACACAGGCTTTCTCGGCAGAATTCTTGGGGTACCCTCGCCAACCATGATGTTTTTTGACCAGCTCTCAGAGATCAGGGTCGCCCTTGCCACCATCCACGAGCCGCTTGAGAAGGTGCCCGGACTCATCCGCACCATGAACCTTGATGCCTTTCTCGCAAACCTCGCAGAATCGCTTAAAACTGATTTTGACCTACCTTCTCCACGAATGGCTGTGCTTGGTCTTAATCCCCACGCTTCGGACGGAGGTGTTATGGGAAGTGAAGAGCAGGATGTTATCCGTCCCTGCATCGAACGCCTTGCATCACGCCTCAGAATAAAAGGCCCCTTCCCTGCCGACGGCTTTTTCGGGGCCGGGATGTACCGCAACTACGATATTGTCGTGGCCATGTACCACGATCAAGGGCTGCTGCCCTTCAAGGTACTCGCCTTCGACACCGGGGTAAACATCACTCTCGGCCTGCCAATTGTGCGCACCTCCCCCGACCACGGCACCGGTTTCGATATTGCAGCAAAAGGAAAAGCCTCACCAAGAAGTTTTCGTGAAGCGACACTGGTTGCCATAACGATTGCACAGAACAGAATAAAACAAACAGAGTACAAACTATGATCTCATTTACTGCCGTTGACCTTGAACTTGATAAAAAACCTGTGTTCAGCAAACTGAACCTCACCATTCAGCCGGGAGAGCTTGTCTACATTGTCGGCAAAAGCGGCACGGGCAAATCAACGCTGCTCAAGTCGCTCTACATGGATGTTCGACCGACAAAAGGAGAGATACGCATTGCCGGATACAGCTCCCGCACCATCAAAAAGCGGCAGATACCACTCCTGCGTCGGAAACTCGGCATAATCTTCCAGGATTTCCGGCTTCTCGAAGATCGTAACGTCTATGATAACCTGGCATTTGTGCTGAAGGTGACCGGCACAAAGGAGAAACTCGTCAAGGAACTGGTGATGCACGCCCTCGAAAGCGTTGGACTGGAGCATGCCGCCAAAGTGATGCCCCTGCGCCTTTCAGGCGGTGAGCAGCAGAGAATCTCCATCGCCCGTGCGCTGGTGCGCGAGCCGCTCGTCATCCTCGCCGACGAACCAACCGGCAACCTCGACCCCGACACATCGCTGGAAATTCTCGACTATCTCAAACGAATCAACCAGAAAAGCATCACCGTAATTATTGGTACCCACGACTACGAGCTGGTGCGCCACTCACCATCCAGAACCCTGCAAATCGCCGGTCAAAACGTTGTGGAGAGCACCATGGAGAAATCTGCAACCGGCTTCCGCCCAGCCATAGCATTATCTTGAACCTTGAACTTTATCACGAACACCCCGTCGTCATGCCGCAATCGTCGCACACTTTGCAGGTGCCATTCTGCTTGACGCGCATGGAACCGCAATTTTCGCACTGCTCTCCGGTATAGCCCTGCACTTTGGCCTGATAGACCTGGCTCTGGCGTGTTGCCGTGCGCGCAGGCTCGATATGCACGGCCAGTGATGGCGCAACAACAGAAGCATGACCATCCTCGCCATTGCTCTCAAGCAGTTCATCAACCGCCTTGATATGCACAAAATCCTTGCGTCCAAGATAGTCGTAACCGATAGAGCGGAAGACGTAGTCAAGAATAGAGGTCGAATTTTTGATAACATTGTGCCCCTGCACCGCGCCAGCGGGCTCAAAACGGGTAAAGGTGAAGCTGTCAACCAGCTCTTCGAGCGGCATACCATACTGGAGTGCCTTGGAGGCAAGCACGGCAAAGCAGTTCAGCAACCCCTTGAATGAGGCACCCTCCTTGTACATATCGATAAAGACTTCGCCCAGAGATCCATCATCGTACTCCCCCGTTCTGAGAAACACCTTGTGGCCACCAACATAAGCTTCGCGGATATATCCCTTCCGCCGTTTCGGCAGCATCCTCCGCTCGGAACGATGGTAAACCTTTTCGACAATCCTCTCCTGCACCTCTTTCGGCCCTTTGGTTTCATCAAGGTTCTCCTCCGTTCCAAGCATGATAATCTCGTCAAGATCCTGATAGCTCGAAATATTGAGCGGTTGGGAGAGTTTTGAACCATCACGATAGATGGCGACCGCCTTGACCATAAGCAGCCAGGCCAACTGGTAGACCTCACCAATATCACTGGTTGTTGCGGTGCCGGGCATATTGACCGTTTTGGAAATCGCGCCGGAAATAAAGGGCTGTACCGCCGACATCATGTAGACATGCGCATTATGCTTGATGTAACGGAGCCCCTTTTTGCCGCACCTGCTGGCACAGTCAAAAACCGGCAGATGTTCCGGCTTCAAGTGAGGTGCCCCCTCGATCGTCATGGAACCGCAAACGTAGTCATTGGCGGCCTCGGCATCCTGCGGGGTCGCGCCAAGAGACTGAAGCATATCAAAATCTGGATCCTCAAGCTGCTCACTGGTAAAGCCAAGCGTGACACAGAATTCCTCGCCAAGAATCCACTTGTTGAAGGCGAAGCGGATATCAAAAACCGCTGCAAGCTGCGACTCCACCACCTCAATCTTGTCGTCCGTAAACCCTCTGCTCTTCAGCCACTGCCGATTGATCGATGGAGAACCGGCAAGCGTGCCATGACCCTTGCAGTAGTGTTCGATTGCATCAATCTGTACGCTGGTGTAGCCAAGCCGTTCAAGCGCTTTATGCACCGACTGGTTGACAATTTTGAAATAGCCGCCCCCCGCAAGCTTCTTGAATTTGACAATGGCAAACTCCGGCTCAATGCCGGTGGTATCGCAATCCATCACCAGCCCGATGGTGCCGGTCGGCGCAATAACGCTCACCTGGGCATTTCGGAAGCCATACTTTTCGCCCTTCTGTAACGCTTTATCCCACACCTTGCCTGCCGCTTCGAAAAGCTCTTTGGGGCAATACTCGACATCGATGCCACGGGGCTTGACCGTCAACCCTTCATACTCCTCATCCGACAGGTTTCGTGCCGCCCGGCGATGGTTGCGGATGACGCGAAGCATCTCATTGGCATTTGCCGCATAGCCGCTGAACGTGCCAAGATCGTGGGCCATATCAGCCGAGGTGACGTAGGCCTGACCGGTCATCAAGGCGGAAATGGCACCCGCAAGGGCAAGTGCCTTGGGTGAATCGTAAGGAATGCCGAGCACCATCAGCACCGTACCGAGATTGGCAAAACCGAGGCCAAGTGTTCGGAACTCATAGCTCAGGCGGGCAATATCCCTTGAAGGGAAATGGGCCATCAGCACCGAAATTTCCAGCACCACGGTCCACAACGCCGAGGCATGCTGCAACTCCTTCACCTTCATGCTGCCCGATGCCTCATCAACAAAATGGATCAGGTTGAGGCTGGCAAGGTTGCAGGCGGTGTCGTCAAGAAACATGTACTCCGAGCATGGGTTGCTGGCGTTGATGCGGCCGCTCTTCGGGCAGGTGTGCCATTCGTTGATGCTGGTATCGAACTGCAAACCGGGATCGGCACACTTCCAGGCGCTGAGCAGAATTTTTTCCCAGAGGTCACGCGCCTTGACAACTTTGGCAGTCTGGCCTGTTGTGCGCTGACGAAGATGCCACACCTCATCATTTTCAAGCGCCTTCATGAACTCATTGGTCACCCGCACCGTATTGTTGGAGTTCTGCCCGCCAACCGTTGAGTATGCTTCTGACTCGTAATTGGAGTTGTACTCTGCAAAGTCAAGTGTCGTGTATCCCTGCTCAACGAGGGCAAGCACCCGAATAATGTAGCTCATCGGCACGGCACGGCTCAGGGCATTCTGGATCAACTGCTGCAGTCGCGGATTCGTCTTGCGATCCACTCCATTGGCAAGCGCCTCTTCAACAATCGCCTGGAGAAAACGGGAACAGATTCTCGAACCGGCCACCAGTGAGGCCACCTTGTCCTCCTCTTTCGCCTTCCACTCAATAAATTTTTCGACATCAGGATGGTCGATATCAACTATCACCATCTTCGCCGCCCGACGTGTCGTACCGCCTGACTTGATAGCGCCTGCCGCTGAATCAAAAATTTTCAGAAAACTCATCAACCCGGAAGAGCTCCCCCCGCCGCTCAGCTTCTCCCCGCCCGAACGAAGGTTCGAGTAGTTGGTGCCCGAGCCACTGCCAAACTTGAAGACCCTCGCCTCGCGCATCGCCAGATCAAAAATCCCGCCATCGTTAACCAGATCATCATTGACCGACTGGATAAAACAGGCGTGGGCCTGGGGACGGGAGTAGGCATCCTCCGACTCCTTCACCTCGCCACTTTCGGGATCAACATAATAGTGACCCTGCGCCGGACCGGTCGTTCCATAGGCATAATTAAGACCCGTATTGAACCACTGTGGCGAATTGGGTGCGCCCATCTGCCCCAGAATCATGAAAGCCACTTCGTCATAAAAAGCCTGGGCATCATCGGGCGTGTCAAAATAGTTGTTCTTTTCGCCCCACTCCTTCCAGCAGCCAGCCATACGGTGCACCACCTGTTTGATCGAATGCTCGCTGCCCGTCACCGGCTTGCCCTCGCTGTCGGTTATCACATTACCCTCCGCGTCTCGCTGGGGAATGCCCGTTTTGCGAAAATACTTCTGGGCCAGAATATCAGCCGCTACCTGCGACCACTGCACTGGCACCTCGACGTTGTTCATCTCAAAAACCTTTGAGCCATCGGGGTTGCGCAGTACAGATGTCCTTGTTGTGTATTCGAACCGGTCATAAACATTCTGGCCGGGTTGGGTGAACAGGCGGGATATTTTCATGAGGTCTCAGAGGTAGAAATTGGATGGACTGAAGTACAGAGTGTTTTATAATAATCAGTTAGAACAAAGGGAAAACAAAACATGCTCAACCGGGATGCCTTCGCCGTCAAAAGCAGCTCAATATAACACAGCAGGAAATTTTCCCGTCGAAAACCGAAAATTATTTTGCCACATTTTAGCACCGCAATCATCTTCTCTCTGCCAACCAGCCAGAATCTGCTTATGAGAGAGCAAATGCAACAGGTGAGTTAACGCCTGACCGCTCTTATTATCTCACCAATCCATAAAACAAATGATGTTGAACCAATAATAATTACCCAATCTTTCAGTGTTAATGGCACTGTCCTGAATACATCGCCCCCAAATTCAACAAGGAAATACTGGCCCGTTAAAATTATAACGGCAACAATCAAAAAGCTGATATGCTTGCTTAATCCATGAAAAGCAGATTTACCTGTTGCAAAGGCTTTTGCATTAAACAAATTCCAAAATTGCAGCATTACAAAAACAGTAAAGAAACGTGTTAAATTATATCGACTTATTGATCCATTTTCAGTAAAGAAAAACAACAGTACTGACAAGATCACGACAAACGACATAGCAACAAACAATATGTTAAATCTCATTTGAGGCGTAATAATGAAATCATCATTTTTTCTTGGCTTATTTTCCATGACACTCACATTGGGAGGCAGTGATGCCAGAGCGCCTGCTGCAAAAGTGTCCATAATGAGATTAACCCAAAGCATTTGAGTAACCGTTAAAGGGAGCTCATTGCCAAATATTGAACCCAATAAAACAATAATAAGAGCCGCAACATTTATGGTGAGCTGAAAAAGAATAAATCGTTGTATGTTTTGATAGAGTGACCGGCCCCACATGACTGCAGTTGTAATACTACTAAAAGAGTCATCCAATAGAGTGATATCACTTGCCTCCTTTGCAACTGAAGTCCCTGATCCCATAGACAAGCCAACATGGGCATAATTCAGAGCTGGAGCATCATTGGTGCCATCACCGGTCACCGCAACAATGGCACCTGATTTTTGCAACAGTTGAACAAGCCGTTGCTTGTCGGTTGGCCTTGCCCTGCACATAATCTTGAGATGTTTGACTCTTGTTAAAGCCTCTTCATCTGTCAATTTCTCAAATTCAATACCTGTGATGATGTTATCGACACTGTCACCTTCTTTCCAAATCCCGATTTGACGGCCGATCTCTTTTGCTGTACCAGGAGTATCACCAGTAACAATTTTCACCTCTATGCCAGCATCAATACAGGTATGAACGGCGGCAGGAACATCCGCCCGGACCGGATCTGATATTGCAGCCATTCCGATATAGGTCAAATTTGCATTGATCAACTTGCCAGATTCAAACCTCACTTTGTCATCCTCAACAAACTCATACGCAAATCCCAAAGTACGCATTGCCTGATTTTGATAATGCACCAGTGAATTTTCAATTGCTGTGTTACATTCTGAAACATGTTTTAAGCCGTCACCCGATAAAACAGTGCTGCAATGAGACAGAACAATTTCAGGAGCACCTTTAACATAGAGTACTTTTTTATGGAGTAGTGCAGATGAAATCAATGTTGCCATATATTTTCTTTCTGTTGAAAATGTAAGTTGTTCAATAATTTCCACATCTTCTCTCAGAGACAAATAATTGACATTTTGATGGTGTAACCACAACAGAAGCGCTGCTTCTGTAGGATTACCAAGCGTTTTTACTTTTGAAAGATCCGAATAATCAAGATAGGCTGTTGAATTAACAGAAATACTCTCTTTAATTATATTGCTTATTTCATCATCCGCTAATATCTCCCCATATAATGCTAAAAATTCTGTTTTATGGACCTGCATTTGATTTTGTGTCAACGTCCCTGTTTTATCTGTACATATAACAGTCGTTGCACCCATCGTTTCACAGGCGTGCATTTTTCTGACTAAATTATTATTCAACAGCATACGACGCATACTGAGTGCAAGACTCAGTGTCACACTCATGGGCAAGCCTTCAGGAACAGCCACAACAATTAAGGTAACGGCAACCATAAAATATTGTAGTATACGGCCTGCGACATCGATACTGACCCACGACTCAGAATTCAATAGATTAATGCCGAACAAAAAGAGAGTAACAGAAAGTACTATAAATGAGCATATCCCATACACTATCCACCTTACCCAACTTCCTTTTTCTACACTTTCAGGAACCTCTTTTTCTTTGCCTGATAATGCAAATAGATCATAGACTATTGGCAACCAAACTTTGGTTAAAACAATGGATGATGATACGATGACAATACCGATAGAAAATAGTTGAGCACTTGTATATTGAGCATCACCCCAAAATATATCTTTTATAAAGAGGGCAAAAAAAGTTAATGCCGCAAGGACAAAACCAACCAAACCAATAAACTTCGCAAGTTTATCCAATTGCTTGTTGAGAGGTGTCTCCTCTCCGCTCAGTTCAGTAGCCTTTGTTGCAACTTTCCCGAATTCGGTAGCATCTCCAACTGCTTTAACTTCCATCGTTCCATGACCATCCATTATTTTTGTGCCTCTCATGCAACAATTTGATGGATAGGTCGAATCCAAATGAAAATTGATTGGGTTAGTTGTCTTGCCAATAACGGGTTCGCCAGTTAAACAAGATTCATCTATCTGCAATGACACAGCCTCAATAAGCTCTCCATCCGCAGGCACCTCCTCTCCAGTTCCTAAAATGATAATATCTCCAACAACAATATCTTGTTTTAATACTTCGCAGACATTACCATTTCTGATAACTTTATAAAGAGTATCATCATTTACTTTGTTCAAGACATCAAACTTCTTGTTGGCATCAGTTTCAAACCAAAAACCTACGCCAGTGGCTAAAATAATAGCGCAAAAAATGCCGATTGTTTCGGCAAATTCCTGATGAAGAAAGGAGATCCCCAATGAAAGAAAAGCGGCAACGAGCAAAATCCTGACAATCGGGTCTTCAAACTTTTTCGCAAACAGTACCCATAGAGAATCTCTTTCAGGAGGAGTTATGATATTATTACCATGTTTTTGTCGGCTGACAAGAACCTCTTCATTGGAGAGACCGGTGTGATGCTTTTTATATTCCATTATATTTTAATCTCTCAGGGTTGAATTCCCCACCGTTTGCGGTGAAGTAAGGTTTTTTCTATAACTAATATACCCCACAGAGTGAGGCGAGGAGCATTATAACATTATCACTTCTGTCCGGTTGTTGAAATCATAATCGACAGTAACACTTTTTTATATAACCACTTAAAAGCTCTTTACAGTCTTTACTGTATAATCGATTTGAACGCATATTTCATATTTATTGCTCCGGTTCCCAAATATATGTTAAAAGAAATTGAAATATTTCATTGGACATCTCAGAATTTTTACTCTGTCAGCATGAATTTGCTCTGATGAGATCTCCATAGTCCGGACACTGGCAGGCACTCCCCTCGTCCTGCAAGGCTCTGGAACAGGCTGTTGGTTGGGTAAGCTACCCTTCATTTGCTGTAACTGCAAAATCCACAGAAAACCGGTAAAAAATCTTTAACTTCACCCCAACAACCAGCCCGCATCCGGCGACGCTCTTTCAACCACAATCAACACAGCACCTTTGCCTCTCGACTACTCCACCCTGAACCTGCTCCGTCAGAACCATCCTGCCTGGCGCCTCCTGTGCGCCCAGCATGCGCCGCTGGTGGCCGGGTTTCTGCACCGGGTCTTTATTGTGCCCAATGTGCGGATACTCTCGCAGGCCGATCTGGTTGAGGCGCTGGAGGATGAGCTTTTTGCCCTGCGCCAGCAACTGGGGGCCGACCAATTTCCCAATACGGCGCAAAGTTACCTGAATGAGTGGGCCGAAAACGACAAGGGGTGGCTGCGCAAATTCTATCCTGACGGGACGGATGAGCCCCACTTCGACCTGACGGCCTCCACTGAAAAGGCGCTGGCCTGGCTGGAGAGTTTGACGGAGCGTGCGTTTGTGGGCACGGAGTCGCGACTGCTTACCCTCTTTGAACTGTTGCGTCAGATGAGCACGGGAAGCCAGGCTGACCCGGAGGTGCGGATTGCCGAGCTGCAAAAGCGGCGTGACGATATTGATGCCGAAATTGCCCGTATCCGTGCCGGAGAGATATCGCTGCTTGATGACACCGGCCTGAAGGATCGCTTCCAGCAGTTTCTGCAACTGGCCCGTGAGTTGTTGACCGATTTTCGTGAGGTGGAGCACAACTTTCGCACGCTCGACCGCCGCGTGCGTGAGCGCATTGCCCTCTGGGAGGGTGCCAAGGGGGCACTGCTGGAGCAGATCATGGGCGAACGCGATGCCATATCGCCGATTCGGATCAGGGAAAAAGCTTTCGGGCATTCTGGGACTTTCTCATGTCGCAGTCCCGCCAGGAGGAGCTGAGCCTGCTTCTGGAGGAGGTGCTGGCCTTGCCGCCGATTATTTCGATGCGCCCCGACAACCGTCTCCGGCGTGTTCACTACGACTGGCTGGAGGCCGGAGAGCATACCCAGCGCACGGTAGCCCGCCTCTCCGAGCAGTTGCGCCGCTTTCTTGATGACAAGGCGTGGCTTGAGAATCGGCGCATCATGGATATTCTGCACAACGTCGAAACCCAGGCCCTCGATTTGCGCGATGATCTCCCGTCAGGCGGCTTCATGCCTCTTGACGGCTCAGCCGCGCTCATTGAACTGCCTCTCGAACGAACGCTCTATCGCCCTCCCTTCAGACCATTGATTGCCGGTGTTGCCCTTGATGAGGGGGATGCTGAGATTGATACCGCAATTCTCTACGCCCAGGTGGTGGTCGACCGGGCCGAACTGTTGCGAAATATCCGTCTGGAACTTCAGATGCGGAGCCAGGTGACTCTCGGGGAGGTGGTTGCGCGCCATCCTCTCCATAACGGGCTGGCCGAGCTGGTTGCCTATCTGCAACTTGCCGGAGAGTGGCCCCGGACGACGGTGGATGAAGGGGTAGAGGAGCAGGTGCAATGGCAGAGTTCGACGGGCATAACCCGTGAGGCGACCTTGCCGCGTATTATTTTATTAAGAAATGGATGATGAATTATACAGAGAGTGACAACAACCAATCGGCTTCTCATCGTCAGGAGCTTGCTTCAATCGTCATTCCCCTGTTGAAGGGGGTGATCTACCAGGAGGAGAATCCGGCATTATGGAGCGCTTTGCTCAACCTGATGGCTGCCGTTCGCGATTACGTGGCGGTGCTTGGTCTGGAGTTAATCCTCGATGAGGCGGAAGGATACGCTTTTTTACGCTCGAATTCCGAGGGCGAAACGGAGGGGACGAACAGCGCTCCCCGGCTGATGGCACGCAGGCAGCTCAGTTACCCGGTCAGCCTGCTGCTCGCGCTCTTGCGCAAAAAACTTGCCGAATTTGATGCGGGCGCGGGCGACACCCGTCTGATTCTTTCGCGGGACGAGGTGGTTGAGCTGATCAGGATTTTTCTCCCACCCGCCAGCAATGAGGTGAAGTTGATTGACCAGGTTGATGCCACACTGAATAAAATCGCCGACCTTGGTTTTATCCGCCGGTTGAAGGGAGAGAGGCAGATGATAGAGGTGCGCCGGATTATCAAGGCATTTATTGATGCCCAGTGGCTGGCCGATTTTGATCAACGGCTTGACGAATACCTGCAGCGACCAGTAAAAGGGATGGAGGGAAAGGATGAGTGAGGCGCTGAACGCAGGTCGCTCAGTAAGTGAATTTGTGCTTGAGAGCGCTCTTGCTCGTGCCGAAGAGACTCTGGCCGATCGCCGTTCTTTTACCCTTCACGACGAACAATCGGGAGCATTTATTGCTGCGCTTGATGCCCCACCACAAGAGTTGCCAAGGCTTAAGCAGCTTTTTCAGGAAAAGAGCATTTTTGAAAAAGCTCTCGACAATCAGGATTTGCCAACATGCACTCGATCTGCAAAAAACAAAAAACCAGTAACGCTTCATTGGTTGCGGCACTCTTATGCAACACATTTACTGGAAGCAGGAACTGATCTACAATACATACAAGAGTTATTAGGGCATAAGAGCAGAAAGACGACGAAAATTTATACCCACGTATACGAACAGAGTTTGCTAAAAATTTCCAGTCTCTTTGATAATTTGTAAAAAATATTGTACACCTCAAAGGTGTATAAAGCATGCCAGAATAGCTGGCTTTATGCACCTTTCGGTAGGATATGGTGCATAGATAAATGAGTTGGCATTCATTGTAAAAACGACACAAATAAAAAGAAATGGCAGACAATAAACTTCAATCATTAACAGAGATTTTTAACGAGAAATTTTTCAGAATCCCCGACTTTCAAAGGGGCTACTCTTGGGAGACAAACCAACTTGAAGACTTTTGGGAAGACTTAATCAACCTCAAAGGAGATAAAATCCATTATACAGGACTTTTGACTGTTGAGCCAATTTCAAAATCAAGTGTCGAAAAAATTGAAAAATGGCAAGACGATTTGTGGCTTTTTGAACGTGAACTTGGAGCATACTACTTAATTGACGGACAACAAAGACTGACAACCTCAATTATTCTTATTAATGAAATTTTAAACCAATTTGCTAACAATGAAGGAATCAACTTCAAAGACAAATCATATTGGGTTAATAAATTTTTATTTCAAGTATACGGAGATAATTACAAATCATACATATTTGGTTATGAACGAGATAATCCAAGTGATGAGTATTTTAAAACTAAGATTCTACAGCAAGAATCTTCAACTGCGGACAAAGTTCCTGAACAAACATTATATACTTCTAACTTGAAAACGGCAAAAGACTTTTTCAGTAAAAAATTAGAAAAACTCGAAAAACAGGACTTAGAAGAAATTTTTAAGAAAGTTACAGCAAAATTTAAGTTCAACTTCTATGAAATAGATGATGAACTTGATGTTTATGTCACATTTGAAACAATGAACAATAGGGGAAAACCTTTATCAAACTTGGAACTCCTAAAAAACAGAATGATTTATCTTTCCACCCTTTTAGACGTTGACAACCAAACAAGGGCAATGCTGAGAAAGGACATAAATGAGACTTGGAAAACTATCTATGAATACCTAGGTAAGAACAAGGAAAATCCAATGGATGATGACGAATTTTTGCGTAATCATTGGATTATGTATTTCAAATACGACAGAAAAGAGTCTGCCTCATATGCTAAATTTTTGCTCAACACAAAATTTACAGCAAAGAATGCAATTAAAGGGAAAGTTGTTTTGGCAGACGTAAAAGAATACATAGATAGCCTATCCAAATCCGTCAAATCGTGGTTCTATCTCTATAATCCACAGTTTTCAAACTATACAGACGAGACTAAGGAATGGATACAAAAACTCAATCGTTTAGGAATGAGTGCTTTTCCTCCGTTGTTTATGGCTTCAATGACAAAGTGTAATGAAAATGAATTTTTATCACTTTTCAAGTCATCGGAACGATTTATTTTCCTAGTTTTCAGACTTTCTCAAAGACCCTCAAACACAAAAAACAGTCATTTTTATAGACTTGCTAATATGTTCTACTTTGGCATAGACTATTGGGATCAGGGTGCTACTACAATTGAAAAAGTAATTAGGGATGTTGATTGGATGACAGACGGAGAATTAGGAGAAGGAGAAGACTATGTTTATCACGGATGGTTTGACCTTGTAAAATTCGACAATTACATTAAAGACCAATTCGAAAAAGAAGAAGGCTTCTATACTTGGAATGGTTTAAGATATTTTCTTTTTGAATATGAGCTTTACCTTCAAGATAAAGCGAAAGGAAACCAAAAAGTAAGTTGGACAGACTTTAATAAGCGAAAAAAAGAAGATTCAATTGAGCATATCTGTCCTCAAACTCCTAAAGATGATTGTTGGACTTCCGTTTTCAACGAATACTCAAAAAAGGAAAGAAAAGCATTGCTCAACACATTAGGAAATTTGGTTTTACTCGGACAATCAAAAAACTCAGAATTTCAAAACAAGTGCTTTAACTTTAAGAAAAAACACACCAACAAAGACGGTAATGAAGTTGGTTTTTTTAATGGAGCATATAGTGAGATAGAAGTTTCCAGCTATGACAATTGGACACCAATAGAAATTGATAAACGGGGTAAAAAAATGCTCTCTTTTCTCAAAGAAAGGTGGGATATTGACTTTGAAGGTTGGGAAATAGAGAAAGAAACTCTATTGAAATTGGACTTCTTGGAAAAAGAGACGATTGAAGAAGAATAAATAACAACGAAATGCCAACATCAGCTATACGCAAGCAGGGGTTTCGTGCTTCGTAGGACAGGAAAGTGGTAAATTTATAGTTCAGTTCTTCGTAGGAAGTTCAGTGGTTAAAATCCCTGCCTGCGTATAGCTGAGAAACGTTAGCAGCAAGGCAAAACAACAGAATCAATCATTAAAAAAAATATATAATGACAAAAAAAATATGCTTATTTAACCATAAAGGTGGTGTAAGTAAAACTACGACAACTTATAACTTAGGTTGGAAACTAGCTAGAAATGGGAAAAAAGTAATACTTGTTGATGCAGACCCTCAGTGTAATTTAACGGGGCTTGTTTTAGGAGAAGACTTTGATGACTTTTACATCAATAGACCTAAAGACAATTTAAAAGCAGGAATTTCCCCAGCGTTTGAAGCTACACCAATTCCCTTATCCGCTATAGATTGTTTTCAAATACCTGAAAATACAAACTTATATTTAGTGCCAGGACATATTGAACTCTCAGAATATGAGGTTCCATTAAGTATTTCTCACCAACTGTCTAATACGATCCCAACATTAAAAAACTTGCCAGGTGCTATGAATAGTTTTTTAGAATTGGTGGCCGCAAAATATGATGCTGATTACATTATTATTGACATGAACCCAAGTTTGAGTTCAATAAATCAAAACCTCTTCTGTCTTTCTGATTTTTTCATGGTTCCAACTTCTCCAGACTATTTTTCAGTGATGGCAATTAATTCTTTAAGTAGTGTCTTACCAAAATGGGAAAAGTGGGCAAAGATGGCTAGAGTTGCATTTAGCGATAGTTCATACCCTTTTCCAACAACATCTACTAAATTTTTAGGTACGATTGTGCAAAATTTCACCATAAGAAACGGTGAGCCTACAGAGGCTTTTCAAAAATGGATTGATGAAGTAGCTACGTCAGTGAATGAAGCACTTTTACCAGCAATAACACCTGAAGGAATGATGTTGGATTCAACAAAATACAAAACCGATCAAGCAACAAATGGTTATTGTTTAGCAGAAATTCCAAGTTTTTCAGGACTGATTCCTCGTTCCCAAAGAGGAAGAATGCCAGTATATGAAGTTCCTGACAAATTATTGGGTGTAGGTACTGTATTAGAGCAATACAAAATTATTCGTGACCGATTTTTAAATGTATTTAATAATCTTGCGGATGATGTTGAAAACATGACTAACTAATGAATCAAGTATCCTCTCAATTTTCAACCAATATTGAGGAAGTTAGAAAAACACATTTAATTTCTACTAGTTTAAATGTTCCAACTTCATCAATTGTTGACACAAGCAGTATACTTCGCTCTTGCATTGTTTTGAGTGTAAGTGCGATTGATCATTTAATTCATGAGCTGACATTGATTGGTATGCTTGGAATTTTCAATGGCACAAGACATGCTACAACACGATATAGCACTTTCAATGTTTCTTTAGGATTTATGGGTGCTATCACAGCAACTCCAGCACTCGTTACTTTTGAATCTGAAATTAGAAAAATTTTAAGTTGGCAGACATTTCAAAGACCCGAAAAAATAAAGGATGCAATTGCACTTTTCAATCCTTTGCAATTATGGCAACAAGTAGCTCTCACAATGGGTGACACAGAAATAAATATTAAAAACCAACTAAATCTAATTGTAGACAGACGAAATATGATTGCACATGAGGCGGATATAGAACCAATTTTCAAGACGAAAAGACCGATTAGCGACACAGACGTAACAAGAACAATTGATTTTATTGAACGATTAGGTACAACAATTTATAACTTAGTTAAATAATGCCAAGATGCTAACAGCACCTATCCAAAAGTGGCGGTTCAGTGGTTAAGTCAAGCTTTGTGCTTCTATCAAAGTTTATGCTTGGTTGACAGTGAAGTGATTCAAAATCGCCACCTTCGGGTAGCTGTAAACCGTTACCCGCGAGTGAGCTCATTCCACTTTGACATTAATTCCTTTTGTCAACATGGTTTTGTGCTTCGGCATATAAGGTTGCCCAATTTCGAGTTCTGTATCGTTCGCCAGTGAAGGAGCCATCAAAAGCGAAATTTCAAGGGCAACTTCAAGTTTTGAAATGGTTTCGAGGGTAAGGTTTTCCCTCCCTTTGACAATTTTATTAACTTGCTGGGGTGATACACCTATTTTTTCAGCAAGCTCCTTCTGTGAAATGGTTTTTGCGCGTAACGTCCGCAGAATTCGCAACGCGATGGCCTGTGAATGTTTCAACCATCTCTCATTCTCTATTCTGTATTTCGCATCTTCTAACCATCCAGAGCACCCTTTTGCAGTTATGGCTGCAAGTTTCTCTTCAAGAGTATCAACGCCCATTTTTGTTATTATCCCTATGTGCGGAGGGTCAAAATCTGCTCGAAGACCTCTCGTCCTTTGGTTGCGGTCTGAGCTACTCCATTGAGAAAAAACCGCACCCAATGGATCAGGTTATTACTGACTCGCTCCTGCGTCAGGGCATCATAATAGCTGGAGCGGTTACGTTCAAAGAAATCCGATAGGTAGAGGGATGGTTTAACCAGCAAGCCCATACTGACCAGGTAAAGCAGAATCATCAGGCAAGACGGGCAATGAGAATCACCATGTTTGAGTCGCAGATTCGATTGTTACGGCCATTGTCGCGCGCAACCAGTTGAACCGTTTCTTCAGCAAATCAAACTCTGGTCCAGATGTGATGAACTTCGCCTTGCCTTTGATCAAACAGCCTGCGCCCGGACCGTGGAGTCCCTTTACCTTGCTGCTTGCTAACGTAATGAGCACATTGGGGTTATACGCCACGTTTGCCTCTGTCTTGTTCATGTAACCGGCAGGTATCAACAAGCGACCATCCTCGGACATTGCCAAATAGGCATTCCAGGTGTTGACCAAATGAGGTCCATCTTCTCCTATGGTCACTATGGCAACGACGCCATCCGCCTTCATCAGTTCTGGCAGTACTTCCGGTAACAATGTGCCTCTCGTTTTTTATGTGTTGATAATGTCTGAATTCAGCGTTGAGCGAAACGAGACCGTTGCAATGCAGTGCTGGGCACCGGACGCTCAGGCGCAGAAATAAATGGATGACCAGCGGCCATAAGTTCAGCTTCTGACTTTTTCAGATCAGCATAGATCGCCTGCAAGTCATAACCAAATTTAGCGGCGTGGGCATCACGAATAGCTCTTGCTTCATCTACGATTTCGTCATTCCTCATCTTCTTCTCCAAGTAATTCTTCGGGGATGCAAACAAATGGCAGCGATAAGCCAGTATCTTCAAGGTGAGCAGCGATACCTCTTTGCCTCTTAGGGTTTCCAATGTGCCGACAATTCCACGCCGAAAGATAATCAACTCCATTGACTGAGGCAATATGCAATGTGGAGCGCATCTTCAGCCGCCTTGGCTGGAATAATTCCCTTCGCTATCAGCGAGTTGGCAATATCGAGTGCTTGCTCGGTTATCAAGGTCAAGGGCACATTTTTCTGGAACTCAAGAGCCCGGGAAAAAGAGATCTACTTTTTCAAAGATAAATCGGAGTGTGACTTCATTGTCAAAACAGGTTTAGAAGTGACGGAGGCCATTCAGGTTTCAGCAAACCCTCAGCGATGCAAAAACGCGCCACAGGGAGCTTCGCGGCCTGACGGATTGCGGTAACAAATTCGGCTTGCGCCATGGCCTGATTATCACGCTTAACGGAGCAGAAGAGTTTAAGTATGATGGAATAGCCGTTACGGTCATGCCGCTCTGCCTGTGGTTGTTACTGCAATAAGCTGCTCATTCAGTTGATGATGCCATTGCTGAAATGTCCATGCACAATTCGCTTCACATCCATTGACCCAAAATTGTCATCTGCAAAATTTTTTCCTGTTGCTCTCATCAACTCTATCTGTATATTGCGGTAATCTGCCGTACAACATATACACGCTACCCATGAGCACAGATCTCAAGCAAAAAGGTGTGAAAGAGCCTGCAAGGACACACGACAAACTCAATCTGGCGACAAGAGTCTCTTCGAAAGAGTTAACTGGGGGAAAGACGCGCCTGGAAGCACGGATAACCCAAAATGTTCACGCACAAATCAAACGAGCCGCCGAAATTCAAGGACGAACGGTGACTGATTTTGTTGTCTATGCGGCTCTTGAGGCTGCAACGAAAGCAATTGAGGAAAATTCCGTTATCCAGTTGTCAATCGAAGGCCAGTTTGCCTTTGCCGAGGCTTTACTGAATCCCCCAGAACCCAATGCCGCTTTGCGACGGGCATTCGAAAATCATGCCGCATTGTTTGGTCAGGATCAATAACCCTTGTTGCGTTATGGAGCAACCACCATTTTCAGTGATTCCACTAAGCAATAACCATGATCGGGAAGGGTTCTGCTGTGGATACGAAGCTCTGGATCACTACTTTTCAGCGCAGGTCGGTCAGGATATCAAGAGGAATATCACCAAATGTTTTGTTGCTGTCGATAACGTCAATCAACAAACCGCTGGCTACTACACACTTTCAGCCGCGCAAATTCCGTTACCAGGTTTACCCAAAGAGATCGTCAGAAAAATGCCCCGCTATGATGCCGTTCCAGCCTCAAGAATAGGACGTCTCGCCGTAGACCGGCGCTATCAGGGAAAAGGTATCGGGAGCGCACTTATCGCAGATGCCCTTCTCAGGTCATCACATTCATCAATGGCAGTCTACGCTCTGCTCGTCGATGCAAAAAATGAACAGGCGAAGGCGTTTTATCTGCACCACGGCTTTATCCCTTGCATTGGCGCCCTTCACACCCTGTTTTTACCACTGAAAACGATAAGCAAAATCTGAGCGACTCCGGCACTTTCCCGATATGATCACGGTGAAATCCGCCCGCTGGCACGATCAAGAAAGTTATTGAGATTATAGACCGGTATCTGGTTTTACTCGACGAGATACAAAAGCATATAAAGGTGCATGAGCACACCGGAGTATAGTGCACCACCTCTACCGGAGCAATGTGTACCAGCGATTCCGGAGTAAAGTGTACCAAGTATTCCGGGCGAAAGTGTACCACCCAATCAGGTCAGATTTGTAACATCATAAACAGTACCTTCCGTGCAAAAAACGGAGGTATTCCCATGGCAAATAAAGCCTTGACTATGTTACAAACACGACGTATTATTCAGCTCTTGATGGAGGGTTGTTCCCTGCGGGAAAACCATCGCATTACCGGTATTCACCGGCTCACGATTAAAAACTATTTGCATCGTTTTCAGAGCAGCGGGCAAGTGACTGAGTTTTTTCAGCCGGTCTCGTCGAATGATCTCATGCAGGCTTTCCAATAGAAAGATAAACCTGTTTGAGATAAAACTCCTTGCAATCACATCAAACGGATGTGCCACTTTTTTGGGTCCTGGGATGTGTGGAAAATGCTGTAAATTGTAACTGTATCAGCAGAGTATTCGAAGAAAACAGCATAAGGGAACCGCCTCACTAATGCCCTACGATACTCACCGTAGACTATAGAGTGAAGAGCAGGCGTACGACAAATTGCCTGAATACAACCGTCCAGACAGCCAAGGAACTCTTCCCCCAAGCCAGACCGATGATCTTCGTACCAACAATAAGCTTCAACGACATCCTGTTGGGCCTCCGATGCAATTATTAGTTCAGCGAACATAACGGCTTCGCGCCTCAATTTTTACCTCGGCCCACGAAAGTCCTGAAGCCGGATTGTTCGCCAAGTTAGCTTTTCGTCGAGCCAACTCCTTCTTTTGCCATTCATATACTGGAACCTCTGACGGGGTCGTCGCCAGATCATCCCAAAGGTCTTCTACCAGTTGAAGCTTCTCTGGTGAACTCAGATCAAACACAGAAACAGTATTTGTATTCATTGTTACCTCATCGGTTCAGCGATGTTAGCTGGTTGATAATATAATCCGCAAGCATGTTATCCTTCCTTTGTTTGCCTTGTCACAAACACAGCACGATGAAATTAGATCAAAATAACCCACAAGACCCATCAAAAAAAATGCACACACTCATACGTCGTGTTTTTATCCAGACCTAATCTGATCGATTTGCAATAAAAAAAGCTCTCATCTGAGAGGATAAAGTGTTATATTACAATGTGTAAAGTTGCAATTACCATTTCAATATCACACAACCCATCAGGTGGAGAGCTTTATGGCAAAAGATACCAGCATTTCGGCAAAAAAGAAAGAACAAATTCAGGCAATCGAAGCAACAGATGACCAGTTAACGACCAGGGCATGCTTAAGCTTTTTTGCCATCTATCTGCGAAGCATTCAGCTCCTTCCAATAATAGAACGCATGTTTGGCAAACTGCGGAAAAACAAAAAGGGATTGCCAATTCCAGAGCTGTTCGTGCAGGTACTGAGCTTTTTCATGGATGGAACAAGTCGTCATTTGACAGGGTTTGATCAGCTCAAGAAGGAGGAGAGTTATCTTGATGTCGTCGGAAGCGAGCGATTGGCTTCGTCTCATGCAATAAAGCGTTTCTTTGGGGCTTTTTCACATCGTCGGGTTTACCTGTACCGGCGGTTGTTACAGGATTTATTTATCTGGCGGCTGAAGCTGACCAAACCACCGGTTATTATCTTGGGTATTGATACAACAGTCTTTGATAATGACGATGCGCCCAAACGTCATGGGGT
>Ga0194060_10000982_pt1 | contig 20797 bp, 18 predicted proteins | sample SepL225m_MetaG_FD_163427 | JGI IMG/M metagenome (GOLD analysis project Ga0194060, IMG submission 163427) | Anoxic zone freshwater microbial communities from boreal shield lake in IISD Experimental Lakes Area, Ontario, Canada - Sep2016-L222-5m | ecosystem: Environmental > Aquatic > Freshwater >... | reverse complement strand
CAGGCTGATCCCGACAACCGTCTTCATGATGACCGCAATTTGGAGTGATGCAACTAATAGAATTCTTCTACGAGATGCATCATTGGAACCTCGAATGGCTCAAATAATTGTCATTTAACAAGAAGGAACGCTTCCATGGCTGCGAATACCCTGACTGAAGTCGCGCGCAAGCTGGGTCTGTCAAGCATGATGCGCCTGGCAGGTGTGGCGACACGACTGCTCCCGATTCCGCAGCCCACCATGATGGTGGGGCCAGGTGCCAGCGAGCGCCTGGGTCAGGCCATTAACGATTTTGGCCATCGGAAGGTTCTGATTGTTACGGACGCCAACATTGCCAGACTCGGCTTGATGCTGCCGATGACCCAGGCCCTTACGGCAGGCGGCACCGAATTTGTCATCTTCGACGAAATCAGCGCTGACGCCCCGATCGACGAGATTGAAGAAGCGGTCTTCCTCTTCAACACCGAGGGCTGCGATGCCATTGTGGCGTTCGGCGGTGGCTCGGTCATGGATGCGGCAAAGGTCATTGGCTTGTCTGCAGCCAATAACAAACGACCGCTGCAACTGGTCGGCTATTTCAAGGGCTTGCATGGGCCAGCGCCAATTTACGCGGTACCGACCACCGCCGGCACCGGCTCGGAGGTGACCGTGGCTGCTGTCGTGTCCGACCCGCTCAGCCAGCGCAAGCTGGTGATTGCCGACACCCGCATCGTCCCCAAAATGGCGGCACTGGATCCGAGCCTGATGACTGGATTGCCCAAGCACATCACGGCATCGACCGGGATGGACGCACTGACACACGCCATTGAAGCCTTCATCGGCCACTGGGGGACTGCTTTCACCGACCACATGGCACTCACCAGCGTGCGCATGATTTACCAGAACCTGCCGCTAGTTCACGCGAATGGCGAGGATTTGATGGCGCGCGAGAGGATGGCTCTGGCCGCCAGTTACGCAGGTCAGGCCTTCACTCGGGCCAACGTCGGTTATGTGCACGCCATCGCCCATCAGCTCGGCGGCATGTATCACACGCCGCACGGCCTCGCCAATGCGATCATGCTGCCGCATGTGCTGCGCTTTCTAAGGCCGGCCATCACAGGCAAACTGGCCATCCTGGCGCAGCATGCCAAACTTGGCAATGCGTCGGAAAGCAGCGCCGATCTGGCGAACAAGTTCCTCGATTCCATCGACGCCATGAACAAGCGACTGGGCATTCCCCGCCATCTGGCGTCACTTCGTGCCAAAGACATTGCGGGGCTGGCCCGCGCCGCTTGTCACGAGGCAAACTTCAACTACCCGGTGCCGACTTATCTGTCTCAGCAGGATTGCGAATCAGTGATCCGACAGGTATTACCGAGGAAAGTGCCAGCCAAGACGACGGTCAAATAGCGGCAGGCGCGGGTCCGAGCCGCATTGTCAGGTGCTTGGCTGCTCCTACAATGAAACCATGGTGACCCAGAGCGCAAAAGAATTCGTCCGCAAGCTCGGTCCGGGTCTGATCACGGGCGCGGCCGATGACGACCCGAGTGGCATTGCCACCTACTCGCAGGCCGGCGCCCAGTTTCGCTTTGCTCTGGTCTGGACGCTGCTGCTCACGACGCCGCTGATGATAGGCATCCAGATGCTGTCAGCGCGCATCGGCTGGGTCACTGGCGAAGGCCTGGCTGCCAACATCAACAAGATGTTTCCGCGCTGGCTGACCACCGGCCTGGTCAGTCTTCTCGTCGTGGCCAACACCATCAACATTGCCGCCGACATCGGCGCCATGGGCGAGGCCGCGCGCCTCCTGCTGGGCGGTCGCCTGCCGCTGTACGTGCTCGGCTTTGGCACGCTGTCGATTGCTACGCAGGTGTTCTTTTCCTACGAGCGTACCGTTCGCATCCTGAAGTGGCTGACGCTGGCCCTGTTTGCCTATGTAGCGGTGATTCTTGCAGTTGCTGTTCCCTGGCGTCAGGTGATCTCGGAGTCACTGCATCCCTGGCTGTTTTTTCCGAAAGGAGTTTCGCTGAAGGAATACGCAGCGATGGTGGTTGCCGTGCTTGGCACCACGATCAGTCCCTACCTCTTCTTCTGGCAGGCGGCGCAGGAAGTTGAAGACAAGCGACGCCGGCCGCAGTCGCATGGCCTGCACTCGCATCCGGAATACGCAGCCGAGCACTTGTCGCGCATCAAGCAGGACACTTTTGTTGGCATGAGCTTTTCCAACATCATCGCCTTGTGCATCGTGATCGCCACCGCGGTCACCTTGAACGAGCACGGCATCACCAACATCCAGACCTCGGCGCAGGCCGCGGAGGCCCTGCGCCCGGTAGCGGGTGAATTTGCCTTTGCCGTCTTTGCACTGGGCATCATTGGCACCGGCCTGCTGGCGGTACCGGTGCTGGCGGGCTCGGCTGCCTACGCCGTGAGTGAACTCTATGGCTGGAAAGCCGGGCTGTCGCATGGCTTCCACGAGGCTCGGGGCTTTTACATCATCATCGTCGCGGCCACCGGCATTGGAACGGTCATGGGTGAACTCCAGGTGGATCCGATCCAGGCACTGGTCTGGAGCGCCATCGTCAATGGCGTGATCTCGGTTCCCATCATGGCCGCGCTGATGTGGATCGGTCAATCCAGGCGGCTGATGGGCAAGCACACCATCACGCGGCGCCACCGTTTCTTCGGCTGGGCGGCAACGGCGGTGATGGCCATCGCCGTGCTGTTCATGCTGGCCACCAACTTCTGATTCAGTCCCGAAACACCTTGTGGTGCAATCGCCGCAAGGACCACCAAACAGTCAGCGCCACCAGCGGTATCGCCAGGGCCGATGTACTCTCGGCGCTCCAGGGCCAGCCGATGCTGTGCCCGGCCTTGGCCAGATAGCTGATCAGACCGACGATGTAATAAGTGATGGCAGCTACTGACAATCCTTCCACCGTGGTCTGCAGCTTGAGTTGCATGTGCTGGCGGCTGTTCATGGTGGCAAGCAAAGCCTGTGAACTTTGCTGCTGTTCGATCTCGACCCGGGTGCGCAGCAGGTTGCTGATCCTTGAGACGCGCTGCGACAAGGCATCCTGGCGGCGCGTCGCCCAGGCGCAGGTGCTGCGCGCCGGGCTCAAGCGCCGGTCCATGAACTCGCCGATGGTCTGCATACCCGGCAGCGCCGCTTCATCGATGTCGCCAATGCGTTTGTCCACCAGTTCGAAGTAGGCGGCGCTGGCCGAAAAGCGTGAATGCGTGGCCGCATGCTGACTCTCGACCTGCCCGGCCAGCTTGGTCAAGCGGTCCAGCAGCAGTGGCTCGTCCTGCGCCGTGGCGCTGCGAATCGCACTGGCCAGTTCGGCCAGTTCACGCTCGGCACTGGCCAGGATGGCGCTGGCCTCGCGCGCTGCCGGCAAACCCAGCAGGGCCGCCATGCGGTAGGTTTCGATCTCCAGCAGGCGCTGCACGAGGCGGCCCAGCCGGCGCGGAGACAGATTTCCGGTCAACAGGACCATGCGCGAAGAGCCATCGGAACGCATGCTGAAGTCGGTATAGACCTCGGCTGCGCCGCCGGCCACGCGGGATGCCAGCAAGCTGTCTTCCAGCAGCAATTGCTTGATCAGCGCGGCTGCACCCAAAGGCGCGCTTGGCGTGACCCATAGATTCAGACTTGCAAGGCACTGGCCCGGCAAGGCGGCAAGCCAGCTCTGCGGTACCGCCTTGAACGCGGGCTCGGGTTCGACCTCGCCCAAGCGCTCGCCGCTCAGCGCGCACAGGAAGGTCCAGGTCACAAATTCGGTGTGCAACTCCCAGCGCACATGAAACTGCCCCAGATCCATGCGGAAATGGCTGGCCTTCGGATCGGGCAGCGGCAGATGAAGGTCGTGCAGCAGGGCCGCAATGTGCTTGCGGCTGGCCTCGCGTTCGGCGGCGTCGCAGACCATGACCAGATGCGAAATAGCCAGTGGCGCCGCCAACGCCTGCGGCGGGCGGGCGTGAACTTCGTTGTGCAGTGCCGCACGTTGCGGGTGCTGCTGCAACTCAATCCTCCACAAACGCCTCTTCGCGCTTCTTCTTGATCGAAGGCAGCAGCACGATGACCAGCATTAGCGCAGCAGCAACCAGCAAGCCGGCCGAGAGGCCGCGCGTGACAAAGACGCTCCAGTCACCCCGAGACAGAAGCAGCGCACGGCGCAGGTTCTCTTCCATCATCGGCCCCAGAATAAAGCCCAGCATCATGGGCGAAGGCTCCATGCCAAGCTTGTTGAAGGCATAGCCAATGAAGCCGAAGGCCGCCACCAGCCAGATGTCAAAGGTGCTGTTGTTGGTGGTGTAGACGCCAATGGCGCAGAACAGCACGATCGCCGGAAACAGCCAGCGGTAGGGTACTGTGAGCAACTTGATCCACATGCCAATGAGCGGCAGGTTCAAGACAATCAGCATCAGGTTGCCAATCCACATGGAGGCGATCAAGCCCCAGAACAGTTCCGGGTTGCTGGTCATGACCTGCGGGCCCGGCTGGATGTTGTGGATCGTCATGGCACCGACCATCAAGGCCATCACGGCGTTCGGCGGAATACCCAGGGTCAAAAGCGGAATAAACGAAGTCTGTGCGCCCGCATTGTTGGCTGACTCAGGACCGGCCACACCGCGGATATTGCCTTTGCCGAAGGGAACTTCACCGGGCTTGCCCTTCATTTTCTTCTCCAGCGCGTAAGCGGCAAAGGAGGCCAACAAGGCGCCGCCGCCAGGCAATATACCGAGCGCTGAGCCAAGAAAGGTGCCGCGCAGCACGGCCGGCGTCATGTCCTTGAAGTCCTGTTTGGTTGGCCACAGGCCCTGCACCTTGGCGGTGAAGACTTCACGGTGTTCCTCTGGCAGTGCCAGATTCGAGATGATTTCGCCATAACCGAAGACGCCCATCGCGACGGCGACAAAACCGATACCGTCGGTGAGCTCCGGGATGTCGAAGCTGTAGCGTGCCACTCCGGAGTTGACGTCGGTTCCAACCAGGCCCAGGAGCAAGCCCAGAACAATCATGCCGATGGCCTTGAGGAGCGATCCAGAGGCCAGCACGACAGCGCCGATCAGGCCCAGGATCATGAGCGAGAAGTACTCGGCCGGACCGAACTTGAAGGCCAGTTCGGTCAGAGGCGGCGCAAAAGCGGCCAGGATCAGGGTGCCAACGCAACCGGCAAAGAAGGATCCAAGTCCGGCGGCAGCGAGCGCGGGGCCGGCTCGACCCTTGCGTGCCATCTGGTAGCCGTCGATGCAGGTGACGATGGAGGACGATTCCCCCGGCAGATTCACCAGGATGGCGGTGGTGGAGCCGCCGTACTGAGCGCCGTAGTAGATGCCCGCCAGCATGATCAGGGCCGACACCGGCGGCAGCGCATAGGTGGCAGGCAACAGCATGGCGATGGTGGCCACCGGTCCGATCCCCGGCAGCACGCCGATCAGGGTACCCAGGATGCAGCCGATAAAGGCGTACAGCAGGTTGATCGGGGTGAAGGCAACGCCAAAGCCAAGCGAGAGGTTTGCTATCAGGTCCATATTCTTCTTTCTTTCAACCCGTGATGAACGTTGGCCAGACCGGGATCTGCAGTTTGAGCAGCAGGATAAAGGTCACGTAGCTGCCAACCACGAGAAGCGCCGACAGGATCAGGATTTCCTTGAGTATGAATTCTGTTCCGGCCTTGGCCGATATGAGCGTCAGCGCGATGATGGCGATCACCATGCCCATGGCAGGCAGGTGGATGCTTGGCAGGCCGCCCAGCAATACGCCAAACGCCAGATTGGCAGCAACGATGTAGCCCACCGGGCGCCAGATCCATTTACCTATCTTGTCTCCGTCTTCGGTTTCGATCACCAGGGCCTTGAAAGCGACAACGGCCCCGATGAGAGCCAGCAGGACGCCCAACATCAGCGGAAAGTAACCCGGTCCCATGCGGGCGCTGTTGCCCACGGTGTAGTTGGTCGCCCCCCAGGCGAAGGCTCCGCCCACTGCCATGAAGACCACACCCGAGAAGAAGTCCTTTTGACTTTTGATGCTCATTGACTAGACCCTCGCGAGAATTCGATCACCGCATTTTGCACGGAAAACAGGTGCCAGCGCCATGATGCTTTCACCTATGTCGCGCTGGCGACCCTATGTCAAGGGCGGCGTCGCCGACAGAACTTCCTGCAGTACCGTCAAGCCTTCGGCCACGCGCAAGGCGCCGGCAAGCCGCAGCGGACGCATACCGTCGCTGACCGCCTGGCGTTTGAGTGCATCGGCACTGGGTTCGTGGTTAACCTTCTGCTTGAAGGCTTCGGTGACCACCAGCAATTCATAAAGGCCCATGCGACCCATGAATCCGGTCATGCGGCAGTCCAGACAGCCAACCGGTTTGAAGGGTTTGTAGGCGCCGTTGAGCTTCCAGGGCTTCACCACCTCTGCCAGGGCCTCGCGCGTGACCAGCGGATCGCTCGCCTTGCACTGCTTGCACAAGGTGCGTACCAGGCGCTGCGCCAACACGCCCAACAGCGTCGCGTTGATCAAATAGGCCGGCACGCCGAGTTCCAGCAAACGCGTAACTGCAGACGGCGCGTCGTTGGTATGCAGAGTGGAAAACACCAGGTGTCCGGTCAGCGCGGCTTGCACTGCCATTTCAGCGGTTTCCTGGTCGCGGATTTCGCCCACCATGATGATGTCAGGGTCCTGGCGCATCAGCGCGCGCAGGCCTTCCGGGAAACCAAAATCAAGCTGTGGCTGGACCTGGGTCTGGTTGAAGGCCGGCTCGATCATTTCGATCGGATCTTCCACTGTGCTCACGTTCACTTCTTCCGTGGCAACCCGCTTCAAGGTGGAATACAGTGTTGTCGTCTTGCCCGATCCGGTTGGTCCGGTGACCAGAATGATGCCGGTGGGGCGCTTCACCAAGGCTTCCCAGCGCTGCGCGTCGTGACCTGAAAAGCCCAGCGCATCGAGATCCTTCACCGTGGTCTCGGGATCAAAGATGCGCATCACCATTTTTTCGCCAAAGGCGGTGGGCAGGGTCGAGATGCGCATCTCGATTTCATCGCCTCGGGGGTTGCGCGTCTTGATGCGACCATCCTGCGGGCGCCGCCGCTCCACCACATCCATGCGTCCCAGCAGCTTGATGCGCGCCGTCATCGCATTGAGTACGCCGATCGGCATCTGATAGACCGGGTGCAGCACGCCGTCGATGCGAAAACGGATCACCCCCTGCTCGCGCCGGGGTTCCAGGTGAATATCGCTGGCACGCTGGTCAAAAGCGTACTGCCAGAGCCAGTCCACCACCTGCACGACGCTCTGGTCATTGGCATCAATCTGCTTGTTGCTCTTGCCCAGTTCCACCAGTTGCTCAAAACTCGCGCCGCCGCTGTTGCCGCCCGCCTTGTTGGCGGCTTTGACCGATTTGGCAAGCGCGAAAAATTCGGCCGTGTAGCGCTGAATTTCCAGCGGACTGGCCAGCATCCGTCGCACCGTGCGGCGCGACTGGCGCTCCACTTCTGCGACCCAGTCGATGATGAAAGGTTCTGTCACAGCCACCACCAGTTCGGCCGAGCTGACCAGCACCGGCAAGATCTTGTGGCGTTCGGCAAAGGCGGCGCTCATGGTGTCGGCGACCTTGCCGACATCGACCTTCAGCGGGTCTATGCGCAAATAATCCAGTCCAGCGCGCTGCGCCAGCCAGTGCGTGAGCAACTCGATGTCGAGTGCCTTGTCGTCGCTGGCACGGCGCACCGAGACACTGGCCAGACGCAGCAGCGGGTGCTGCACGCTTTCGGCCTGCGCGCAACGCGTCGTGATGCGCTGCGCCTCTTGTGCGCTGATGAGATGGTCGAGTTGCATCCACTCGACCAGACGGCGCCAATCAAGGGGCCCACTGAACTCGATTCCGGCGGAGTTTTTGGAACGCGGGTTATTGCTCATGTCAGCATCGGTTTGAAAGTACGCACCCATTTGGTCGCCGGCAGACCCCACAGCGTCTGAATGATTTCAGCACGTGGCAGCAGCAGTTCGCGTCGCGGTCGGCTGGCGCTGCGCTGAGCCAGTACCACGGTATTGCCTTCGCGCGTTGGCTTGAAGGCCCAGACGGCGCCGGCGCCGAACGCGGCCGAGATCTTCTCGACACTGCGCACAAAACTCGATGAACGCCCAAACAAATTGACTGTCATGCAGCCTTCGGGTGTCAACAAACGCCGGCAACCGGCATAGAAGGGCAGGCTGTCAAGCACGGGGGTTGCCGCCTCATGGTCGTACAGGTCAACCTGCAGTGCATCGATTGTGCCCCACCACTTGGCATTTTCGATTTCGAGCGCAGCGTCGGCCAGCACCACCTGCAGGCGCGAGTTTTCAGCGGGCAACTTGAACCAGCCCCGGCATGCCACCAGTACCTGGGGGTTGAGCTCGATGGCAGTGGTCTTCATGCGCAGTTCTTTGTGGCAGAACTTGGTCAGCGACCCGGCCCCAAGTCCCAGTTGCATGGCCTGACGCTTGGCCACGCTGTCGGGTTCGACAAACAAAAGCCAGGCCATCATGCGCTGGACGTATTCATGGAACAGCGCAGTGGGCGCATCCAGCACCATGGTGCCCTGAATCCACTCCGTGCCCAAATGCAAATGGCGAAGCGGACCATCGTCCGAGAAATTGACTTCGGGTAAAGCGTGGCTGCGTTTTTTCAAGATAGTTTCATTATCTCCAAAGTTGATCGACACGATACAGACGAACGAGAATAGACAATAGAACCATGAAGTCACATTCACTTGACCCCTTGCTTTTCGTCCTGCTGGGACTGTTTGCTGGATTGCTGGCCGGCTGCGCCGTTCCGACAGCGCGACCGGACACGCCCGCGCTCACCTTGCAGACCGGCGATATGGCGGGCGTTCTGAACCGGGTGACCTGGGGCGCCACCCCGGCGCTGGTCAAGCAGGTGGAGGAAACCGGCCTGGCGCGCTACATCGAGCAGCAGTTGCATCCGGCTGCAGCGCCTCTGCCTGCAGCGGTGCAGGATCAAATCCATGCCATGACGATTTCCCGGCGCACTCTCGAAGAACTGCATCAGGACCTGGAACGCATGCGCAAAGACGCCGATGCCAAGGCCAGCGACGATGAAAAGAAGACCGCACGCCGGGCCTACCAGCAGGAGTTGACCCGACTCGCCAGGGAGGCGGCAACCCGCTCCCTGCTGCGAGCACTGTATTCGCCCGAGCAGTTGCAGGAGCAGCTGACCTGGTTCTGGATGAACCACTTCAATGTCTACCAGGGCAAGCACAATCTGCGCGCCATGGTGGGCGACTATGAGGAGCGAGCGATCCGACCGCATGCGCTCGGTAAATTCCGGGATCTGCTGGCGGCCACAGCCCAGCACCCAGCCATGCTGCGCTACCTGGACAACGACCAGAACGCGCTGCATCGCCAGAACGAGAACTACGCCCGGGAACTGCTGGAGTTGCACACGCTGGGCGTGAACGGTGGCTACAGCCAGCACGATGTGCAGGAACTGGCCCGCGTTCTGACCGGCGTTGGCGTCAACCTGGGCGCGGGTACGCCCAGGCTGCGCCCGGAGTTGCAGAGTCGCTACGTGCGCCGCGGCCTGTTCGAATTCAACCCGGCGCGCCACGATGAGGGCGAAAAGCAGTTGCTGGGGCAGACTGTGCGTGCAAGCGGTCTGGCCGAGCTGAGCGAAGTTCTGGACCGGCTCAGCCGCCAAAGTGCCACCGCTCACTTCATCAGCAGCAAGCTGGCCGTCTTTTTTGTCTCCGATGAGCCATCTCCGGCCCTGGTCGAGCGCATGGCGCAAACCTTTTTGCAGTCCGATGGCGATATTGCCGCAACCCTGCGCAGCTTGTTCACCTCGACTGAATTCGCGCAGTCTCTCGGAGGAAAATTCAAGGATCCCGTGCACTATCTGGTCTCGGCCGTGCGCCTGGCCTATGACGACAAGCCCATCACCAACGTGACGCCGATGTTGAACTGGCTGGCTCTCCTGGGCGAGCCGCTGTATGGCCACCAGACGCCAGACGGCTATTCGATGCTGCAAGCCGCGTGGGCCAGTCCGGCTCAGATGGTCACCCGATTCGAAGTGGCCAAAGCCCTTGCTTCTGGCAATGCCGGCCTGTTCAAAGCAGACGGGCTGCCCGACCAGCGACCGGCCTCGCTGCGGCAGGCCAATCCAGCCTATTTTTCGGCCTGGCAAGAGAATGCCAGTGACGCGACGCGTGATGCGCTCAAGCAGGCCGGCTCCCTGCCTGAGTGGGCTGAATTCGTGCTGTCGTCGCCCGAAATGATGCATCGCTGAGCAGGAGAAACTTTCATGAAACGACGCCAACTGCTTCAGTCCTGTGCGGCACTGCCACTGAGCGCAGCAGCCACGCATCTGTGGGCGGCGCCGTCCACCCAGACACGGTTGCTGCTGGTCTTTCTGCGTGGTGGCTATGACGCTGCCAACCTGCTGATTCCGACGTCCAGCCAGTTCTACTACGAGGCACGCCCGAACATCGCCGTGCCACGCCCCGGCAGCGACCAGGCCTCGGCCTTGCCGCTCAATGCCGACTGGGGTTTGCATCCGGCGCTGCGCGACAGCATTCTTCCCTTGTACAGCGCCGGTCAGGCCGCCTTTGTTCCTTTTGCCGGCACGCATGACGTTTCGCGCAGCCATTTTGAAACCCAGGACAGCGTGGAACTCGGTCAGCCGCTGGAGGGAAGCCGCAACTACCGTTCCGGCTTCCTGAATCGACTGGCAAGCACTCTTGGCAGTGACAGCGCCATGAGTTTCACCGATCAGTTGCCGCTGGTCATGCAGGGTGACTTGCGGGTCCCCAACGTGGCGCTGCGCTCCCTGGCCAAGCCGTCGCTCGATGCACGGCAAAGTCGCATCATCAGCACCATGTACCGCGACACTCCTCTGAAGTCCCAGGTTGATCAGGGTTTTTCCGTGCGCGACGAAGTGCTGCGCGAACTGGGTGCTGAAATGAACAAGGCCAACCGCAACGCAATCAGCGCCAAGGGATTTGAACTGGAGGCGCAGCGCATGGCGACACTGATGAAGGACAAGTACAACATCGGGTTTGTCGATGTCGGTGGCTGGGACACGCACGTAACCCAGGGTGGCGCCTCGGGTTACCTGGCGGGTCGACTCGATGAGTTGGGTCGCGGCCTGGCGAGTTTCGCCCGAGAAATGAAAAGCGCCTGGCGTGACACCATCACCATCGTCGTCAGTGAATTCGGTCGCACGCTGCGCGAGAACGGGAACCGTGGCACCGATCACGGTCACGGCACGGTTTACTGGGTGCTCGGTGGCGGCATTCGCGGCGGCCAGGTGCTGGGCGAGCAATTGCCGGTCAGAGCCGGCACGCTGTTTCAAAATCGGGACTATCCGGTGCTCAACGAATACCGCTCGGTTCTGGGCGGCCTGTTCAGTCGCATCTATGGGCTCGATGCCGGACAGCTTGAGCACATCTTTCCGAATGCCAAAGCCAGTGATCTCGGTCTGGTCTGACAGGGGGATGCCAAATGAAAGACCTGATTGGCGCTTGGCGTTGTCTGATCATCGAAGATGACGAAGAGAACGCCAACTACATTGCCAAAGAGCTCAAGGATCTGGGGTACCAAACACAAATAGGCCGTGACGGACAGTCCGGGCTGCAGCTGGCAAGCAGTGCGACCTGGGATGTCATCATCCTGGACCGCATGCTTCCCAACGAGGTTGATGGGCTCAGCATACTAACCACATTGAGGGGTCTGGGCAACAAGACACCGGTCCTGGTATTGAGCGCCCTGAGTGCGCTGGATCAGCGTGTGCGGGGGCTGAAGGCTGGAGGCGACGATTACCTCACGAAACCTTTCGCCATTTCTGAACTGGCCGCCCGTGCCGAAGCATTGATTCGCCGCTCAAGTTCTGCTGCCGAAAGCCGCAAGTTGGAGATCGCCGATCTGTACCTGGATCTGGCAAGCCGGCGCGCCGAGCGAGCGGGGCGACCGATTGTTCTGCAGCCGCGCGAATTTCGGCTGCTGGCTTACTTCATGATGAATCCGGACCGGGTACTGACTCGAACCATGCTGCTCGAAGCCGTATGGGATTATCGTTTCGATCCCCAAACCAACGTGATCGACGTGCACGTCAGCCGACTGCGCGGCAAACTTGAGGCGGGTGGGGAACGGCCATTGATTCATACCGAGCGCGGCACCGGCTACCGAATGACGGCCGACTTGCAGTCGAACAAGAAAAAATGAAAGTCGACAGCGGCCCCATGCATCGTCCCTGGCGTTCGGTCGGCTTTCGGCTTGCCTTCTACTATGGCCTTCTAGTCATCATCACGATGATCGTCACGATATCAATCATTTACATGCAAACGGTGGGCGTGTTGTATCAGGGCATGACACGCCAGGTCCTGACCGTCAGTCAAAAACTGACGACCCGGTTTGAGAGCGGTGGTCCGAACGCATTGGTACAGGACATTCAGCGCGAACTGGGAGATGAACAGAACTCGGCGACAGAAATCTTCCTCTATGTCGATTCGAGGGGGGCCAAGCTTGCCGGCAATCTGGATCAGCCACCCATGAAGGTGGATGGACTCAGAGGCGGTGATCACCGGCTGATGATGCGTCGCGGACAGGAAATATCGGGCTATGTCATTGCGCACTCTCTGGCTGATGGCAGCCAGCTCTTCGTTGGCAATGATCTGCACGATCAGGAGGCGATGGATTCGCTGGTCACGCGGGGCATTGCGCTCGCGTGCGCCGTGGCATTCGTACTCCTGCTGGGCGGCCTGTTCGTATTCCGGCAGGAACTTGATCGCAGCGTCGAGCCGATCCGACGGACCTTGACGCGCGTCGCTGGCGGCGAGATCAAGGAACGCGTAGAACCGATGGGTCAGGAGGACGAATTTGCGCTACTGGGAAACGATATCAACAAAATGCTTGACCGCATCGAAGTGCTGATGAATGGCGTGCGACATGTATCCGACACCATCGCCCACAATCTGCGCACACCGCTGACCAGAATTCTTTTGCGCTTGCGAACGGCCGCAGAAGATACCAGCATCAGTGCCATGCAGAAGAAACACCTCGAAGATGCCATTGTGGATATCGAGGAATTGATATCTGTCTTTGAAAAGCTGCTTCAAATTGCCGAGGCCGAGGCAGGAGCGCGGCGAATTGATTTTCAACCCGTCTCGCTTTCGTCCGTTGTCAGCGAAGTCGTGGACTTTTATGAGGCAGTTGCCGAGGTACAGAAAGCCACTCTCGGCTATGAACTCTCTGGAAAACCTGTTGTCATGGGGGATCCGGATCTGCTTGCCAGTGCCGTTGCCAACCTCGTCGACAACGCCCTGAAGTACGGTGGCATCGGCACCGCAGTGATGATCAGGACCGCAGTCACACGGGATCATGTTCTGCTCACCGTCGAAGACAACGGTCCCGGTATTCCCGCGCAGGAACTGAGGATGCTCGGCACTCGTTTTTTTCGATTGGATCGCGGCACAGCGGGTCACGGCTTGGGACTCGCGAGTGTCGTGGCTATTGCGAGCTTGCATGGCGGGCGCATCTCTTTTGATCCCGCAACACCGGGCCTCAAGGTCTTGCTGGAATTTCCCCGACACCTGCCCTAGCGTGTTCTGCCGGATCACTTCCGGCGAACATGGACAAACCGTAATGATTGCCACAGTTCAAGTGCAATCTTCCGTCCTACCATACTGTCTCACAAGAAGAGACAACGCGAATGAACAAGCACCCGAAATGAACAACCTAAATCTAGTCAGAGGCCTGGTCCTCATGGCCGTCGCCCTGGTATTTGGCCTGGGATCGCTGAATTACCAGTTGGGCCAATTCAGCAGAGCCGGCCCGGGGATGTTTCCCCTGATGGTCAGCAGCATGGTGTTCCTGATTGGTCTCATCACGGTAGTGCGTTCGCGCTTTGTCAAGCCCGAGCCCCTGAGCTACAACATGAAGAACATCTCGCTGGTGCTGCTCGCGCTGTTCGGGTTCGCGGTGATCTCCATGCACATCAACATGATTCTGGGCATCATCTTCCTGGTGTTCTGCTCCTCCTTTGCCGGCACCGTGCCGTATTCGATTGTGCGCAACGCCAAGATCTCCGCTGGCCTGATTCTCATTGGCTTTGCGTTTCAAAAACTACTCGGCCTGCAACTGCCCTTGATCTGATGGAAATCCTGCATAACCTGGCGTTCGGGTTCGAGCACGCGCTGACCCTGCAGAACCTGATGTACTGCGCCATCGGCTGCGTGGTGGGCACCCTCATCGGGCTGCTGCCCGGACTTGGGCCTTTGTCCACCATCAGCTTGCTGCTGCCCTTGACCTATTCCATTCCCACTACCGGCTCGCTCATCATGCTCTCGGGCATTTACTACGGCGCCCAGTACGGCGACTCCGTCAGTGCCATCACCATGAAGATCCCGCACGCCAGCAGCATCGTGGCCTGCATCGACGGCTACCAGATGACGCTCAATGGCAAGACCGGCCTGGCCTTGTTCACTGCGGGTATCTCCAGCTTCATTGGCGGTACCGTGGCCATTGTGGTTCTGGCAACGGCGGCCCCGGCGCTGGGCGAAGTGGCTTTCCTGTTTGGTCCGGCCGACTACTGCGCTCTCATGCTGTTTGGCTTTGTCTGTGTGAGCTTTGTCACCACCGGCAGCCTGCTCAACGGCCTGGCCATGGCCATGATTGGGGTGATGCTTGGGACGATCGGTACCGACGTGAACAGTGGTGTTCAGCGCTTTACCATGGATCTGCCCTTTCTGGCCGACGGCATTGGCCTCATCAGCATCGCTTTGGGCTGCTTCGGTATTGCCGAGATTGTGAAGAACCTTGACAGCGGCAGCCAGCTCACGCCCTTTAACGGCAAGATCAAGCTGATGCCAACCTGGGCTGAATTCAAGCGCATCATCCCGAGTGCCTTGCGCGGCAGCGTGATTGGCTCCTTCCTGGGCATCCTGCCCGGGGGCGGCCCCACCATCGCCCAGTTTGCGGCTTACGCTATCGACAAGCGCTTCAGCAAATACAAGGACGAGATCGGCCATGGCGCCATTGAAGGGGTGGCCGGGCAAGCGGCAGCCGATGAAGCGGCAGCACGCACCAGCTTTATTCCGCTGATGGCCATCGGCATTCCCGAGAACGCGGTAATGGCGCTCATGATGGGCGCCTTCATCATCAAGGGCATCCAGCCGGGCCCCAACATGATTGCCGGTCACCCCGAGTTGTTCTGGGGACTGGTCGCCAGTATGTGGGTCGGCAACTGCTTTCTGGTGATCCTGAACGTGCCTCTGGTGCGCTACTGGCTCTCGGTCTTCAAGATTCCTTTTGCCGTGCTGTTTCCGTCGATTCTGTTTTTTTGCTGCATAGGCACCTACAGCATCAACAACAACCTCGATGACATCTTCATCACCTCCCTCTTTGGCATCATGGGTTATGTGTTCCTGCGCCTGAGGCTGGATCCGGCGCCCCTCATGCTGGGTTTCATTCTGGGCCCGATGCTCGAAGAGAACTTCCGCCGCGCCATGCTGCTAAGCCGCGGGAGTTTCAGTGTCTTCGTCAGCCGCCCCATCAGCGGCACGCTGTTTGCTGCGATTGCCCTGTTCATCACCTGGCAGGTGCTGGTGTTTTACTTTCAGACGCGAAGGCGGCGGGCTGACCCGCAGCCTGCATAGCGTTTACAGCGGGAATCAACAGGTAGCGCGATCAGCCCGGAGCACTCGAAGCGTCAAACTCCACCAGCATCAAGAGTCCATGACCACCATGCTCAGGCACTTGCACTTGCACCGTGCCACGGCATTGGGATACCAGTTCCTTGACAATGGCGAGTCCAAGACCGCTGCCGCTTGTTCCCGTGTCACCGGTCCGATAGAAACGCTCGAATATCCGGTGACGACTTTGCTCCGGGATGCCTGGCCCGTTGTCTTCCACGGCAAGTGAGAGCTTTTCAACGCTCGAGCTCATCCGCACCGTGACCACGCCGCCCGCTTGCGTGTAACGGATGGCGTTATCTATCAGGTTCACCGTGATTTCGCGCAGGGCTGACGGATCGACAGAGACAACTGTATCTGTGCCACTGCGCTCAAAGCCGAGGTCAATATCTTTTTGATGCGCCTGAAATGCCAGGTCCTCAATCACCTTCTGCACGATTTCGCAGCAAGTCTGGGTAGAGATCGGCGTCATGACCGGGACATAGGCTTCGGCTGCTGACAGCGTCAAGAACTGGTTCACCAGACGCGTGGTCTGCTGCAGGGTCCGGCGCGCCGCCAGCAGAGGCGCCTCGGCCTCGGCCTTGCCTGGCGCGCGCACGGCGTCGCTGATTTGCGTGTTCAGTACCGTCAGCGGTGTGCGCAACTGATGCGCCGCATTCTGGATGAAGCTGCTGCGCAGATTCGTGTGATTTTCCAGGCGTTCAATGTAATCGTTAAAAGAATCCAGCAAAGGCATTAGTTCTGCTGGAACACCATCGGTCTGCAACTTCTCGAGCGACCCTTCCTTGCGCATTCGAACCTCAGCGCCAAGACGGATCAGTGGCCGCAGGCCACGCTTCAGACCCAACAGAATCAGCAAGGTAGCCAGTGCCAGAATCAGCAGTTGCTGGGCCACGGCGTGCAGCCACAACTTGTTGCTCAGTTGCACCTTGGCGTAGCTTGTTTGAGCCACTTCGACCACTACCGGCAGGGCTGAGGGGTTGCCAATGACCGGCTGGAAGAAGGCCACCACCCGCACGGTCTCGCCGCGCATGGTGGCGCCAAAAAAATACGGTGCATCCAACGGAAAGTTCAGCGCTGGCACCGGCAGGTCGGTATAGCCGGCCAGCAGCTGCCCGGCGCCCGTGGTCACCCGGTAGAAGATGCGATCCGGCGCCTCGGACTGAAAGAGTTCCAGGGCAGCTGGCGGTATGTGGTGCTGAAAGGCTCCCTCCTCGTAACTGATCTGCTGGGCAATCATGCGCGCCGATCCCAGCAGCAGCCTGTCCTGCACCACGGCGGCAGTGTCCAGCGCGCTGCGGTAGGTAAGCCAGGCATTGATCGCGACCGCCCCCAACAGCGGCAGCAAGACCCAGATCAGCAGTTGCCGGCGCAGGCTGCTATTCATTGCCTGCCGGGCGCAGCAGGTAGCCCAGACCACGCAAGGTCATGATTTTTGCCGTGCTGTGCTCCAGTTTCTTGCGCAGCCGGTGCACATAGATTTCGATGGCGTCGGTGGAGACATCCTCGTCCAGCGAAAAAAGGCTTTGCGCCAGCGCCTGCTTGGTGACACTGGTGCCGGCCTTGCGCAGCAGCAGTTCGAGCACTGCACGCTCACGCGGGGTCAGGGCCAGCGTCTGGCCGGCAATCAGGAATTCGCGCGTGTTGGTGTTGTAGTTCAGATCGCCGCAAGCCACCACAGGAGATGCCTGGCCGGAGGAACGCCGCAGCAGAACCCGGATACGCGCCTCCAGTTCCTCGATATCGAAGGGCTTGGCCATGTAATCATCGGCCCCTTCGTCGAGTTCAGCGACCCGGCTTTGCACCGTGTTGTTGGCAGTAAGAACCAGCACCGGCGTCATGTCATTGCGTCCCCGCAAGCGCCGCAGCACCTCCTTGCCGTCCATTCTTGGCAGTGAAAGGTCCAGAATGACCAGGTTGTACTGCTCCGAACGCAGCGCAAAATCGGCGTCAACGCCGTTGTCTATGCAGTCAACGGCGTACTGTTCTTTACGCAAAGTGCGTCCCAGCCATTGCGCCAGTTCGGTGTTGTCTTCGACGACCAGTATCCGCATCGCAGGCGAGCCCCGTGAGGTGATTCAAGAGTGAAAGTCGATCATAGACTGAGCGGCGTATTGGTGTTTACCCTAGCGTCGAGCCACTGAAAGCGGACTGAAAGCAGTCACCGGCTATCGTCAGCCCACAAACCACCTCAGGAGCTCCCATGAAATTCATCTTCAAACCCAAACAACTGCTGCAGGCCATGGGGCTTGCCGTCATGCTCGCGGCGTCTGGCACTGCCATGGCGGCAGACAAGGTCACCATCATCGTCGGCGGCTACGAAAAGCAGATTTACCTGCCGGCCAAGTTGACCGAGGCGCTTGGCTATTTCAAGGCCGAGGGCGTGGACGTCGAGTTGCTCAACGAAGCCTCTGGCGTGGATGCTGAAAACGAAATGCTGGCCGGTGCGGTACAGGGTGTGGTCGGTTTTTACGACCATTGCGTCGATCTGCAGACCAAGGGCAAGTACGTTCAGTCGGTGGTGCAATTCAGCCAGGCACCGGGCGAAGTGGAACTGGTTTCCACGAAACATCCACAGATCAAGTCGATGGCTGACCTGCGCGGCAAGAGCCTGGGCGTTACCGGTCTCGGTTCCTCAACAAACTTTCTTTCGCAATACCTGATGGTCAAGGCCGGCGTGCCGCTGGGCGAGTTCAGCACGATCCCGGTCGGTGCCGGTACCACCTTCATTGCCGCCATGACGCAGGACAAGATTCAGGCCGGCATGACCACCGAGCCCACCATCTCGCGCATGCTCAAGACCGGTGAGGCGCAGATTCTGGTAGACATGCGAACCGTTGAAAAGACCAAGGCAGCCCTCGGTGGCACTTACCCTGCGGCCTCACTCTACATGTCGACCGACTGGGTCGAGAAGAACAAGACAACGGTGCAAAAACTCGCCAACGCCTTCGTCAAGACGCTCAAGTTCATCAACACGCACAGCGCAGCCGAAATCGCCGACAAGATGCCGAAAGATTTCTACGCCGGTGACAAGGACAGCTACGTCAAGGCGCTGGCCGACGGCAAGGGTATGTTCACTGCGGATGGCGTGATGCCTGCTGGCGGACCCGAGACCGTGCTCTCGGTGTTGGCCGCTTTCTCCAAAAACGTCAAGGGCAAGACAGTAGACCTGTCCAAGACCTACACGACGGAATTCGTCAAGAACGCCAAGTAAACCAGGCAGATCCATGAGCCCTGAGAACAACAGCCCGGCGATCGAACTGATCAACGTCAGTCGGCGCTTTCTGACACCGGACGGTAAGTCCATGACCGCCCTGCGCGACTTCAACATGAGTGTGGCGCGCGGCGAGTTCGTGGCGGTGGTTGGCCCGACCGGTTGCGGAAAATCGACCACGCTGAATCTGGTCACCGGACTGTCCAAACCCTCGGCCGGCGAGGTCCGGGTGATGGGTGCGCCGGTCGATGGCATCGATCCGCGCATCGGCTTTGTTTTTCAGACCGATGCGCTGTTTCCCTGGCGCAGCGTGATCGACAACGTCGTCACCGGGCCGATCTTTCGGGGCATGCCAAAAGAGCAGGCCTACGCCAAAGCACGCGAGTGGCTGGCGCGGGTCAACCTGTCCGAGCACGCCACCAAGTATCCGCACCAGTTATCGGGCGGCATGCGCAAGCGCGTCTCGCTGGCGCAGACTTTCATCAACGAGCCGCAAATCCTGCTGATGGACGAGCCGTTCTCTGCGCTGGATGTGCAGACGCGCGTCCTGATGCATGAAGAACTGCTCAAGCTGTGGTCGCAGTCCAAAGCCTCGGTGGTCTTCGTCACGCACGACCTGGAAGAAGCGATTGCTCTGGCCGACAAGGTCTATGTCCTGACCTCCGGGCCGGCCACCGTCAAATCGGTTTACCACATCGACATTCCCCGCCCGCGCATCGTCAGCGAAATCCGCTACGACAAGGCCTTTATCGACATCTGCCGCACCATTTGGGAAGACCTGCGTGACGAGGTGCTGCGCGGTGCGGCGCGCGACGAAGCAGCCGTCGCCTGAAAAACTACCATGACCCAAGCAACTCAGACCGGTGGCCCCGTTTTTCAGCCCGGCACTTCGGACGCCGAAATCGAAGCCGCCGCCGCCCTGGCAGCCCGCAAACGCAAGTTCGCGGTCTACTTCTGGCGTTACTTTATCCTGGTGGTCTTTCTCGGCGGCTGGCAACTGGCGGTCGGGTTCAAACTGATTGACCCGTTCTTTTTCTCCAGCCCCTGGGCCATTGTGCTGCGACTGCAGGAATGGATCGTCGAAGGCACTTCAGAGGGGCCTTTGTGGTTCCATCTGTGGGTCACCATGGAAGAGTCGCTGCTGGGCTTCTTCTCGGGCTCCATCGCGGGTGTCATCGCCGGCATTGCGCTGGGACGCAACCGCATGCTGGCCGATGTGTTCTCGATCTACATCAAGGTCATCAACTCGGTGCCCCGGGTGGTGCTGGCGCCCATTTTCATCATGATCTTCGGCCTGGGCCTGACCTCGAAAGTGGCACTGTCGTTTGTCATGGTGTTCTTTGTCGTCTTCTCCAACGCCTTTCAGGGCGTGGTGGAAGCAGACCGCAATCTGCTGGCCAACGCCCAGATCCTTGGCGCCAAAGGTTGGCAGCTGACACGCTCGGTGGTCATCCCTTCGGCCATGAGTTGGATCTTTGCCTCGCTGCATGTCAGCTTCGGCTTTGCGATTGTGGGTGCCATCGTCGGTGAGTTCGTCGGTGCACGGTACGGCATCGGCCTGCTCATCAACGTTGCCAAGGGCTCGTTTGACGCTGCCGGCATGTACGCCGCCATCGTCATCATCATGGTGGTCGCCCTGGCAGCAGAGTACGTCATGACGCAAGTCGAAAACCGACTGGCCAAGTGGCGCCCCGCACCGTTGCAGGAAGCCAACTGATCGTGCGCCAAGGACTAGGTACTTTCCCTTGGTACACAGTACTGAAAGCATATTGAAAGCATGGTCACCATACCGTGCCAGATGAACACCAACCTAGGAAAAACCATGAAACAAAAAGCCCCTCGCCATCGCCTGCTCCAGACCCTGCGCCGCCCTGCCTTCGTCCTGACGGCACTGTCCAGCCTTGCCGGAATGGC
>Ga0194060_10000981_pt1 | contig 20811 bp, 21 predicted proteins | sample SepL225m_MetaG_FD_163427 | JGI IMG/M metagenome (GOLD analysis project Ga0194060, IMG submission 163427) | Anoxic zone freshwater microbial communities from boreal shield lake in IISD Experimental Lakes Area, Ontario, Canada - Sep2016-L222-5m | ecosystem: Environmental > Aquatic > Freshwater >... | reverse complement strand
GGTTACAGTGGGAGGGTGGGCGCGGGCCTGATCTTCTGGTTGTGGATGGCGGGATATCCCAGTTGAATGCGGCCCGGGGTGAACTGATGCTTCTGGGGGTCACCACGGTCCCGGTGATCGGGCTGGCGAAACGGTTTGAAGAAATCCATGTGCCGGGGCAGTCCACGCCGATTCGACTGCCTTCTGATTCAAAGGCTCTGTATGTGCTCCAGCGTGCCCGTGACGAGGCGCATCGGTTTGCTTTGGCCTACCATCGGAAGTTGCGGGCACGCCGGCTTAGGGAGTCGGCGCTTGATGATATTCCCGGCATGGGGGAGAAGCGCAAAATGGCGCTGTTGAGTCATTTCGGGTCGGTGCTCCGGCTCAAGCGGGCGTCGGTGGAGGAGATTGCGGGCGTGCCCGGCGTGAGCCTGGTCTCAGCCAAAAGCATTTCAGAATGGCTGCATAAAGAGGAATGATGAGATGAAAGTGCGAGAGAAACTACTGGCTTTACGGAAACTGATGGCGGGGCGGAAGGTGGCGGCGCTGGTCATTCCGTCATCGGATCCGCATCTGAGTGAATATGTGGGAACCCGGTGGCAGACACGGAAGTGGGTCTCTGGATTTACAGGGTCATCCGGCACGCTCGTGATTACCCCGAAAACGGCGGCGCTCTGGACCGATAGCCGGTATTTTCTCCAGGCCGAAAAAGAATTGGCGGGAAGCGGGATCACGCTGTTCAAGAGCCGCGAGCCCCACGTGCCCACGGTCAATGAATGGATTGCCGGGCAATTGAAGCCCGGTCAAACGGTGGCGTTTGATGGTCAGGTCTTTTCCCTTGAAGCCGTGCGCGAGATGGAAAAAGCGTTTGCTGCAAAGAAGCTGAAACTGAGATCTGCTGAGGATCTCTTGGCGAAGGTATGGACGGATCGCCCGGCGGCCTCGCGGGCTCCGGTTACGGACTTTCCGGTGAGCTACGCAGGCGAAGGATGTGCCCAAAAGTTAGCGGCGGTGCGGGCGAAACTGGTCGAAAAAAAGGCTGATGCCCTGCTGCTGGCCTCGCTGGACGACATTGCGTGGCTATTCAATATCCGCGGGGCCGACATCGAACATTCGCCGGTGGTGCTGGCCTATGCCCTGGTGGGAATGAAAGAGGCGTCGCTGTTTGTCGAGCCCTCGAAAATTTCGGGCTCCCTACGGAAAAGGCTAAACAAGCAGGGTGTGACCCTTCGCCCATATGAGTCCGTGATCCAAGCCCTGAAAGCCTTCCCTTCCCGTAAGTCCCTCTGCTACAACCCCCGCCGGGTGAATAAATGGCTGGCCGACGCCGTACCGCAGGCCGTGCGCCGTGTGGAGGAGACCATCGATATTACCTCCGACTTGAAGTCGATTAAAAACCCAGTGGAACAGGCCCATTTCAGGACGGCGGCGCTCCTCGATGGCCTGGCCTTGGTAAAATTCTTTGCCTGGCTGGACTATGCCCTTGCGGCTTGTGAAACGGTAACGGAGGCTACGGCAGCTGACAAACTCAGGGACTTCCGGCGTGAAGCCCCCGAGTATCGGGATGACAGTTTTACGGCGATCTGCGGATACCAAGCCAACGCGGCCATGATTCATTATACCGTTTCGCCGGATAAGGCTGCAAAGCTCGGTCGCAAGGGACTGTTTCTGGTGGATTCCGGCGGTAATTATTTTGAGGGAACCATGGACACAACGCGAACCGTGGCGCTGGGGCCGGTGTCGGCAGAGGCTCGACGGCACTACACCCTGGTTCTGAAAGGAATGATCGCCTTGAGTCGCGTGCGATTTCCTGTCGGCATGACCGGAACCCAACTGGATGTTTTGGCGAGGCTGCCGCTGTGGGGGGATGGCTTGAATTACAAACATGGAAGCGGGCACGGGGTGGGGGCCTATTTGAACGTTCATGAAGGCCCGCATGGATTCACCCAGGCGTGGAATCCTAGCGCATTCAAGCCCGGGATGGTGGTGACGATTGAGCCCGGTGTCTATCGAGAGGGCAAGTATGGGATTAGGATCGAGAATATGGTGCTGGTGGCGGAGGCGGAGAATAACGCCGACTATGGGCAATTCCTGCGATTTGACACCCTGACCCTATGTCCCATTGATACCGCCCCATTGATTCCGGCGCTACTTACTCCGGAAGAACGCATCTGGCTAAACACCTATCACAAGACCGTCTGGACGCGCCTATCCCCACACCTCAAAGGCCAGCCCCGCGCCTGGCTAAAGCGCAAAACTTTGCCAATTCTCGGGTGGGCGAACTCGAGAGAACGCGCAACAAGAAATTCCTCGGCTAGATCTTCAGATGACGGGAGGCCTGAAAGCCGGTAGAGTGGTGATATGGAGTTTGCAGGAATGCTGGCCTTGCCTGTCTTGGTATTGAAAGATCGTGCGGCGTTTTGGGAGCGTGTCCGCACCCAGGAACTACACTGGTCAGATCTGCTTGGCTTGGCTGCCTTCATCGTAATCTCGTGTGTTGTCTATGGCGCCGTCTTGGCTGGGTGGCGCTCCCCGCAATTGGTTCTCTATGTTGCCGTCAAACTGCCCCTTCTTTTTTTAGGCACTACCACGCTTGTCGCCGGGTTTAACTGGATGACGGCCAGCCTGCTGGGATCCGGTCTGTCTTTTAAGTCAACGGTGTTTGTCGTATTTGCGGCGATGACGATCAGCGGGTGGATCCTTCTGAGTTTGGCCCCCGTAGCGTTGTTTTTTCTCTTGTCCGGTGTTCCCGTCGTCGGCTCGCATGATGTGTTGCGCACTGCGCACAATTCGATTCTTGTTACTCACATCATCATTTTGTCCCTGGCTGGGTTCGGCGGCAACATGGCGTTGTTGAAAGGCTTGCGCCGGGTTGTGCGGCCGCGTTGCCCTGTGGGCTCGTTGTTTGCGTCGTGGGTGCTGGCCTTTGCGTTTGTGGGTTGCCAGATGTCGTGGATTCTGCGGCCTTTTGTGGGGAGCCCGTTCTACCCGGTCGCCTGGATAAGGCCGGATTGTCTGGATCGGAATTTCTATGAGTTTGTGTTTAGGGAAGTATTGCCGTACTTGTTGACGGGTGCCAAATAAGAGGGAGAACCGACTATGAATGAAGATTCGATGAATAAGAGTTTGGTGAATTCGATGCCGCCACCGTTGAATGACGATCATATGCCGAAACCAGAAAACATCGTGACAGCGCTGCTGAAATCCCCTGAGGCCGTTGTGGAGGTCATTGCGAACGGAAAGAATGCGCTCAGAAACGGACTGACACTGCTCGCCGCTGCAGTAGTTTTTCATGCGATATTTGGCTTGGCGATGGGGTTGTTCGGGGGCTGGCCGGTGGCGCTCATGGATGCCGTGAAGGGGCCCTTGACAGCGTTGTGTGCCCTGACACTCTGCTATCCGGCACTCTATGTTTTCGCTTGTGTTGGCGGAGCTCCGCTGACATTTGCCCGCGCGTTTGTACTGGGTGCGTCATGCCTGGCTATGCAGGGGTTAATCCTGGTGGGGTTGGCGCCGGTGGCGTGGCTGTTCTCCGTATCGACGGAGAGTTTGTCGTTTGTGACCATGCTCGTGGTATGCATTTGGGGTGTAGCCCTCTCATTCGCGGTCAGGTTCATTGCGAAATTGCAGGAACATGCGCTTTTCAGCAAGGCAGCGGGGATTAAAACATGGTTATTCATCCTGGCCTTGGTGACCCTTCAGATGGCGACCTGCCTTCGTCCGATGTTGACGAGTCCTAAGGATGGGTGGTGGACAGGCGGGAAACTATTCTTCCTGTCTCACTTTAGTTCCACATTTGACGAACCGAGACGGTAAGGATGACTCGATGCATATATTAAAAAGGTTGAGTTTGATAGCCTTGGCGGTTGCAGCGCTCGGATTGGTGTCTTGCGCCCATTTGGGTCAGAGGCCGCAGGGAGCCATCCTTTCCCAGACCTCCACAATCAAGGCCCTCCTGGAGGGCGGGTATGATGGAGTAGTTACGTGTGGGGAACTGAGGAGGCAGGGAGATCTCGGAATCGGAACCTTTGATCGGCTGGATGGCGAGTTGATCCTGATCGACGGCGCCATCTATCAGGCGCGTGCCGATGGAACGGTTGTTCGCGCGCCGGACTTGCTGAAGGTTCCCTTTGCTGCGGTAACCCGCTTCACGCCCAGCGTCTCACAAACGGGTGGCGCGGTAGCGGCCGTTGACGCTCTCAAAAAGCGTCTGGATGAACTCCGGTCGGGGGATAATCTGTTCTATGCCGTCCGGGTGGATGGGGTGTTTGATTATGTCAAATACCGGAGCGTGCCTCCGCAAGTGAAACCTTATCCCAAACTGGCAGAGGTGGCGGCACATCAGCCGGTGTTTGAGCGGAGGGCCATCCCGGGAACCCTTGTGGGATTTTGGTGTCCGCAGTATGCCGCGACCCTCAATGTGCCAGGCTGGCACCTGCATTTCATTTCAGAAGATCGGAAAAGCGCCGGTCATCTTCTGGACTGCTCATGGCAGGGTGGGGTGATACAGGCAGAGTTGATTTCTGAAGTTCATCTTTCACTTCCCCAAACCCCGGCCTTCCAAAACTTGCAATTGGGTGGCGACTCCTCCCCTGTGCTGAAGGCGGTTGAAAGCGGAAAATAACGCGAGGGAAGTTACTGAAATGCCTTACTTAAGCGTTTAAACAAATGAATGAGTCTCTCAAAACATCCGAATTTGATTTTGATCTCCCCCCGGAGCTGATTGCCCAGACTCCGCGTGAGGATCGGGAGGCCGCCCGTATGATGGTGGTGGATCGCGCCTCCGGAACCCTCCAACATCATACGGTTCGTGATCTTCCGGCGTTTCTTCGGGCGGATGATCTGCTGGTTTTGAACGATACCCGTGTCATTCCGGCCCGGATCTACGGACGCAAGGAGGGAACGGGTGGCCGGGTCGAACTGCTCTTACTGGAGGACTTGAACGATGGCCGATGGCACGCCCTGTGTGGATCATCGCGACGCCCCCATGTGGGAACCCGCCTGATCATGGCCGATGGGCGGCTGACCGCCGAGGTGGCGGAGTGGGGGGAGGGCGGTGGTATTTTGGTCCGGTTTCACGCAGACCGGCCTGTGCTGGAGGTGCTGGAGGAGGTGGGGATACCGCCGTTACCGCCTTATATCAAGCGCGACAAGGTGCCCGAGCCGGATACCCTGGCCCGGGATCGGGTGTTTTATCAAACGGTTTATGCGCGGGTTCCCGGCGCTGTGGCGGCGCCGACGGCCGGCTTGCATATCACCGATTCGCTGCTCCAGCGTCTGAAGGATAAGGGTGTATCGCATACTGCTGTCACCCTGCATGTAGGCATGGGAACGTTTAAGCCTGTTAAAACGGAACGGGTTGCCGATCATCAAATGGAATCTGAGCGGTTTGATGTCACGCCCGAGACGGTTGAGCTGATCATGCAGGCAAAAACACGCAAGGGCCGCGTGGTGGCAACGGGGAGCACAGTTGTCAGAACCCTGGAGACGGTGGCGACAGAGGACGGGACGATGATCCCCAGTAGCGGGCGAACGCGGATATTCATCACGCCGCCATACCGGTTCAAGGTTGTGGATGCCATGCTCACCAATTTTCATCTTCCGAAATCAACCCTCATCATGATGGTCAGTGCCCTGGCGGGGACCGAGTTGATTCGCCACGCCTATGCCGAAGCCATTCGTGAAGGCTACCGTTTTTACAGTTACGGCGATTCCATGCTGATCCTCTAGGCCGGCCTCATCGCAATGTGTCTTGAAACGAAGCGACTGGTGTTATAGCCTCTGGCCTCGTTTTGAAAGGATGGCAACTATGGCTCAGGATACAATGACGGCGGCGGAAATCAGGCAATCGTTCATGGATTTTTTCAAATCCAAGCAGCATGAAATTGTCCCCAGTTCGCCGGTCGTGCTGCAGGCGGACCCCACACTCCTCTTCGTCAACGCCGGGATGAACCAGTTCAAGGAGATATTCCTGGGCGCCCGCGCCAGCCAGTATAAACGCGTGGCCGACAGCCAGAAGTGCATCCGTGTGAGCGGCAAGCATAACGACTTGGAGGAAGTCGGACACGACACCTACCACCATACTTTTTTCGAGATGCTGGGAAACTGGTCGTTTGGCGATTATTACAAGCGCGAGTCTATCGCCTGGGGCTGGGAACTCCTGACAAAGGTCTGGGGACTGCCCAAGGAACGGCTGTGGGCCACCGTCTATAAGAACGATGATGAGGCGATTGCCATCTGGAAAGAGGTCACGGATATTGATCCCTCGCACATTCTGAAATTCGGGGAGAAGGACAATTTCTGGGAAATGGGCGAAACCGGCCCCTGCGGGCCCTGTTCGGAAATCCATTTTGACCGCACCCCAAACGGTTGCACGGCGGACATGATCAACGCCGGCCTGCAGGAGGTCATTGAAATCTGGAACCACGTCTTTATCCAGTACAACCGCCGCCAGGATGGTTCCCTTGAGGAACTTCCCGCCAAGCATGTCGATACCGGTATGGGGCTGGAACGCGTGGTTTCGGTCATCCAGAAAAAGACCTCCAACTATGATACCGATCTCTTTCAGCCCGTGATCCAACAGATGGCCGGGATGAGCGGTCATTCCTATGAAGGCCCCGGCGGGGTCGCCATGCGGGTGATTGCCGATCATCTGCGGACTTTGGCCTTTGCCATTGGTGACGGGGTGCTTCCTTCCAATGACGGGCGCGGCTATGTTTTGCGCCGCCTGTTGCGGCGTGCAGTGCGGTATGGGCGGAAAATTGGCTTCAATAAGCCATTCATGACCGCCTTGTTGCCCACCTTGGAAGGCACGATGGGGGCGCAATACCCTGAATTGGTTCAGCATCGTAAAGAGATAGCCAGGGCTATTCTGGCCGAAGAAGAAAGTTTCTCTGTTACGCTTGATCGCGGACTGGCTTTGTTTGAGGAGGTGGCCGCTTCGGTGGCCGCGACGAAGAATGCCGTATTCCCCGGTGATGCTGCCTTCAAACTCTACGATACCTACGGCTTCCCGCTCGATTTAACCGTGGTCATGGCGAAAGAAAAGGGGATGGAGGTCGACGAGAAACGGTTTGCTATCCTGATGGACGAGCAGCGGAAGCGTGCCCGAGATGCCCGTAAGGCAGCGACGGCGGATGCCGATGTGGATCTGGTTTCTGACCTGGTGGCAAGCGGGATCAAAACGAAGTTTATTGGATATAACAGCCTGGTCGGCAAGGCGTCTGTTTTGAAACTTATCGGGAAAGACGCATCCGGGGCCAGCCGGGTTGTGGAGTCCTTGAATGAAGGAATGGAAGGTGCGCTGCTTCTGGCCGAAACACCTTTCTATCCAGAAAAAGGCGGACAGGTGGGAGATCACGGCGTCATTACGGCGCCCGGCGGTGAATTTGAGGTAACCGACACGCGGCAGCCCACGGAGGGGATTGTGCTCCATATCGGGCGGGTTATCAGCGGGACTCTTTCCGCAGGCACGCCGGTGACCGCCTCGGTTGATCCGGATCGCCGGGCGGCGACGGCCCGTCATCATTCGGCCACCCATTTGCTGCAATTTGCGCTGAAAGAAATTGTGGGCTCCAGTATCAAGCAGGCAGGCTCCATGGTTTCGCCGGAACGGTTGCGGTTTGACTTTAACTATTATCAGGCCTTGACGCCGACTGAGATTGCCGCCGTGGAGCGGCGGGTCAATGAATTGATTCTGGCGAACACGTCCGTCAGCACGAGCGAGATGGCGCTCAAGGATGTGGCCGGGTCGGGTATTGTTGCCATTTTTGATGAAAAATACGGCGATACCGTCCGTGTAGTTAACGTGGGCGGGTACAGCCGTGAATTGTGTGGGGGAACCCATGTGGCGGCCACCGGCACGATCGGCTTGTTCCGAATCCTGTCCGAAAGCTCCATTGCGTCGGGTGTCCGTCGCATTGAGTGTGTCACCGGGCTGCCGGCCTATGAGGCGATGTGTGGTGACCGGGCGATGTTGGAAGGGTTGGCGAAACGGTTCAGTGTCTCAACGGCTGAAATCACGGGTCGCGTGGACGCCTTGGCAGATCAGGTAAAAACGCTTGAGAAGCAGATCAAGGATAACGAAAACGCCGCCGCAATGCTGAAGTTGGATGGCGTTTTTGCGGCCATGACTGAGGTTAAAGGTATTAAGTTGATGGCGGTTGCCGTTGGAGAAGTATCGGCGGATGCCTTGAAAAATCTGGCAGATGCGGCTCTTGCGAAAGCGGGATCCGCCGTGGTGGTGCTAGGAGCAACGAGCGAAGGTAAGGCGCAATTCATTGTGGTCGTGAGCGCTGATCTGGTGAAAAAGGGAGTCCATGCCGGAAAGATCATCAAGGAAGTCGCCAAGGTGGCGGGTGGCGGCGGTGGGGGGCAGCCTGCCATGGCCCGTGCTGGCGGCAAGGATGTGAGCAAGCTTGCCGAGGCCGTGGCGAAAGCGGCAGAATTGTTATAGGTCATGGGTTGTCGGTTATTGGTGCCCCCATTACCAATAACTCATAACCGAGATCTCCTGGGAGAGATCAATGTCAAATATTGAAATTATTTGCACTGCCTGCGGGCAGGAGAGTCTGCTGAAGCGGATGCCGAAGTATGACGGGTTCAAGAAGATGGGCGAGAGCCTGACCTGCACGTCATGCGGGCATGAGTATGCGGACGAGGCCGAGGTGCCGTTCACGCATCAATGCAAACCTAAAGTCTTTGACGACAGCGATGCACCGAGGATCGCCAAGGTATTTCAGGAATCCGAGGCCGAATGTCTCTGCCGGCACTGCAAGCATTACGTGGTCAACCCCTTTATCCAGCGGTGCAGCCGACACGGCAAGACCGTGGAAGCCACGGATACCTGCCGGAATTTCGAGAAGAAGCCTGTGCCGAAGTTATGACTTCCTGGAAACCTTCACGCCTTTGAACCGGCCGATTTCCGGCAGTTTTCCGACGATCGGGCGGGCATAGTCGAAGAAGGCCTGTGTGACGTCGTTGGCCTCCTTGTTGATGAAGTTATCCGGGACATGACGCGTTTCCTTGGAGACATTAGCCAGGGGCACACGCTCAAAATAGACGGCGTACTTCTTGCCGGGTTTGCGACGGATGGCGATGGATCCGCTGGGCTCCTTGCCTTTAAGGGCTTCCTTGACCGCCAGCATACCGACAGTGCGGGCTTCTTTGGCATCCACTGCCGACACAACGCCGGGAAATGAACGCTGCAGGTATCCGAACGTATCAGCGCGCACACGGGTGATGGAGGTCCGGTTTTTGATCTCTGTGGCCAGCAGGTCGCCCAGCGCACCGGTGCCGCTGAGTTGGACATTGCCATGCGAATCCACTTCCTTGGAAAACTTGGCCGCGATAGCGGTGCCATCTTCGTCGGCAATGCCTTCCGAAACGGCGATGACGCAACGTCCGAGTTTCTTGTATACGGCCGCAACATCTTTCGCGAATTTATCAATAATGAAGGGGCGTTCAGGCAGGTACACCAGATGTGGGCCGTCATCCGGGTAGATGCGGGCGAGGGCGGCGGCAGCGGTGAGGAAGCCCGCATGGCGTCCCATGATCACGTTGATTTTGACGCCCGGTAGCGCCCGGCTGTCGAGGTTGTCACCCATGCTGGCGCAGGCCACGAACTTGGCGGCGCTGCCGAAGCCGGGCGTGTGGTCGTTCTCGCGCAGGTCGTTATCAATCGTCTTGGGGATGTGGTAACAGCGCAGATCGTAGCCGACTTTCCTGGCCTGCTCATTGATGATGTGCGTGGCTTCGGCGGAATCATTGCCGCCGATATAGAAGTAGTAGCGGATGTTATACTTCTTCAGTATTTCGAAGACCTTGACACATTCCTCGTCGGTCGGCTTCTTGCGGGCGGATCCGAGAGCGGAAGCGGGGGTGTTGGCGACGGCTTCAAGGGTTTTGAGGCTTTCCTTGCGCAGGTCGATGAAATCCTCCTCCAGGATTCCCTTCATACCATGCAGCGCACCATAGATGCCGCCGATATCCTTTATCTGCTTGGCTTGTAGAATGGCGCCCACGAGGCTCTGGTTGATAACCACCGTCGGACCGCCGCTCTGACCGATCAACATATTTCCCTTGGCCATGATTGTCTCTCCTTGTGCTGTAAAAAGGGCGGTAATTTGTCACAGCCAAGGCAGGGGATCAAGCGGAAATCGAAGCTGATCGCTGCTATTGAAAACAAATGGCGGCGAATTTTTCAGGTTGGTGGAAATCCAGGGCGTCACCGATGGAAGCCCATGAGCCCCAGTGGGGATGGGATGTTTTGTCGCCGCATTTGTAAAAGTTAGCCTGCCAGGTCTGGCCGGAAAGGGAGCCCAGCGGGCCGGTATAGGCTTCAATCAGCGGGATGGGGATGACGTATTCCAGTTGCCACTCGCACGGGGCTGTGATCTCCGGATCCACGATGGCCGGTAGGGTATGATAGGAACGAATCTGCGCCATCCAATTCAAGTCAAGACGCGTGAATTTTTCAAATCCGTTGGGTGATCGGCGGTGATCTTCGATGTAAAATGCAAGAAAGGTTCCCCCGCAATTTCCCTCGACGTTCAGGTAGCCGCCCCCGGATTTGGGTTTGAAAAAAAACTCAACACAACTGTCTTGGCAGACCGGATCCATCGGGCGTGTGTTAACGCTTCGGATGTATTGGTCTTGTACCTTGAAATGGACATAGATGCCCTTGTCATCATAGAGCAAACGCGCGGAAACGCCGGGCCTGTGAGTCGAGCTCTTGGGGTGGAACAACTCAATCGTCAGGGTTTCGGCCTCACTCCAGATCGATCCATTCCAATCTCCGGTTAACGTGGGAGGGCGCGCGGTTTTTCGTATTGTGTAGTGCATGGATCGGATATTCCCTTGTTATTCCTGCCAGTGGACAAAAATCTTTTCTGCCAGCATGCGATCAACGGTGAATTGGCTTTGGCCGATTTCAAAGATATAGGATGGAAACAAACGCATCAAGCGTATGTCGGTGCCGGGAAGGATACCCATCGCCATCAGTTTCTGGATCTCGCGGTTATCCCGGGTGCTCAGGTAGGCGACAACCCCCTTTTCGCCCGCCCGACCATCACACAGGGCGCCGACTTCCCGGACCTGGTCGCGTTCGGCCTTGCGGCAGCAGTTTCCGCGCGGTATAGGGTGTCCATCCGGACAGGTCAAGGGGTGGCCCAGCAGGGTGCAGATCTTATCTTCCAGGCCGGGACGTAGGATATGCTCAAACTGGCAGGCATCTTCCTCCGCCTCGTCCCCGGTGACTTGAAACACGTCCTTCAGCAAGCACTCGGCGAGCCGGTGACGCCGCACCACGTTCCTGCCACCCTCCAGGCCGCTTTCGGTAGGGGCGGGACGTCCTTCCTTGATCGTGATCAGCCCGGCCTCCACGGCGGCCTTGAGGGTGGCCTCTGACGCGGGACGCGGGGGGCGTGTGTGCTGCTCGTGCTGGAGGTATAGGTCTTCGAGAACTTCTTCAATCCGGGGATCATTCATGGTTATTCTCCCTGCCGTTTTTCTTAAAAAGAGCGCGAATGCGCTTGATCAGGCCGGGCTCCTGTGGCGACTCATAGCCGCAATAGGGGCACTTCACATTATGGCAGCCGCCGCCCGAGGGGCAGCCCCGACAGGCGTCCGTCGCCTGTTTATCATCAAACTCACGTTGGCAAAATGCGCATTTCATAGAGTCTAGCCGCCTATAGTCCGAAAAATGTTAACGCAATATGAGTTAAATAACCGACGGAAAAGGCCACGACAAGCACTCCCAGTGAAATCCACAGGGTCGCCTTGGTGCCGCGCTCTTTTTGCATAACGAGAAACTGGGCGATGCAGGGGAGGAACAGGGTCAGCGTAATCGCCGACACGACCAATTGGTGAACCGTCATCAAACCGGTCTTTTGGAGATCATACAGGCCGGCGGCGCCGTAGTCCCGGCGGAAAAAGCCGAACAGGAACGCCACACTGGCCTGGTCGGGAAGGCCGAGCGCCCGGATCAGGGGCGTTAAATTGTGAACCAGAAGTTGGAACAGGTGGGTGATCTGGCCAATCCAGATCAGTACACTGGCCAGGATGAACATGGGTAGGATTTCCCGGAAATACCAGACCATGCGTGAATAGGTTTTGACCAGGACGTTGCCCAGGGTCGGAAGGCGCAGGGGGGGGAGTTCCATGTAAAACATCGGCTGCTCACCGGGAAGGAGCTTGGCCGCCAACCAACCGGTAAGGAGCATAATGCCGGTGACAACAAGAGCCCAGATTGCCAGGGCAGCGCCATGGCCGGAGAGCAGCCCGAGGATCACGCCGAGTTGGGCCGAGCAGGGAATCGCCAGGGCGAGCAGGATAGTACAGATCAGCCGCTCGCGCTGGGTTTCCAGGGTGCGGGTAACCAGGGTGGCCATGGTATCGCATCCGAAGCCCAGCACCATGGGGATGACCGCACGGCCATTCAGTCCGATGCGCTTGAAGCCGCGATCCACCAGTAGGGCAAGCCGAGGAAGATACCCACTGTCCTCAAGCGTGGCGAAAAAAAGGAAAAACGCGCCGACAATCGGGAAGATGATGGCGATGGCGTAGCGCAGACCGAGCGTCAGGACGCCATACTCCCCGGCTAACAGGTCGCGCAGGGGCGCCCATGGGACGGTGGCGTCCACCAGACGGATGATCCAGGGAATGAAGTGGGTGCGAAAGACGCTGTCTTCCAGGAAATTCACGCAGGTGCCGGCGCCAAATTGGCCGACAAACTGATAGAGCCCGAAATAGAGAACCAGAAAGACCAGCGGATAACCGGTGAGCGGTTGGGTGCAGAGCTGATCCAAGGCGGCCCGGAATCGAGCCGGCGCCCGGGTGGGCACACTGACGCAGTCGCTGAGAATCTGCCCCGTATGAGTGCGGAGGGAGAGGGTGACGTAATAGTGCGGGGAGTGGTTCAGTTTTGCCCGCGTCGTGGCAACGATACCCAGAATGGTCGCGGCAGTATTTTCTCCAACTTCCTGAACCAGACGCTCCCGTTCCCGGAGGTCGCTTTGCAGCAGCAGGGTAGCCCGCGTCCGGGGCGAAATGGAACTAGCCGGGGACATGAGCTGGGCGATGGCGATAATCGCCTGCTCAATGATGGAGCCGCACTCCGTGCGAACCATGGATAGGGGTGGCGGGATTTTCAGGTATTGGATCAGCGCACTGATGCCTTCGCCGGTGATTGAAACGGTGGGAACCACGGGGATACCGAGCCGTTCCGCCAACCGGGCGTGATCAATTTGGATTCCCAGCGTGCGGGCCTCGTCAATCATGTTCAGGACGAGGATGACCGGGCGACCGGCCTCGATCAACTGGAGCGTAAGGCCGAGCATGCGATCTACATTCTTGGCATCCACGACATGCACCACCACCCGGACTCTGGGGGAGAAGAGAATATCGCTGGCAACCCGTTCCTCCTCGGTAATGGGCAGCAGGCTGTACATTCCCGGCGTATCCACGATCTCGGTATCGCTCCCCAGTTCCTGGCAGTGGCCATGGGACACCTCGACCGTGGTGCCAGGGTAATTGGATACCGTCACATACTGGCCGGTAAGTCGGTTAAATAGGGCGCTTTTCCCGACATTCGGGTTGCCGACCAGCAACACCAGCGCGGCATCGGCCTTGGGCTCGACATTCGACTCGCTGGCGTTAACCGCCCCAATCAGATGTAAAAATGTGTTTTTGTTCATGAGCGAAGCGTGCAATATTAACAAACAGTAAGGATTGATGACCAGCGATAAAGGAAACCTGTCTTATGGAATTGTCAGCGCGAACAACGCCGGACTATGAATTTCTGGATGCCGGGGACGGCTGCCGGTTGGAGCGGTTTGGCTCCTATGTGTTCAACCGGCCATCACCGGTGGCGCTGTGGCGTCCGGAACGTCCGGAATTATGGAAGAACGCCGTAGGGGTTTATCACCGGAGCACGACCGGTGGCGGGGATTGGTCGTTTACCAAGTCACCACCGCCGCAGTGGCCGCTGAAGTGGGATGAGCTCACCTTTATGATCAAGCCGACCGGTTTCGGTCACATGGGCCTTTTTCCGGAACACACCTGTCACTGGGATTGGGTGGCGCGTCAGGTCAAGACCGGCGACACGCCCTGCCGCGTTCTGCATTTGTTCGCCTACACGGGAGCCATGACGCTCCAAGCGGCGCGTGCGGGGGCCGAGGTGTGCCATGTAGACGCCGTCCCGGATATCAACGATTGGGCGCGGCGTAATGCCGAGGCCAGCGGTCTCAAGGCGGCGCCCATCCGTTGGATCACCGACGATGTGACGAAGTTTGTGGCTAGGGAGGGGCGGCGTGAACGGAAGTATGACGCCATCATTTTTGATCCACCCAGTTATGGGAAGGGACCGGGCGGCGAGAAATGGATACTGGAAGAACACTTGATGAAACTGCTGGATCTGCTTTTGCCCCTGATGTCGGATCGCCCGCGGTTTGTCTTGTTCACCTGCCATACACTCGGATTTTCCCCGCCGCTGATGAAGAATCTGCTGGTGCCATGGCTGGACCGGTTTGGCGGCAAGATTGAAGCCGGTACCATGGTGATGAAAAATGCCGATTGCAAGCGCGTCCTGCCCACCGGCTTCTTCTCTCGCTGGGTCAAAGAATAAGACGCATAGGTGGCCGGGCTATTACCGGCTTGGACTGGCAACTCCTGCCTTTTTGAACCATTGGGTTGCCTCAGCCCGGCGGTTGAGTCGAAGCAAGCCAACTCCGAGGTTGGTCATGGCTTGCCGGTTCTCCGGGTTCAACGCGATTACCTTGCGAAGGAGTTCGACGGCTTCTTCCACATGGCCCTGCTCATAGCGAATGATGGCCAGGTCCTGTATGGCCGCATCGTGATCCGGCCGCAAAGCGACGGCGCGCTCGAACTCCTGCATCGCCAGGGCGCTCTGGCCGCTGGCGCGGTAAGCTGTCCCCAGGTAACGATGCGCGTCGGCGGAAGCCGGATCCAGCCGAATCGCCTCCCGATATTCCATGATGCTTTCCTCCATGCGACTTCGGGTTTGGAGTCCCACGCCCACGTTGGTGTGCATTTCCGCTTCATAATTGACACGGTCGGTGGGTAGTTGGCGCGGCAGATTGATCAGTACGCCGGAGACCGCCAGAAGCCCAACGGATGCGAGTCGGCTCAGCAGGGGCAGTGTGGGCAGTTCGATCAGCCGTTTTATGCCGAGCACGGCAAAGATAACGAAGGCCGGGATGACCGGCGCAAGATAGCGGGAAGCAGGGAAAAACAATATGACGCTCGCCATGTATCCCAGTGCGAACAGCAGGACAAGACTGCGCGCACGGTGTCGCCGTGTCAGAGTTAAGGCGCCGACAATGGCGAGAGGCCCGATGAGCCCGAAGGGGAAGGCAAATGACCCGATCCGCCACACCAGGGCGCGCAAGACGGCGGAGTGCCCGGCGAACACGTTGATGTCTTCGTTACGGGGGATTTCCCGGCTTGTAAATGCCTCCTGGGTTTTCTCCAGTAGTCCCCTGATATACTCCAGCGGGCTTTTCCAGGCGAACGTGACGACCTTGTTTACGAAGAAGCGTTCGGCTTCGGTATCCGTTTTTGCGCCCAGCCGGTATGGCATGGCGACAAGCCGTTCCCAATCAAGTCCCGGCCGTATCGTCAGGGTTTCTTCCGGGTGCGGGTTGTTGCCAATGTAAAGGTTGATCCCGCCATTGGTTGAGATGGGGACAAACTCGCCGGAGACGGAATAGTTCCTGATCGTAACGGGCGCAATCACGATGATCAGCCCGGCGACCAATGCCAGCGCAAGGCGCAAAACATCCCGATTTTGGTTAGGATCTTGCCGGGTTAGATGACCGGTTTGTACAGCAATCCAGCCCAGCGCGATCAGGATCATCACGGCGCTGTTGGGAACCGTCAGTGTGGCTAATCCCACGGTCAATCCCAATGCCAGGGCACGCGGCCATGTCGGTTTTTCGGTCAGCCGCAATAACAAAAGGATGGCGGCAAGGTTGAGGGTAACCGCCAGGCCGGTCGGCAGCAACTGGCTGAAGAAAAAGAGAAGCGGCCCATAGCAGCACAGGCCCAATCCTGCGAGAAACCCAACCCTCACGCCTCCGCACCGACGCCCCACGGCAAATATCAGGAGGGCCGCCGCAATTCCGAGCAGCGCATGCAGGCATCGCACCGTCCGAAGATCGGTGATCTCCATCCGGTATGGCACGCTCAACGCATAAGGATAAAGCGGCGGCTGCCAGAAGGCGCGTGGGGCCGGAGTTTGGCCCATCGCCAGTGCCATGGCCTGATTATGGTAGGCTGCGGCATCAACAAGGGGAACCTGAAAAACCAGATGCCGGTGACTTTCAAAAATATATAGCAGTTGTACCGCCGCCGCGACCACGGCCAGCGTGACGACAAGACTTGACGATCTCAAAATCAGTTTCACATCGGCATCGGGGGAATCAACCAATTGAGATACGCTTGCAACAGGGTGGGGCCCCACAGCATCCAGACCAGCGCAGCGAAGGCGATATAGGGACCATAGGGAATGCGGCTCTGCATCTCTTTCTTCCCGGCCATGATCATCGCTACTCCGAAGATGGCGCCCAGGAATGAGGAAAGCATGAGGGTGAAGATAACCGATGGCCAGCCCAGAAAGGCGCCGATGGCGCCCATCAGTTTCACATCGCCCATGCCCATGGCATCTTTGCGGAAAATCAGTTTCCCCAGCACGGCAACAGCCCACAGGAGTCCCACACCCACTGCGGCGCCCAGGAATGAGGCCAGGAAGCCCCCGTACGCGCTACCCTGCATATGCAGGCCGGGCACCAGTACGCTGAAGGACAGGCCCAGCACGATTCCCCCCAGCGAAACCCGGTCGGGAATGATCATGTGTTCAAGATCCACGAAGGTGCCCAGGGCAAGCCCGAACACCGCCAGCCAGAAAATCGGAATGACTGCAAAGGAATAAACCGGGGCCATGGCAAGGGCTGGCGGGGTTCCGGCCTTTAGCCAAACCATGACGAATAAGATGGCGATCAGGGCCTCAACAATGACGTAGCGCGGCGAAATGGTCCCGCCGCAACTCCGGCATCGGGCGCGCAATACAAAAAAGCTTATGAGCGGAATGTTGTCATACCATTCGATAAGTTTGTTGCAGTGGGGACAGTGTGAGCGCGGCGTGATCACCGATTCTTCCCTTGGGATCCGGTAAATGCAAACGTTCAGAAAACTACCCATACAGGCTCCGAAGCAGAACACGAGAGCGGAGATATATAAATAGGGGCCTGAACTGCTGGCGGCGATGGCTTCAATGATGGTCATAGCGGTGTCCTTTGATAGTGCGCGGCATTATAGCCATGGCCATTGCACGCGCCAAGAAAAGAGTGAGACACAGCGGGGAGATTGCCTCTTCAGAGGTCTCGGTCATCTAAAAGTGACCCAGCCCTTGACAACTTCTCCCAATTGGGGACAATCCGCCTTGTTAACACGCGAGTCGACAGTCATAGTGGCGTTGAGAACAATGAAGGAATGGAACATATGATCGCATCTAACAGTTGGTTCCAATGGGCAGTCCTGTCCGCCGTCTTCGCAGCGCTTACTGCCATTTTCGCCAAAATTGGCATTAAAGGCGTCGACTCTGATTTGGCTACGCTGGTTCGGACGGCAATCATCATGGTCGTCCTTTCGGCCTTCGTCTGGTATGCGGGGAAATGGAGCAATCCGCTTGCCTTGCCGTCCAAAACCTGGATCTTCCTCGGGCTATCGGGTCTCGCGACTGGTGCTTCCTGGGTGTGCTACTTCCGAGCCCTCCAACTCGGGGAAGCCTCGAAGGTTGCACCCGTCGACAAACTGAGCCTGGTTCTCGTCGCCATCTTCGCGTTTGCGTTTCTCGGTGAACGGCCGATGTTGCGCGAATGGGCGGGCATTGCCATGGTCGCTGGCGGCGTCCTCCTTCTCGCGATTAAACGCTGAGGAGCGACTTTCCCGCAAATCGATCCCGAATGCCGTGAAGTTCTTCCTGCTTGATCTGATGGCCGAGGACGCCTTCCAATGCGGAGACGGTGAAGTCTGACGCTCGGCGGCGGCCACGGCGGCGGGCTACCTGCCGGTGGCCCGCGATGAGATGTCGTATGCCAGTCGATGTCCCCATCTCGCCTGCTGATATAACGCTAAATCATGCGAATATCACAACCATTTGCGATATTGCCGAAGCGGTCGGCGTTTCAGTGATGGCGGTTTTGAGTTGTAATAGCAACCTGTCACTTGCGGCCCCATGTTTCAGGGATGGTTCCAGGCGGTCTCAACGGGCGTGTACCCGTACCGTCAGAAAAGCGATTTCTTATCCATTCCATTCCATTTCATAGGGGTAATCTTCACCTTGCCCGGCCCCGTTCGCGGCGCTGGGCGGCACTGGGGCAGGGTGGGGCTTGATTCTGCCATGGCTATCGGCTAATTTCCCCCGGCACTTAGATCAAAGGACGCGACATGATGAAGACTCGACTGTGGATGCTGGTGGTTATGGTGGCCGGGGCGCTGTCTCTGCATAGTTGGGGGCAGGCCCCCGTGATCACGGGGTTTCAGCCGGGAGGCCAACTTTCCTGGTCAAATGCGCCAGATGGCGTTGTTGAGTACCGCGTCCAAAGGGCGGAGACCCTTGCGCCCCCCGTCTGGACCAATGAGCAGGTCGGGGTTGTGCCGACTGGTTCAATGATGTCCGTCAGTGTGCCCATGCCGGTTGGAGGTCGTTATTACCGGGTCGTGGCGGTGACTGACGACAGCCGTTTCGCCGAGCAGGTCCTGATTCCCGCCGGCACCAACAGCGGGATAAATCCGCTGAGCCCCGAGGAAGCGTATGAGACGCCTTGGTATTCGAGGGACTATTCTTTGACGGTTTCGTCTTTCTACATGGACAAGTACGAAGTGACCAAGGCCAAGTGGGATGAGGTGCGGAGCTGGGCGGTGACCCATGGGTATCCGGACCTGATGCCAGGGGCAGGCAAGGGGACGAACCATCCGGTGCAGCAGGTGAATTGGTACGAGTGCGTGAAGTGGTGTAACGCGCGGAGCGAGAAGGATGGTCTGACGCCAGCCTACTACACGACCTCCGCGAAGACCACGGTGTACAGAACCGGCTGGACTAACATTGAAGACAACTGCGTGAACTGGAGCAGCGGCTACCGGTTGCCGACGGCCACGGAGTGGGAGTATGCGGCGCGGGGCGGGGTGTCAAGCAAGCGGTTCCCGTGGGGCGGGGACACCATCAGCCACACTCAGGCGAACTACTTCGCCGACGGCAAGATATCCTACGATCTGAGCAGCGGGGGTTTTCATCCGGCCTACACCAACGGGGCCGATCCGTACACCAGTCCCGTCGGGTCATTCGAGGCCGGGAAGAACGCCTACGGCTTGTATGACATGGCGGGGAATGTGTGGGAGTGGTGTTGGAACTGGTATCCGGGCAAGGAGGGTCAGAGTCGGGAGATCCGCGGCGGCCAATGGGGCGAGGCCGCGCGGTACTGCAAGGTTGGTCTTCGTTACCCCTCGTTCCCGAGCAACGGCTACGGCGATACCGGCCAGGGCTTTCGGACCGTCCTGTCTGTGGGGCAGTGAGGTGAGCAGATTCAAGGGCTAATAGGGATCTTTATGTTACGGCTTTACGATGCCATTTCTGATTCCACGAGTCGCCCACTCAAGTATTTATGAAGAATGCTGGAAATGAACGTCTGATAGGGTAGTCCTTCGCCAACCGCCTTCTTCTGCAAGTGAAGCAAATCCCGTTCAGTCATCCGAATATTGACCCGTTTATCTTTCCGTAGCGTGGACTGAGCCGCCAATTGATAACGCTTGGCTTCGCTCTTGAAATGCGGAATTCTTTTCCATTCGCCACGTTCAACCGATTCCAGAATATCCTTCTCTTCATGCGATAGTTTCGTCAGTTTCATGGTGCTTCCCCTCCAAGTGTCTCAAGTTCTCCAAGATAAAGTTTTGTCATTTTGCGACTGGGGATGATGGTTTTCAGAAAAAAGTGTTCGTTTGTTTCGGCAAAGGGCACCAAACAGGCATATTCCTCGACATTGACAATAAAGATACGCTGTCCGGGATACTTCTTTGGATTGGGATGATCAATGACATCAAGCAATCCTCCGTGGGTCAGGTGAAAGACAATCTCCTCAAAGGTCACCCCACGCTCTTTTTTCAACAACTCATTCTTCTCATCGTTCCACTCGAACAATTTCATAAAATAAAGATATTATAATGTGTGCATTTTGGCAACATCAGGCTTTCCAATATTGTAAGGGTTATAAAATCAGGCAGAAGCTTACCCCGCCCCCTTCACCATTTGAAACGCCCTTATCTTTGAAACCCCCGATTCAGAAGGTGCCTGCCGAATTCACCCCCCCTGGATCACGATGGCGGTGGGCGATCAGGGCGAGTCCGGTGTCACGGGGGGGCATTTTCGTCCCGGCGGTGTCCCACATCTTCGTGGTGTCGATCTGGATCAGCCCCCGCTCCACGCCCCGGATCACGAAATTGCTGAGGCGGCGGTGGGCCTCATCGTCAATGCGGGTCTCCTCCCCGATGCCCCTGACATGCCAGCCCACATGGCCGCCGACAAGGAGCATGAGGATGAAGAGCAGGGTGATGGTGGGTTTGTTCATGGTTTCTCCCCCGATGGGTCATGTGATGCCAAGGCGGCTATCCTTGCCACCAGTTCGCGGAAGTCCACCACGGCGGTCCTGACCCGCAGTTACAAGGCTACTTTCCTGGTCATGTGATTCCCTCCCGTTTCCCACATGACGCCGCCGATCAGGTCGGGAGTCAAGTGGATACGGCGGGGGGAGGTGATTTTTC
>Ga0194060_10000980_pt1 | contig 20821 bp, 15 predicted proteins | sample SepL225m_MetaG_FD_163427 | JGI IMG/M metagenome (GOLD analysis project Ga0194060, IMG submission 163427) | Anoxic zone freshwater microbial communities from boreal shield lake in IISD Experimental Lakes Area, Ontario, Canada - Sep2016-L222-5m | ecosystem: Environmental > Aquatic > Freshwater >... | reverse complement strand
AACGTAGATCAGTTCATGCTGCGTCTGCAACGCTGCCTGCAGTCGGTGCAGCAATCGCACTGGGGGCAGACGCAGCATGAACTGATCTACGTTGATTCGCGCTCCAGCGACACCAGTGTTGCCAGTGCGCAGGCGCTGGGCGCGCAGGTCATCGTGCTCGACGACGCCAGCCCCTGCGCGGCCAAAGCGCGCAACCTGGGCTGGCAAGCGGCGCGTGGCGCGTATGTGCTGTTTCTCGACGGCGACACCGAACTGCATCCCGAGTTTGTGCGCCGTGCACTGTCCACGCTGGTTGATCCCAAACTGTGTGCCGTCTGGGGTCATCGGCGCGAGTTGCGTCCGCAACAGTCGATCTACACCAAACTGCTCGACCTGGACTGGGTCTATCCCACCGGGCGCACGCTTTACTTCGGCGGCGATGTGCTGGTGCGCCGTGCCGCACTGACCCAGGTCGATGGTTTCGATCCGAGCCTGAAGGCCGGTGAGGAGCCCGAACTGTGTGCCCGTCTGCGCGCTGCGGGTTGGGAGATCGAGCACATCGATGCACCGATGACGCGTCACGACCTGGCCGTTACGTCTCTGCGCGCTTATTGGCTGCGCGCCTACCGTTCCGGTATCGCCTACGCCGAGGTGGCGCAGCGTATGCGTGTGCGCGGCGATGGGCTGTGGCAGCATGAAGCGCGACGCGACTTTCGCCACGGCCTGCTGTTCATGGCGGCGCCGCTGTTGCTCTCGCTTGCCCTCTGGACCGCGCCCGCGCTGGCGTTGGCAATGCTGGCGCTGGCCTTTGTCTACCTGGCGCGCACCGCCTTGCGTTGCGCCTGGAAGGCACCGGGGCAATGGATGCTGTGCGCGCAGTACGCCGTGCACGTGCACTTGCAGAAAATTCCGGCGCTGTTCGGGCAACTCAAGTGGCGCCAGGCTGCGCGCCAGCACGCCGAAATCGCCTTGGTGGACTACAAAAAATGAGGCCGTCCACTCGCAGCACTGCAGGGGCTAAAGCCATGATGGCGGCCGCACTGTCGCCCCTGGCCTGGTTTCAACGTGTGATCCTTGAGCGCTTGAGCCGGCTGTGGAGCCTGGCACGTTTGCAGGAAGCCACCGGACACCCCATCGATTCTTCCAACGTCATCATGGGCAATGTTGAACTGCACGGCACGCGCAACATTCAATTCGGGCGCGGTGCGCTGATCTATCCCGGTGTCTACCTTGAAACGCAAGGCGCCGGCGCCATCACAATCGGCGACGGCGTGGTGCTCTCGCGTGGCGTTCACATCGTCGCCTTTGATCGCGTGCACTTGGGTCAGGGTTGCATGGTCGGTGAATACGCCAGCATCCGCGACGCCAATCACAAACAGGGTGCACCCTCGATCCGCGACAGCGGCCATGTCAGCGCACCGATCGAGATCGGCGCCAATGTCTGGATTGGCCGCGGCGCCTGCGTGCTGATGGGCGCCAGCATTGGCGCCAACAGCGTGGTCGGCGCCAACGCAGTCCTGACAAAACCCATCGGTGTGCAGCAGATTGTCGGTGGCGTTCCGGCCCGAATCCTGTGCCCGTCTGCGGCCGTTGACGGCTTGAAAGTTGAAACCTCATGACATCTTCCTGCGCGCCCATGGCCTACCTGGTCAGCCGCTACCCGGCGGTTTCGCACACCTTTATCCTGCGCGAGATTCAGGGCCTGCGCGCGCTGGGTCACAGCATCTCCACCGCATCAATCAACCCGCCGGACCGCGCACCCCAAGCGATGGAAGCGTATGAAAAGCGCGAAGCCGAGAACACCTTTTTTGTCAAGGCGCAAGGCTGGCGTGGCGCGCTCGCGGCGCTGTTGTACTGGTGCTTGCAGTCGCCCGCAACGCTGTATCACACACTGCGCCTGGGCTTGCGTCTGGGCAAGGGTGGGAGCTGGTTTTACGGTCTGGCCTATGTCGCCGAAGCGGCCCTGGTGGCGCGCTGGATGCGCCAGCGCAGGCTGCAGGTTTTGCACGTTCATTTCGGTAACGCCAGCGCCACCGTTGGTGTTCTGGTCAAGCGTTTGATCGGCTGTCATCTGTCCTACACCATCCACGGTCCCGACGAGTTTGACGATGTGCCGGGTCAACATCTGGCACTCAAGATGGCGCAGGCCAACGACGTGGTCTGCATCAGCCAGTTTGCCAAAGGCCAGTTGATGCGCATCAGCCAGCCCGATCATTGGGCCAAGCTGCAGGTCTGTCGCCTCGGTGTGGATCCGGCGCAGTTCAGCTACGCCGAACGCGCGACGGCCAAGGCCACGGTTGAACTGCTGTGTGTGGGCCGACTCTCGTCGGCCAAGGCGCAGGTGCTGCTGGTGCAAGCGTGCGCACAGTTGCGCGATGAAGGACTTGAATTCAATCTGACGCTGGTCGGCGACGGCCCGGATCGTGGCCGCATTGAGCGCGCCATTGCCGAGCTGGCGCTGGGCGAGCGCATCCACATCACCGGTTCCCTGAACCAGGCGGCTGTGCGTGCGCATTTTGCCCACGCCGACATCTTTGTGTTGCCGAGTCTGGCCGAAGGCATTCCGGTGGTGCTGATGGAGGCCATGTCCTGCGGCGTGCCCTGTATTTCGACGCCGGTCAACGGCATCCCCGAATTGATCGAACACGGGCGCACCGGCTTGCTCGCCACACCCGGCGATGTTGACAGTCTGACGACGCAACTGCGGCGCTTGATTCAGGAACCCGCATTGCGCCACTCGCTGGCACAGGCCGCGCACACCAAGGTGCTGGCCGACTTTGACCTCGGGCGCAACGTGGCCCAGCTCAGCGCTACATTTTCTGCTTTCGTCGGCGCAGCCGCATGAGCGCCGTGACCTTAGCCGCTGCCACACCGGCCACGCTTCGCAGCCGCATGCTGCGTGCGGCTGGCTGGCTGGTGGGGGGCAACATCTCGTCGCAGGCGCTGCGCCTCTTGAGCAATCTGATCCTGACCCGGCTGCTGGCACCCGAAGCCTTTGGCCTGGTGGCCGCCGTCAACACGCTGTATTTCGCGCTGGTCATGTTCTCGGACCTGGGCGTCTGGCAAAGCGTGGTCAAGAGCGAGCGCGGGCTCGATTCAAAATTTCTCGGCACGGCCTGGAGCGTGCAACTGCTGCGCGGCGTCCTGCTGTGCGCGGTCGTGCTGGTCATTGCACTGGGCTTGCGTTTAAGTGCCGGGGCCGGCCATTTTCAGCTCGGCACGGTTTACGCCGACGCCAGGCTGCCGCCGATGATGGCGGTGTTTGCGCTGTGCGCTTTGCTGCAAGGTCTTGAATCCATGAAACTGGCCGGCGCGCAACGGGCACTGGCGGTGGCCTATCTGGCGCGGCTGGAAATCATTTCACAAGTGCTCGGTACTCTGGTCACCCTGAGCCTGGCACTGACAACGCATTCGGTCTGGAGCCTGCTGGCGGGCACGCTGGTGGCGACCGGCGCCAAGACCGCGCTCAGCCACGCCTATCTGCCGGGACCGAACTGCCGACCCTGTTGGGACCGTCCCAGCGCACATGAAATTGTCGGCTTTGGCAAATGGATTTTTGTCTCATCAGTCATCGGCTTTCTGGCCGCGAACGGCGAAAAGCTGATCCTGGGCGCCAGCCTTAGCACCAGCAGCTTCGGCATCTTCTCCATCGCCAGCACCTTGATGATGGCGCTGATGGGGGTTTACAGCAGCATCAATGGCCACGTCATTTTTTCGGCGCTGAGCGAATCCCTGCGCAGCGACACGCAGAACGCAGCGCGCATCTACACCCGTGTCCAGCAATTGGCCGACGTCTTTCTGGGCGTCATGGCCGGCGGCATTTTCATGTCGGGTCATTGGGTGGTTCACTTTTTTTATGACGCGCGTTACCAACAGGCCGGCTGGATGTTCCAGTGGCTCGGTCTGGGCATGCTGGCGGTTCGCCACCAGGTTGTCGAGCAACTCATGTTTGCCAAAGGCCACCCGGCCTGGGTCAGTGCCAGCAATGCGCTGCGCGCGCTGAGTTTGGTCCTGCTGGTGCCGGCTGGTTACGCCTGGGGCAGTGAGCGCGGCGCGATCGTGGCCGTGGTGCTAAGCCAGTTTGTCAGTTGGCCGGTGGCGTTGTTCTTCAAGTACCGCAACGGTCTGCTGACCTGGCCCTCTGAGCGCGTCTGGTTGCCGGCGCTGGGCGTGGGCATGCTGGCGGGCTGGGCGCTCGATACCGGCTTGAGCGTCATTTTCAAATAAGACCATGCGCATCACCTTTCTCTCGCCCTGTGACAGCGTCAGCGGCGGCGCGCGTGTGCTGGCCATCCATGCGCAACAACTGCAGGCGCGCGGCCATGAGGTGCTGGTGGTGACCGGTGCCCCGGACCGCCTGAACGCACGCGAACTGCTGCGCGCACTGCGCCGGCGCGAATGGCAAAAGTTGCAACACCACCGTGCACCGCAACCCGGCCATGTGGCGCTCTCCGGTGTGCCGCACAAAATTCTGGAGCGTGCGCGCGCCATTACGGCCGACGATGTGCCCGACGCCGACATCATCATCGCCACCTGGTGGGAGACCGCCCTGTGGATGGACGCCATGCCTGCCAGCAAAGGCCGCAAAGTGCATTTAATCCAGGGCTATGAAGTCTGGCTCGATGCGCAGTTGGTGGAGCAGGTGCACCACGCGCTGCGCCTGCCCAATCTCAAAATTGCCATCTCGAGCGATCTCGTGCAGACGATAGCGGAGAATGTCGGCAACCTCGACATTCACCTGGTTCCCAACGCGGTGGACCTGGTTCAGTTCAACGCACCGGCGCGCGCCAAGCAAGCGCCGCCGACGGTCGGTTTCATTTATTCACATGCCCATATCAAGGGCGCTGACATCTGCACACGCGCCTGCGAACTGGCGCGCCAGCACATCCCGCAGCTCAGGGTGCTGGCCTTTGGCACCGATCAGCCATCAATCGAGTTGCCATTGCCAGTGCAGACCGAATACGTTTACCGCCCGGCGCAAGACCGGCTCAAGGATCTCTACGCCGGCTGCGATGCCTGGTTGTTTGGCTCGCGGCTCGACAGCTTTGGTCTGCCCATTCTGGAAGCCATGGCCTGCCGCACACCGGTGATCGCGGTGCCCATTGGCGCAGCGCAGGATCTGCTCGGCGACGGCAGCGGCGTGCTGGTAGCCAAGGAGTCGCCCGAGGAAATGGCCGCTGCCATCGTCGCGATGTGCCGCCAGTCAGAAAGCGACTGGTTGGCGCTCTCGCAGCGTGCCTACGCCAAGGCGCACAGCTACTCCTGGGACGATGCCGCCACGCGTTTGCTCACTACGCTCGAAAAGGCCTGAAGCGCATGCGCCCATCCACCACTGATCGCAGCCCGGGCAACTACCTGCCTACGCTGGACGGCTGGCGCAGCGTTGCCATTGCACTGGTGCTGTTTGCCCATGCGTCGGAGTCGCTGCTCGACGCCATTCCACTCAACTTTCTGGCCAATCTGGGGAGTTTGAAAATGGTTGGTCTGATTGGCGTGCAGCTTTTCTTTGGTTTGAGCGGTTTCCTGATCACCAGCAAGCTGCTCGAAGAAGAAGCGCGCCATGGCCGCATTTCGCTGGCCGCCTTCTACATTCGGCGCAGTTTCCGGATTCTGCCGGCGGCGCTGGCCTTTCTCTCGGTGATCGCGCTGTTGGCCATGGCCGGCGTGCTCGACATCAGCCCGGCGCGCTGGTTCAGCACGCTATTTTTTGCAGCGAACTACAGTTGGGCCGAGCACAGCTGGTACCTCGGTCACTTCTGGTCGCTGGCGGTGGAGGAGCACTTTTACTTTCTGTGGCCAGCCGCTTTTCTGCTGCTGCGTGGCCGCGGGGCGCGTCTGGCGCTGGTGCTCTCGCTGGCGCTGCTGGTGGCGCTCTGGCGCGCCGTGGATTTCAAATTTCAACTCACCGGTTCGACACCCGCCGTGTTCTGGGGCCGCACCGATATTCAGGCCGATGGCATTCTGTGGGGCGTGCTGATTGCCTTGCTTTATGCCGATCCAATCTGGAAGCATCGCCTGCGTCAGTTCTTTGTCGCCGCGCCAAGCTGGCCGCTGCTGTGCCTGTTGCTGCTGGCGCTGGAAGGCTTGCCCGAGCTGAACTGGAAGCTGAGCTTTGCGCTGATCAGCATGAAAGCCATCCTGATGCCACTCCTGATACTGGGCACGCTCGTCCAGAGCACCAGACTGCCCGGACGCGTTCTGGAAACCTCAGCGTTGCGCTGGGTCGGGCGGCTCTCGTACAGCCTGTATCTGTGGCAGCAGTTGTTTTTGGTTTGGCGCGAAGACCGCGTCGCCGGCCTGGACTGGCTGCAAGTTTTCCCGCTTAATCTGCTGGCCGTCTTTGTCTGTGCCAGCATGAGCCTACAACTGGTAGAGACCCCCCTGATTGCCATCGGCCACCGCATCGCCAAACGCTTTGGACGCCTCAATACAACACGCGCCGGAAAGCGGGCTTGACGGCAATTGCTGCGGTTGCTGCACCATGGGTTGACGTGATGCGTTCCGTGCGGTTCTTGATGCTCTCGCCCCAACCCAGCAGCAGAAACAGCATGGGCTCGGTTTGCGATCCCATATAGACCGTGGAAAAGGCGACAAAGCACACCAGGTAGATGCCGGAAAAAGTAAAGCCAATCGGCGGCTCGCCCGGCGGCGCCTGCAGGCCGAATTTCACCTGCGAAATGATGGCGTACAAAAAGATGATCGCAAACAGGCTCGGCGCCAGCACGCCATGCTGCAGCGCCATCAGGAAGAAGGCGTTGTCCACCGACTCCATGCCGCGAATTTTTGGCACCGTCGTGAGACCCCAGCCGGTCCAGAACTTCTCCATCAGGAAGCCCTTGTACTGGTCAATCATGATCTTTCGATAGAGCATGGTCTGCGCCTCACCACTAAGGACCTCACCCTCTTTCGGCGTGATGTAGGCATCGAGTGCTGCCTGACCGGCGATGCCGCCGACCAGAAAAATCAGCACCACGATGATGAGCCACTTCTTGCGGTCCTTGGCGTTACCGACCGCGGTCAGAATGGCGCCGGCAAAAGCGCCAATCCAGGGCCCACGCGAAATGGTCATCAGCGCCATCACGATCAGTACGATGGAGATCTGGTGTTTGAAGGCAATCGGAAAGCGCCTGGACTGCTTCTGAAACCAGCCCAACCAGCCGCTTTGCGTTTGCTCCCAGATGCCTTGCCAGGACAGCCAGCGGTGCATGCGGTAGACGGCGATGATCATGATGCAGGCCAGGATCGGATGCTCGAACGTGCCAGCGGTGCGCGCAATGCCCCAGCGGATCGACACCGAACTGTAGGAATGCGGGAACAGAGGCGAGAGCAGCTTGAAAATCGGGCTGACCCAGAACTTTGCTTCGTACAGAAAGACCGGAAACAGCAGCAGGAACATCAGTACAAAACGGCGCGAAGTCTCGATGTCCATGCGCCGGCTGTTGATGACGTAGCGCGCCAGCAGATAGGGGCCGATGACCGAGCTCACCATGTAGTGCGCGTAGTGTTGGGCATCTGAGTAGCCGCGGCTCAGGGCATCGACGACAACCCGAAATACCACATACAGCAGCAGAAGTATCTCCATCGGGCCGACACGGATTTCGGCGAGCTTGTCCTTGAGCAGGACAAAGAGCAGCGGGAAGATCGCCGCCGACATGAAGTTGTAGTCCGCTGCCAGCGGGACGTGAATCCAGAAATTGAAGGGTATCAGCAGAAAGAAGGGAATCCACACGCGCAGGAAGGCGGTCTCAAGGTCGCTCTTGATGAGCACCACGATGGCGATCAGCATCGCAACGAAGACGCTGTACTCGGTCATTTACTTGTTGCGCTTTTGCACCCATTGCGCGCGCAGCAACTCGATCTGCAGCCGCACCCAGGACAGGCTCATGAAGCGGCTGAATTTGTCCTTGGTCAGGGTCTCGAGCATGAGTTCCTTGATGTAGCCGCCACCCTGGAACACGGGAACATTGTTGACGAACAGGCCCATCGCTTCGGGATCGAGTTTCTCCAGCAAACGCTTGGCACGAGTGACCTCGCCCTTGCTGATGGACTGCGCCTCCAGCACCAGAAACACCTGGCCCAGCGCGTCGATCAGCAATTCCGCATCGGCGCTCAGCAGCACCGGCGGCAGGTCGATCAGCACGAAATCGTATTCTTGCGACCAGGCGTCCACCGCGGCTTTGAGCAGGTCGAGCCTCTGCACGCCGGCGTTCAGTTCGGTGCCAAAGCCGATGCCCTCGATCTGCGAGCCCTGATGCGAAATGGTTTGCACAATCTGGTCGTGCCCGACATGGCCAGCCAGATAGTCCGACAGCCCACTGTGTTGCGCATCGAATGCCGGGCAGGGCGAATAGCCGTTGGCATCGAGCAGCAGCACCCGATTGCCCAACTGCCGCAGTACCGCGGCGGTGTCGAAAATCACGGAAGTCGCCGCCCCGACCGTCTTGACCGAGGTGAACGAGAAAACATTCTTGCCAGCGCGCGTGCGGTTGCGTATCAGCGTCGAGGTAAAGCGCCGGGTCTGCTCTTTGGCAAAGATCTGCTCTGACCGATCGCCTCCCTGAACCTGCCAGCCGGCCGCCGGGATGCCCATCAAGCGTTCGGCTTCGTTGACGGTATAAATGCGCCGGTCCACCAGGTCCAGCGCAACGGCGCCGCCCAGGGCCAGTACTGTGGCCAGCAGAAGGACGATCAGCAACAATTTGGTCTTGCCGATGCCCATTGGCAGCTCGGCCGGCAGCGCCGGTGTCACCAAACGCACAAAGCCGATCGCACCGCTTTCGTTTTGCAGAAAGTTGAGGCGGTCGCGCACCTCTTTTTGCTCCTGTTCGCGTTTGCGGATATCACTGGTGAAGCGCATCGCCTTCTGAAAGTTGCGGGCGTAGTCGGCGGCCTGACTCTCGAGCTTCTTCAGGCTTGCCTGTATTTCGGTTTCTACCTGTTTGGTCTGTCGTACGGAAGCGACCAGGCGCGTTTTGACGTTGTCGTAGGCGGCCTTTTCAAATTCAGACTCGCTGGCCTGCAAGCGCTTGTTGATGGCCTCAAATTCGAGTAGCGAGGGCTTGCGTGCCGGGTGTTTGTCTTCCAGACCGGCGGTTGTGCGCGTGAGCTCTTCCGAGCGCTTGACGACTTCGTTGCGCAGCGCCTGCAGCCCGGTGTCCTGCAGGCGCATTTCCATCAGCGAGCGCCCCAACGAGGTTGGCGTTTCGCGCTGTGCCAAAAACGCCTGCAAGGTGGCTTCGGCATGGGCGCGCTCGATCGATGCCGTGGTGAACTTGTCGCGCGCCTGGAACAGAATGCTGTCGTAGGGGTTGATGGCGTTGTCACCAAAGGTCGTCAGGCCGAGCCGCTCGGCCAGTTGCACCCGCTGCGTTTCCAGGTCCACGATTTCGTTTTGCAATTTCTCGGCGTTGGCCTGCAGCATCTCCAGGCGCTCGACGGAGCCAAAGATCTGCTCGCTTTTGGTTGTTTCCAGAAAGGCAGTGGTGACCGCGTTGACGATCTCGGAAAGCAACTCTTTTTTCGGGCCCTCCATACCGATGCGCACCATGTAGGTGTCGGCGACCGGTTTGACGGTCACCGACTTTTGCAGTTGCTCGATGTACTTGCGCTCGCTCAAACCCTTGGGCTGAACGTCCACCTGGGCCTCGCGCAGCTTCTTCAGGGCGCGTTGCAGCACGTCGTAGCGCTTAACCGTGCTGGAGAGGTGGTTGACGAACTCGCGGTATTGCGAATTCGATTGCAACTCCAATTCCTTGTCGGTAGCCAGCGTTTTCATGTAATTGGGCGAGACCTGGAACACCGACTCCACGCCGTAATAACTCTGCCCCTTGATCCAGACCACCGGCAGGCCGGCCAGCAGCACCAGCAGCCAGATAAAGGCACTGACGCGGTAATGCCGGCGCAGACTGAGCAGCGGCTTGATGCCGCGTCCGGGCAGTTGGCTGGTATCCATGGGGTGTGGCGTGACCTGGTTGAAGTGGGAAGGGCGGTGAAGCAACGGCTGTGTTGCTGCGCTGTGCGGTCTATTACACTGCGTGGGCTGACTGCGAGTGTTACCAGACTGTGGCAGTTTCATGCAAATGACAGGTCTTAACCCATGATTGAACTCCTGCTCGCATTGGGCGTATTGCCGCTCACCTTGCCGGCGCTGTCCTTGCTGGCGCTGACCCTGGCCGCCCGACGCGGCCTACGCAGCGCAAGCGCCGAGCCCGACGCAAGGCTGCTGCCGGCGTTGCGGGTCGCCGTACTGGTACCGGCGCACAATGAATCGGTCAACGTCATCCCGACAATCGAATGTCTCAAGCACCAGCTCGGAGCGCTTGACCGTCTGTTGGTGATTGCCGACAACTGCAGCGACGACACGGCCGCGCTGTCGCGCGGCGCTGGCGCGCAGGTGGTCGAGCGCCAGAACGATCAACTGCGCGGCAAAGGGTATGCGTTGGCTTTCGGCGTTGACCAGCTGCGCGCTGATCCGCCCGATGTGGTGCTGGTGGTGGACGCCGACTGCGTGCTCAGCGACGGCGCCGTGGCCGCCATCGCGCAGCGCTGCGCCGCGACGGCCAAGCCGGTGCAGATGCTCAACCTGATGAGTGCCGGCGAAAATGCAGGCCTGAAGTTGCGCGTACTCGAATTCGCCATGCGCATGAAAAACCTGGTGCGTCCGCTGGGCTCGTTCCAGCTCGGCGGCGCCTGCCATTTGATGGGCACCGGCATGGCCTTGCCCTGGGCCTTGATGGCCAACGCCAAACTGGCCACCGGCCACATCACTGAAGACATGAAGCTTGGCGTCGATCTCGCTGTGGCCGGCTATGCGCCGCAGTTCCTGCCGCAGTTTCGGGTCAGCAGCGCCTTTCCGCAGGACACCGGTGTGGCCAAGGTGCAGAAGTCGCGCTGGGAGCACGGTCACCTGGCAACCCTGACCGAAGAATTGCCGGGCCTGCTCGGTGCAGCCCTCAGGACTGGCAAGCCGGCGCTGATCGTGCTGGCGATGGATTTGCTGATTCCACCGGTGGCCTTTTATTTTTTGCTGCTGGCGTTGGCCGAGTTGCTGCTACTGGTAGCGGCTGCGCTGTGGCCGATTTGGATGGTGGCGGCCGCGCTGCTGAGCCTGGCGGTGCTGGCTTTTGGTCTGGCCATCGGCCTGGCCTGGTGGGGCTTTGGGCGCCAACTGCTGAGCGCGCGTGAGCTGCTGACGACGCCGCTCTACGCGCTGTGGAAACTACCGGTTTATCTGGCCTATTTTTTGAAAAAGCGCTCGGGCTGGGTGCGCACCAAACGTGAGTCGGAGTGAGCCGACAAGGCGTCGATGAAACAGGCCATCAACACCTTTTTCGACCGGGTTGTCGTCATCAACCTGGAGTCCAGAACCGATCGCCATGCAGAGATGCGCGAACAGTTGCAACGCATCGGACTGAGTTTTGAGTCGCCCGGGGTGGCGCTGTTCCAGGATGTCAAACCCGACGCGGCCGCAGGTTTTCCAAGCCCCGGCGCGCGCGGCTGTTTCATGAGCCATCTGGCGGTGCTGCGCCAGGGCGCAAAGGACGGTGTTGGCTCGCTGTTGATACTTGAGGACGACCTGAACTTCTGCGACGATTTTCCGCATAAATTCGACGCGCTGGCCAGCTTTCTGGCGCAACGAGACTGGGGTCTGTGCTACGGCAGCTATGTTCTGCAGCAGCCGCTGGCCCACACCGAACTGCCTGCGCTGGCGGTTGCGCCCGCGACGCTGGTTGGAACCAGCGCCTTTCTGGCGATCAAGGGCGCACACATCGTAGCGCTGGTCGACTACCTTGAAGCCATGCTGGCGCGAGCGCCGGGTGACGCGCGGGGTGGCCCCATGCACATTGACGGTGCCTACTGCTGGTTCCGGCAATCACATCCTGAACTGTTGACCTTTTTGGCGGCAAGGGCGCTCGGACACCAACGCTCGTCGAAAACCGATGTGCACGCCTTGCGCTGGTTCGATCAGTTGACGTGGTCGGCCCGCTTGGTTGCCAGCCTGCGGCGCTGGCGCAACCGCCTGTTGCGCTGAGACACAGTTTGATCACGATTCGAAGCGCAGGCCGGGCTAGACTGGTTTGATGATTTCAAAAGCTTCACCACACGTGGTATTCATCCAGTACGGCGACTACCGCGAAGCGGTCGAACGCTTTGCTGGTGGTGGGCCCGAGACCTATGCCGCGCAGCGCTACTCGGTTGATTTCGTTGGCAAGCTGGCGCAGGCGCAGCGCGTCACGGTGATTGCGCTGCCGCCGGCCCACTATGACCTCATGCTGCCCAACGGTGTGCGCGCCATCGGCCTGGGTTGGGCCGAGCGGCGCGATGTGCTGGGCTTGCTCAAGACGCTGGAGCAACTCCGGCCTACACACCTGATCGTCAACACACCCCTGATTTCGGCACTGCTGTGGGGGCTGCTGCGGGCCAAACGCGTGCTGCCCAATTTCGCCGACAGTTTCTCCAGCACCTCGCTGCGCGGTCGTCTGACCGAAAAGCTGCTGGGTCGCGTTCTGAATTTGCCCAAGATTGAAGTCGTCACCAATCACAACTTTCCGGCCGCGCGCAATCTGCTGCGCATCGGCGTCGCGCCGGGCAAGGTACTGGCCTGGGACTGGCCGTCACACGCCAGCCCCGCGGCCAACAGCCCGAAAGAGGCGCCCGATCCGGCGCGCGGCATTTCGCTTTTTTACGTCGGAACAATTCTTGAATCCAAGGGTGTCGGCGATCTCATCGACGCCGTGGCGCTGCTGCGTGCGCGCGGGCTGCCGGTGCGCGTAAGCCTGGCCGGAAGCGGCGCGGTTGAGGCGATGCAACAGCGCGCGCAGGCGCTGGGCATCGCCGAGTACGTTGCATTCTTGGGCCGTGTCGCCAACGACGATGTGCAGCGCCTGATGCGCGCGCACGACGCCGTGGTGGTGCCCAGCCGCGCCAGCTACCCCGAAGGCCTGCCGATGGCGATCTACGAGGGCTTGTGCTCGCGCAGCCCGCTCATCGTCTCAAGCCACCCGATGTTCGTGCCGGCGCTGGGCCAGCAGGATGGTGTGCTGATGTTTGACGAGGGAAAGCCCGCGTCGCTGGCGCAAGCCATCGCATCGCTGCAGGACCCGGCCGTCTATCGCCGCGTGTCGCAGCGTTCCGCTGCGGCCTGGGAGTCGATTCAGGTCCCATTGAAGAGCGGTGAATTGTTGACGCGCTGGCTCGCCGGAAGCGACGCCGACATCGCGGCGCTCAAAGCCTATTCACTGCAGCAACTCGGGCGTGTGTCCTGACTGGCTTGTTGTCCCGGCCCTGCACCTGTCATCCCGGACTCGATCCGGGATCCATGCCTTTCGACGATGCCACGCGCACCATGGGTTACGGGTCAAGCCCGCAATGACATTCGGGACGCCATGATTAACTCAGGATTGCCAGGGCCGCGACCCAGCCGGGCGCACTGGCGAGCCTGCCGCTGAGGCGGATATCGATCCGGCCACGGGCGCTGTCGGGGTAGCGGCAGATGGCCACAAACGTTCGCGCATCAGTGTCGATCTCAATTTCAACATCCTGCGGATCGAGCGCCTGGCGCACGGCCTTCATGGCCGCCTCCTTGGCGCTCCAGATGCTGTGCGCCAGGGTGTTGCGCTGCGCTAGCGGACGCCCGATCAGCCATGCCATTTCACGCGCGCTCAGAAATAAGCCCCAATGTTCGGGCAGCAAGCGCGCAATGCGTTCGATGTCAACGCCAAGTCCAGCGCAATCACTGGCGCGCGCCGCCACCGCGATCACCCATCCAGCCTGATCAGTTTGCGGGTCATGCGGCACATGGCTGATGCTGCCAACAAACCCCTGCGGCCAAATCGGTGCGCGATCCGTTGCCATCGGCAGGCAGGCATCAAGGACACCGAATTGCGCCAAGGCCTTGCGTGCATGCCAGCGCCCTTGCGCGAACTCGGCCAGACGCCGCGGTGCCATCGCTGCCGTCGCTGCCAGTTCGGCCGCGTGCAGCGCGGGGGTGTTCACCAACAAAGCCCCACTGCTGATGGACAGGAAGGCGGGCAACCCGAGTTGCAGCAAGAGCGCGGCGCTGAGGTCCACGGCTCAGGCCGTTCCCAGCCGCGGCGTCAATGGTGCTGCCAGCGCGCGGTTTTTTGGCCTTAGGACGCTATGGCGCCAGACATCGGCAAGGTAGTGCGGAACAATCTCGTCGCGCCGGCCTTGCAGGGTCAGTTTGAGTTCGCCAAGAGCGCCACCGGCCAGCGTCAGCAAGTCGGTCAGACAGGCCTGCGCCAGGCCCAGCGTCATATGAAAGTAGCGCCGTCGGGATTCGAACCAGTAGTCCGGCAGGCGCTTCGGCGCTGCGTTACGTTCGGTCAACTTGGTGCTCTGACCGGCGATGTGGATGACCCGGCTGGCCGGCACATACCAGGTCTGAAAGCCGGCACGCCGCGCGCGCCAGCAGAACTCGGCCTCCTCGAAATACAGGAAGAAACGCTCGTCCATACCACCAATGGTCTGGAGCAGCGAGCGGCGCAGCATCATCGAGGCGCCAGCGCACCAGTCAACGGCCTGCGTCTTTTTTTCCATGACGCGTGCCACGCGCCAGCGTTGCAGCAGGCGTGAGACCAGTCCGATGCGCAGGCCCGACTCCAGCTCGCTGAGCATTGAGCCGAAGCGAAAGGCGATCGGCCAGTCGCTGCCGTCACCATTTTCGAAACTGCTGCCGGCAATGCCGGCCGCCGGTGTCTTCTCCAGAAAATCAAGCAATTCGCGCACCGCGCCCGGCTTGACGCGCGTGTCGGGATTGAGAACGTGCAGGTAGTGCGGATCGAACCGGCGCGCGGCATGGGCGAAGCCCAGGTTGTTGCCGTAGGCAAAGCCGCCGTTGCGCGGCGCCTCGACCAGTTCCACCCAACTGCTCCAACCCTCGCGCGCGATGGCGGCAGCAATTTCGGCGTGGTCGCCGGATGCGTTATCGACCACCACTACGCCGAGCGCAATGCCCGGATGCGCGCTTTCCGTCTGCAATGAACGCAGGCAATCGACCGTCAGGGCAGCACAGCGATAGCTCACGATCACCACCGCAACTCGGCGCACGGCGCTTGCATGAAGAGTGTCTCTCATACCATGCTCCCCTTGGGTAGATCGGACCAGTTCGGCAACTGCGCCAGCAGCACGGCAGCGAGTGAATCAACGTGATGGTCCTGCAGCATGCTGGCGTGTCCGCCGGCAACATCGGCCAGCGTGAGCATGCCCGCCACCCGCGCCCAGCCAAAATCGTCGTCGCGGTAAATGGCCTTGTAAGGCGTGTCGGCGTCCTCGCCCTGCGTGGCGCGCAGCAACAGCACCGGCACATCGGTCAGCGCCGGCGGCTGGTAGCGCGCATCAAGCTCGTAGTAGATTTGCGCCACGCTCAAAGCCGGCAGCCAGGCCGGCCAAGGGCGACCACGGCGCAGCACACTTTGCATCAGGCGAAAGCGCCACTGCACCGATTGGCGCGCGAGCCAGGCACGCGACTCGTAATGCAGCGCGTTGCCGACTTTGCGCAACACAGCCAGTGCCAGCGCCGACATGCCGCGCGCACCAGCACCTCCGAGCAGCGCGCGCACGCGCCCCAGACGCTGTGCGGCAATCCGGCCGCTGCGCTGGGCGGCTTGCGGTGTGGCGCCGTCCAGAATCGTTACCACTTCAACCTGCTCGCCCAGCGCGCGCAGATGCGCTGCCATGGCGTAAGCGATCACGCCACCGGCACACATACCGCCCAGCCGATACGGACCCCGCGGCTGGACCGAGCGCATTTGCTCGACGTAATAGGCCGCCATGTCTTCCATGCTGGCGTGCGCCAGAGCGATGCCGGGCAAGCGGCGGGGTTCGATACCGAAGACCGACAGATGCGTTGGCAGGCGTCGCGCCAGATTCACGTAAAGCAGGGTTTCACCCAGACCATCGTGGACCAGAAAAAGATTGCCTTTGTCGCCCATGCGCAGCGCCACCACGCTGCTGCGTGCCATGGCGGCATGCGGGTCGATCAGTGCCGCCAGCGCGCGCACGGTGGATGCGGCCAGGATCGTGGTCAGGCGCAGTGGCACGCCAAAGCGTTGTTCGATTTGTGCGAACAGTTTGACCGACTGCAGCGAGGTGCCGCCGAGTGCGAAGTAATCATCCTCAACGCCCAGGCCGTCGATGCCCAGCACCTCCTCCCAGAGTTCCTTCAGGCGCAATTCGAGGGTCGAAGTGGCGGCACTGGCGGGGGTGCGCAGGGCACGGGGCAGTCGCCCTATTCGATCGATTTCACGCAGCAAGGCCTGGCCTGATACCAGAACTGTGCTCAAGCGCGTGTAACGTTGCGAACGCTCCGGTGTGCCGGCGCTGGTGTTGGTGGTCGTGCTGACTTTTCTTTCGTCGCCCAGGCGCGCTTGTGTCACCGCTTCGGGGTCGTGGCCGGGTTGGTACGCAATTGCCAGCGCCTGCGCCAGCGGTATCGCGTAGTGGCAGCCATCCGCATCGGGCTGTGCCCAGACGGATGCAACGCTGTCGGCAAACGCGCGTGCTGGCTCGTTGCGTGCGCTGCTGATGAGTTCCAGATCGACGCAGGCCAGTCCGAGTGCGCTGGCGCGCTCGCCCAGGTGGCGCAGCATGGCGTGTTCAACACCACGTCCCAGCACGCGGCAGCTCAGCATGAAGCTGTCAACGCCCAGCGCGGTGCCACGCGCTTGCGCGATCATGACGCCGACCAGGCCGTAGTCGCCAAAACGGTCCCGCACCCGAACCCGCAGCAGCTGCGCGCCCTGCGCCTGCAAGGCCTTGAGTTCGGCCACCGAGCGTCGACGTGTGCTGCAGTTGAACTGGTTGGTGCGCTGCGTCAACTGCGCGATGCGCTCCCATTCGTCATCGGACGGCGCGGCGATATCGATCTGCAAGTCCAGCGCGGCCAGAAATTCACCGATGTCGCTGGCACCCGATTCCAGCGTGCGGCGTGCCGCATTTTCGCGGTACATCTGCGTGCGTTTGGCGTCCTCGTCAGTAGTCGCCAATTTGTCAAAGTTCCAGACGTGATCAAGCCACTGCGCAATCGCGTCCTCAGCGGGAACCTGCAGCGTCACCATCTCGGGCAATTCGGCGCGCATCTGGGCGCACTCCAGCGGGTTGTCGTCCATGAAGACAAACGAGTCCAGACCCAGGTTCAATTCGGCGGCCAGTGAGCGCAGATTGCCCGCCTTGGGCAACCAATTGATGCGGTGCGCCACCACATCCGTCGAGCGCAGACGCATCTCGCTGCGCTGCGCCAGCACATCGAGCACATCGGCCTCGCTGTTCTTGCTCGCCAGACACAGCAGCACGCCCTTGCGCTGCTGCGCCAGCGCGAATTCCTGCAAGGCCAGATAGGGCGCGCTCAAGCTGATGCCGGCAACGCCGTCCTCGCCCACCACGCCGCGCCACAAGGTGTTGTCGCAGTCGAGCACCAGCACCTTGGCTGCTGCGGTGCGCAGGGCGTGAATGCGACGCGCCAGCGCCAGCGCCAGGCTGGCAAAGTGGCTGTCGGAAAACGGAATGTGCGCCAGCGCGTCGCGCTGCGCATCAAAGCGCTCGGCGCCGGCCACGCGTTCGATCTCGTCTTGCGTCAGAAGAACAATACTGGCTTGTCCGGCCAGACGCGCCTGCAGCGCGGCGTTGGCGGCAGCTATCGCACGTGCAAGCTCAGCCGGCACGGTTGGCGAGGGCGCCAGCAGGCACAGCAGCAACTCGGCGCTGGCGCCGCTGACAAAGCGCTGCAACGCGGCGCCGAGTTCGTCAGCAATTCGGGCCACGGCTTGACAGGCGTCGGCACCGCCCTCCCGCACATAGTCTTCCAAACGGACCAGCGCGATATTGATGCCGCCGCGGTTGCGCGCAAAGGCGCTGCCCGGGCTCAGCAGTTCCTGAAATACTTGGTGGTAGGGCGCGAATTCAATGGCCTGCGCCAGCCCCAGCTCTTCGAGCAAGAAGGCCAGCGGGCGTGCCAGCGGCTCGGCGACAAAAGTGGCGCTGACGACGATCATGGCTGGACCCTGAGCAGTGTCGATTGGAATGATTTCATGGCTTGCATGCTAGGGCAGCACAGTGGAAAAATCATCGCCAAAGTGTGAACTGGGCCGCCCTGTGACGATTGCACGCTGGCTGCGTAGAATCGGCGCCGGCCCGCAGCACAACGCACAACATCCGATAGAACGCCATGCCACAGCCGATGAACCGCCTCCTGCTCCTGGCTGCAACATTGCTGCTGCTGTCCTGTGGCGGCGGGGCAGCGCCGCTGACCTCTGCGGCGCGCGTGGGAGCGCCCTCGCATCTGGGTGCCAACCTGCAGCGCATCACAGACTGGTCGTTTACCCCGGTTTATGTGGACCTGATGTACCAGGCGCGCAAATTCGGATCGGCCAAGACACCCTGGGATGAAGCTGAGGTGCTGGGCAGTGACGGCTGGCCGGTCGGTGATTTTGGTGTGGTGTTGCTGGTGGGCGCCAGCAAGTACGCCGGCAACGCCGGCAGCTACAGTCTGTCGTTTGAGGGCCAGGCCAAGGTGGCGGCGGTGGCCTCCAGCGCCAAGGTCATCGAACTGCGCTACGACGCCAGCCGCAAGCGCAGCAGCGCGCAAGTGCTTATGCCGGCCAATGAAGACCAGTTGATGCTGGCCTTTACCGAGACCGGCCCCGGCATCAAGAACGTGCAACTGATTCGCCCCGGCTACGACGCCGACAATGCGCCCCTGTTCACCAGCGTCTTTCTGGAGCACATCAAGCGCTTCAAGACCCTGCGGTTCATGGAGTGGCTGCGAACCAACAACAACCCGGTCAGCACCTGGCAGAGCCGCGTCGCGCCGCAGACGACCCACTTCGCCTCCCGCTCAGGCGTGCCCTGGGAGCACGTCATCGCGCTGGCGAACCAGAACGGGCACGACATCTGGATCAACATCCCGATCGCGGCTGATGACGACTATGTGCTGCAACTGGCCCGGCTGCTCAAGCAGACGCTAAACGCCGACGCCAAGGTCTACGTCGAATACAGCAACGAAATCTGGAACGGTGGTTTCGAGCAGTACAACACCAACCGTGCCATGGCGATCGCGCAGGTGCAGGCCAACCCTGCCTCGGTGCTGGCCTATGACGGAAAGACCACAGCGGCGCTGCTGGCGGTTCGGCGTGTCGCCCTGCGGCTCAAGGAATTCAGCGACATCTTTCGCAGCGTCTACGGCGAAGGCGCCATGTTCAGCACGATTCGGCCGGTGCTCGGTTTTCAGGTCGTGCAGTACATGTCGGCCAAGTACGGTCTGGATTTCATCGACGCCGTCTACGGCTCACCGTCGCGCTATTTTTATGCCATCGCCGGCGCACCCTACTTTGACCTGGGCGAGCAGCAGACGGTGGACGGCCTGAGCACCGAGCAAGTGCTACAGGCCATGGACACGTCGATCAAGCGAGCCTCCATCGTCCCCTTGCTGGAAGCCGATCTGGCTCTGGCCAGTTGGTATGGCCTGAAGTTTCTGGCCTACGAAGGTGGCCCCGCCACTTTTGGGCCGGGCAGCCTGGCAGCCAAGAAGGCCGCCAACCTCGATCCGCGCATGCATGATCTGTGCGTTGACCACCTGAGGCGCTGGTACCAGCAGGGCGGCGACATGCTGATGTGGTTCATGGCCGGCGCCGGCAACTGGGACACGCGCTACGGCGCCTGGGAACTCACAACCGATCTGAGTCTGCCAGCTACATCCAAGATTCGCTGCATGGACACGGTGCTGGCTGCGCCGCCACCCAGTGCCAGCGGGCGCAATCAAATCCCGGGCAGCTTTGATGCGCTGGCCTTTGTCGGCAACCCCGCGCCGTATTCGGCAGCGTCGGTCTCGCGCGTGCGCCACCTGCATCCGGGCGCGGGGCTGGACTACCTGGTGCAGGCGCCGGCCAGCGGCGATTACGCCCTGGTGATTCGCGCCGAGGCGCGGCAGTCGGGCAATGCGCTTGAGGTGGCCGTAAATGCCAAAGTGGTGATGCCGTCTTTCGAATTGGTCAAGACTGGTTGGGGCAATCCGACTGACAACGCGCCCATTAGCGTGCCCTTGAAGCAGGGCTTCAATACCCTGCGCCTGACGACCCGCTCCGAAAACCAGGGCTTCATCCTGTCGAGCCTGAGCATCCGTTGAGCCGGTGCGCAGCGTCCCTGCCCGCTCAATGCAAACGCAGGCAGTTCCTCGCGCCGTGGATCACCAAACCGATGCCGGCGAACTCGATCAGTCGGCCCACCGAGACGCCCGCCAGGCGCAGGTTGAGCACCAGATCGGTCCCGTGCGCCGAGACCATGCGCGTGGCAAACAGCGCCAGCAGGGCCGCCAGGCCCATGGCCACCAGTTCCGAGGGCAGATCGTCCGCGCTCAAGCGCGAGCGCAAGCCTTTGATTGAGAGCACGACCATCAATCCCAGCAGCAGTACCGCGCTGTATTGCAGTTCCCGGCGCTGCGCATACCAGCCCTGCAGTTTGGCGATGGCGCGCAACAACTGTGTGACAAACAAATCAGCCTGCAACACGGTATTGACGCCGAGCAGACACAGCACGGCAGCACCCAGGTACCAGAACACGTGGGGCTGCCGGTTCTGCCGGGAAATATGGGCGTTGACCAGGCAGAACCAGGCCGCACCAAAGTAGGCCAGCACGACGAGACCATGGTGCCAGCTGAGTTGCGCGATGGCGTCTTCCCAGACATCGGTTGCGATGACCAGGGCTTCGAGCAACGTATCCATAGTGTCTGGCGGTGATTAGCGTGCCAGCACCAGCGGCTCGGTGGCGGTTTGGGCGGGCTTGTCGGCCTTGGCCGAGCGCCCCAGCAGCAGCGCCGGCCACTTGAAGC
>Ga0194060_10000979_pt1 | contig 20823 bp, 18 predicted proteins | sample SepL225m_MetaG_FD_163427 | JGI IMG/M metagenome (GOLD analysis project Ga0194060, IMG submission 163427) | Anoxic zone freshwater microbial communities from boreal shield lake in IISD Experimental Lakes Area, Ontario, Canada - Sep2016-L222-5m | ecosystem: Environmental > Aquatic > Freshwater >... | reverse complement strand
CCTTAGTGACCACTGAATTACTTAAAGGAATAATTTTCTTTAATCGAATAGGGTAGTGGCTATCAACTAGTTTTTTTTTTACAACTTGGCTATCCTCCATGCTTAGTTCAATAGCTTGTTGTAAAAAATTGAGTTTAATAATGGCCATTTCTACATGCAATCTTTTATTGCGTGCCATTTTAAATTGTATCTCGGCTTCGTTTAATAAGTTTAGGGCACTTACTAAATAAGGAGTGCTTATTTCTTTTGATACACTAATATATTGTTCTCTCCATCCTTCAATAGATTCTAATAATTTAGCACTGGCAGGGTCCTTACATACTAATAAGTTTCTAATAAAGCTGGCTAGTCCGTATAAAACCATATCACCCTCAAAACCTTTTTGATTAATCTCATCATACAATAACATGGCCTGGGTAAGGTCTTGTTTAGTAAGGTGGTCTAGTAATTTAAAAAAGTAAGCCTCGTCTAAAATATTTAAATGTTCAAGTGTGTTCTCATATGTTAAAGCCCCATTAGAAAAACTTACTATTTTATCTAAAATACTAAGTGCATCACGCATACAACCTTCACTTTTTTGTGCAATCAATTGCAATGCATTTTTTTCAGCCTTGATATTTTCTTTGCCAATAATTTCTTCTAAATGTGCTACGGTATCATTGGAAGTAATGCGTCTAAAATCAAAAATTTGACAACGACTTAAAATGGTAGGAAGAATTTTATGTTTTTCAGTAGTGGCTAAAATAAATATAGCATAGGGTGGTGGCTCTTCCAATGTTTTCAAAAACGCATTAAAGGCACTGGTACTTAACATATGTACCTCATCTACTATATATACCTTGTATTTACCTGCTTGTGGTGCAAAACGCACTTGCTCTACTAAGGTTCTAATATCATCTACTGAATTATTAGAAGCTGCATCTAATTCATGAATATTTAAACTAGCGCCTTTTTCAAAAGAAACACAAGACTCACAAGTATTACAGGCTTCTCCTTCCTTGGTGATACTAGTACAGTTAATAGTTTTAGCTAAAATACGCGCGCAAGTAGTTTTACCCACTCCTCTAGGACCACAAAACAAAAAGGCATGCGCCAAATGATTGTTTAAAATGGCATTTTTTAAGGTAGTAGTAATAGGCGCTTGTCCCACCACTGTATTAAAGTTTTGGGGCCTATATTTTCTTGCTGAAACGACGAAATTATCCATAGTTGACGCGCAATATACACATTCAAAATCAAAAGTATTCACCGGGGAAATAAATCTTATCCCCTAATTGTTAAAGCCCCTTTTAGGTCCTTTATACGCGCCCTTATTTTGTAGTATAATCCATGGGAGGATGTCTTTCAAAAGGGTGGACGCTGGGGTTAAAAATATGTCTAAAAGTGACCATTTCTCTGCTAGGTTGAGCGTCTAGGCTTTTATAAATATTGACCATTTTAGGATTCCAGTCCGCAGCCCAGCCCATTTCGTAGCCGCTATACAATTTTATTTTATGCAGCATGATATAGCAGCAATTAATTAAATAACTATCAATGCCCAAGGCTTGGTATTTAGGCACTACTCCAAAAGCCAATCCAGTTAATTTATTATTGCTTCCCCTAAATTTCATCCATAGCAAATGTAGTTTTTGAAATAGCCCCAACTTCCCATTAAAATATTTAAAGTATTGATTCACATCTGGAATATTAATAAACATAGCAATAGGTTCTTCTTTGTAATAAGCAAACCAAATCACTCTTTCATCCATGACCGCTTTTAGCGTTTTAAATAGTTTTAATATTTGTTCAAGGGTAATGGCTTTTTCTTCTCCATGTTGCGCCCAGGCGCTATTGTATATATGCACAAAATCCTTTGCAAATTTTTCTAAATTATTTTTATCTAAATGCAGGGCTGAGTAATCGGGCTTGGCTTTAAATTTATTATAACGCTCTTCAAAACGAGCAGGAAGAGGCTCGCGTAAATCCTTTTGATAATAATATTGGGTATAATAATTTTGAAAACCATAATTCGTGATAAGTGCTTCATAATAATTTGGATTAAATGACATTCCATACATGGGTTCCTTATTAAATCCTTTGACCATGAGGCCCCACCATTTATCTCTATCTCCAAAATTAATAGGGCCATCCATGGCCTCCATTCCGTTTTCACTTAGCCAAGCTTGAGCAGTCGAAAAAAGTAAATTCGCTATGGCTTGGTCATTCATACAATCAAAAAAGCCTACACAACCTACAGGAAATTCAGTGCCTTTATTTTTATAGCTCTCGTAATAAAATGCGGCTATGCGACCGGTGCAAACACCTTCTTCATTTTGGACTATCCATCTTTTAGCGTCACCCCCTTTAAATAATTTATTTTTACTACGATCAAATACTTGATTCACTTCGTTATCCAAGGGGCGTATATAATTTGGATTGCTTTTATTTAAAGAAGCATTAATTTCTAGAAATTCTTTTTCTAATAAAGGGGTATTTACTTCAATAATGCTTGCAGCCATATTCATGTATTGAAATTAGAATTTTTTTAAGACACTTAAAGCAAATAGGGCAGCTGTTTCTGTTCTAAGTCTAGTAGGTCCTAAGTGAATGGCCTGGTAATTATTAGCAAGGGCTAATTCAATTTCTGTAGAAGAAAAATCGCCTTCAGGGCCAATGAATAATAGCAAATCAGCGCTGGCCTCTATTTCTTTAATATTTATTTTATCACCTGCTTCGCAGTGCGCTATTAATTTCTGCGCTTGTTTTTGGTTTTGAACGGCTTCTTTAAATTTCAAAGGCGTTCCTAATAAAGGAAGCCAAACCTGCTGACTTTGTATCATGGCCGATTGTAAAATATTTTGAAACCTTTCCAACTTAAATTTTTCAAACAAGGTATGCTCGCATAAAAGCGGCATTATTTCGTATACGCCCATCTCGGTGGCTTTTTCTAATAGCCATTCTAACCTGGTAAGGTTTTTTAGAAGCCCAATGCCTAAAGTAATTTTTTGTGATGGGGCTGCTATAAACTTTTCCGATTGTATTTGTACTAGGGTGTTTTTTTTATGCGCAGTGAGAATGGTGGCTTCAAATAAATAGCCCAAGCCATTGGTAATATCTACTCTTTGATTTTCTTGCATTCTAAGTACTTGAACGCAATGCTTGCTGCTTATTTCATTTAAGGTAAAACTAGTTTGGCCAGACAAAATACTTGGCTCGTAAAAATAAGGTATCGACATAGTTTCAACTTATTTAAAACGGTTGGTCGTCATTAATGCCTTCGTCAAATTCTCCTTCATTCATTTTACTTCCTTGAATAAAGAACTTACCGCCATCTGGTGTGCCACCACTATTTAAACTTGGTTGCAAAGGTTTGTAATTACTTGCTAGTCCTGGTATGCCTGCATCACCTTCCCATTCTTCAAATCTTTGAATATCTAAATTCGCTCTTAGTTTAATTAAATCTAATCGACCATTTCTATGCTTGGCAATTCTAATATGCGTTTCGCCTTGTGTACTTTCTCCCATTTCATTACTCATTACCTCATAGTATTCAGGACGATAAATAAACATAACCATATCCGCATCTTGCTCAATCGCACCCGATTCACGTAAATCACTCAATTGAGGCATCTTGCTTTCTTTTCTAGTTTCTACCGCACGACTTAATTGAGAAAGTGCAATAATAGGAATGTTCAATTCCTTTGCTAAGGCTTTTAAACTTCTTGAAATATTACTAATCTCTTGTTCACGATTGGAGTTTCTATCACCAGAGCCACTCATTAATTGCAAGTAGTCAATGATGATTATTTTAACTTGGTGTTTGTTCACCAGTCTTCTTGCCTTTGCTCTAAATTCAAAAATATTTAAAGCAGCGGTATCGTCAATATAAATAGGGGCTTGTTCTAATTTTTTAATACCCTTGCTATGTAATTGTTGGTATTCGTATTCTTCTAATTTACCTCTTGAAATTTTTTCCATTTTAATTTCACTCTCCGCACTTAAAATACGTTGCACTAATTGAGAAGCGCTCATCTCTAAACTAAAAAATCCAACGGCCTGTGGTTTAGTAGGGTGCAGTGCTGCATTACGCGCCAAGTTTAAAGCGAAGGCGGTTTTACCCACAGAAGGACGGGCTGCTAAAATAATTAAATCGGTAGGTTGCCATCCGTAAGTAATTCTATCAAGTGAAGTGAATCCACTTGGCACACCCGATATCTCATCTTTCTTCGTTCTTAATTGATCAATACGTGTAACGGCATGTGCTAAGGCATCTCCAATATCCACGAAGTTTTTCTTCAAGTAGTTATTAGTAATGTTAAACATTTTTGTTTCACTATCATCTAGTAGATCAAAAACATCGGTACTATCTTCATAAGCGTTCGCAATCACTTCTCCACTTATTCTAATTAATTCTCTTTGAATAAATTTTTGTAAAACAATTCTACCATGCGCTTCAATGTTGGCGGTAGACACAACCACATTGGTTAATTTAGAAATATAGTAGGCACCACCAATTATATCTAACTGCTCACGCATTTTTAATTCTTCCACCATGGTGAGCATGTCAATAGGCATGTTCTTTTGTTGCAAGCCCTGCATGGCACTAAAAATAAGTTGATGTCCTTCTACATAAAAACATTCTGGCTTTAAAATTTCGCTAATGGTATCGAATGCACTTTTGTCTAAGAGTATAGCACCTAGCACCGCTTCTTCTAGTTCTCTTGCTTGTGGTGGAATTTTTCCATACATCATAGAACTAATATCTATATTGCTATTTTTCTTCTTTGTTCTGTTTGTATTTATACTTGGGATAGACATAGTGATTGACCAATTTTCTTACTGCGAAAATCAAACCAAATTAGGACTTCAAGAAATTTAGTTTTGCAATAGGGTTGTACACAGGTCTTCGCCATCTGAAATCCACAAAAAAAGGGGGTTATTAACGGGTTTTGCACCTAGTTTTTAACTAAAAGCACTTAAAAATTAGTATTTTTGAAGCTATACTATAAAATTGTTCTATGACGATTAGTTATCGCTGGCTGAGTGAATATTTACCGCAGGAGGTGAGTCCCGAAAAGTTATCCATTATTTTAACTTCTATTGGGCTTGAGGTGGAGTCATTAGAAAAATATGAAAATTTCAAAGGAGGACTAGCAGGCTTGGTGGTAGGCGAGGTTTTAGAAGTCGTAAAGCATCCGGGTGCAGATAAATTAAATCTAACCAAGGTAGATATAGGTAAGGACCAACCCCTAGGTATTGTTTGCGGGGCTAGTAATGTAGCAGTAGGACAAAAAGTAGTAGTGGCCACTATTGGAACCACTATTTATCCTAAAGGGGGCGAGCCCATAACCATGAAGCTTGCTAAAATTAGAGGTGAGCAAAGTGAGGGCATGATTTGTGCTGAAGATGAAATTGGTTTAAGCGATGATCATGCAGGCATTATAGTTTTGGATGCAAGTGTTAAAGCAGGTACTGCTGTTTCAAGTATTTATGCATCTTATGAAGATTGGATTTATGAAATTGGACTTACGCCTAATAGAATGGATGCCATGAGTCATTATGGTGTAGCCAAAGATGTTTGTGCTTATTTATCTTATCATGAATCGCCGGTGGCTGCTATTAGTCCTTTTAAAAAACAAGCAAGTAAAGATAAATCGGTGGCAGCTTTTAAAGTAAGTATTGAAGACAACGCAGGTTGTAAAAGATATACTGGTCTAGTGATAGAAGGTGTTACGGTGAAAGAATCTCCTACTTGGTTAAAAAATAAATTACAAGCTATTGGTGTTCGTAGCATTAATAATATTGTAGACATTACCAATTATATTTTGCATGAAACAGGACAGCCCCTTCATGCATTTGATGCAGCAGAGATAAAAGATAAAACCATTCTGATAAAGAAATATCCAGCAGGTACTAAGTTTACTACACTAGATGGTGTAGAGCGAACATTAACTGCTAATGATTTAATGATTAGCGATTCACAAAAACCATTATGTATTGCTGGTGTATTTGGTGGACTTACAAGTGGCGTAAAAACAAGTACCACGAATTTATTTTTAGAAAGTGCACTATTTGAAAATGTACATATCAGAAAAACTTCTGTGCACCATGGTTTAAGAACCGATGCGGCTACTCGTTTTGAAAAGGGTGTAGCTATTGATGGCACAGCGCTAGTATTAGAACATGCTGCTCAATTAATACAAGAATTAGCGGGTGGAAAATGTAGTGAAGTCATAGATGTCTATCCTGCACCAGCCCCTAAAACTAAAGTGAACATTTCCTTTGCTTATTTAAAAAAGTTAAGCGGTAAAGTTTATCCAACAGACAAAGTGAAAACCATTCTTAGTAGTTTAGGTTTTGAAATTTTAAAAGAAACAGCAGAAGGTTTAGAATTGGCCGTTCCGTATCATAAACCAGATATTAGTATTGCTGCAGATATAGTAGAAGAAGTATTAAGAATAGATGGCCTTGATAATATTGCTATTCCTAGTGTGATTACCATGAGCCCTGCCATTGACCCACTGGAGAAAAAAGAAAAGTTTAAAGATAAGATTGCACAATATTTAGTTGGCCGAGGCTTCACTGAAATTTTAACCAACTCTATTACCAATAGCGCTTATTTTTCTGAAGAGGTTATTGCGCGTTCTGTAAAAATGTTAAATAATTTAACGGCAGAATTAGATCTGATGCGCCCTTCTATGTTAGAGACAGGACTTGAAACAATTGCTTATAATATTAATAGAAAAAATACTTCTATATCCTTTTTTGAAATGGGAAAAATATATGGCAAGTCGGGAGCTGGTAAATATTATGAGTCGGAACAATTAGCTATTTATATTTCAGGCAAACAAAATGCAGAAGGTTGGAGAACCAAGGCCTTGCCTGCCGATTTTTTTGTAGCCAAAGGAATGGCCACTGCTTTATTTAAATTATTAGGACTTCCAAATGGTCAGTGGAAAAGCGCAGATCCAGGGCAAGTTAATTATATAGTAGATAAAAAAACGGTTTGCACTTTAGAAAGTATTGGCACTAAAAAATTACAAGCTTTTGGTATTAAGCAATCGGTTTTATATATTCAATTCGATTTAGCCAACTTGCTTACAATGTATCAAAGTCAGCAAGTAGTGTACCAAGAAGTTTCTAAATATCCTTCTGTGGAGCGTGATATAGCATTGGTACTTCCAAGCGCTACACCTTATGCTGCCATTGAACAAAGCATTGCAGCTGTTAAATTAACAGCCCTTCAACAAAGCAGTGTTTTCGATATATTTGAAAGTGAAAAATTGGGAGACCAGAAAAAATCGGTGGCCATTAATTTTATCTTCAATGCTGCAGATAAAACATTAACCGATGTGGAGATAGATACGATGATGAAAAAATTGATTAAAGAATTTGAAAACAATTTGCAAGCAGAAATTAGAAAATAAATTTTTCAGTAAATTAAACTACGCATATGGTGGATATTGCTACTTCATTATCTAATTTACAGGACAAGCTTCAACTCTTATTAAAGCGCGCAGCTTTAATAGAAAAAGAAAACTTGCAGTTAAAGGCGAGTTTAACCAAGGAACAAAACCTTGTAAAGGAATTAATGGAGCAAGTGCAAGAAGGAAAATCTAAAATAGCAGCTGCTATGGTGAATACTGCTAGTATGCAACCCGCCGATAAAGCGGCCCTCGTTAAAAAAGTAGACCATTATATTAAAGAAATAGATACTGCCATTAAAAATTTGAACCCTTAATCTATGTCAGACAACCAAGCTATCTCAGACCATCAAGAAGACTCTTTAATTCCTGTTAATATTACTATTGCCGATAGGTCCTACCGTATAAAACTAGCTGCCAAAGACGAGCAGGCGGTCCGTCAAACGGCAGCCCTCATTAACCAGAAAATGGTAGAGTTTAAAAATGCCTATGCGGGCAAGGATATGCAGGACTATATTTCCATGGTTTTACTTTGGTTCACCACCGAGCAGCAGCAGACGGGCCAGAACCTCTATGAGCTAGAAGCCATTCAAAATCAGATTGATGCGCTTAGTAGTTCTATCGAAAAGGCCCTTTAGCCCACATAATTTGCCTCCATCGACTCCATTCTTTCCATTATTTGATTATCTTCGTAGCGGAACCTTTGACGCATTATGAATAATCAAAATACGTCATCCTAGAGTTAAAGAAGAAACGAAGCTTGCTATAGGTGACTATCAATGATTTATAAATAATATAGGATTAATGTTTTAACCTCATTCACCATGAAGTTTTGACCTCATTAACAACGAAAAAGGGGAGTATGCATTATTTACAAACAACAAGAATTAAACAATGGACCAGAACATATTATTCGTCATCATTGGAGGCGCTTCCCTACTCGGGGGCTTACTCGTAGGCAAAATTGTATTTGCCCGCAATACCAAAAAACAAGTTGAAGAAGCTGAAGCACAAGCTGCTAATATTTTAAAAGAAACCGAATTAAGAGCGGAGACGATTAAAAAAGAAAAGCAGTTGGAAGCCAAGGAGCGTTTCGTGCAATTAAAGTCTGAATACGATCGTGACCTTTTAGAAAAAAACAAAAAAATTGGCGAGGCGGAAAATAGAATTAAGCAGAAAGAAATTACTATTAACCAGAAAGAAGCTTCTTTAGATAAGCAGGTCAAAGATAACGATGTCATTAAAGAAAAATTAAATCGTGAGATTGATTTAGTGAATGTGAAGCGTTCTGAATTAGAGAAACACCAAGAAGAGCATATACGTCGTTTAGAAAAAATTGCGAACCTAAGTGCAGAGGATGCTAAACAACAATTAATAGAAAGTTTAAAACATGAGGCACAAACACAGGCCCTTGTTTTACAACAAGAAATTATAGAGGACGCAAAACAAAAGGCAAATAAAGAAGCTAGAAAAATTATCATTCAATCTATTCAAAGAACGGCTGCAGAAGTAGCCATTGAAAATACAGTGACTGTATTTAATTTGGAGTCGGATGAAATGAAAGGTCAAATTATTGGAAGAGAAGGTCGTAATATTCGCGCCATTGAAGCAGCTACTGGAGTAGATTTAATTGTAGATGATACACCAGAAGCCATTTTACTTTCTTCATTTGATCCACTTCGTCGTGAGATTGCGCGTTTAAGTTTACAGCGTTTAGTAACTGATGGTCGAATCCACCCAGCGCGTATTGAAGAAGTAGTAGAAAAAACACGTCGTCAATTAGAAGACCAAATTGCTGAAATTGGAGAGCGTACCGTTATTGAATTAGGTATTCATGGATTACATAAAGAGTTGATCAGAATTATTGGTAAGATGCGTTTTCGTTCTTCTTACGGTCAAAACTTATTAATGCACTCTCGTGAGACAGCTAATTTATGTGGTATCATGGCAGCAGAATTAGGATTGAATCCAAAACTGGCGAAAAGAGCAGGTCTATTACATGATATAGGTAAAGTACCTGATGAAGAAACAGAGTTAAGCCACGCATTATTAGGGGCTAAACTAGCTGAGAAATACGGTGAAAACCCAGCGGTGGTGAATGCCATTGGAGCCCACCATGATGAAATGGAAATGGAATATGTAATTTCTCCGATTATCCAGGCTTGTGACGCTATTAGCGGTGCTAGACCAGGGGCAAGAAGGGAGATTATGCAACAATATATTCAGAGAATCAAGGACTTAGAAAACTTAGCGATGAACTACCAAGGTGTAGAAAAGGCCTATGCTATTCAAGCAGGTCGTGAGTTGAGAGTTATTGTGGAAGCTGAAAAGGTAACGGATGCCAGTTCTGATCAATTGAGCTTCGAAATAGCCCAAAAAATACAAACTGAGATGACTTATCCTGGTCAAATTAAAGTAACCGTTATAAGGGAGAAAAGGGCTGTGAACATTGCCAGATAGGCGATTATTAATTTTGGATCAAATAATTTGGATTATAAGGTGGGTTCTCCTACCTTTGCCGTCCGCAAAAACAATGTATTATGAGCGAAGCAGTAAAATTTGTACACGAGCAATTGACCGCAAAAAAAGACTATCCAGCCTTCAAAGCTGGTGATAATATTACCGTAAACTACAAAATTGTAGAGGGTGGTAAAGAGCGTATCCAAAGTTTCCGTGGAGATGTTATTAAAACACAAGGAACAGGCGCAACTGCCTCTTTCACAGTGCGTAAAATTTCTGATGGAGTAGGCGTAGAGCGTTTATTCCCTTTCTTATCACCTAATATCGATGGTATATTACTGAATAAGTCTGGTAAAGTACGTCGTGCTAAATTGTATTACTTACGCGATAGAAGCGGTAAGAGTGCTCGTATTAAAGAAAAAAGATTCTAGTACACCACTAGTAAGCTATACAAAGCCCCGTTTTCATATCCATGAAATCGGGGCTTTTTTTGTAACAAATAATTGGCTATTCATAGGTGTAATTCATAAAAAATACTGCTTTTCTATTTTATAATTACCTTACCTTTAAACTTCTAAATTTAATATTATGGGCAACTTAGGATTTCAAGAATTATTAATTATTGGCGTGGTAATTTTAGTAATGTTTGGCGGACGTAAAATTCCTGAATTCATGCGTGGATTAGGTAAGGGTATTCGCGAATTCAACGATGCTAAAAACAACGTGAAAAAAGAGATCGAAGAAGGAATTAAAGAAAAAGACGAGAAACCTGCTTAATTTATAAGCCTTTGTTTCGGTTTACTTCCATTAAAGACTATCATGCTGCATTAGTAGCAGAGCATACAACTTGTACCCAAGCAGTAAAATATTACTTGGATCAAATGGCTGCACAAGAAAATTTAAATGCTTATTTAGAAATATTTTCTGATGAAGCCTTGAGTCTGGCAGCGCATTTAGATGCCCAGAGAAACCAAGGCAAAAGTTTAGGGAAACTCCATGGTGTGGTTATTGGCATTAAAGATGTACTTTCTTATAAAGGACATAAGCTAAGCGCTTCTTCTAAAATCTTAGAAAATTATACTGCTGTTTATACAGCCACCGCTATTCAAAAATTATTAGACGAGGGTGCCATTATTATTGGGCGTCAGAATTGTGATGAGTTTGCCATGGGAAGCAGCAATGAAAATTCTGCCCATGGTCCTGTGAAAAACGCCATAGATCATTCCAAAGTACCGGGTGGTTCTTCAGGAGGCTCTGCCGTTTCTGTGCAAGCGGGTTTGTCTATGATTAGTATTGGATCGGATACAGGTGGTTCTGTAAGACAACCTGCAGATTTTTGCGGGGTAGTGGGATTAAAACCAAGTTATGGAAGAGTATCTCGTTATGGATTAATTGCCTACGCTTCTTCCTTTGATCAAATAGGTATTTTTTCAAAAACCATTGAAGACGCTGCCCTTGTTTTAGAAGTAATGGCAGGAGAAGATGAGTTTGATAGCACAGTTTCTAGTAAACCAGTTCCTGCTTATAGTAAATTAATAGAGCGTAAAGAAATAGAAAGTCAGGAAATAGAAAAGACAAATAGCCCTAAAAAAGTTGCCTATTTTAAAGAAACACTTTTTCATCCTGGCCTAGACGCAGAAATTAAAACGAAAATAGAAAACTACTTCAAAGACTTAGAGGCAAAGGGGCATCTAGTGGAAGCCATTGATTTTTCTTTACTCTCCTATTTAGTACCTACTTATTATGTATTAACTACAGCGGAGGCTTCCAGTAATTTATCTAGGTTTGATGGCATTAAGTTTGGCCATAGAACTAAGGAAAGTGTAGCCGACCTAAATGATTTATATAAAAAAAGCAGAACAGAAGGATTTGGAGAAGAAGTGCAAAGAAGAATTTTATTAGGCAGTTTTGTTTTAAGTGCTGGTTATTTTGACGCTTATTTTACCAAGGCCCAACAAGTTCGACAAAAATTAGTGGACTTAACAACTGCCGTGTTTTCAAAATATGATTTAATACTATCGCCTACAGTACCTACTACTGCTTTTAGCCTAGGTGAAAAAAATCATAGTGCTACGGAAATGTTTTTAGCTGATATCTATACTGTGTATGCAAATTTGGCGGGTATACCAGCTATATCCATACCCTTGTTTACACATAGTAATGGCATGCCTTTTGGCTTACAGGTAATGAGTGCTAGTTTTAATGAGATAGGCTTATTAAGCTTTTCAAAAGAGCAAATGCAAAGAACAAATGCTTAATAAAGTATAAAGGAGCTACTAAAAATCGTCTTCTAATTCATCTTTGTCGTCAAATAAATCATCGTCGTCAATATCTTTGAGATCATCATTTAAATTAAAGTCGTCGTCTTCCTCACCTGCCTTAAACTTACCTGGTTTTTTGGAAGCTTTTTTCGGCATATCAAATTCTTCGAAGTCAGGATCCCAGCTTGTATCTTCTTCTGTCTTTTCCCAATCATCATTCACTTCTTCCTCTTCCTCCAAGTCATCATCGTCTACGTCTTTTTTCTTCGCAGTTGATTTACTTGCTTTATCTGCTTTCGCAACACCATTTTTGGGTGCAGCAGTCTTTTTTTCTTTGATAGTTTTTAATGCCATAGGTAATTACAAAATTAACAATGTAAAATTTCAACTCAAAATTGTATTTACCAAAAAAAAATGCCTTTTTTTTGAAAAAATAATGAATTAAATTTTACCACGTTTAAATATAAATAATTTTATACATGAACGATTTGATCTCTTCCTGGTCCGTTGGAAACATATTTCACAGGAACGCCTAAAAATTTATTAATATAATCTATGTAGGTCTTCATAGTGGCAGGTAATTCTTTCTCAGATTTCATTTTAGTCGTATCTACATTCCAACCTTGCATTTTTTTCCAAATAGGTGCAACCGGCGTGCCTACTAACTGAAAAGGAACATAATCAATTTCTTTGCCTTCCATTTCATAGGCGATACCTAATTCTAATTCCTTAAAAGTATCTAGAATATCGGCCTTGGTCATAATAATTTGTGTTACACCATTGATCATGCAAGTGTATTTAAGGGCTACTAGGTCAATCCATCCACATCTTCTTGGTCTTCCGGTAGTGGCTCCAAATTCACTACCTAGTTTTCTTAATTCTTCTCCAGTCTCATTATGTAATTCAGTAGGGAAGGGTCCGCTACCTACTCTTGTACAATAAGCCTTTGTAATCCCAAATACTTCATTAATAAGTTTTGGGGCAATACCTAATCCAGTACAAACTCCTGCAGAAATAGTATTAGAAGAAGTTACGAAAGGAAAAGTCCCAAAGTCAATATCTAACATAGAGCCTTGTGCGCCTTCAGCCAATACTTTTTTACCTTTTGAAATTTGATCGTTGATAAAATATTCACAATTAATAATATTCATAGATTTTAGAAACTCTAAGGCTTCGAAAAACTCAGTTTCCATTTCACTAATATCTTCGTTGAAATTAAAGCTATCTAAAATTTTCTGATGCTTCATTCTTAAAGTAATGTACTTGCTAATGAAGTTCTTATTTAATAAATCACCTACTCTTAAGGCATTACGGCCGGTCTTATCCATATACGCAGGGCCTATTCCTTTTAAAGTAGATCCAATTTTACTCTCGCCTTTCGCTAATTCAGAAGCTTTATCTAATGCACGGTGCGAAGGAATAATAATATTGGTTCTCTCAGAGATAAATAAATTCTTTTTTACATCCACACCCATGGCGGCCACCGCGTCACATTCTTTTTTTAATGTAACAGGGTCAAGTACCACTCCATTACCTATAATATTTATTTTGTCTTGGTGAAATATACCAGAAGGTATTTGATGTAAAACCATTTTAGTGCCATTCACATATAAAGTATGGCCCGCATTCGGTCCGCCTTGAAAACGCGCAATGATATCGTAGTTAGGAGCGAAATAATCTACAATCTTTCCTTTTCCTTCATCGCCCCATTGGAGGCCTAAAATTACATCTACCATATTTGAGTGTTTGAGAGAGCAAAAATAAGTCTTGGCTAGTTTATTACCTATTTAAACCTAAAATAATTAGCGCAACTTTTACACAGTTTCGGTGTCAAATCGCATAACTTGTTGAATACCGCTGAGGGACTTAATTCTATCTACCAATTCTTCCAATTCATCCTTATCGTGGACATATACTTTAATAGTACCCTTGAATAAGCCTTCGGTTGATTCAATGGTGAGGGCGGCTATATTTATCTTTAATTCACCGCTTATAATATTGGTAATTTTATTCACTACCCCTACATCGTCTAAGCCAATAATGCTAAGGCCTGTTAGGAAGGAAATTTCTTTATTTTTAGCCCACTTGGTTTTCACTACTCTATGGCCATAGTTGGCAAGTAGTTGTGTAGCATTGGGGCAGTTGTTTCTATGAATAATAAGTCCCTTGCCTGTACTCACAAATCCAAATACATCATCTCCGGGGATAGGGTTGCAGCATTTACCTAAAGTGTATTTAATTTTATCGCTAGATTCTCCAAAAATGATTAACTCAGAATCCTTTTTAGCAGCTGATTTAATAGAAGAATGTTCTTGACTTATCTCAGGGCTAAGATTTACTGGTTTAGGGGCTTCAATTTTATCGCCTATAACTTGGAATAATTTTAATTCTTTTAAGTCAATGGTTTTAGTCGCTATTTTAAATAAAAGATCTAATTGACTAGATAATTTATAATAGTACATGACCTGGTCAATATTATAGGTATTGTATAGTGCACCTATACCTTCTAATTTTCTTTGTAATGTATACTTACCTTCTTCTGCAATAATTTTTTTCTCTTCTCTTAATGCATCTTTAATACTATTCCTTGCCTTGGCCGTTACCACACTGTTTAGCCAGTCCTCTGTAGGTTTTTGCTTATTGCTGGTTATAATTTCAATTTGGTCCCCGCTTCTTAATTTATGACTAATGGGTACGAGCTTATGATTCACTTTTGCGCCAATACATTTAGAGCCAATGGCCGTATGAATAAAAAAAGCAAAATCTAAAGCCGAACTATTAATAGGAAGTATTTTTACATCCCCTTTAGGCGTGTACACATAAATTTCTTCTGCTAAAAAAGAGGTTTTAAAGTCTTGTAAAAAGTCAATGCCTTCTTCTTGCTGATTGCCCAGGGCTTCTCTAATTTGAACAAACCACTTATCGAACCTATCTTCATTTTGAGAACCTTCTTTGTATTTAAAATGTGCAGCCAAACCTTTTTCAGCAATCTCATTCATTCTTTTGGTTCTTATCTGTACTTCCACCCATTTTCCATGCGGTCCCATTACCGTGGTATGCAAGGCTTCGTATCCGTTGCTTTTAGGATTACTTAACCAGTCTCTTAATCTTTCTGGAGAAGGGCTATACTCATCGGTGATCATGGAATACACTTTCCAACAATCTTCTTTTTCTTTTTCTAAAGGAGAATTTAAAATAACACGAATGGCAAATAAATCATACACTTCTTCAAAGCTTACTTCTTTCTTTTTTATTTTATTCCAAATAGAGTGAATGCTTTTAGGACGTCCTTGAATTTCAAAGTCAAAATCAGCGGCCGATAATTTTTCTTTTAAAGGGCGAATAAATTCATTAATATATTTAGTGCGTTCTCTTTTGGTTTCTGCTAATTTTTTGGCAATCTCTTTATAAATAGCAGGCTCCATGTATTTCATGGACAAATCTTCTAGCTCGGTTTTCACATTGTATAGTCCCATACGATGTGCTAGTGGTGCATATACCCAAATAGTTTCTGAAGCAATTTTCAATTGCTTCTCCTGTTTCATCGCATCTAGGGTACGCATATTATGCAACCTATCTGCTAGCTTAATTAAAATAACCCTTGGATCGTCGGTAAGGGTGAGTAGAATTTTTTTGAAATTTTCTGCTTGCTGACTACTATTGGTATCCATCACCGTAGATATCTTAGTGAGTCCATCTACAATTTTAGCAATCTCATTGCCGAATTCACTTTTAATATCGTCAAGCGCAATATCGGTGTCTTCTACGGTGTCATGTAATAAGGCACAAATAGTACTTCTTACGCCAAGGCCTATTTCTTCCACACAAATCATGGCCACCGCAAGAGGGTGTAATACATAGGGTTCTCCACTTTTTCGACGCATGGTTTTATGTGCCTCTGCGGCCATTTCAAATGCAGTGCGAAGTAACTCTTTATCTCCTTTTTTTAATTTTTCTCTTAGTGCCCTTAATAATGCACGATAATGACGAACAATTTCTTTTTTTTCTTGTTCTTCATCTAAATTGTATTTTGTTACAATCTCAGCATCATTATTGACTGGTAAGGCTTCCATCTTATTACGAAAATACGTAAAAGCGCTAGGATTTTTACAAAGAACAAACAGATAGTGTAACTTTGAACCGCTATGCCAAGCAAAGAGCCCAAAAAAATATTTCAATTATCGCTTTTAAAACGCGTTTTTTCATTTGTACAGCCCTACCGCTCTGTGTTTTTGGCTTCTGTATTTTTGTCCATATTGCTTGCTTTCACAACGCCTGTAAGGCCTTATTTAATTCAAGCAACAGTGAATGCTGCTATTGGTAAAGAAGTGAGCCTGCCTTTTTGGGTACATTGGTTTTTGCCAGGCAATGCTTTTGAATCGGTGATACATTTAATACTTTCTATTACTTTATTTCAAGTAGCCTTTATTATTTTTGAAACCATCATGCGCTTTTTTTTCACTTTTGGTATGGCATGGTTAGGGCAGCAGGTTATTAGAGACTTGCGCAATAAAGTATATGATAAAATTATGCATTGGGAAATGCGTCAATTCGATAAAACAGCTATTGGTACTTTAACCACACGTACTATTAATGATATAGAAAGTATCAATGATATTTTTTCTGATGGACTCATTCCCATCTTAGCTGACTTACTCACTATTATTGTAACGCTCACTACTATGTTTGTAATAGATTGGAAATTGACACTTATTTGTTTGATTCCTTTTCCTATTATGATGGTAGCAACTTATTATTTTAAAGAAAGCGTTAATAAAAGTTTTACGCAAGTTAGAAATGCAGTAGCCGCTTTAAATGCTTTTGTGCAAGAACATATTTCTGGTATGCAAGTAGTACAAACTTTTGCAGCAGAAGAAAAAGAAATGTCCAAGTTTACTAAAATAAATGAAGGGCATAAAGCGGCAAACATCAAGGCCATTTTTGCCTATTCGGTTTTCTTTCCTGTGGTGGAAGTGGTGCTAGCTTTGAGTGTAGGTTTAATTGTTTGGTGGGTGGCGGATAAGTCCTTGGATGCTGGTTTACTCGTCGCCTTTATTTTATTTTTAAATCAAATATTTCGACCCCTTCGAATGATTGCAGATAAGTTCAATGTGCTACAAATGGGTATGGTGGCGGCTGAGCGTGTATTTAAAGTTTTGGATAATGAAGATGTCACCTTAAACGAAGGAACTTATGCCCCAGAAAAAATTCAAGGTAAAATAGAATTTAAAAATGTTTCCTTCGCTTATAACGAGCCCAATTTTGTTTTAAAAAATATAAATTTTACAGTGCAAGCGGGTGAAACTATTGCACTCGTTGGACAAACGGGGTCGGGTAAAACTTCTATTATAAGTATACTGAATCGTTTGTATCCTTATCAGTCGGGCAATATATTATTAGATGATCATGCGATTGAATCTTTTTCACTGAATCGTTTACGTGCATCGGTAGGTGTGGTATTACAAGATGTATTTTTATTTTCAGGTTCGGTTTATGATAATATTACTTTACGCAATACTAGTATTTCCAAAGAGCAAGTACATGAAGCAGCCAAAATGATTGGCATGCACGATTTTATTATGCAATTACCAGGCGGCTATGATTACCAAGTCATGGAAAGAGGGGCCACTTTAAGTTTAGGTCAAAGGCAGTTACTCAGTTTTATTAGGGCCCTATTATATAATCCCTCCATCTTAATATTAGACGAAGCCACTTCTTCCATTGATACAGAAAGTGAGCAGCTCATTGAAAAAGCCATAGAAACCTTAATTAAAGGGCGTACTTCTATAGTGATTGCGCACCGCCTCTCTACCATCAGAAAAGCCTCTAAAATTATTGTTTTAGACAAGGGTGAAATCATGGAAATGGGCACCCATAATGAGCTTTTAGCAGTAGGCGGTTTTTATGCAAAATTGAGTGAAATGCAATTTGATGCACAGAAAAAAAAGCTAAGTATATAATTCATTGATTTGCAAATACTTATAAAGAATTCAATTTTCTATTTTTGAGCACAATTTCTCTTCAATTTTATTCAATTTCAGATGCTTATTTCCTATCTTTGCAGCAAATTTTGAAATAAGTATGGCCCTTTATCGCCTTAAACCTTTATTGGTAGTAAGTTTCGTTAGTATTTTCTTATTAAATACTATCAGTTTATTTGCGAATGAAAAACCAGCAGCTTCTAAGCAAGAAGGAAGCTTTAATGTCACGGAAACTATTTTAGAACACATCAAAGACGATCACAGCTGGCATTTATGGGGACATACCACTATTGCTTTACCTGTTATTTTATATACACCTCAAGGACTAGAAGTTTTTTCTTCTTCTAAATTGGTAGACGAACACCATGAGCCAGTAGTTTATAAAGGAAAGTCTGATTACAAATTAGTAGCAGGCAAAACTAAAATTGTCAACGCTGCGGGTGAAGTAGATGTAGCGGCTAGTAAAAAATTATGGGATTTTTCTATTACAAAGAATGTAGCTAGTTTATTTATATCTGTTATTATTTTATTGCTAGTAGTATTAACTGCAGCAGGCGCTTATAAGAAAACAGGTATTACCACTGCTCCTAAGGGTTTACAGTCTTTCATGGAGCCTATTGTTTTATTTGTAAGAGATGAAATTGCGCTTCCTAATATTGGTGCTAAGCGTTATGCTAAGTACATGCCTTTCTTATTAACTATTTTCTTTTTAATATTAACGAATAACTTTTTAGGTCTTATTCCTTTATTCCCAGGTGGCGCGAATGTGAGTGGTAATATTGCTTTCACCATGACTTTAGCCGTTTGTGTTTTTATCGTAGTGAATTTAAGTTCTAATAAAAACTATTGGGAGCATATTTTTTGGATGCCAGGTATGCATTGGTCTATGAAATTATTTTTAGCACCCATTGAATTAATTGGCGTATTCAATAAGCCCATTTCTTTAATGATTCGACTTTTCGCCAATATCACTGCGGGTCATATCTTGGTATTGAGCTTGGTTTGTTTAATATTTATTTTCAAAACTGTATATGCCGCTGCAGTAGCAGTGCCTTTTGTAATTTTTATATTCTTGATAGAATTGCTAGTAGCCTTTCTTCAAGCTTATATCTTCACCATGCTTACTGCCATGTATATTGGAATGGCTTCAGAAGAAGCGCACCACGACCATCATGAGCATGCAGCCAATGAATTAGCACATCATTAATAATATTTATAAATTTTTTTTTCAATAACAATTAAAACGTAAAAAAATGGTAGTAGGAAGTGTTGCCGCAATCGGCGCTGGATTAGCTGCTATCGGTGCTGGAATTGGCATCGGTCTAATTGGTAAAGGAGCGGTAGAAAGTATTGCTCGTCAACCAGAAGCAGTGAATGATATTCGTTCTAACATGATCGTAATGGCTGCCTTCGTTGAGGCCGTAGCCTTATTTGCGGTGGTGGTTGCCCTATTGGGGAACGGATAATCTATCAAAAGATTTCCAAAAGCATTATAGGCCCTAGCAAAGGGCGAAGGGCCTATAATTTTTTAAACGGGAATTGAAGTAAAACGAAGAAAAGATTTTAGATAAAAGATTTTAAATCATTAAGATAAATTAAGGATTATGATTTTAGAAATAAACCCATTAGTATTACCAGATATCGGATTGGTATTTTGGAATACTGTTGCCTTTGTTGGTTTGCTTGTTGTATTAGGTAAGTTCGCATGGAAGCCTATGTTAAAAGCCATCTCTGATAGAGAAAAAGGAATTGAAGAGTCTTTAGCAAAAGCGAATCAAATGAAAGCAGACTTATCTGCTATGCAAAATGAAAATGAAGCATTATTAGCCAAAGCAAGAGAAGAAAGAGCCACCTTAATTAAAGAAGCGAAAGAAGCTTCTGAGAAAATGGTAGCAGAGGCAAAAGAAAAAGCAAAATCTGAATATGAAAGAATTGTGGCAGATGCACAAGTAGCTATTAACCAACAAAAAAATGCAGCCTTAACGGAAGTGAAAAACCAAGTAGGAAGCTTAGTAGTAGAAGTAGCTGAGAAAGTATTAAGACGTGAGCTTACTAATAAAGCAGAGCAAGAAACTTATATTAAGCAATTAGCAGACGGAGTTAAGTTAAACTAAATTTTAAAAAATGCCCAACGCACGTTTAGCAGGTAGATACGCAAAGAGCTTATTAGATTTGGCCACAGAACAAGGTCAATTAGAGGCCGTATATGCTGATATGAAACATATTCAAGCAGTTTGTGTGGCAAGTAGCGAATTCGTAAACATGTTACGCAGCCCTATTATTAAAGCCGATCAAAAAAATAGCATTATTGCAGAAGTGCTAAAAAATAAAGTAGGGGTATTAACGCATTCTTTCACTGTTCTATTAGTGAAGAAAGGAAGAGAGTTAGAATTACCAGAAATGGCGACTGCTTTCATACAACAATACAATGAAATCAAAGGGATTCATCAAGTAACTTTAACCACTGCAGTAGCGGTAAGTGAAGAAATAAAAAAATCAATTGAACAAAAAGTAAAATCGGCTGCCGATTTTAAAACGGTGGAATTAACTACTAAAACAGACGAAAGTTTAATAGGTGGTTTTGTACTTGAGTTTAATAATAATTTAGTAGACGCGAGTATTGCTAGAGATTTTAAAGACATTAAAAAACAATTCTTGAACAACGAGTTCATTAGTAAAATATAAATAATCATACATTAAAATAGACTGTTATGGCGG